>Ga0272441_10000743_pt1 | contig 72185 bp, 64 predicted proteins | sample SSMProp6N_FD_193582 | JGI IMG/M metagenome (GOLD analysis project Ga0272441, IMG submission 193582) | Marine sediment archaeal communities from Little Sippewissett salt marsh, Falmouth, MA, United States - SSM-Prop-6N | ecosystem: Environmental > Aquatic > Marine > Wetlands > Sediment ...
GTGTATTCCAGCCAGATGGTCCCAGGCAATCCTGAACGCCTCTCCGACTACCAGCTCGGCGATATCGGTCAGCCGGTTGTTGAGAAGAGGCAGCCCCTCATCGGGCCCGAGGATATGTTCGAGATCCGCCAGGTAGGTGTACCAGTCCTTGAATTCGTTCAGGATGTGTTTCCGATCTTCAAAACCCTGGACCCCTTTCAGCCGTCCGTTCAACTCCCGCTCCAGAGCTTCCCTGGACATATTTTGCTCCGCAGCCCCCCGGGGACCGGTGAGCAGGGGAATGATGTTTTCATACTGCAGCCGGACGAAGTCCTCCCAGATGAAATCACTGGCTCCCAGGAGCCGTGATAATTGTCTGAGAACATTCGAATCGGCGATCAGAGAACTCACCGTCTCCTCGTCCGCCACCTTCCTGAACTCGCCCAGCAAGGTCTCGAAGCGCAGAAGAGCCCGGTAGGGATCAGGGGCGTTCCACAGGAAATAGGTAAACTGCTTGGTGAACAGAATCGAAAGCTTCAAGGACCGGAGCAGCTTTTCATCCGTCACCGTCCGTCCGCCCCTGGTTCTTACATAGAAGGTGTCTTCGATAGCCTTGTCGGTGGTATGGATCTCGACATGCTCGATGGATATGCCATGCACCGAGAGTACCGTACCGATGGTATAGAGGAAAAAAGGCGTATCCTGAGAACGTATATGCAGCCGGGCTGTCTCTTTCTCATCCCCGGGTTTAGAAGCACTGCCGACATCCAGTTCAATCGGAAACATTTGAGGAGGACTGAACCATTCCCGCCGGGCCAGCAGACGGCGGGAAAGCAGCTCGGCTGTCCACTCCTTCGCCCTTTCAACACCGGTATCGGCATTTTCAGCGGCTCCGGGTCTTGTCCGCCGGCTATCGGGAGCGGGGTTCCAATCCCCGAAGAGCTCTCCGAGAACCTCCTCCAGGGTCCTCTCCAGCTCCCGCCTGAAAGCTGCGCTGCTCGCCCTTCGATTGTCCTGTTCATCCCCGTTTCTGCCTCGAAATACATCCACTACCTTCCGCGTGTACCCGAACCCGGCAACCGCCCTGCGGCTTCGATGCCTGTGTCCAGGACTCTGTGCCGATACTTCCGTCGGATTCCGGTCATGTTCCCGGTATGTAAAAATATCGCCGGTTTGAACATCCATTCCCCCGGCCGCCAGGGCTCCGGTTACCAGAGAAAAGAGAGAGTCCCTGTCAAAGGTTATGACCGTGACCTCTATCTCCCTCTCTCCTGCCTCCTCGATGACATAGTGGTACGGTGCCTGGGGACCTTCAGAATCTTTCCGTCCAAGGGAAGCCAGGAGCCCGGCATTCCGGGCCAGCTTCTCCTTCGGGTACAGACGGAAGTACTGCTCCGGCAGCAGTTCAAACTGCCTTCTGCACTCCTCTTCGCTTAGATCCGGCGAGAGAGCACGGTACTCATCGGAACTTGGTCTGTTTTGGAAATATGCTGCCGCTTTCATTACCTCTTCACCGATTCTTAGTATGGATGCTCATACTGCAACTATAATCCGGCAGGTCCGCTGAATCAAAGAGCAGGCCTATTCCACCATATTGTATTCCCCGAAGGAATGCTTTTTCCACCTGACTTTCGTCGGCACGACCTCGACATGTACCAGGTTCGGGTCCTCCGGTCCGGAGAACAGCCTTCTGGCACCGGGGTGGAGTTCGAGGAGTTTCCTCTTTTTTTCCAGACCCCCGGTCAAATCCGCGATCCCTTCGACCCGTGCGTGGTTCCGTTCACTATCCACCCAGCAGAGTTCCACCCGGGCGTTGTTTTTCAGTTCCTTAACCTTGCCGCTGATATCAAAAGTCGTGCACCAGAATCGGAAATCCTCGGTGATAACGAATTTCATCGGCCGCACCCTGGGCTGGCCGTCCACGCAGGTCGCCATCTGACAGTATCCGGCATCATCTGCAATCTCCCGTATCTTTTTTCTGGACATGATTTCACCTCCGGTTCATACGAATAAAAAATAATGCTATCATGCTCTATAACACCGTGCAAGGGGAACTCTATGGAATGGAACCCGCTCTATCTCCTGTTCATCGCCTTTATCATCGGAGCTTATATCTTCTATACGAAAAAGAACAAACAAAGGTCTGAATACTTTCAGAGCCTCAGAGATCAATATATCCGGGAACATCCGGATCTGGATCTTGAGAGAAGGACAAACCTCGAGGCCGGCCGCCCGTGGGAGGGTATGAACACCGAACTTCTGATCGAGCTCTTCGGGGAGCCTTATCGGAAACGTCCGATGAACAATGATGCCAGCCGGACGATATGGACCTACGGCAGCCTCTTTGTGTATGTCGAAAACGGGCGGGTAGGAACCTGGAACCGGCGGTAACGGGCTGCCGCAGATAGGAAAACCCGCAGGGCAGAAAAAAAGAAACCGCCCCGGAGAATCAGATTCCCGGGACGGCAGGGGCATACCGCTTCTCTCCTCGGAGATCAGCCGGCACTGACAAAATGAAAACCAGTGATTTCCTGGCCTACATCTTCCTTTATTACATCCACTTTTGCGAATAGTTTCATATTTGTTTCCGGCTCCTCCACCAGCAGTCTCCCGCTGGCGCGCAGGCCGTTTTCGAATTCCACCACCCCGAAGAGGAGGTATTTTTTATCAAAGCCCTCCGGCAGGGCATACAGTTTCGTCCATCCGAGAAGAGTACAGGGGCCTCCGAGGGAGACCTTTTCCCAGGCTTTGTATTCCACCCCGGCGGGATCCCTTCTCTCGTTGCATTCGTCACACACCATCGGTGCCGGATAGAACAGTTTCCCGCAGGAGGGACATTTGTAGGCGAACACTTCCGGCGTTTTCTTTCCGTACATACTGAAATCTATCATACCGCACCTCTCGAACAGATGATTGTTACGACATTGTTGCCGAAACCGCCGAAGTTCACCGCCATGCCGTGTTTCGGGTTCTTCACCTGACGGCCTTTCTCCGCCTGCCCACGCAGCTGTTTAACCAGCTCGAAGACCTGGGAGACACCGGTCGCGCCGACCGGGTGACCCTTCGACTTCAGACCTCCCGAGGTGTTGATCGGAATCCTTCCGTCTATGGCAGTTTCTCCCTTGACTACAGCTTCCCTGGCCTTCCCCCGTTGGAAAAAGCCGACCTCTTCACTGATAGCCAGCTCCAGGATCACGAAGGCGTCATGAAGCTCCGCGAAAGAGATATCCTCAGGTTTGAGTCCCGCCATTTTATAGGCTTTTTCCGCCCCCAGCCGGACCGCATCGAGAATGAGCGGGTCCTTCCGGTTATGCACGCAGTGGGTATCCGTCGCCGACCCGACACCGGTTATATAGATCGGTTCCTGCTTCGTGAACTCCTTCATCTTGGGGGAGTCCTCGGCGCAGAGGATGATAGATGCAGCTCCGTCCGATACCGGACACATGCCGTACAGGCGCAGCGGCTCAGCTATGTAGTTGTTGATGACGTGGGCGTTTTCATTGTCGTGGATCGCGTCGATGGTACAGGGTACGCGGACGTGGGCGTAGGGATTCTTCTCACCGTTCTGATGATCCTTCACGGCAACAAGTCCGAGTTCCCGCTCGGTCAGTCCGTACCGTTCCATGTACATCCGGGTGAACACACCGGCAAAGGCCGGCAGGCTGAGCCCGTACTTGTACTCGGCATCCGGATGCAGGAGGGTCGCCACGAAATCGGTGCCCTTCCAGCCGGTAACCGCCCGCATCAGCTCACCGCCGGTAACCATGACAACATCACAGAGACCGCTGGCTACCGCCATATAACCTGTCTTTATCGCGCTGGCTCCGCTGGCCGGACCGTTTTCCACGAGCTCAGCCATGGCAGGCTCCATATCGATTCTGCTTACCAGAGAGGAGGCTATTCCCGTTTGATGATTGATGATGCCGCCGCCCATGTTGGCGACGAAGAGCTGTTCCACCAGGTCCCTTTTGTCGCGGATCCCCGCGTCATCCAGGGCATTCAGCGAGGCGTAACCCATGACATCCACCAGATCGAATTCACTCAGATTGCCGAATACGGTATGCCCGATTCCGACGATCGCTACTTTTCTGGCCATGATCAGTTCCCCCCGCGTTTGAAACCGGGAATCTGCGGATACGTGTCAGGCATCTTCAGATTGTCGGCAGTTGCGAGTTTCTCCGGCGGTACCGGTCTGGTTCCTGTAACCTTGGATGCTTTGATCGCCTCGTACAGCGGCCGGGTGAGGGTATAGGTCGGAATACCGCCCAGTTCATGCCGCAGTTTCGGATATTGGCCTGTCCGGTCTTCCAGTTCATACTCGATCATCCAGCGTTTGAATCCGATCGGGCTCTCGGCGACGATATGGACTTCTTCATTTCCGAGGTTCTCGATGTGGTGTTCCATTTTTGCCGCGAAAAGCTGGGCTCCGATACGCAGTCCCCGCTTCACCGTCATGGTATGAAGGCTCATGCCCTCCTTCCAGTCCACCAGCCGGCTGTTGACGATACCGGCGATCACTCCGTCTATCGCTCCTACCAGAACGAACTCGTTGGCCACCCGGTAGGTGTACCATCCGAGGACCTCCGCGTACATACGTGAAGCGACAATGTCGTAAAAATCCTTCTGTACGCCCATCAGGGGCTGGATCGTACCCAGGAGGATTCCGACTTCCTCCCGTTTAGCCTCCCGGACGATCATTTCTTCGCCGTTGGCCAGGGTGATGATCTTCGGCGGGTAAGGCTTCAGATCAAGCTGGGGCGGCCGCAGTTTTTTTTCAAGTTCCGCATCTATCATATACGTACTCCCTCATAATTTTTTATTATTTCGCAAGACTGGCCACATCTCCGAAACGGGTCAGTTTTGCCTTTTTCTTCTGTGCCATCAACTCTTCATACCGGTCGTCATCCACGAAGGCAACGATTCGGGAAATACAGGATTCACCGTCCACGAAACGCCAGGGGAAACAGCCGATAGTCACACGCTGATTGCTGAGCAGGTCGATATCTCCGCCCATACTCTCGGCGTGAATAATCCCGTGATTGAACATCTCGAGATGCATCATCTGGTATTTGTCATCCGTAAAAATCTCTTCCAGGCCCTTACCGTAGGTCTTTTTGAAATAGGCGTCGCACTTGGCGGCTTCCCTCGGCATCCAGTCCCGGATCTTCGTGTTGTGAGGATGGTCCGCGCTGCCGCAGTCCACACCGATCCAGCGAAGTTTTTTCTTTTTGGCCCATATAGAGAACTCCCGGTCCGGACCCGGATGCCGGGTGAAGTATCTCACTTCATCGGCCAGGGGCTGGTCCCATCCGTATTTATGGTAACCGGTGTTAATAATGAGAATGTCTCCTTCCTTCACCTCAACCCGGTCTTCGACCATTTTACTGGTGTAGATACTGTAGTCTTCCACAGCATCGGACAGGTCTACGACCGCTCCTTCATGCACGAGAAAATCGAAATCCAGCTCTGAGATATCCTTGCCGTCTGCGAAGAAATGGATCTCACCGTCCAGATGTGTGCCGAGGTGGTTTGAATGGGTCAGAACCTGTCCGTTGGCCCCGTTGGGTGCCAGACGCTTGAAATACTTCAGCTGCAGCGGCTCGTAGGTCGGCCATGGAGGCGTTCCGACTCCGAGGGGGATTGTCAAATCAATTAATTTCATACCTTCTCTCCTTACAAAAATTGTATGATTTTCAGCAGCCCGCCTCGGCAGACTGCAGTTTTTCTAGGTTCCATATTTCTCCGCGAAAGCCTTTACGGCTTCGAAGAAACATCCCTGGGGCGGTTTTACCAGACCGGCTCCCACCATTCCGATACCGGGATCTTTGTGGGCGATCCCCGTATTGATCACCGGGAATATACCTGTCTCAGCGATTTTCAGGATATCGATGGCCGTCGGAGTACCCCGGAAATCGAGGGCCGGTATCTGAAAGATATTGTTTTCGACTCCGGTAATTTCGTACATGTTCCTGGTAAACTGCACCGCGTCCTCCGGAGAACCGCCGACGAACTTCACGATTGCCGGCGCGGCGGCCATGGCGAAGCCTCCGATTCCCACGGTTTCGGTGATCACCGAGTCCCCGATATCGGGGGCCGCGTCTTCGGCTGAAAATCCGGGCAGATAGAGGCCGTCCACCATTGGTGCCGGTGAGACGAACCACCGGTCCCCCAGTCCCGATACCCGGATGCCGAAATCGGTGCCGCTGCGGGACATGGCGGTGATGACGGAGCTCCATTCAATGTCCCGGGCCGCGTCGATAATGCACTTGCAGGCGGGCATGGAAAGGTTCAGGAAGAAGTGGTCGTTCTGATGCATGAAGGTAAAGATCTTCGCCAGAACCTCCTTCTTCTCATTCAGCATGACCAGATGCGGGGCCAGTTCACGGATGATGAGAGAGGTCCCCGCCCGGTTGCGGTTGTGACCTTCATCACCCATCTGAAGAATCTGGGCAATGATGTTCTTCATGTCTATCGGTCCGTGGAGTTTCAGAGCCGCCTTCAGGACCGGAGCCAGCTCATCCTTCATCCAGTGGAGCTTCTCGATCACCTCTTCAGAGAAAGCCCCGTAGCGAAGGACCTTTCCCAGCCCCTCATTCAGGGTAGCGTAGGCACTGTTTCCGTATACCTTGTTCTTCATAATCCAGACAGGCATGGAGGCGGTGACAATGCCGGCCATAGGACCTACCGTACTGTGATGATGGCAGGGAGAGAACTCGATCTCTCCTGAAGCGGCCAGTTTTTCCGCCTCCTCCCTGTTCGATGCCATCCCCTCAAAGATCAGCCCGCCGATCACAGCCCCCTTCATCGGACCGCACATCCGTTCCCAGGTGATGGGAGGACCGGCGTGGAGAAAAAGGTTTTTTTTCATTCCGGGTATGACCTCCCCGGCGATACCGATATCCACCAGCTCCGGTTTTCCCTTCAGGATGATCTCGTGGGCCTTATCATTGGCAGCCTGTATTTTTTCCTGCACCTTCGTCAGGCTGTCCAGTGCGTCCAGGACTTCCAGGCTTCCTTTCGCCGGCGGGCTCCAGTCGATGTGGGTCGAAGAAACCTTCAGGTCCTTGAGGGTGGAGCTGAACGATTCGAGCCCCAGGTTGAGAACCCGCAGGTCCTGTCTGAATAGTTCGTTGATAGGTTTTTCCGCCATTGCTTCACTCTCCCCTTTTTTTTCCGAGCGCTCCAAGCAGATCCAGCGTCAGCCGGGCGGCCTGATAATTCGAAGGCATAACAACACAGCCGATGGATTCAAGCTTCTCCACCGTACGGGCGAAGCCCTGAAAATCCGCCGTCGTCCCCGTAACCGAGGTAATGACCGGCAGATAACCGCCCCGGGCTGCGGCTTTTTTCTTTGCTTCTTCGAGGGCCGGCAGGACCGCTCCGGCGGGATCTTCGTGGGATCCATATCCGAGAACGATATCCAGAAGAAGCACCGCAACCTCCGGGTCCTCCGCTTCACTGTACAGCCTGTCCACCCGGGTACTCGGATCTATCATGGGATGCGCCCGGCCTACGGTGTAGATATCATCGCCGAGATCGACGATGGTATGTTCGACCGAGGTATGAGGATCCTTCAGCTGCAGGTTTTCATCACCTTGATTGTTTGAATAGACCCTCCCCAGTTCCTTCTCCAGGAGTATGAGCGATTCATCCGCCAGGGTCCCTCCGGTATAAAGACCGCGAAGATACCTCTGCTTTGACGAAATACCCTCGACTTCCCGTTTGATAATTGTCTGTATCTGTTCAGCCGGCAGGGAATATCCGGCCCGGGAGCAATCCTTCCCTTCCGCCAGAGCTACGGCCATCCGGGCGGTTTCCTCCAGATTCCCGGCGAAGTGGATATTCGTCCCCGCCTTCGGCGTCTTTTCAGCTTCCGAACCGGCTGGCTGACCGGTTTCCATCCCAATGAAGTGGATAAGCGCCGGTTTTCCGGTCTTCTTCAGAGCTTCGAGGACCGTATCCGCGACCTTCGGTGCCGGGGGTTTGGAAATCACCACGATCACAGAGGTCGATTCATCGTTTTTCAGGGCATCGATACCCTGAAGCATCATCCTTCCTCCGACCTTTTCATTTTTCAGGTCCCGCCCGCCGGTGCCGATGGCCTGGGAAACCCCGCCGCCGAATCTGTCAATCAGACAGCTCACTTCCTGAAGTCCCGTCCCCGAAGCTCCCACGAGACCGATGGGGCCCCGTTTCACTACATTGGCGAAACAGAGAGGCGCGCCGTTGATGATGGCAGTCCCGCAGTCAGGACCCATCATGAGAAGCCCTTTTTCGACCGCCAGTTTCTTAAGTTCAATCTCTTCATCCAGACTCACGTTATCCGAAAAAAGCATAACATGCAGGCCCTTCTCCAGAGCCTTCTTTGCCTCTCTTGCTGCATACTGGCCGGGGAGGGAGATCAGCACCATGTTCGAATCCGGAACCTCTCTGAGCGCCGCGCCGAGGGTTCTGGGCACGAACTTCTGTGCGCCGTCCTTCCCGGTCTTTTTTATAAGCATCTCCCCGGCAGCGCTGATGGCCGCCTCGAGTCTGTCCTCCCTATCCCCCCGGACGGCGATGATGAGATCGTTGGGAGTGAGCCCTTCCAGCCGCGGATCATGCATCTTCATATCCGAAAGCAGTTTCAGGTTCATTTCGGTCCCCATAGCCACCACGGCATCGGAAATCCCTTCGTGTTCCTTGATCTTGCTGTTAATCAGCATGAGAAAGACCGAATCGAAATAGGAATCTTTTTGAATCAGAACTTTATCCATACAGCTCTCCTAGTCTTCCGGTTTGAAATCCTGGCTGTTCAGCCGAAGGGCGATCTTTTCCGCGGTCAGCGGGATGTCCCGTATACGCAGACCTACGGCATTCGCCACGGCGTTGGCCACCGCCGGCATGACCGGGATCATAGTGTGTTCAGATATACCCCGTGCTCCGTACGGCCCGTCCGGCTGAGGAACCTCCACGAGGATCGGGTCCATCTTGTACGGCACATCGAGGGTAGTCGGTATCTTATAGTCAGTGAAGTTGGGATTCAGGATCTTCCCGTCCTTGTCGAAATGCACCTCTTCGTAGAGGGCGGTACCCAGTCCCTGGACAAAGCCGCCCACTATCTGGTCCCTGGCAAGGTCCGGATTGATCGCCTTGCCGGCGTCGAAGGCTTCGGCCATCTGAAGCACCCGGACCACTCCGGTTTTTTTATCCAGCTCGATTTTTACCGCCCCGGCGCCCACGGTATAGTGGACGTTGGGATGTCCGCCCTGACCGGTCTCGGGATCCACCATCGCATTGGTGAATTCGGGAATATAAGAGGCCGAACCGGTGATCGGTCCGCCCACCCAGGTGTGGTGTTCGGTTTCGATTCCGGTGATGACGAAATCCTTCAGCGGCAGTTCAAAGGTGGGATCGAGCTGGGACTTCACCTTCTCATCCTCGAGGTAGAGGAACTCCTTATCGAGAAAGCGAGCCCGATGCACGACATCGAAGATGCGCTCCCTTGCCTCCCTGGCCGCGAGGATAACGGTGTTTCCCAGCTCCCAGGTTTCATGACTCGCCACGGTCTGCCATTCGTAGGGGCTGCGATCGGTATCCGGCAGCTCCACCCGCACCTTGGAAAGGGGAAGTCCCAGTTCCTCGGCGGCTATCTTGGCCATGGTCGTATGCAGTCCCTGACCGATTTCCATTCCCGAGAGCTCGACATTGATACTGGCGTCTTCGCTGAATTTTATGAAGACCGAGGAGCCCGCGTTGGCCGGCATTGCGGGAGCCTTCCACGCGCCGGCGAAACCCTTCGCAATCACCTTGTCCGGATCTTCGGAAGTCTCTTCCCTGCCCCATTCGATCGCCTCGGCCACCCTGTCGATACACTCGCGCATGCCCGAGGGATTCATCGGAACTCCGTAGGCCACCGGATCGCCGGCCTTGATGGCATTCACCCGGCGCAGTTCAACAGGATCCATCCCGATCTGCTTCGCCAATCGGTCGAGCAGACTCTCAAGACCAAAGTGGAACTCCGAATATCCGAAACCTCGATACGCGGCGCAGGGCGGGTTGTTGGTATAGATACCCATCGAATCGATGCTGACATTTGGAATGTAGTAGGGGCCGGTGGCAGAAAAACCGGTGGCATTCACCACGTTGTTGCCGTATTCAGCCGAACCTCCGACATCCCAGTACAGCACATGGCGCATGGCCGTGATCTTTCCGTCCTTCGTAACCCCCATTTTCAGCCGTGCACGCAGGGCCTGACGCTGGGAAGTATTATAAAACTCCTCCTCCCTGGACCATTTCAGCTTGACAGGATATCCGGGAACCTTCCGGCAGGCCACTCCGAGGGCTTCCATGCTGATTCCCGCTTTCCCTCCGAATCCGCCGCCCACACTGCTGGCGATGACCCGTACATTCTGGTGAGGAATATCCAGGGCATCCGCCAGAATATGCCGCTGGGTATGGGGTGACTGGGTGGAATTCCAGAATGTATACCGGTCGTTATAATCATACAGCGCCACGGTGATGTGCGGTTCAAGGGCTGCGTGCACTACATGGGGAACCACAAATTCTTCTTCCAGAACTAAATCGGCCTCTTCGAAGCCCTTTTCGATATCACCCTTTCGGATCTTGCGGATATGTGAAATATTCGTACCCGGCTTGGGATTCAGCCAGGGGACGATCTCGTAGCTGCCGAGGTCCGGATGTATAAGAAAGGCATCCTCCCTGACCGCCTCCATCTGATCGTGAATTGAGGGAAGGACTTTGTATTCCACCTTAATCTTTTTGCACGCCTGATCGGCTATTTTCTTGCTCGTCGCGATCACTGCCGCCACCTGTTCACCGATATACCTGACCCGGTCCACCGGAAGGATCGATTTATCTTTGAGATAAAGTCCCATCTTCTGGGGAAAATCCTTTCCCGTCGCCACCGCCCGGACACCCGGAATCTTCTCGGCTTCAGAGGTATCAATACCGAGGATTTCCGCGTGGGCATGAGGACTCGAGAGTACGCTCATATGGAGCAGGTTCGGTCCGAAAGCGAGGTCATCGGTGTATTTCGCCGTTCCGGTGATCTTTTCCTTTAAATCAATACGTACCGCGTCATGGCCTACTACATTCAGTTTCTTCATCGCTTCGCACCTTTTTTTCTGTTTTCTACCATCTCTTCCACCGCTTCGATGATGTTCTTGTAGCCGGTACAGCGGCAGAGATTGCCGGCCAGAGCATCCCTGATCTCCTCCTCGTCCGGTTCGGGATTCTCCCTCAGCAGCTCGTCGGTACTCAGGATGAATCCCGGAGCACAGAAACCGCACTGAAAGGCGTTGTGCTTCAGGAAGGTCTCCTGAATATCTGTAATTCCATTCTTCTGAAAGCCTTCCAGGGTAACAATTTCACACTGGTCAGCCTGGACGGCCAGCATAATGCAGGACCGGACTGTCTTCCCGTTCATCAGGACCGTACAGGCTCCGCATTCTCCCTTGCCGCAGCCGTACTTGGGACTGGTCATTCCCAGGGTATCCCGCAGCACATCCAGGAGTTTTTCATCCGGTGAAACCAAGACGCTTACTTCGTTCCCGTTCAATGTAAAGGTGATTTCCTTTTTCCTATCCGCCTTCATGCCTGTCCCCCTGCCTTATTTCCTTTCATTCTCTGAACGGCGGTATTCACCGCCTTTTCCAGCATGATTCCGCACATGTAGAGTCTGTATTCCTTACTTGCGCGGATATCTGTAATGGGGCTGACAGCCTTCTTCACCGCTTCCACGGCCGCCGGCAGGCTCTTTTCGCCGGGAGGCCCTCCCTGCAGGATCTCCTCCGCCTTCGTGATCCGCAGCGGCACCGGGCCGACGGCGGCATAGGCGATTTTGTACCGATATTTTTCATCCACCGCTACGGCAACACCTACCTGAGCCAAGTCCTCTCCGCGGTACCGTCCGAGTTTCTGATAGTTTTCTCCTGATTTCAGGGAATTTCTCGGGATATGAATCGCCGTAACTATCTCCTCGGCCTTCAAAGCCGTTTTTCTTGGTCCGGTAAAGAAATCGTGGATCGATATTCGCCGCTCTCCCTTCGTTGAAACTGCGGTCAGCTCCGCATCCCGTACAAGCAGGGGCGCGGCGCCCTCCGCCGAAGGAACGGCGTGGCAGATGTTGCCCGCCAGGGTCGCGACATTCCTCACTCCCACCGAGGCAACCAGTTTTGACGCTTCGATTAAAGCCTGACATTGATCCGTAATGGTTTTCGACTTTATCAATTCCGTGAAGGTAACCGCTGCACCGATTACAATATCGTCCTTCTCTACCCTTATCCCCCGCAGGTCCCCGATTTCCCTTAAATCGATCAGAAAGTCCGGAGATAACAAGCCCTGATCCATCTCTACAATGAGGTCCGTACCTCCGAGCAGCAATTGAGACACCCCCGCATGTTCGGCCCGGAGCACACAGGCTTCCTTCAGACTTACCGGTTTCAGATAGTCAAAATTGGTCATACAGAACTCCATTTTATATAGCTTGACATGTCCGTACAGGCAACGCGACGGCTAATCCGGTCATGCCTTATAGAATGTAACTAGTTACAATACTATGATACGTCGATTTTCCCCCTGACACAACCTTTTTTTAGTCTCCCAGGGGCTAAAACCGTCAATTTCAGGTTAAATTTGTAACTAGTTACATTTTTTTCACTGTTTCGAGCATTTTTTGCTGTTCTTATTTTAAATTTGCCCGTAAGATGAACATTGAGACTAGCAGTGTGCTGGTGAATTATTAATTATATTAATTGGGGGAAAGTAATGAGTGAAAAACTGAACCTGAAGCTTATCGTCATGGGGCTTCAGCATACCTTCGTTATGTTCGGGGCCACCGTTCTCGTCCCGCTGCTGACCGGGCTCGATGTCGGGGTAACCCTGTTCGCCGCAGGTATCGGAACTTTGATATTTCATGTAGTGACGAAATTCAAAGTTCCCGTATTTCTTGGCAGTTCCTTCGCGTTCCTGCCGGGTATCTTCGCGATTGCGGAGGCCCAGGGTCTGGCCTATGCGACCGGCGGTATCGTCATTGCCGGTTTATTGTATCTCGTCGTAGCATTCATCTTCAAATATGTGTCATATGAGCAACTTCACAAGCTTCTCCCCCCCTATGTCACAGGTCCGATGATCATTCTGATCGGCTTGATGCTTGCTCCGGTAGCTATTTCGAACGCCAACGGAACCAACTCTCCGGCTATCGTCGAAATGATCGGAGCCAACGGCGCATGGCTGATCGCCCTGGTCACCTTCGGCACCGGTATATTCGTGAAGATCTTTTTCGCAAAACGGGCGAAATTTTTCTCCAATCTCCCGGTCCTTGTTGCCCTGATCGTAGGATACCTATTTTCGATGATCCTGGGTGTCATCGACTATTCATCCATAGCCGAGGCTAAGGTTTTCGGACTGCCCAATTTTATGGCCCCGAAATTTTCCGCCAAGGCAATATCGGTCATGGTCCCCATCGCCATAGTATCTATGGTCGAACACTTCGGCGATGTACTGGCCATAGGGAATGTGGTTAAACAGGATTTCATCAAAGATCCGGGAATTCACCGCACCCTGCTGGGAGACGGTATCGCCACTTCAATATCGGCCCTGATCGGCGGCCCGGCGAATACAACCTACAGCGAGAATACCGGAGCGGTAGCACTGACCGGTGTGTTCAATCCGGTGGTCATGAGAATAGCAGCAATCTTCGCCATTGTCATCGCGATAATCCCGAAGTTCTGCGCTCTGATCGGCACCATTCCGGGCCCCGTGGTCGGCGGTATCAGTATTCTCCTGTTCGGTATGATCGCTTCCATCGGTATCCGCAATATGGTGGATGCCCATGTTGACCTGTCGGATCCGAAGCCTTTGATCATTTCATCGACCATGCTCGTCCTCGGTCTCGGCGGAGCCACCTTCGAATTCGGCAACTTCGCCTTCGCAGGTCTCGGCCTGGCGGCCATCATCGGTATAGTTCTGAACCTGATTATACGTCCCAGCGACGTAAAAAATGCCTGAAAAGTATATTTCTGGGGTTTCAATCGTCCGGCGAACCGGACGATTGAAACTCCAATCTCCAGGTGCCTAATCCTCCGGAAGGACCATTTCGAAGCACTGAGCGGGGCAGATACTTGTGCACAGTCCGCTGCCGCTGCACGCATCCGTATCGATTATTATTCTGCCGTCCTCCGTCTTGGTGAGGGCATTGCTCAGGCAGGAAACAATGCAGCGGTTGCATTCTTTGAGGGGGCATTCTTTTACCAGCGATACCACCCGGGGCTCGTGGATAATCTCCTCAAAGGCTTTGAGCTTCGGCAGCGCCCGTCCTCTTATATCATCGATACGGTGATAAGACCGGGCTTCCAGCCACCTTTCCGTCGAATAGAGAATTTCAGAAATCAGATCATACCCGTGGAGAATGAGGGCGCTATGCAGCTGACAAGTATCCGCTCCGAGCATAATATACTCCAGCATATGTTTAAACTCTGAAATCCCGCCTATCCCGGATACCGGCAGCCGAACCGATTGTTTAATGGTGGCTACTGCGGCAAGACCGATAGGCCGGATCGGCTCACCTGAATACCCGCCGTACGTCGGAAGGAGGGGCTCCTGTTTTTCCAGATCCACCCCCAGGATCGACCTGACGGTATTGATCGCGCTGATTCCCTGGGCCCCTGCTTTCTGGGCCGCCTGGGCCACCAGAGATAAGTTGGTCACATTGGATGACAGCTTCACCATGACGGGTATATGAACACAGTCTACAACCCCCTTTACAAGCTCGAATATTTCATCCGAATGGGATGCGATAATCTCGAGCCCCTCCCCGTGAGGAGAGGATATTCCCAGTTCGATGGCATCCGCTCCGAAACTTTCCACCTTTCCCGCCAGAAAGGCCATTTCGGAGGGACTGTAAGCCAGAATGTTGGCGATCAATGTTCCTCCGGCTTCCTTCACCATGCCGATTTCCCGCTTCCAGTCTTCAAGGGTCAATTCGGAATAGAGCCAGATGTTCTGCAGCCCCTCCCCCTGATTGACCAGCCGGGGGCGTACGTTCGGACGGATTTCATTGAGGATGGTTTCTGTTACAACAGCCCCGACCCCGGCATCAAGCGCCCGGATCATCAGATCGGCCCGGCTGGAAAGAGGCCCGGAAGAAAGAATAAGGGGATTCTTCAGGTGCAATCCCATAAAATCAGTTGTAAGGTCCATGGAAAACTCCTAATTGAAGATTTCACTCACCCGGTCTCCATGTCCGCAGGATTGTCTGATTTTCAATTTGGGCTTCAGCAGGACACGCTGTACGCGGACCTTTCCGGGTTCCGTGTTGATTTCATCCAGAAGGATACGGGCGGCAATGACACCCATCTTGTATACCGGCCATGAAATGGTGGTCAATTTCGGCTCGATGAAGGATCCCATGACGATATTGTCATACCCGATAACACTTATCTCATCGGGAACCCGAATACCCGCCTTCTGCAGACTGTGTATAGCCCCGATCGCCATCAGGTCGTTGCATATGAACAGGGCCTCCGGTTTCGGGTCGAGTTTCTGCACTTTCAGCGCACTGAGATACCCGCTGTTGATATCGTCATCCCCGTGAATGAGATAATGGGGATAGACGGGAAGATCGGCTCTCTTCATCGTCTCCAGGTAGCCGGCTGCTTTTTCCCGGTTCTCAATATACCGGTCCGATCCGCTGACACAGGCAATCCTCCTGTATCCCAGCTTCAGGAGGTGTTCGACCGCCAGCTTCGCCCCCTCTCTGAAATCGGAATATACGCTGCTGATCTGTTCATTATCCACGTTCATACCGCAGAGCAGGAGATTGATGTCCCGGTCGGTAATATCCTTGAAATCGCTGTCCTTCAGACTTGTATATGCCAGAATAACCCCGTCGATCTTCTTTTCGATCAACATACGGACATAGCTTTTTTCCTTTTCCGCATCTTTTTCCGTGTTACAGAGAAGCAGGTTGTTTCCGTTCCTGTGGGCGATGCTTTCCACACCCCGGGCGATTTCGGTATAGAGGGGGTTCTGAATATCCGGAATGACCAGAGCGATGGTGTTCGTTCTTTTGAGATTCAGGCCCCGGGCTAGAGGATTGGGGAAAAAGTCCATCTCCTCCATCACCATGAGAACCCGCTGTTTCGTTTTCTCGGAAACCCTCTCCGGATGATTGAGAACCCGGGACACTGTTGCTACCGATACTCCGGCAAGCTCTGCAACTTTTCGAATATTTGCCAATGCCGCTCCTTCCTGTAGCCGTGCTCACATTGGTAAGCCGCCTGCGGTTCGACAGGTCACTGAAAAGGAACAGAGAAAAACCTGTTTTTCAAATCCGCATAAATACGATACCATAGAGTCCTGTTCTTGTATAGAAATTATCCTCGACGGATAGCCGCGGGATGAAGGGGAATTACCGCGGCAAAGGAATTGCATGCAGGATCAAATGACTGCTATCTACCTGTGGCACATCGGAAATACATATCTCTCGGAAGAACTGCTGCCGGCCGCTCTTCCGGAAACCGAGCGGGAAAGGATACTTTCGATCAGCGACCGGAAGGAACAGCGAAGAAAAATCGGCGCCCAGCTCCTTCTCCATACTATCCTGAACCGTCTGCACGGAATCAAGGACCCCCGGATCAGCCGGGATGGCTGGGGCCGGCCGTTTTTAACTGATCACCCCGGACTTTCCATCGGTATCTCCCACTCCGGAGACTATGTGATGTGCGGAACAGGGTTGCAGCATCAGGATATCGGGCTCGGGATCGATATCGAAGCTCCCCTCGGCGCGGAGTGGCGGTCTCTCCGTTCCTTCCTGGCTCCGGAGGAAATCAGCATCCTGAAGGAAGCCCCGCCCCGAACCTGCACCGACCTCCTGTCCCGTCTCTGGGTATGCAAAGAAGCCTACCTCAAAGCTCTCGGTTTCGGACTGTCCGGAAATCCCTCGGAGATTGCCATCGACCCCGGTCCGCCGGAAACTGCTGAAAGCGCGGTTTTCCCGGGAAGACTGATTTTTCCCTCCGGGAAGGCTGCCAGGGGAATACCGCCGGGAGCCGAAATAGTTAGATCACCCTTCAGCCGGGGGGTGGAGCTCTCTGCGGGAAAAATCGGTGAGTACCATTTCGCAGTCTGCCTTCCATCGAGATTCCTGATGCCCCAAATTGCGGTAATAGCCGCGCTCAGGGAAATTTGATCGGGTAAACATAATTAAATTAGTAATAATAACTGAAATATTTCAAATGTAACTAGTTACATATTTTTGTTGACAGATTTTGAACTAGAGGCGTACACTATTTTATGGCAGTTAAAAATCTAAAGGAGGATCAAACAGAATGAACAAGAGCATTTTAGCATTCTTGTTGATGGTGTTTGTCGTCTTCACAATCTCGGCAGGAGGACAGCAAGAGCAGCTAGCGGATGATACATTCAGGATAGCCGGAATTTTTCAGACGGCAATAGAGGAACCCTGGGACGGCGTTGTTCATCAAGCCTGTCTTAAGGCAGTCGACGAACTCGGGGTGAAATACGAGTTCACGGAAAAAATCGCCGCGGCGGATTTTGAAAAGGTCGTACGTGAATACGCGGAGCGGGGATTTGACCTGATCGTCGGTGACGCTTTCCTTGCCGGAGAGGAAGCATCCCGGCGGGTAGCAAAAGATTACCCGGATATCGCCTTCGCCTTCGGTTCGGAGTTCGGACCGGTGGATCCCAATTTTTCCGTGTTCGACAACTGGATTCATGAACCGACCTATCTGTGCGGTGTTATTGCTGGAAACATGACTGAAACAAATGTTTTAGGTGTCGTCGCAGCTATACCGATCAATGAGGTCAACCGGCTCGTGAATGCGTTCAAGGAAGGTGCACTGAGCGTCAATCCTGATGTTAAAGTGAAAATCGCCTATATCGGCAGCTGGTTCGATCCGCCGAAGGCGAAGGAAGCCGCCCAGGCCCAGATCGAAGCGGGAGCGGATATCATCTTTGCCGAACGGTTCGGTGTATTCGAAGCCGCCAAGGAGAACAACGTCCTGGCTTTCGGCAACATGTCCGACCAGCACGAACTGGCGCCTGAAGTGGTTGTGACCGGTCCGGTATGGGATCTGTATCCGACGGTTGAATACCTTGTAAAAACCGTAAAAGCCGATGCCTATGTCGCTCAGGACCTGAAAGACTGGTCGATGATGGCAAAAGGCGGCGCGAGTCTGGCCCCCTTCCATGGTTTCGAGGACAAATTACCTGCGGATGTGATCGCCGCAGTGAAGGACCTGGAACAGCAGATTGACAACGGAGTATTCCGTGTTCCCATCGTAGAGGAGCAGCCGACCTCCGATTAGTAACTTCTCTTACCCTCTGTAATGACAGGTTTTCGTCTTGAAAACCTGTCATTACCCTTTTCAAGAAAGGAAAAAAACATGCCGGAAAAGCGGAACAAAATACCATTTGTTGAGATGAGGGGTATCACAAAAAGGTTTCTGAATAATATTGCCAATAACAATATCAATTTGATTCTGAACGAGGGAGAAATCTGTTCCATCCTCGGTGAAAACGGAGCAGGGAAAACAACTCTGATGAACATCCTTTTCGGTTATTATACAGCGGATGAGGGTTCGATTTTCATCGATGGACAGGAACAGAAATTTCAGTCCCCGAAAGACGCAATTGACAATGGTATCGGAATGATTCATCAGCATTTCACCCTGGTCCCTACTCATACCGTCCTCGAAAACATCATTATAGGAACGAAGGACAGTCGGAAGGTTTTTCTGGAAACCAGGGATTCCCGGAAGCACCTGACTGACATAATGGACAGATTCGGACTGCATGTGGATATGGACGCCTATGTATGGACTCTTTCCATAGGAGAACAGCAGAAAGTTGAAATCCTGAAAGCTCTCTATCGTAATTCACGGGTACTGATCATGGATGAACCGACAGCAGTACTGGCCCCCTCCGAGACCCCTGAATTATTCAAAACCCTGAAGGCCCTCGCCCGGGAAGGACGTACTATCATCTTTATCTCTCATAAGTTAAACGAAGTGATGGAAATATCCGATCGGGTTGTTGTATTGCGGAACGGTAAAGTGGTGAACGAAAAACGTACCGCCGATACAAACGTCCGTGATCTGGCTACCATGATGGTCGGCCGGGAAGTACTGGAACGGATATCCCGGAAAGATATAGCTCCCGGGAGCGAGGTCCTGTGTGTTAAAAAACTGCAGGTTCGGAATGATAAGAATCTGATTGCCGTCAATAATCTTTCTTTTCGGGTATGCAAGCATGAAATCTTCGGTATAGCCGGTGTTTCCGGAAACGGACAAACTGAACTCTGTGAAGCCCTCTTCGGCATGCGCCGTCCCGAAGCCGGTACCTTTCTGATTAAGAATGAAATTATCGAAACAGCGAACCCCTGTGCCTCGATAGAAGCCGGTATGGCCCGAATTCCGGAGGACCGTATCGGTATGGGACTTTTGATGGATGTATCGGTCGAGGGCAATACCATACTTGAAAACCATCACCGTGCCCCGCTGAGCAAGCACGGGTTGCTGAATGCCCCGGCTATTGCAGAACACGCCGAGACCCTGATTCGGGATTACAGTATAAAAACTGACGGTAGAATGATCGCTACAAAATGTCTTTCCGGTGGAAACCTGCAAAAAGTGATTCTGGCCCGGGAGCTTTCCGGAGAACCTGACCTGGTGATTGCTTCCCAGCCGACGAGAGGCCTCGATGTCGGAGCCATGGAGTTCATCCACGAGCGCCTCATGGAGGAAAAGGAGCGGGGCGCAGCAATCGTCCTGATCTCAGACGATCTGGATGAAATTCTTCAGCTTTCGGACCGGGTCGCGGTCATCTATGAAGGTAAATTCATGGGAGAACAGACCGGAGAAGCAATCGACCGTGAACAGATTGGACTATGGATGAGCGGAGTGAGTGAAACATGAGAGTACAAATAGTTAAACGCAAACCCCTTCCGGGCTGGACAAAGATCGCTATCCCGGTGGCCTCTGTGATCATGACTTTGATTATTTCGGCGATCCCGATCCGGCTCGCCGGAGCAAATCTGTGGTCCGCGTACCGGGCCCTGTTTTACGGAGCCCTTGGAACCCGTTTCAATATCCTTGAAACCCTGGTAAAAACCAGCCCCTATCTATTGACCGGGCTGGCGGTCGCCTTCGCCTTCCGGGCCAAGTTCTGGAACATCGGCGCTGAAGGGCAGCTGCTCGCCGGTGCCATCGTAGCTACCTGGATTGCGATAAATATCAACGGTCTTCCGGCCATCATCATGCTTCCCCTGGTTCTGACGGCCGGATTTTTCGCCGGCGGACTCTGGGCGATCGTTCCCGCCCTCCTGAAAACCAAACTCAAGGTCGATGATGTGGTCTCCACCCTGCTGCTCAACTTTGTGATGATTCACATCATGGGAGCCCTGCTCTTCGGACCGCTGCAGAAACCGGGTGCCAGCTGGCCGATCTCCGAAGAGATCGCAGAAACAGCCAAGTATCCTATTCTGATGGCCCGCAGCCGCTTTCATCTTGGAATCCCCCTGGCCTTCGTTCTGGTCTTCGTTGTATGGTTCATCAATAAAAAAACAGTTCTGGGCTATCGCTCTATGGCTGTAGGGAACAATATACGTGCAGCCCGTTTCGGCGGCGTACGGACAACCTCGGTACTCCTTGTTACCGCTCTGATTTCAGGAGGTTTGGCAGGAATTGCGGGAGTCGGGGAAGTCTGTGCGATTCAATATCACCTCATGACGGATATTTCACCCGGATACGGATACACCGGGATTGTCATCGCTATGCTCGGAAACCTCCACCCTGTAGGAGTGATGCTCGCTTCGATTTTCTTCAGCATCATCAATGTAGGCGCTCAGACCATGAGCCGTATGACCGGGGTTCCGAGCTATATCACCGGGGTCATGGAGGGTACGGCCCTCATCGTTATGCTGGTTTTTCTTCTGATGAATGAATACAAGGTACGGGTGGTGCGGTCATGATAAGTGAAATACTGAGTGCAACGTTTATTACCGGCTTGATCGGCGCAACCATGAGAATGGCGACCCCGATCATCTTCGCCATGCTGGGCGAAATTATCACGGAACGATCCGGTGTGCTGAATCTCGGAATAGAGGGCACCATGCTTTTCGGAGCCATGACCGGTTTTCTGGTAACCATAAACACCGGTTCCCTCTGGGCCGGCGTTTTGATGGCCGCGTTGACGGGAGTCGTACTGGCCCTTCTGATGGCTTTTCTGGCGGTTTTCCTCGGCTTGAGCCAGCATGTATCGGGACTAGGGATTACCCTCTTCGCCACAGGCCTGGCAATGTTCATTTACAGGCTCCAGTTCGGCTCACCGGTAGTCCCCCCGACGGTACAGCCTTTTACCAGGGTAAAAATTCCGCTCCTTTCGGAAATTCCGATTATAGGTCCCGGACTGTTCGATCAGTACGTTCTGACCTACATAGCATGGCTGCTTATTCCCCTGGTCGCAGTCCTTCTCTATCGCACGAAGATCGGTCTGATAATCCGTACGGTGGGAGAAAATCCCTTCGCGGCTGATACCGTGGGGGTAAACGTGAACCTCACCCGGACGATCTGTCTGGCTGTCGGCGGTGCCTTTATGGGAGTCGGCGGGGCCTTTCTTACCCTGGCCCATCAGAACATGTTTCTCATGGATGTCATAGGCGGTCGAGGCTGGGTGGCCATCGCTATGGTGATTTTCGGAAACTGGGATCCTGTCAAGGGAACTATCGGTGCTCTCATCTTCGGCGTGCTTGACGGCCTGCAGCTGCGACTCCAGGGCTTTGGACTGCAGATACCCTTCGACATTTTCCTGATGATACCATATCTGATAACGATCATCGCCCTCATCGGTGTATCCAGAAAGGCATCCGTACCGGCGGCCCTGCTGCAGCCGTACCGGAGAGAAGATAAAGGCGGTTGATAAGGAGGGAACATATGGAACAGATGAAATATATCGGAAAGGACATCGAGCGCCCCGATGCTGTTGCAAAAGCCACCGGCAAAGCGGTATATCTCGATGATGTCTGCCTGCCGGGTATGCTCCACTGCGCTATTCTTAGACCCGAGTACGCTCATGCACGGATCGTATCCATCGATACCAGCGGCGCTGAAAAGATGGAAGGGGTCATCAAGGTAGTGACCGGCCGGGATGCCTCCGGTATCGCCTACGGCGATAACATCAGGGACCAGATCCCCATGGCGGTGGACAAGGTCCGGCACATCGGAGAACCGGTGGCGGCGGTAATCGCAGAAAAACTGTCCCAGGCAAGAGCCGCAGTAAAAGAGATCAGGATCGAATATGAACCCCTGCCGGTGTATACCGATGCACTGAAGGCGATGGAAAAAGATGCGGCCCTGATCCATGAGGAAAACGGGAAATACTGGCATCTGCCGTCCATCAAACCGGTAGCCGGAACCAACATCGCCTGCGAATATACACTGACCAAAGGAAGCTACGACGACGGGATGAAAGAAGCCGACGTTACCATCGAGGATGAGTTCAATTACCCTCTAGGTTCCTGCGCCGCCATCGAACCCCACGGGACGATTGCCTGGTTCCGCGAGGACCGGCAGATCGAAATCTGGTCCACCTCTATCTGTCCCTTCATCATCCGTGAAGATATGGCCCATGCCTATGGCCGCCCTATCAGCGAGGTGAGGGTCCACGTCGTGGACCTTGGGGGCTGTTTCGGCTACAAATCCGATATTACCATCGAACAGACCATCGTATATATCGCCAGTTTCGTTCCAGGCCATCCCGTCAAGTTCATGTCCACAAGGAGAGAAGACTTCACCAGCACTTTACTGGGTCACGGTATCCGCACCCGGATGAAGATCGGTGCTAAGAAGGACGGGACTCTCACGGCGATGCAGGCCCGGGTGTACCATACTACCGGCGCGTATGCCGATACCGGCGTCAACGTAATCATGGCCGCGACGCACAACTCCGGCGGCCCTTACGAGTTTCCCAATTGCGATCTCAAGGGTTACAGCGTCTACACCAACACCCCGCCGGTGGGTGCCTTCCGCGGCTATGGTCACCAGGAATCTCATCTGGCCGTCGAAATACTGATGGACCGGCTGGCCCGGAAACTGAAGATGGACCCCTTCGAACTGCGAGAGAAGAACTATCTCGGTCCCGGTAAAATCACTGCTCTAGGTGAAACCTTGTGGAAGAGCAATGGTGATGTAAAAGCCGCCGCGGACAAGGTCAAAAAGGCCGTATTCGGGCATGCCGGACCTGCCGAAGATGAACAATACTACTACGGACGGGGTTTTGCCGCCCTGATGAAGTCCCCGAAGGGCGCACCCTTTTCCACCAAAGGTGTCTATCTCAAGTTCAACCATGACGGAAGCATTTCCGTGAACATGGGAGGGGCGGAAGTCGGCCAGGGGCTCCGCACGGTAGTAAAGCAGGTAACCGCCGAAGCCCTCATGGTCCCGCCGGAAAAAATCAGGGTATACAATGATATCGACACACAGTACTGTCCCTACGAATGGCAAACCATCGGGAGTATGTTCACCACCCAGGGAGGACGGGCGATCGTCCGGGCGGCCAACAAGGCAATCGCCATGATGAAAAAAACCGCCGCCCAGATCCTGCGGGTCGATGAGGATTTCGTCGATTATGACGGGGAGAAGCTCTACCTGAGAAGCGATCCAAGTGTCTTCGTGCCGGTTCCGGAGGTCGTACGCGGCTATATATGTGAGGACGGCATCACCATAGGAGAAGTGGTGCAGACTGCAGCCGACGCCCGTCTGCCGCGCTATTCATCTCCCGACGAAAACGGCCAGGGCAGCATGGGGGTGACCTACACCTTCGGGGCCCAGGCCTGTGAGATCAGAATCGAGAAGAAGACGGGAAAGATTTTCGTCGATCATTTCGCATCCTGCTTCGATGTAGGCAGGGTTATCAATCCGAAGATTATCCGGGGCGTTGTCGCCGGCGGTGTAGTCATGGGAATAGGGGCCGCCCTGCATGAAGAATTGCTGTTCAGGGAAGACGGGACGATAAAAAATCCGCTCTACAACAAGTACCATATTCCCAGGTACAGCGAAGCTCCCGGCCGCCAGACCATCGAATTCATTGAGACCCCCAGCGAAATCGGTCCTTTCGGTGCCCGGGGCATCGGAGAACACCCCCTCGTCGGAGTAGCTCCCTCGATCGTGAACGCTGTTTACGACGCCATAGGGGTTGAGTTTTCGACGATTCCCCTCACACCGGATAGAATACTCGAAGCTCTACAGGAAAAGAAGTGAAAGGAGGTGCAGTATGGAAAAGTATACTATTACAGTCAACGGAATCCTCAGAACGGTAGAAGCGGAACCTGATGAAAAACTTCTGGATATTCTGCGCGAAAAGCTGCATCTGACCGGGGCGAAACGGGGCTGCGACAACCTATCCTGCGGAGCCTGCACCATAGTAGTGAACGGAAAAGCGGAAAAAAGCTGTATGTACCCCATGAAGAAGGCAGCCGGAGCCGAGATAATAACGGTGGAGGGGCTGTCGAAGGGAATGGAGCTGCACCCGATACAGCGGGCCCTCATCGATGCCGGTGCCGTACAGTGCGGTTACTGTACTCCGGGAATAATCATGGAGCTTTATGCCCTTCTGACTGTGAGCCCGGACCCGTCAGATAATGAACTCACCGCCGCTCTCGACCGTCATTTATGCCGCTGCACCGGCTATGAAGCGATAGAGAAAGGAGCCAGACTGGCTATCGAATACATGAAAAAAAGTTGATGTAAACATCTCCATCAATGAAAGCGGCCCTTCCGTTCAGACGGAAGGGCCATTTTTTTCAGTATTCAGCTGATCCTTTGGAATTCTTTTATTTCAGAGTGATATCTTTCCCATCCTTGATCACGCATAAAGGCGCCTCGTGTTCCCATAAAGCCTTCCAGACATTTTCCTGTTTCAGAACTACAAGATTTGCCTGATTTCCCTCCTGCAGTTCATGTCCCTGCATGTTGAGGGCCTTTGCCGCGTTTGTCGTGATCATATCGTAAATCTGCTCCATCTGCCCGAAGGTAGTCATCCAGAGGAGATGGACCGCTAGGAAGCCAACCTCCAGCATATTGTTCCTGCCGAAGGGATAATAGGCATCGGCGATATCATCCTGTCCGAGAGCAACCGGCACGCCAGCCTTGTACAAATCCTGGACCCGGGCATGCAAGGGACCGGTCTGGGGATCGCTCACCAGTCCCATGCCAGCCTGTAAAAGCAAAGACTCGAGTTTGCGGTACGTCGGTTCGGGATAGGTTGCCATCGCCCGGGCGTGCTGTGCGGTGACCCTGCCGTGCAGACCGTTTTTTATCGTCTGGACCGCCAGGTATTCGGTGGTACGAAGGTTCGGGTCCCCTGCGTCATCCACCAGCATCGAAACCGGTTTGTCATACTTAACCGCCAGGGCGACCATCTGATCGATATGTGCTTTTTCATCTTCCTCCGTGTACTCGATCCAGGGAATCCCCCCTACAACATCGGCACCCACCTTGAGTGCTTCTTCCACATATTCTGCCGCCCCCGGGTCTCTTGCCAATCCGTCCTGGGGAAAGGCGACTACCTGAATCTCCACCCGGTCTTTAAACTCCTCCCTCGCTTTTATAAGGGCTTTAACTCCCTCCAGTTTCGCCTTTGTATCGACATCGGCGAAGGCCCGGATATGGGTATTGCCGTACTTCACCGCCAGATTCGCCGCCTTCCGTACGTTTTCTATTATCCATGACTCATCATATTTTTCCTTTACCCGGGAAGCCTGTTCGATAGCCGTCATTGCCCCGCCCATATCTTCTCCGTGATACGATCCGAGGGCATCCTGTCCAACCATTTCAAGTGTGTACACCTTGTCCAGATGCAGGTGTCCGTTCACGAAGGATTCCGTAACGAGATTCCCCCCCGCATCGATTTCGGATGCCGCTTGCCCATCGATATGTTCGGCGATTTTTCCGATTTTTCCGTCCGCAATTCCGATCTCAACCAACGAGTTTTTTGAAGCCCGTGTTTTTGCATGTATGATTTTAATATCCCATTTCATCAATATACCTCCGCAGACATCATTCGTTTACTCTCCTTTCATTGTACACCCGATTACCGGCATTAGCAAATTATTTCATTTCACAATAGAGAATTATTCATTTATTGTTTCAAAAGAAGTTTAAAATAATTCTGTTTTCAGATCGATTTTTTACCCCGGGTATCATAAAAAAACAGTTCCGCTACCGGGATTTCATCGGCATAATCCCGCGCTCAAAACAGTTTGATTTGACAATCGGTGAATCGGAAATTAAAATGAAACGGAGAGAACCGTCATGAGACCTCACCTTCTCGTCCAGGTGGTATTTTTTTCTCTTTCCTTCCTCTGTCACCTTCCGCTCACCTTCTGCCAGGTATCTCATGGAAAAAAGGAGATCCGGTCATGGAAATACAAAGCACGGCCTTTGAAAACGGCAGTCTGATCCCGCCCGAATATACCTGTGATGGACAGAACATATCTCCCCCCCTTTCGTGGAAGTCGATACCGACCGATACAAAAAGTCTCGCCCTCATCTGTGATGATCCGGACGCGCCGGTCGGGATATGGGTGCACTGGGTTTTGTTCAATCTAGCCGCAGAGACGACGGGTCTGCCGGAACAGGTGCAAACCGTCAAGCAGCTAGATAACGGCGCTTTACAGGGGGTCAATGATTTCCGGAAAATCGGATACGGAGGACCCTGTCCTCCGGGCAGCACGCATCGCTACTTTTTTAAGCTGTACGCACTTGATACCTTGCTTGATCTTCCCGCAGGAACCAGCAAGGCCGGGCTTGAACACGCTATGCGCGGGCACATCCTGGAAGAAACACAGTTGATGGGAAGATACAGCCGCTGAATCCCTCCGATTCTAATCCACACCCTCGATGGATCGGACCAGGGCCGCACGTCGCTTCATGACATCGATCAGCCTGCGTACCGATTCGGCGTCCTGTTCACTCCATGCGGAAATTTCTTCGCTGACCTTCCCCTCCACCTTCCGGTGATATTCCCGATGGGCGTGAAAGGCGGTTTTGCCCCTTTCGGTCAGAGAAAAGAGAATCTCTTTTTTATTGTCCGCCCGCTGATATCTGCGAATGAGTTCCCGCTTTTCGAGTTTGCGGACTGCCTGAGACACAGCGCTTTTAGTGATTCGGTGCTTTCTGGCAAGTTCGGTAACATTTATACCATCAAAGGCACCGATGGTTTCGATCAGGTGGATGTCCAGCCGATGAAACAGCATATCAGTGCCGTAAGATTTCGGTATCCCGGCCAACTGCACGTATTCTTCAATCAGCCATAGAAGTTCTTCCATCAGTTTGTAGGCATTTTCCTTTCCAATCATAGAATAATATTAACATACTTAACAATCTATGAAAAGTTATTCAGCTTTGTTCTCTGCCGGTTTCCATTCACCAGGAAGCCCTTCGGGCCGGTCATGTTTCGGCTTTCCCCGCCCGCTCTGCACTTTCAAACACCCTTCTACCGGACAGGCGGAACAGCATTCCATACAGGAAATACAGCCGATATCCCGATTGTTTCCCCGTTTTCCGGGCTGTACACCCATTGGGCAGGCCTTGTCACATTTTCCGCATCCTGTGCAGAACGCCTGCACCCGCACAGGATAGATCTTGATCAGATTACAGAGACCGAGGAGGGCACCCATCGGACAGAGGGTACGGCAGAAAAATCTCGGCCATAGGAGATTCAAAATCAGAATCCCCGATAAAACAGCTGCAAAGAGAATACTGTTCTCGCTGCCTCCTTCGAAAGTGAAGACCCCGGTGATCATCCCGGCAAGAACGAGCAGCGCCGCCCCGACTCGAATATATCGAATCTCATACGGAAGTTCAGGCACCCGGATCTTCAACTTCTTTCGCAAAAACGTTCCGGTCTTTCCCACCAGTTCCTGGATGAATCCGAAAGGACACAACCAGCCGCAGAATACCGGTCCGAAGAACACGGCAATTCCGAACATGAGCAGAAAAAAGGCGGGTGAAAAACTCACCGCTCCGATCATCATCAGAACCAGCATACCGAGCTGTGTACCGCGCCGCAGGAAATGCAGATTTATTCTTCTTTCTTTTTTCATTGTCTTCTCCTCCCTCCTAAGCAACTTCGCCGGCCCTTCGATGAGATGTATTTCCGGTTGTTCTTTTCCTGTACTCCCCGGTAAAGAGGGGAAACACCATAAGCACTGTCAAAACCGCCGAGAGAACATCAGCCGCCGGAAAAGCTGCCCAGAGCCCATCGAGACCCCAGATGAGCGGCATCATAGTGAGGAGGGGTACCAGAAATATCAGCTGCCGGGAGAGGCTCAGCAGGAGAGTCTTCAGAGACTGGCCCAGCGCCTGAAAAAGTGTAAATCCGAGGATTTGAACTCCGATGACCGACAGGGCGCAGAGAGCCATTCTTATCGGAAATATCCCGGCTGCAATCACAGCAGGATCGTTGCTGAAAAGGTGCATGGTGAAAGCCGGCGCCAGGAAAGGCAGAAGGTACATCAGTGCACCCAGAGCAGTCGAAACAGCCGCCGCCCGCACTATCACGCCCCGAACCCGACTCATCGCACCGCTGCCGTAGTTATACGCCGCGATCGGCTGCAAGCCCTGAGCCAGGCCGATAAGAGGCATTGTTATGAATACCAGCATCCTGCTCATAATACCGTATACCGCCAGATCAACATCATTCCCGTAGAGCACAATGGAGGTATTCACGATCACCGCGATGATGGATACGCTTACCTGCCCGAGGAAATTGCCCAGCCCGAGGGACAAAATCGATCCGGAGGTGCGCAGGCTCGGTTTCATATTGAAGGATAGAATCTTCCGTTTGTCCTTCAGACACAGGAAGTAAAGGAAATATGCGGTTGAAAAAAGTCTGGCAAGAACAGTCGCCCAGGCGGCACCGCCCACACCCATATCGAAGGTGAGAATAAAAAGCGGATCCAGCACCACGTTGATAACCGTACCGAGGAGCATCCCCATACCTGCCTTCGCTGAACTGCCCTCCGCACGGAGGATATTAAACCCGACCATGCTCAGAAAGACAAATACAAAACCGTACTGGAGAGCGCGGAGATACTCCCGGGCATCCGCGTAAGTTCCTTCAGTAGCGCCAAAGGCATAGAGGAGGGATTTCTGGGCAGCAAGAGTCATTATCAAAAAGACGATCCCTGAAAACACAGCCAGAAGTACCGCGTGCATAGCAGCGGATCCCGCTTCTTCCGGCAGCTTTTCCCCTAATTTCCTCGATATTACCGCTGCAGCACCCATACCGATCATGGATCCCCAGGCTATCATGAACATCTGAATGGGAAATACCACCGCCAGCCCCGCCAGGGCCCTGCTTCCCACTCCCCATCCGACAAATGCGGCGTCCACCATGTAGTACAGCCCGTTCACTACCATCGCGATTACCGCGGGGACCGCCATTCTGGTTAAGAGCTTCCCGAGACTGTCTTTTTCGAAATCCACTTTGGATTGTATCTTCTTTGTTCTCATTTTTCATCTCCTATTGTTTAGCTGGTTAACTATAATGTATACCTGCTTAACTATTTTGTCAAGTAGGTAAACTAAATTTAGTGTTTTTAATCGTGAGGATATTTTATCGAACGATTGATAAGGCACATATTTTTTACAGGGAGCCGGGCTGAACGCCGGGGATTTGAACCTTGAAGGAAGAACTCTGTTTTTAACTGAGTTTTCAGCAAAGACTTGCTTACATCTCATCCGCAGGATCAAGAACACTACTAGTGTTTCAGCGGCCGTTCCATATCCCGGAGCTTTGACAAAGGCAAAGCCGCCAGTCCTGAGACCTTGGACCCGTCAGGCAGTCTGGTGCCCCGGCGGAGCAGTGAGTTGATCCCGAGGACCGAGTTCTCTCCGATAACAACCCCCGGTCCAATGTAACTATGAGCGCCGACCAGGACATTGTTCCCGATTTCAATCGGCTCAAGAACCAGTAATTTCCCCTGGAAAATATGACAGGTGATCTCCGCGGAGGCCCCTATCACAACGTTATCTCCCAGCCGGAGGAGATATGCATCCGGGAGGCTGTAGGAATTCAGCTGGGCGTTCCTTCCGATTTTTGCGCCGATAAGACGGTAGAACCAGATGAGAAAGAAGGTGTTCCGTACGAGGGGCAGAACAAAATGGGAGGCGATCCCGTAAAATCCTGAAGCGAACATCCAGCGCATACTGGTCGGGCTGCCGATCCGGTAGATCCCCGGTTTGATCCTGCAGGTGACCAGCCGGAGTATCAGACCCATCACGATAACACTGGATACAACGAAAAGCCACACGGTAACGCCCAGGATAACGCTGAAGCGGACAATATACCAGTAGCCGTAGGTTCCGGCCAGGATTGTTTCGATGTAATGAGCCAGATGCGCCGAAAGCCAGAGAGAAGGAATCCAGAAACAGAATCCCAGGGCGAGAATGTACATCATCGATGCGGCCAGGGTGACGAATATCTGCAGATATTTTGATTCCAGGAGGTTGATTTCCCGCATGTTTGAAGTATACCAATAAAAGCCGTTACGTATAGTATCCGAAAAGCCTGGTCAGGCTAAAGACCCTGGTAGAATTCGGTCAAGATCTTCCGGTAATCATCCCGTTCAGGCAGATCGTTATGTCCTCCGGCGTCGAGTATTTCAAGACGCTTATCAGCGGAAACGGCGATCTCGTAGAGTTCCTCGGCCATCTCCTTCGGTGTTACGTTGTCGGCCCCGCCGGTTATGAAGAGGATCGGTTCGGATATTTTCGGGACTTCCGTGAAATTGCTCATCCTCAGAAGCGCCGGGTCCACCGTAAACCGGATGAAGGGTTTCAGGATGCCCGGGACCAGACGTGAGGTGAGGTCCCGGGCACCGGTGAGCGGGCTTTCCAGCACGATCCGGTCTGCGGGATAACGGTTGATCAGATTCGCAGCAAGTATCGAACCGAGGGAATGCCCGTGGAGAATTACGCTGTCCGGCGAAACACCCCGTTCCCCGGTCAAATAGCGGTAGGCCGCCTCGGTATCTTTCACAACCCCCTCCACGGAAGGAGTACCGGGATTGGTTCCGTATCCCCGGAAATTGAAAACCATGAGGTTGACATTCTGTTCGATGATCGAGGTAATGATGTGATAGGATGCGGCAATGACGAAACCATTGCCGCCTATAAAGAGCACCGTCCGATCCCTGCCCTTTTCGCTCATATACCAGCCTTCCAGTTCAAGTCCGTCGGCGGTAGGGAAGTGTATTTCCTCGAGCCTGATTTCACTTTCATCGAAATAAAGCGGACTGATTGTCCGCTTCACATCAAAAGCATCGCCTTCCGTTACCTCAATATTCGTGCAGCCGATGAAGAGAAAACTGCAGCAAAAGGTAAGAACAATGAGTTTTCGCATACATCAAAGGATAGTCCCTCAGAGATGAAAGGTCAAACAAGGAGCCTCAAAGAGCCCGATCACTCCACTGGCTGATCGGACACCCGGACCCATTTTACAAAATAACTTCGCCCGTCGATTTCCACCATATCCTTGAACAGTTCATCCGTCGAGGTAATACGGCCGAATTTCCAGGCCCTGTTCCGGTAGTTTTCTTCGCTCAGCTCCTCATCATCGCTGTAATTGGGAATGAACAGTACAATTCTGCTCAACTCCATCTCGTTTTTTCCGGCTTTGTGGCTTGGGATGGTATGCATGACCCATTTTTTCTCTCCGTTGCCGAACAGGACTTCTGCCTGCCCCTGGGTCGCATCCGAAGCGGAAGTCATCACTTTCGCGGCTGAATAGGAATTATCCATCAGGCTCGAATTCTGGTACAGGCTGCTCAAGACTTCACCCTTCCTGAAATCAACGCCTTTGGCCGAAGTACCGGCATCCAGAACTTTTCCGGATGTTCCGGAAGAAGCTGCCGATCCTATTTTTTCAACCGTATCCACCCCTTTCAATACACTATCCATGGTGGAACAGGAAAAAAGGACCAGAGCGATGCATCCAGCCAGAAAAAGTACACCTACCTTGTTCATACATTACCTCCGTTGGACCCATATTCAGATGAGCAGGATACAAGCTTTAAGCTACCCCTTGAAGTTACAGCTGTTACGGAAGTACTACACTTTGTTGTTGAGTTCCACAATTTGACGGGTCACATTCCTAAATCTGGTATTAATCATAGAATACTGTGTATAGGGGGTCAAGAAAAATATTCTGCCGGCCGGCCGATGAAATCAACCGGGGCCTCTCCTGTAACCGGCTTTTTTCTGCTCCCCTTTCTTGGCACCTGTCTGTTTCGAAACCGGCCGCTGAGGAATCAAGGCCTTCGGACCCTTTCCGATGAGGTCCCGCCGTCCCGCTTTTTCCAGGGCCTCCTTCACAAGCCGGTAGTTCCCGGGCTGATTGTACTGCATGAGGGCCTTGTGCATCCTTCTTTCTCTGTCTCCTCTGGGCACACTTACCGGCTTCATGCTGCGGGGATCTATGCCGGTATAGTACATGCACGTCGATACCGTGCCGGGGGTGGGATAAAATTCCTGAACCTGCTGAGGAATGAAGTGCTCATCCCTGCAGAACTCCGCCAGCTCCACGGCATCTTTCAGGGTTGAACCCGGATGAGCGGCGATGAAATAGGGAACCAGGTACTGTTTCTTGCCTAATTGCCGATTTACCCGCTTGAACTCGTCCATGAATTTCCGGTAAACAGAACTTTTTGCCTTTCCCATATAGGAAAGACTCTGGTCGGAAATGTGTTCCGGAGCTATTTTCAACTGTCCGCTGACATGGTGAGCACAGAGTTCTCTGAGAAAATCCAGCCCTCCGGCCTGATCCAGCAGGAGATAATCAAAACGAATTCCCGATCTGACGAAGACTTTCTTCACACCGTGAACTTTTCTCATCTTCCTCAACAGCTGGATGTAATCCTGATGATCCGGGCTGAGCATCGGACAGGGATCGGGAAAGAGACATTGGCGATGGGGACAGGCGCCCCGGGTTTTCTGACGTTCGCAGGCCGGACCGCGGAAATTCGCGGTCGGCCCGCCTACATCATGGATATACCCTTTGAATTCGGGATCTTCAGCGAGAATACCGGCCTCCCGGAGGAGGGAATCGTGGGAGCGCCCCTGAACGATCCGTCCCTGATGAAAGGTAAGGGCACAGAAGGTGCAGCCGCCGAAACAGCCCCTGCTGCTGACCAGACTGAACCGGACCTCTTTCAGGGCCGGAATCGCCTCTCTGTAGGAAGGGTGAGGAGTCCGGACGTAGGGAAGTTCGTAGACCGCATCGAGCTCCTCCCTGCTCAGCGGGAAGTCAGGAGGGTTTTGTATCACATACTGCTCTCCCGATGGCTCAACCAGGGCCGCCGCCGAGTAGGGATCGGCGTTTTCCATCTGCAGTGCAAAACTCCGGGCGAAATTTTTTTTATCGAGGAGTGCATCTTCGAAGGAAGGGAGCCGGAGATACGACCATTCGTTCAGAGGGGCTTCACCTGCGGGTGAGGCCGGATTGTATTCATCCTTTTCCGGTATTCCCCTGCAGGCCATTTCCCGTCGGGTGAGTTTGTATACCACCCCTCTGAGATTTCGCAGGGATGTGAGAGGTTTTCCGGCGTCAAGGCTCCGGGCCACCCGCCCTAGGGTACGCTCGGCCATACCGTAGATCAGAAGATCCGCCTTGGTATCCAGCATTATGGACCTGCGCAGCTTATCACTCCAGTAATCATAATGGGCCGTGCGTCGGAGGGAGGCCTCTATCCCTCCGATGATGACAGGCACCCCCTTATATGCCCTCCGGGCGAGATTGGCATAGACGATGAGGGCCCGGTCCGGGCGTCTGCCGTAGGCTCCTCCGGGGGAATACGCGTCCGAGTGGCGCAGTTTTCTCGCCGCGGTGTAATGGTTGACCATGGAATCCATATTGCCCGAGGTGATCAGGAACCCGAGCCGGGGCCTCGCCAGGATTCTCAAAGCTTCTACGTTTTTCCAGTCCGGCTGGGCGATGATCCCGACCTTCATACCTATCGCTTCAAGGCTCCGGACGATCACAGCCGCTCCGAAAGAGGGATGATCGACATAGGCATCTCCGCTTACGAGTACAAAATCACACTGTTTCCATCCGAGATGACGCATCTCGGAGACGGACATGGGAGGAAACGGGGAAGCAGCAGTTTCTTTCAGGGGTGCGGACATAGGGAATAGTACCGGATTTCCTCATGGCTGTGAATACACAATGCTCATGCACCAGGTCGGGTATCTTCCCTGAACTTGAAACGCTGCAGGATTGATCGATAGTGAGTACGCACATAATCCCGGCTCACGCCTATATCCCGGATAGTGATTTTACGGTTCCCCTTGTGTTTATGGGAACTCCGGGCTTCCTCTATAAGCTTCTCTTCGCAGCCTTCGGTAAGAGGATACTCCAGTTTTGCGTATATTTCCCGGACGGTCCCGACCGGATCCTTTACCAGATCATCAAAACGGACGATGTGATACTGATGTTCCGGAAGAGCGGAAAAAACTTCCAGGGGGTACTCATAAAAATGCTTTGTCATCTCGAGCAGCAAATCACTGTACGGATATTGACTGGGAAAATCACTGAAATATTTCCATACATACTGGAAAAAGTCGAAATTGGACGGTAAGAGATCATAGGGATTGCGGACAAGATAAACGAAACGTGCGTCCGGCATAAACTCGAGGATACTCTTGATTTTGGAGGTAGAAGTCGGATTCTTGGACAAATAATGTCTGCCCCCCCGATAATAAACATGCCGTCTGATACACCGCAGGTAATACTTCATGAAACGCTTCTTTCGCCATTCCTTCACCCGGGTATCAAAAAAATGATAGTTCTCATCATGGTTCTTTGACGGATAGAAAAACCACCGGACGATTCCAGCCCAGATAAAAAGAAAGAGGCCCTCATCTTCTTCATACTCCATCACACCGACGGGATGCTTTCGAATGGTCTTCAGCACCCGTCTCTCCCACCTGAACATAGCGCGTTTCAAAGGTTTCCCGAACCAGCTGTCCACGGTTGAAATTCCCCTGAAAGCTTTGCGCATGGCGATGGAAGGGGCCGTATAGATCTCCCAGCTCTTCATGCCGGCGAAATGTTCCTCATCGATAGCGATGAGCCGCTGAAGGAGAGTCGATCCACTGCGGAAATTACCGATTATGAATAGAGGTTTTTCGATCTTCTGCTTCAAATAACGTCGGTAGAATATATTGTCGATAAGGAATCCGAACCAGCCGCTCAGTACGATCACGGGGAATAAAAGAAAAAACCAGACCAGAAAGCGGAGTCTCTTTCCTGTAACCGGAACATGCCGGAGGGAGGAAAAGATATCTCGCCATAAACGTCCGAAATGAAAAGGCATGGTCTAAAATAAGAGGTATTTTAATGAATTTAAAGCTGTTCTATAGGCCTATCGGAAAAAAAAACAAAAAACACACATATCGTGTCTCATATCCATGGATTCCTTTCCCTGCCCCGGAATCGGGAAGACGTTGAAGGGCTTTGATTTTTTATTAGGATGGCATGAAACCGCCGTTTCGGAGACACTATGCGAACTGTTCCGTCAGGCAGGTGACAGCAGAAGTTTCGGATAAGGCTCGGTTTTCAGCAGATGCAGCCGCAGCAGTTTGGGATTGCCAAGCTTTTCAGCTGTTTTCAAGCTGATCTCGATGGTACCCAGTCTGCATTCATTTTTCTGGTATAACCGGGCATGATACGCCTCCGAGCCATCATCCTGCAGGGTATCTATATCCCCGCCGGCATACAGGAGTAGAGTAACCTCGCTGGTCATCAGACCGAGATCAAATCCATCATTGGGATTCAGAACAATCTTGTTTTCAGAAAAAGAATAATCTGCCAGAACTTTCAGGAATCCGGTCTCACGCAAATCCAAAGCCAACCTCCGTTTCATCAAAGATGATAACGGTCTCCTTTCAAACAGTCAAATAAAAAAAGACTTAGAGTGTTTAATCAGTTGCAGGAAGAAGATTTTTCCAGTTAAAATATGGAGTATCCCATCGAAGGGGAAGCTGTTGCACGATTATCTGAATATAATCACCCTGCCGCTCTTTCTGAGCCTGATTATCACCCTGGCTCTTTTCATCTACTCCTTCCCCAGAAGATCAAGAAAAGGCGCCCCCCCTTTTCTGCTTTCACTCATCTCGATCTTCATATGGACGGCAGGATATATCTTCGAGATCGGAAGTCAGGATCTGAACATAAAACTATTCTGGGCCAACCTTCAGTTTTTCGGGATAGGGATGCTTCCGGTGACCTGGTTCATTACCACCTTGTGTCTCATCGGTCGCGGTGATTCCTACAAGACCTTCCTTCCCTTCCTTCTTCCCATTCCCCTGTTGATCAATCTGCTTATCTGGACAAATCCCCTCCACCAGCTCATCCGCAGGTCTCCGGAGCTCCTTCGGTTAGGCCCGTTACTGCTCATTGATGCTCACTATGGAGCTCTGCATAGCTGGATCTTCGTTCCTTTTCAATACATCATCTATGGATTCACCCTCGTTCTTTTTCTGGACGCATGGACGAATGCAAGGCCTCTCTATAAACACCGGTATCTGCTGATCGGGAACGCCATTCTCATTCCCATGGTCGGGAGTGCCCTCTACATCATCGGTATTGAGCCCTTCAAGTATATAAATCTGACGCCGGCCCTTTTCAGTATTACCTGTATCATCTTTGCCCGGGCGATATTCAGCTTCTCGATGTTCGATATCCTTCCGCTTGCAAGAGATACAGTGCTTGAAAATATAAAAGACAGTATTCTCGTCTTCGATGGGGAAGACAGGCTTGTTGATTACAATCCTTCAGCCGAAGACCTCTTTCACTCCCTCCGTCCGGAGCAGATCGGGGATATCGGGACGGATGTTCTCTCCTCCTATCCAATGCTGGTCAATCAGCTGCTTGGAACCGCGAAACAAAATGATCCACATACATCTCTGCAGTTTAAAAGCAAGGATGATCATCATTACCGATCATCCCTGTCGCTTGTCAAAAATAAAAAAGGGCGGCTCATCGGAAAGATTCTGAACATCAGTGACATTACATCACAGATGAATCTGCTGAAAAAAATGCAGCAGCTGGCAACCACCGACAGCCTTACCGGCATTCTCAATCGAAGGTCCTTTTTCGAAAGATCAAATAAAGAAATTGACCGGGCGAAAAGGTATCAGCGGCCTGTTTCGTTCATACTCCTCGATATCGATCATTTCAAACGGATCAACGACTCCTGCGGACATGCCGCCGGTGACGCGGTACTCACCGAATTAAGCAGACGTATATCAGATACCATCCGCAAGGAAGACATCTTCGGCCGCTACGGCGGTGAGGAGTTTTCCCTGTGCCTTCCTGAAACGAAACAATCAACCGCATATATTTTCGCCGAGAGACTTCGCCAAATCGTGGAAGAAGAACCTGTTTCGTATAAACAGCAAAAAATATCCGCCACCGCCAGCTTCGGGGTTGTGGGTGTGGAAACAGTGAGAGATGAGAATCTCGACGACCTTCTCCTCAGGGTAGATAAGGCAATGTATGACGCGAAAGAACTCGGCCGCAACCGGTGTGAAATTTACTCGCCACAACTGTACCTGTAATTTTTTTATTTCAAAGCTTGACTCCTGCGAGAACTTGTATTAATATAAGTATACGTTTACGTACATGTATATTATTTTATTTTCATTTTGTACCTTGAGGTGTTATGGAAACTAATATCTATTCGTTGGAAGAGATCCTTTCCACTGCTGAAATCAAACTCGAAGATTTCAAGATGTGGGAGAAACAGGGGCTGCTCGAACCGGTGGGTCAGACTCCCGACCGCATTCCTTTTTTCGGACCGGAAACCCTGGAAAAAATTCGCCATATCACCCAGTTTCTGGAAATGGGATACAGTCTGGAAGAGATCAGAAAGATACTCAGAAAGGTCGGCTTACCGGAAACAGCCCGCAGCAGAACAGGAGGCAGCGGCAAGGAACAATTTTTGACCGTCGGAGCCCTGGCGGAACAGGCAGGGGTAAGTCCTCGTACGATCAAACACTGGGAGGACAAGGGAATCATCGAAGCCGATATGAGAAGTCAGGGCGGCTTCCGGCTTTTTCGTACCAATTATATTTTTCTCTGTCAATTGATTCAGGATCTTCAGCTCTTTGGATATTCCCTCGATGAAATCAAGGAAATATCCGATTACTTCCGGGATTTCGTCAAAATAAGGGAAAATCCGGACGCGTATCAACCGAAGGAAACCGATAAGCGGATGGGATCGATGCTGGAAGAAATTACCCGGCTCTTCGAAAAAACCGGCAAGCTGAAGGCGGGTATCGCCCGTTGGGAAGATCTGCTGAAGAAGCACCGGAGACAAATCATGAACTTGAAGGAAAAAAACAGCAAAAAGCTGGAGGAGAACTCATGATGGCAGTACAAAAACCCGATATTTCAACGGCAGCGCCTTTGTCCGATCACATCTTGAAGCATGATTCGGTGGAAATTCTGCGGTATTTCTTTTCCTCGGCTCACCCGGAACTCTATCCCGCGGTAGATTATGGTGATTCCGGTACGCTTTTCCAGGCCCTGCTGCGATACTATGTTGAACAGAATGAATATTCGAACCGCTATCTTTTCGATCATCTGCAGCTCGCAGACCGCTCCATTTCCGAGAATATGAAGTTTCCCTACTATATTGTAAAACCACGCGAAGAAAAACGATACAACGGAGCTATTCTCCTCCTCCACGGATTGAACGAGAAAAGCTGGAGAAAATATATCCCCTGGTCCGAACAGCTCTGCAGGATGTCTGGTCGTCCTGTAATATTGTTTCCCATCGCCTTTCATATGGACCGGGCCCCCGCGGCATGGTCAGAAACCCGGAAAATGATACCTGTTGCCCGGGAAAGGAAGAAGCTCTTTCCCGATTTACAGAGTTGTACCTTTGTGAATGCCGCCCTCAGCCATCGAATTCAATTCGCCCCGCACCGCTTTCTCACATCGGGTATGCACAGTATCTTCGATGCCGCTGATCTGGTCGCCTCTATCCGGGAAGGCTCACACCCCCTCTTTTCCTGCGGAGCAACCGTGGATATCTTCGGTTATTCCATTGGAGCGACCCTGGCGGAACTCCTTCTATTCACCGATCCTCGCAACCTTTTTTCAGACTCCAGGGCCTTCCTCTTCTGCGGGGGGTCGGTTTTGAATGCGGCCCGGCCGGTTTCACGAACGATTATAGACGGTGAGGCGCATCGGGAACTACTGACATTTTTTGAAAGCCTCTTCAGCGGGGTAAACTCCCTCGGCAATCACATGCGCGGGATCTGCTCCCGCTTTCTCCCCGAAATTGAATGGTTCAAAACGGTGCTTTTCCAGAACCGGATGAAAGCCCGGAGAGAAGCGCGGCTCCTGGAAACAGCTCACCGCATTTCCGCTGCGGCAATGAAGCAGGATCAGGTCTTCCCCCCGGAAATTGTACGCGCAACTCTGCAGGGAGAGGACGGATCCATACCCATCGATGTTGCAGCCTATGATCTGCCCTTCGAGTACAGCCATGAAAACCCCCTGCCCCTCGACGACAGCACCGGACCTGCCGCCGGGAAGCTCTGCGGAACCATCATGGATCAGGCGGTGAGCTTCTTCCAGTATATGTGAAGAGTTCCAAAAAAAAGGAACTTCTCGAAAGCTCTTCAGTGAAACACGCATGGATTTTAGTCTCCCCGATGGGGTATACTTGATCCGATATGAAGATAAATTGCGCTGTCGCAGGACTCGGGCGCATAGGCAGCAGTCTTGAAAAAGACCCTCTCAGGGAAAAGCCCTGCACCCACACAGGGGCAATCATGGCCAATCCGTCATGTCGTCTGATAGCGGGAGCGGACATTGATCCCGAAGCCCGAAAGCTCTTCAAGGATGATTGGGCCCGCCGGAGCGATTTCCAACTCTTCGAGAAAGCGGAGGACCTGCTGGCCGCCGGTACTCCGGATATCCTGGTAATCGCCACCCCGCCGGATTCTCACCGCACTATCGCGGAACAGGCAGCCGCAGCCGGCGTTCCGGTCATTATTTGTGAGAAACCGATCGCCCCCAATTTGAAGGACGCCAGGGCAATTGCCCGGCTTCATCGCTCCGGGAAAACCCGGATCCTTGTAAATCATGAACGCCGCTATTCGGCGGATTATCAACAGGTCCGGGAAGATATCCATGAGGAAAGATACGGACGCCTTCTCTCAGTATACGGCATACTCTATTTCGGACGGACGGGAAAACACAGGGATGTGCTGCTCCATGACGGAACCCATCTGGTGGATATCATTAATTTTCTGACAGCCTCTCACTGTGTTCTCAAAAAGAGTTTCGGCTCCATGAGAAGCAGACGATCATCGGCCTACCTGTTCGGAAAGGTCGATCATATTCCTGTTCTCATCGAGGTGGGTGCTGAACGGGACCATCTGGTATTCGAGATTCATCTGAGTTTCGAAAGAGGACGTATCCGGATCGGCAATGGTATTCTCGAGTATGAAATGTCCGGGCCAAGCCCCTTTTACGATACTTACCGGTCTCTCAGGCCGGATGCTCTCATCATGGATAGGAAGGAAGATAGCGGAGCGAAGGACGAACGCGAAGATACATCACATGCCCCTTCCTACATCGGCAGGACCGGCTATTTCAGTAACATGATGGATGATGCGGTCAGATGTTTACAGGACCCCAGGTACCAGCCTGTTTCGAGTGTCTTTGATGGTCTTGAGGTGATGCGGTTTATCAGATCTCTACGGGCGCTTCTCTGAAGACAGGGAGATTCCTTCTTCACTGAGGATAAGCAGGCCCTCCCGGTACAGAACGCCGATGGTTTTTTTAAAGAGTTTCTTACTGATATGCAGACGGGAATAGATCTCCCCTGGTTCGCTCTTGTCATGAAGAGGCAGAAATCCGCCTGCCTGCTTCAGGGCTTCCAGCAGGGTATCACGTGCCGCATCGGAGGAAGCCCTGAATCCCTGGGGATGGAGAACAACATCGACCTGCCCGTCCTCCCGGACTTTCTTCACAAAACCGCTTTTTATATCTCCCGCACATACCGGCTCGAAAATATCACCATGATAGAGAAGTCCCGGCCAGCTGTTATCGATGATCACTTTGTACCCGAGCCTGGTTTTTTCATAGAGAAGAAGCTGGACCTCCTGATTCGATTCGAGTTCCTCTGTATCCTCCCTGAGAAAACGTTCCACCTCACAGCTGCCCATGACCCCCCACTTTTCATAATCGAGTTTCAGATACACGATGGCCAGGGTGTCCCGGTGAAGGGGTTGCAGCCAGAATTTCCGGGGAACGAAGAGGTCCTTGCCGATCCCCCAGTCCAGAAAAGCTCCGAAGGAAGTGATATCCTTTACCCGGAGAGCCGCGAATTCGCCCACCCGTGCGAGGGGCTCAGAAGTAGTAGCACCGAGGATTTGTTTTGATTCATTGAAAACGAATACCCTGATCTCGCTGCCCGGCCGAACAGGTTTCTCAACCTCTCGTTTCGGCAGGTATATCTCCGGCTGTTTCGGTTCCCCGCTTTCCAGAATATACCCGCCCCGTTGCATGCGAAGGACCTTCAGGGTGTTGAAATCACCAATTTTCAGCATGCCTGTATTCTATCAGGCTCCCTGGATCTCTCAAAGGTCTAAAGCCCCTGTTTTTCATTGATCTTCCGCTGAGCCGCGTCGAGTACCCGCTTGCGCAGTCTGATCGAAGTGGGAGTAATCTCTACCAGTTCGTCATCCCTGATAAACTGAATGGCCTTCTCGATGGTAAGGGGTATAACCGGTGTAAGAACGACATTCTCGTCCTTTCCGGCAGCCCGCATGTTGCTGAGTTTCTTCATTTTGCAGGGATTCACATTAAGATCGTTCTCCCTGTTGTGCTCTCCGACGATCATTCCTTCATACACCGGATCACCCGGAACGACGAAGAGGTTCCCCCGGGGTTCCAGGTTGAACAGGGCGTAGGGTACCGCCGCTCCCTGCCTGTCGGCTACCAGAGACCCGGTGTGCCGCTGGGGAAAATCACCCCGATATTCTTCATATCCGGACAGGTAGGAGTTCATGATTCCTGTTCCCTTCGTGTCGGTTAGAAACTCATCCCGATAACCTATCAGAGCCCGGGAGGGAGCGCTGAATTCGAGCCGTATTCTTCCGGTCTGGTGATTGATCATATTTTTAATTCTGGCTTTCCGTTTGGACAGTTTTTCGGTAACAATTCCCATATAGCCGTCCTCACAATCGATGGAGAGGTCCTCGATGGGCTCCATTTTTATTCCGTTTTCATGCTTCAAAATCACTTCCGGGCGGCCCACACAGAACTCAAAGCCCTCTCTGCGCATCGTCTCGATCAGAATAACCATCTGGAACTCACCGCGTCCCTGAACGATGAAACTCTCCCCGTCCTCGGAACGTTCAAGCCGCATCGAAACATTTTGAAGGGTCTCCTTCTGGAGACGCTCGAAGATCTTGGCCGCCTGGACGATGGTTTTCCCCTGACCGGAGTAGGGTCCCGTGTTTTTGCTGAAACGCATCGCCACGGTAGGTTCATCCACGGTTATCCGGGGTAAGGGAAGGGGATTTTCCTTCGTACAGATAGTATCGCCGATATGAACATCCTGAATACCGGCGAGAACCACAATATCACCGGGTTCTGCGCTCTGGGCATCCACGATGGACAGCCCCTGGTACTGCTGAAGCTTGGATACTTTCAGGGATGAAACGTTGCCATCCGGGCCGAGGCATACCAGGCTTCCATTCGCCTGCACTCTGCCGTTGTATACCTTTCCTATGGCGAGCCGTCCGAGATAGTCCGAGTAGCTCAGGTCTGAAACCAGCATCTGGAAAGGCCGTTCGATATCAGCCACCGGCCCGGGTACTTCCTCGACGATCGTATCCAGAAGAATATCCAGGTTCCGGCCCGGCACATCAAGAGAATCCGAAGCGATTCCATCTCTTCCCACTGCGTAAAGCAGGGGAAAATCGAACTGCTCATCATTCGCGTCCAGATCTATAAGCAGATCATGGATCTCATCCAGGACCTGGAGAGGCCGGGCATCCTGCCGGTCGATCTTGTTTATCACCACCACCAGTGCAAGACCGGAGGCGAGGGCTTTGGATAAAACGAAACGGGTCTGAGGAAGCGGGCCTTCGGAGGCATCCACCAGCAGGATCGCCCCGTCGGCCATGGAAAGGGCTCTTTCCACCTCACCGCCGAAATCCGCGTGTCCGGGGGTGTCGATAATATTGATCTTCACTCCCTTCCAGCCGACGGCACAGTTTTTTGCGGCAATGGTAATTCCCCGCTCCCGTTCGAGATCGAGGCGGTCCATCACCCGGTCATCCACTACCTGGCCGTCTCTGAACACCCCGCTCTGGCGGAACATCGCGTCCACCAGGGTTGTCTTTCCATGATCTACATGAGCGATAATAGCAATATTTCTGATCTTCTGATTTCGTGTCCTGGTATGCATAGTTGTCCTTCGAAAAAAAGAGATAGGCAGGCCACAATACACGAATCCGTGTATCTGTGCAAGTACGGGAGGACAAGTGAAAGCCTATTGCACCGCCCGTATGCGCGGATAAACCCTAGTATTCAGTTCCGAACCTTTCAATGCAGCCACAAGCGGCACAAGCTGAGTGTAGAGGTCGGTGAGTCGTTCCAGATTGTGGGGAAAGGTATAGAGAAAGAAGCCTTTAAGGACTGCGGTGGTTTCATCCGGGGAACCGGAGGAAAACCGATAAAAACCCGATATACCCAGTTCCTCCCTCAAAACGGGAAGCACACATCGATGGGTAAAAGTGATGTACTCTTCGAGTCCTTCAAGTCCGGCTTCGAGTTTCGACAGATCCCCGTCGTTGATGGAACTCAAGTGTATCATGATTCGGATGTCCCTGAGCACCGAAGGACTGAAGGACAATTTATCCAGAATATTGAGAAGCCAGCCATTATCGAAATGGGCATCGAACAGCCCTTTGAGTGCTTCAAGTACAAAGAGAATCGAACGGCCGTTTATGCTCTCGGAGAGAGAGGAGTTTATTCCTGACCGGGCGTATAATTCTTTCATCTTTTTAAATATCGGCTGTGACATCTCGGATGCTTATTGCTTTTTCTTCCAGACTGTCCCGAAGCTTTGCGCACCATTTTTGTTAACCATCACAGTGAGGCAATAATTTCATCTTCAATGCTCATTTAACATTTTCTCATCTGTACTATAAAAACAATACGGCAAAATCATGAGATTAACTCCCTGAAATTGACTCTTCATTTATAAAGAAGGAGGCAATTCGATATTCTGTTTCATAAAACCGATATTTTCCCTGGGATCTTATTTCAATTACCCTAAGCTTCGGGACAGTCCACTTTATTCACCCTCCGGCAGACCTTCTCCCGGATTGAGCCGGATGTCTGCATGAAGCACCTCGGATTGACAGCAAAGAACCAGCTGTCCCCCGATCTGAGCTGTCAGAGCTTCGAGGATTAATGTCCGTTGAGACATCTCCTGACGCTGTAATTGGGTATTAAAAAAAGGATCCAATCGTAGAACCCCGGTACCCGACATACCGTAACTGCAGTTAATTTCTATACTTTGACATACTGTACCGGAGGCGACTTCTCTGTTGTTGAGAAAAATAAGCATCTCGATAAGCTCGGTCACCAGAAGACTGAATGGTCCTGCAGCCTGAACGGATATGGTAATACCCTCTGCAACAGTCCGCCACCTAACGGAAACACCCGGGGAATGCGTCATGGGGAATTGATGCATGCACAATTGTTTTAGGAGTATTTCCGCCGACAGGTCCGTTATAATCTGCGACCCTGCCGTCTCGTCATGCACGAGGGCCAGAGCCCATACCCAGGCTTCATACCGCCTGCTGAGCTCATCGGTCTGCGGTTCTTTTTTCGCTGCCCTTTCACCCTCCGTTTCTCTTACAAGATTCAGCAAACTGGCTATCAGCTGCATATTGTTCCTCACCCGGTGGTTCAGTTCATCCAGCAGTTCGGCACGATGGAGGCTCAGTCTGCTGAGCTCACGGTTCATCTGTTTCAGCTTGCTGTTATTCTCTTCGAGCCTTCCGGAAAGGTCCTCCTGTTCCAGAAGCGATGCATCGAGACCGTTGATGACGAAGGAGACGGCAAGGCCTGTACCGATAGCCGCTCCGGCGAAATTCGCCATCTGGATGATCCAGATCACCGGCGGTATGCTCCAGGTCAGAAGATTCTTCGACATGATAATACCGATGATTCCCAGAAAAACCAGAAGGATGATTCCGGTAATCAGGGTAAACCGTCGGCCGTTCAGCAGCACGGAAAATATGAGAGCCGCATTTAACCACAGTATGCCGGCTCCCAGCACCCCTACCTGAACAAGCAGCAGCAGAGAGAGGAGAATAATGATGAGAATAAAAAAAAGAGCCCGCAACGGATATTCAAGGGTCTGTGAAAAATGGAGATAGATTATACCGGCGAAGGTCACCGCATCGGCAATAAGAATTACCCATTCACCGGTGATATAGGATCCCCAGAGACTGGGAAGCAGGGCGACAGCCCCGCCGATGAGGAGGACCTTGAGAATCTTCTTCAAGATTTCCCGCCGCCACATCATTAACTTGAGAGAAGAGCTGTCCTGCTTTATATCATGATTTTTTTGCATGATATATATGATAGAAGGCTTTTGAGAAAATTGCGAATCCGGGATTCCCATCCAGGGTGACACGGTAAAAAATGTTACCCCGCCCTGTCCTCTATTTCCCGAACATGAAGGATTTCAGGAAATCCTTTCCTCCTGGCCGGGGAAGATTATCGGCGGCTTCAGACAGACCGACCTTGGAATACGGGCATGCCGATACACAGACTCCGCAGTCGGTACCGAACTTCTTCCAGGCGGTGAAACAGGCTTCATGATCGATCGATCTGATGTGACGGGGAAAATCATCGAGAACGGAACCCGCTGGAATGGCCTGCACCGGACAAAGGGCCGCGCACTTTCGGCAGACCTCGCAGACTCTGGCCAGTTTAAAATCAACCGGTTCGTCATAAATCAGCGCCGCGTCGGTGGTCACCGCACCAAGACGGATTCTGCTGCCGTAGGTCTTGTTGACCAGCAAGCCGTGCCGCCCGATCTGCCCCAGTCCGGCCCGCTCCGCCATGGGCGGCATCACCAGCTCGCTCTCTCCGTCCATATGACAGACCGCCTCATATCCGAGGCTCCTCAGAAAGGCCGCGATGGCAAGACCCGGAATGGCTACCTTCAAATAGGTGGTGGCTACCTCCGCCGCTTCTCTGATCCCGGGAGCAGTCCGCATCTCCTCAACGGTCATTTCAAAGGCGTAGATAAAAGTGTGGGGCAGCGGTGCATCCACCGGCTGATCGTACCGCTCACCCCGCCCGCGTACCGAATATACGAAGTCCAATGCCGTCTCGGTCGCACCGGTGAGCACCGCCCCGTAATTCCGTGCGGTTTTTTTGAGGAAATCGGTGAGCTCCGCCGGGGACAATTCAGTTTCGTCAGGGGAAGGATAGATATACTCCCCTTCGAAACCCCGGACGAAATCCCGCATTTTCGTTATAAGCGCGAAGGTGGATTCGACCAGGGCCGCCTCGGGAAGCCGGGTGCTGAATACTCCGGGCCCGGCGGACCTCAGGGTATCATCGATTTCCTTTTTTTCCGGCCGCCGGCTGTAGTAGCGGTCGTATCGTCCGGTCCCCTCGCTGAGGGTCATTCGTGAAAATATCGTGTCCCGCTCATCAAATCTGCACATGGATGATACTATACTTCAGGAGGGTGATTTAGGAAAGGAAAAAATACAGAGCGAAATTGCGGTTTCTGCCGGATGGTTGTATTCTGAAAGGGGGAGGCGAAAAGTGTATAAAAGAAAAACAAGGATAGTGGCAACCCTCGGGCCGGCCTGCGATGACCTGAAAACGATGAAGAGCATGCTGCAGGCGGGTATCAATGTGGCCCGGTTCAATTTCTCCCACGGCGATCATGAAGAACACGCCGAACGCATCAAGAAAATCCGGCAGGCCTCCTCTGAGACAGGTATCCCTATAGCGCTGATGATGGATACCAAAGGCCCGGAAATCCGCACCGGAATCGTCCGGGGTGATGAAGATATCGAACTGCGGGCGGGCGATGAGATCACCCTCACCTCGGAGCAGATAGAGGGAGACGGCAAAAGGCTCAGCATCAGCTATCAGAACCTTCCGAAGGAGGTCAGCCCGGGAACACATATCTACATCGCCGACGGGATCATCGATCTGGAGGTCCGGGAGGTACGGGAAACGGAGATATACTGTACCGTCCGCAATGGCGGGAGATTCGGAAGCCGCAAGAACGTGAACGTACCCGGGGTAAAAGTTTCCCTCCCGGCGATCACCGACAAGGACAGAGAGGACATCCTCTTCGCGGTACGCCACGAGCTTGACTTCATCGCCGCCTCCTTCATCAGGAAAGCCGGAGATGTGGAAGAGATCCGTGAAATACTCAAGGAATACAACTCCCCCATCCATCTGATTTCAAAGATAGAGAACCAGGAAGGCCTGGATAACATCGATGAAATCATCCGGGTTTCCAACGGGATTATGGTCGCCCGAGGTGATCTCGGGGTACAGCTTTCGGTCGAACAGATCCCGCTGGCCCAGAAGCGGATCATCGAGAAGTGTATCCACCAGAACCGGCCTGTTATAACGGCAACTCAGATGCTGGATTCCATGATCTACAACCCGAATCCCACCAGGGCCGAGCTGACCGACGTGGCCAACGCCATCTTCGACGGCGCCGATGCTGTTATGCTCTCCGGCGAAACCGCCAGCGGCAAGTTTCCCGTCAGGACCGTGGAAACCATGAACCGTATCGCCCTGGCCGTTGAAACCTCCCAGGAGTATCTCGATAAAAACTGCAGAATCTTCGAAGCCCACCGTCAGTCTACCGACTGCGGCCGGGCCATAGCCAAAGCTGCTTACCTCGTGGCCTCGGAAATTGAGGCCAGAGCCATCGTCGCTCCGACCCTGCGGGGCAATACCCCCCGGATACTGAGTAACTTCCGGCCCCGGCAGAACATCATCGCCGTCACCACCTCTCAGGTTTCCTACCGGCAGCTCCTCCTCTTCTGGGGGATCTTTCCGCTGCTTACCGAATACGTGCAGGACTCGGAACTGATGCTGCAGAACGCCCTCCGTCTGGCTATGCAGAATGGATTTATTAAGAAACCGGACCGGGTGGTCACCGCCGCCGGCATACCTCTGAACTCACCGCAGCCGATGAACTCGATCAAGATCCACTTCCTCGGCAGCATCCTCAACCGGGGTCACCGGGGCCTCGGAGGCCGTTTTTCCGGTCCCATCGTGAAGGCCGACAGCTACGAACAGGCTGCCCGCAGGCTGAAACAGGATGGTACGGAGATCCTCCTGACCCGCTACCTTTCGGAGGAGCACATCCGACTCCTGGACAAAATCGGCGGCGTGATCATAGAGGGAAACTCGGTCCTGCCGCCAGATACTATCCGCCGGGCCAATCCCGCTCTGGTGGCCATTGCAGATGTCCCGGAAGCCGCCTCGCAATTCGAGGACAATCAGCTGGTGACCCTGGAGGGGAGCGAAAAAATCATCTACGAGGGGTATCTTGATTTATAAAACCAGAAACCCCGCGCCGACGCACCTATATATACTTTTTCTTGACTTACTATAGGTAAAATCCTATGTTATTTTTCATACAGGGGGAATCTCTTATGAAACGATATGTACTGATTGCAGCATTGATCCTCACGAGTACCATGCTGACGGCCGAGCTTATCACCACGACTTCACTCTCTCTTCACGGAGAGCCGAAATACCCTGACGGTTTCGAGCATTTCGACTACGTCAATCCCGACGCACCCCAGGGCGGAACCCTGCGTCTTCACACCATCGGCACGTACGACAATTTCCACCGCTACGCCCAGCGGGGGGTTTCCGCCGCCGGAAGTCTGGGTATGTACGATACCCTCATGACCGGCTCGGATGACGAGTTCGACGTCCTGTACCCGCTGATCGCGGAAAAGGCGGAATACCCGGACGATTACAGCTGGATTATCTTTCATATCAATCCGGAGGCCCGGCACCAGGACGGCAAAGCGATCACCGCCGATGATGTCGTTTTCTCCTTCAACACCTTCTTCGAGAATGGAGTGCCTCAGTTCAAACAATACTTCAGCAGGGTAAGCAAGGTTGAAGCTCTGGACCGCTACCGGGTTAAATACACCATCTCGGAGGGAGACAAAGAGTTCATCATGGCCCTGGCGGGAAACACGGTCCTGCCGAAGCACTACTGGGAGGGTCGTGACTTCTCGGAACCCAGCACCGAGGTCCCCCTCGGTACCGGCCCGTATACCGTTTCGGATTTCCGGATCGGACAGTACGTGGTGTATGAACGCCTCGAAGATTACTGGGCCCGTGAACTTCCGGTCAACCGGGGACGGGAGAACTTCGATTACATCCGTTATGACTACTACCGGGACCAGAATGTCGCCTTCGAAGCCTTCAAGGCGGGAGAGTATGACCTGCATCAGGAAAACATCTCCAAAAACTGGGCCACCCTGTACAACGGGCCGAACTTCGACGCAGGGTATATCATCAAGGAAGAAATACCTCACGACATTCCCCAGAGAACCCAGGCCTTCGCCTTCAACACCGAACGGCCGATTTTTCAGGACCGAAGGGTAAGGATGGCCCTCAATTACGCCCTGGACTTTCAGTGGATGAACGCCAACCTCTTTTACGGTCAGTACACCCGGACCCGCAGTTATTTCCAGAACACGAAATACGCCGCCTCCGGCCTTCCGGGCCCGGAAGAGCGCCGGATTCTCGAGCCGATACGGGACCAGATACCGAGGGAGGTATTCACCGATGAATATCAGCCGCCGGTTACCGACGGATCGGGTAACATCCGGCCTCAGATCCGCAGCGCCCTGAGGCTGCTGAAGGAAGCCGGCTGGGAGATACAAAACCGCAGGCTTGTGAATATCCGCACCGGCGAGCCCATGGAGTTCGAACTGCTTCTGTACAGCCCCTCCATGGAGCGGGTGGCCATTCAGCTGCAGAAAAATTTCGAGCGGATGGGCATCACCATGAACATCCGGGTGGTGGATACCACCCAGTTCGTCAACCGGCTGCGGGAACGCGACTTCGATATGATCAGTCACAGCTACAGCGCGAATTATTATCCAAGTTCAAACCTGCAGATCGTATGGCAGAGTGAGTTCATCGACTCCACCTACAACACCGCCGGTGTACAGGACCCGGCGGTGGATTACCTGATTGAAGGGATCGTCAGAAACCAGGAGGACGAAGAGGCCCTGCTGCACTGGGGACGCGCCCTGGACCGGGTGCTGACCTGGAATCACTACATCATTCCCCAGTGGCATATCTCGATGTTCAGGGTCTCCTACTGGGACAAGTTCGCCCGTCCTGACCGCCGGCCGAAGTACTCCCTCGGTATCGATACATGGTGGATGGATAGTACAGCCCGGAGAAGGCTTCCCGAAAAAGTGAGGTAACCGATGGCTTCCTACATACTCAGGCGGCTGCTGCTGATCGTTCCCACCCTCATCGCGATCATTACGATCAACTTCTTTATCGTGCAGATCGCTCCCGGCGGCCCGGTCGATCAGGCCATCGCCGGGATGAGCGGGATGCAGAGCAACATGATCATGGAGAGAATTTCCGGGCAGGGCCAGCAGGAAGTCGGAGGAGGCAGTATCGACGGCACCGGTCCCGCCGGGGGACCGGGCGGCGATCCCGGAACCGCCGCGGGACAGGATGCCGGAATATCGAGTTACCGGGGAGCCCGGGGGCTGGACCCGGAGGTCATAGCGGAGATCGAAAAGCGCTTCGGCTTTGACAAACCTCTGCACGTCCGCTACCTCGATATGCTTAAGCGCTACGCGGCTTTCAACTTCGGCGAAAGCCTCTTCAAAGGCCGGTCGGTCATCGGTCTGATCATCGACCGGATGCCCGTCTCCATCTCTCTGGGGGTATGGAGCACCCTCATCATCTACCTGATCTCCATCCCCATGGGCATCAGGAAGGCGGTCCGGAACGGAAGCCGATTCGACATCTGGAGCAGTTCGGCGATTATTATCGGCAATGCCATTCCCACCTTCCTCTTCGCCATCGTCCTGATCATATTTTTCGCCGGCGGCAGCTATCTCAACTGGTTCCCCCTGCGGGGGCTCGTGTCCGACAATTTCGTCGAGCTGTCGCTCTTCGGCAAGGTCGCCGACTACTTTCACCACCTCGCCCTGCCGGTCCTGGCCATGGTAATCGGAGGATTCGCCACTCTGACGATGCTGACCAAGAACTCCTTCCTCGACGAGATCAACAAACAGTACGTGATGACTGCCCGGGCGAAGGGATGTACCGAAAAACGGATCCTCCGGAAGCATGTTTTCCGGAATGCCATGCTGCTGATCATCGCCGGATTTCCCTCGGCCTTCATCAGTATGTTCTTTACCGGGTCTCTCCTGATCGAGGTTATCTTCTCCCTCGAGGGCTTGGGGCTGCTCGGTTTCGAGGCGACCATGCAGCGGGACTACCCGGTCATGTTCGGAACTCTGTACATGTTCACCCTGCTGGGGCTTCTGCTCAATCTGGTGAGCGATCTCACATACACGGTTGTGGATCCCCGGATCGATTTCGAATCCCGGGGCACCTGAGGAGCGAGACAAGATGAACGTACTACTGCACCAGAGACTGCAGCGATTCAAACGGCATAAAAGAGGTTACATCTCCTTCTGGATCTTCATCGTGATTTTCGGCCTGAGTCTCTTCGCGGAGGTCCTGGCCAACGATCAGCCCCTCCTGATTCGCTTCGAGGGCCGGCTCTTCTTTCCCATCCTCCGGGAATACGCGGAGACCGACTTCGGCGGTGAATTCGAGATGGCTGCCGATTACCGGGACCCGTATGTGGAAGAACTGATCACGGAGAAAGGATGGATCCTCTGGCCCCCCATCCCCTACAGCTACGATACTATCAACTACGACCTGCCGAGCCCCGCCCCCTCGTCGCCCACCCGGGAAAACATCCTGGGGACCGACGACAAGGGAAGGGACGTCCTGGCCCGGATCATCTACGGATTCCGTATCTCCGTTCTCTTCGGCCTGACCCTCACCCTCGTCTCCTCCATCGTGGGAGTCACCGTGGGGGCCTTCATGGGGTACTACGGAGGCCGGATCGATATTCTCGGACAGCGCTTTATCGAGGTCTGGTCCGGCATGCCGACCCTCTTTCTGCTGATCATCCTGGCCAGCGTGATTCAGCCCAACTTCTGGTGGCTCCTCGGGATCACCCTCCTGTTCAGCTGGATGGGGCTGGTGGGTGTCGTGCGGGCCGAATTCCTGCGGGGCCGAAACTTCGAGTATGTCCTGGCCTCCAGGGCCCTGGGAGTAAGCGACGGCAAGATCATGTTCCGTCATATCCTTCCCAACGCCATGGTGGCAACCCTGACCTTCATGCCCTTCATCCTCGGAGGATCAGTGACCACCCTGACCTCTCTGGACTTTCTCGGCTTCGGACTCCCCGTCGGCTCCCCGAGCCTCGGGGAGCTGCTCGCCCAGGGCAAGGCTAATCTCCAGGCCCCCTGGCTCGGCATCTCGGCCTTCGCCGTGCTGGCATCCATGCTGACCATGCTGGTCTTCATCGGCGAAGCGGTCCGGGACGCCTTCGATCCCAGGAGGGCCGGATAATGAACATGTCAGAAACCAGCCCGAAGATCCCCGAGGGGACCGGCACAGCCCTTCAGCCCCTCCTGTCCATCCGGGACCTCCATGTGGCTTTCCGGCGGGGAGAAACGGAAAACGAAGTCGTCCATGGTGCCGACCTGGATATCCACCCCGACGAGACCCTCGCCCTGGTCGGTGAAAGCGGGAGCGGCAAGACGGTGACCGCCTCCTCGATCCTCCGTCTTCTGCCCGAATCCATCGTCAACTATTCCCGGGGAAGGATCATGTTTCATCCTGAGGCCGGTACCGGGCAGGAACTTCTCTCAGCCCCGGAGAACGGGCTTCTCAACATCCGGGGAAACGAAATCGGCATGATCTTTCAGGAGCCCATGAGTTCCCTCAATCCCCTGCATACTGTAGAAAAGCAGATCTCCGAGACCCTCTTCATTCATCAGGGAAAAAGCCTCGAACAGTCCCGACCCGTAGCCCTCGAGTGGCTGCGGAGAGTCGGTATCCGAAATCCGGAGGAACGACTGACCGCCTACCCGCATCAGCTCTCAGGCGGGGAACGCCAGCGGGTCATGATCGCCATGGCTCTCATCAACCAACCCAAACTTCTGATAGCCGACGAACCGACCACCAGCCTGGACGTAACGATCCAGGCCCAGATCCTGGATTTATTAAAAAATCTGCGTTCCGAGATGAAACTGGCGGTACTGTTCATCACTCACGATCTTTCCATCGTCCGCCGGATCGCCGACCGGGTGGCGGTCATGCAGGATGGAAACATCATCGAGACCGCCCCTACCGAAGAGATTTTCAACTCTCCCCGGCACGAATATACGAAAGCCCTCATCGCCGCCGAACCCGGTGAAGCTCCCGAGATTTCCGGCGACGAAGCCGATCAAATCGTCAAGGTCGAAAATCTCAAGGTCTGGTTTCCCATCCAGCGTGGTTTTCTGCGCCGCACGAAAGGTTACATCAAAGCCGTCGACGGGGTCACTCTCTCCGTTCGGAGGGGCCAGACCCTCGGCATCGTCGGTGAGAGCGGAAGCGGCAAAACCACCCTCGGCAAGGCGATCCTCCGTCTGGAGCACAGCGAAGGCGAAATATTCTTCGGCTCCACCGCTCTGCACACTCTCAGCGACAAGGAAGTCCGGCCCCTCCGCCGTTCCATGCAGGTTATCTTCCAGGACCCCTACGGCAGTCTCAGCCCCCGGCTCACCGTGGAGCGCATCATCGGGGAGGGGATGGAGGTACATGATATAGGGGAAAAGGGAGACCGGGAGGATCGAATCATCGCTGCCATGCGGGAAGTCGGACTGGACCCCGAAACCCGGCACCGCTTCCCCAACGAGTTCTCCGGCGGCCAGAGACAGCGGATCGCCCTGGCCCGGGCCCTGGTCCTTAAACCGGACCTCATCATTCTGGACGAGCCGACCTCATCCCTGGACCGCTCCATACAGTTCCAGGTCATCGAACTCCTGAAGGAGCTCCAGCAGCGCCACCGGCTGACCTACTTCTTCATCAGCCACGACCTCAAAGTGGTTAAAAGCCTGGCCCATGAACTGGCCATCATGAAGGACGGGAAGGTAGTCGAACACGGACCGGCGGGGGAAATCTTCCGCAGCCCGCAGCACATGTACACCCGGGAACTGCTCAGGACGGCGTTTGAGTAATCAATTCAGACTGTCCCGAAGCTTTGCGGATTTTTTCAGAACGACGGCTATTCCAGCCAGATAGGACTTGACCATGCCATCTGGCCGTTTCTCTGCCGCACCCGAATCCGATAGGAGTGCGGTTTTCCATCAAAGAGAACGTCCGTGAAGGCAACGTCCTTTTTATAAACTACCGCAGGCAGGGCCTGGTGTACCCGTGCCTTGTATGCCATACCAAACAGAACATCCTTCCGCATAAGTTTTTCTGGATCGGTACCGAACTCCGAGTGAATCAGATCAACTGAAGCGGTTCTGTCCCAGAGCACGGAGCTTCCCCTACTAAGCTCCTTCACGGTGGCTCGATGCTCGATCCCGTTGATATTGAAAGTCAAAATGGTAGAAGCCGAACCTTTCAAGGTGAGCGTGTAACCGTTCTGTACCTCCCGTCCCACAGTATCCTGCGTTGTTTCCCCGGTGAAAGTGAGACAATCCGGCCGATGAGTATACTCCTGACCCGTTCCTATCCAGCACGGAACGACACGGCTTATCTCGCCTCCGGCCACCCGAACTTCACCCTCCCACCGCCTCGGCGGAAGGGAGATAACATTGGCCGCCGGACCCCATCCATACTCGAACCGCAGAATGAACTCGTCGGCTAATTCGACGCTTGAGGCACCTTCGCCTATCACACTGACACGGTCGATGAGAACTTCATCACGTACAAAATCGATGTAATCAATCCGGTCGAAAGCTTCCGCCTGTACCCTGAACACGGGCCGCCGGGAAGGGAGAGATAGGATGCTCCCCATGGGAGCTTCGTTCAGGTGGAAGTGCAGCCTGATCCTGTCCCCTGTCACCCCATACACACGACGGGAGGTGAATGCATCCCAGAGGGCATCCCGGGTGAGGTCTGCTGCCCACACCGCGGCAAGACCGCGTCCGTAATCACCGGCCAGGGCTCCCCAGTTATCGGTCGAGGCGATAACGCCGATCTTCAGTCCCCGATCCATCGCCGAGGTAAAGCTTCCCGCGTCGGTATCGGGTCCCATGAATGGATTACTGCGCAGGCTTCCGCCGAATTTCTCTCCCTCCGAACTGCCGTGAATCGAAAAGATCTCCATAAACGGCGAAAGCCTGTCATCCTGCACCGTCCACTGCTTGCCCCTGAATCCGGCAATATAGGCGGTGTGATGAGGTATAGCCAGCGCCCGGCGGGAACTGATATGTGTGTACAGCTCCTTCAGTGTTTCCACCTGGAAGAGAGGTGGATCATCTTCATTGAAAAAAACATTATGATCGCCCCACCTGCCATCACCCTGCCATTCATAACCGGGAAAGATTACAAACTCGCCCTCCCGATGATTGCGCCGGACGGCATCCTTCACAGATCTCCACTCTGTATCGAGCTGTTCCACTGTTTTCCACATCTCAACATTCAAGGGCTGTTTTGACCGATCTTCCGAGGGGTGGCCGCCTTTGCGAAAGGCGGGAGAAGTATAAGGGTAATAAGCACCGCAGTAAAAATCCAGGTGTGCCGCCGCTGCTCTCAGATGGCGATCCATGGAAAAGTCGGGATCCGGAGCCTGATGTGTATTATCGTGGGTGTCTCCCCAGTACAAGTTATACATCTTTGCCGTATTTACCCCTTCAGTCCGGACGCTGCGATCGAGCGTACGATATGTTTCTGGGCGATCAAAAACGCAATGATCAGGGGAATCATTCCGAGAACCAGGATCGGGAGCGCCATATCCCATTGTGCTTTATACACACCGAAAAAACTGTTGATGCCCAGAGGGATCGTGAAGAAATCCCGATCGTGCTGCAGGATCAACAGGGGCAGGAGAAAATCGTTCCAGACCCAGAGACTCTGCAGAATTATGATTGTAGTTGTCATCGTGCGGAGCTGCGGAAAGAGAATCTGCCAGAAGAGGGTGAAGTCGTTACACCCGTCGAGCATGCCGCTCTCGTCGAGCTCCCGGGGAACATAGTTGAAGTATCCGCGATAGAGGAATATCGTCAGGGGCATACCGAATCCCCAGTAGATCACGCCGAGACCGACCGGATGCAGCATACTCAATTTACTCGAGACAACTACCAGGGGTATCATGATCGACTGAAAGGGTATGATCATTGCAAGAATGTAGGTGGAGTACATAAACATACTGATTTTGGACTTGACCCGTGCAAGTTTCCACGCCGCCATGGAGCCAAAGAGAACCATTCCGCCGATTCCCAGCACTGTTACGAGGATGGAATTGTAAAAAATCTGCCAGAAATTCACCTTCTCGATACCGACCTGGTAATTACTCAGCATCACCTCCTTCGGCATCGCCGCGGCATCGAGAATGATCTCACTGTAGGATTTTACAGAATTCGTAAGGACGAAATAAAACGGGGACAGAACGATGACTGCCAGGAAACATGTAAAAAAGTAGAACATGAATTTTGCAGGGTTTATCTGTTTCATCAGAGGCTTACCTCCCGTTTCTGGGTGAAGTGCACCTGCAGGTACGAGAGAACCGCCACGAAGATGAAAAAGATTACAGCTTTTGCCGATCCGGTACCGTAGTTGCCGTAGACAAAGGCTTCGTTGTAGATGTTGATTGCCAGCGATTCGGTGGAGCCGAAGGGTCCGCCGCCAGTGAGGGCGAAGATGAGACCGAATATCTTGAAGGAATAGGCCAGGACAATGAAAATGCTCACCGTAAAGGCCGGAACGATGAGCGGCAGCGTGATATCGGTAAACTGTCTGAACGATGAAGCTCCGTCGATCCTTGCCGCTTCAAAGAGCTGTTCATCGATACTGTTCATGGAGGCGATGTAGATCAGCATCACATACCCCGCCTGCTGCCACACCAGTACGATCAGTATCGCGTAGAATGCCATATCGGGCTGACCGAACCACGATAGATTCTTGAAAATCCCGCCGATCGCCGGAAGCGCCTGGGCGAAGATAAAGCGCCATACGAAGCCGAGGATGATTCCTCCAATCACATTGGGTAATACAAGGATCACCCGGAGTGCTGAGTTCCATCGGGTACTGTTATGAAACATGACCGCGTAGAAAAGCCCCAGGAGGTTCACGGAAACACAGGCAGCAAGGGTGAACTTGAATGTGAAGACGGTGGAAACGATAAATCCATCGTCTTCTCTGAACACCTCAAAGTAGTTCCGCAAGCCCACGAAATCTATGTTCCTCGAAACTCCGTTCCACTCCGTTAGGGAGTAGTAACCGCCGATAAAAAACGGTACGAGGACAAAGATCAGAAAGACCGCGTACGGAAAAGCGGTATACAGTACGAAACTGTTCAGGACTCCATTCTTCAGTTTTTGTAACACCTGAATTCTCCATTATAAGGGAGGCGGCGGGCCCAGCCCGCCCGCCGCCTGACCGTATCAGGTACGGTGCAGCTTAATCCGCCAGGTTCTGCCAGGCCTTGTCGAGGCGCATGAGAGCCTCGTCAAAAGAGATCCGATTGGCTATGTACTCCTGCAGGATGTTGGACGCCTCCTGGGAGTATCCCTGCGGCCAGAGACCGAACATCCAGGGCATCGTTTTCCCCTCCAGCGAATAGGCGAGTACATCACTGCTGATCCCGCCGGCAAAGTCTACATTAAAATGATCGTATGCGGGAATCGAGTTGAGGGTCACCGCGAGTTCCTGCTGTCCGGAGGGCTCGTTGAGCAGCCAGTTGAGGAAAATCCGCGCCTCTTTGTTAGCCTCGGAGTCCTCGGTTACCACGAAGTACCAGGGGATACCGACAGGGATCCGGCCGCTCCGCCCTGCATTCTCGGTGAGGGCCAGCGGCACGAGCCCCATGTCGATGTCCGGATTGGCATCGAGAATTGCCGCTTCCTTCCAATTCCCCTGCTGGATCATCGCCGCGTCCTCGCTTGCGAAAAGCGATACCTGCATATGGTGGTCCTGGGAGAGAGGGTCGCCTACTGTGTTGGAACGTACCAGATCGATAAGCTGCTGCAGATTCTGGAAGTACTCATTGCCTGCCATTGAACCGCTGCCGGCATTGAGGGACTCCACAAAAGCTTTCGGATCGTCCTGTGACGCAAAAGGAACGTTCAGCTGATGGTTGGCAGTTACCCACCATGTACCGTAGCCCGACACAAAGGGGGTAATCCCCGCTGCAGCGAGTTTTTCCACGGCTGCTTCCAGTTCACTGAAGGTCTCCGGGACCTTGTCAATCCCAGCCCGGGCAAAGAGATCCCTGTTGTAGATATATCCGTAGCCTTCGATAGAGGTGGGCAGGCCCATCAGGCGGCCGTCGAGATAGGCACTCTCCCTGGCCACCGGCAGGAAGTGATCCACCACATCCATGTCGGACAGATCGTCCAGATATTCTCCATAAGTCGCGAAATCACTCGCACCATCGATCATGAAGATATCCGGCAGATTGCCGGTACGTGCTCGGGTAGCAAGAACTGGACGCCAGTCGACACCGCCGCCTACAACCTCGTATTCAACGGTGATGTTGGGATAGTCCTCGTTGAAACGGGCTACCACGTTCTCCATCGGTTCACCCCAGACCGATTTGCCGCTGATAAAGAAACTCACAGTTTTCTGCTCTACTGCCATTTCTTCGCCCCCGGCCGGCTCGGCTTCCTGTTGACCACCGGCGAAAACAGGCATGACTATCACCAAGACCAGCAATCCAATAATAACCCCTTTTTTCATTTTCAGACTCCTCCTGAATAAATATCTAATCAATCCCGATATTCACGGGATGACCGCTGTTTTGAATCGATTCCTGCGCCGCCAGTACCATCTCCAGTGAGACCAATCCGTCCCGGGCTGAGGCTACCGGAGCCTTACCGTCATAGAAAGCCTGTAATGCACGGACGAGATCACGATCGGCCCCGAAATGACTTGTTTCGAACTCTTCACCGCGGCAATCAACAGACTCCACTTTTCGGCCGAAATCGGAATGGACTGTTACCTTCCCCTCGTGTCTGTTTACGATTATCTTGCCCTTCTCTCCTACAAGCAGTAGCATCTCCTGATCCTGAGAATCCGAACCGAAGATTGAGAAGAAAAGTGCCGCCTTCACTCCCGACGGATAGACAATCGACACCAGAGCGTGATCGACGATATCGGCGCCCGGCGCGTACACACAGGTATCGATCCGATCGACTTCATTCTTCGCTTTGTTCCAGGAATCGTATTGCAGCACGAAGGCCCCGTCACTGTTTTTGCAGGGATCCCGCCGGTAGGGACACTCCTGGTCGCAAACCCGGCACGACTCGGGGGCATTTTCATCCTCCGGAAAAACGGAGCTGCGTCCGCCGAGGGCTGTCAGAAAGCTCGGGTATTCCCCGGCCATCCAGTTAAAGACGTCGAAGTGGTGAGAATTTTTGTCATTGAGCGCACCCCCCGAAAATTCCCTGCGGCGGTGCCAGGTCTGCAGATAACGATGGTAGGGAACAACGGAGTTGATCTGCATCATCTGAAGAGGACCGATGATACCGCTGTCAAGAAACTCCTTCGCTTTGATCCAGCTCTTTTCATACCGGCGGGTGAAGCCCATGATAAGGGGATTCTCCCGGGCCGCATCGACGATTTTAACGGCATCTTCCCGTGTGACCGAAATCGGTTTGTCCAGGTATACCTTCTTCCCGGCGGCAAGGGCCTCCACAGCAGACGCGCGGTGCTGATTGGTGAAATTGGTGACCAGTACAATTCGGCACCGTTTATCTTCAAGCATCTCCCGGTACGTTTGATGCACACGAATCGTTCTGACCTGACCCTTATCGGAATAGAGTTTCTCAAGATACTGTCGGGCTTCCTCTGCCCGATGCTCCAGAATATCATAAACACCTAAAACGAAGAGCTTTGTTTCACCGCTCAGCATGACAATTGCCTGTCCCAGGCAATACACACCGCGAACTCCCGCTCCGACTATTCCGACACCGATTTCTTCCATCGTTTCACTCTTTTCTTTTTATTCGATTGTACCTTTTTTTTAGCGGAAACAACAAATATTAATTATTGATGCAGGGTATAAGAAAATGTGATAGCATTGAGGGATGATTGATAATCTGCTGCGCTTCAAAAGAATTGTCGAAGCGGGAAGCATAAGCAAGGCAAGCCGCCTCCTCTTCGTCAGCCAGCCTGCATTGTCCCAGTCGATTAAACTCCTTGAACAGCAATATGGGGTCGAGATCCTCGAACGTCACTATTCAGGAATAAAGCCTACAGCCTATGGAGACATACTCTATAAAACAGCATGTGAAATTGAACGGTGCTTTCTGAACATCGACCGACAGATGCTGGAGGAGAAGAAGACAGTAGAACCCGATACCGGTGAAAACGAAATAAATATCGGCTGCAGCACCATCTGGAACGATTTTCTCCTTCCGGATGTCATGCGGTCGCTTGATATTCTGGATTCCTACGCAATCAATGTCACCCACGGAACATCTGAAGGGCTTCTCGCGGATCTGATGGAAGATCAGAAATACGATTTCGTTCTCTGCCGCATACTGGAAGATAAAAAATACCGCAGTCTTGAATCGATTCCGCTGTTTCAGAACCAGGAAGCTATATTCATCCAGGAACACCATCCTATTTTCAGTACCGATTTCGTGAAAGAAAACCTCCAGGATTTTAAGTGGATAAAACTCAAAAGCATGCCTGTACTGCGCCGCTCGGACCTCACCCCCGCCGGACTCTCTTACTTTCCGGAGAACTTTTTTTCTCCGAAGATCTCCTATGAGGTGGAGGATCTGATGGCGGCTATTCAGCTCGTCAGAAATAACTATATTATCCTGCTTCCCCTGGCTCTTGCCGGTCTGCTGGAGAAATACGAGATAAAGCCTCTTCCCTTTCCCAGGGCACTGATGAACACCTATTGGCTCGGTATCGTTCACTCTCGAGACCGGGAAATACCGCTTCACGTCAGAGAACTGATGACGAGGATCCGGCTCTTTTTCGCTTATCAGAAAAAATAGTCTGAATATGTACGGAACATTTTAAAAGCTAAATGCATTATTAATCCTTATAATCATTCCTCCTATAAGCACCTTTTTTCTTTCCCGTATAAGTTGCATTGTTTTTGTTCGAGTTGACGATCTTTGCGCATATGTGTGAGATCATTTTCAATTTCCCTCGCAGATATATCCAGTTTCTATGCATTCTCCGGCAGCTATGCAAGCAATATTTTTTGTACAGATCGTAGAAACCATTTTTTTGAAGATTCATTGAATATCGACTCTTGCTTACCAAGAATTCCCAGGTTTCCAAATCTGTTCAGATATTTGCTGGCGTTTTTCTCGAAGCTATCCCCCGTTTTTCCTGAAAAGCATATATACAAACACTTTTGAATGAAGACCTCCCGGAGCTCCCGGTGGAAGATATCCCCGGCTATTATGCTGATTTATTTTCATTTCATCTCCCCCCCATTTTATTCAGCGTATGGATCGTTTGGCGGAAATGGCCTTGATATCCCGATACCCGCCGATCGGCTTATACCGGTGATCCGTTCCCGGGACGAGAAAACTGCAGTCCGCAATTCGAAGATCTTTCCCGATCCTCTACAATCTGGACCAGTACTTCTGATAAAAAAGGTCCAGTCTTCGCCGGGTTTCGAGGGGCATGTGGCCGGGTTCGGTGAGGATCGAGGTGGCTGCGGCGTGGTGTGCCGGGGTATCCCGGTTCTCATCGAGCCTTTCAACGATTTTTGGCAGGTATCGCTTGAAGTCCCGGGTATTTATCCGGACGTTTTCGAGGACCACTTCACCCTTCGAGGGTCCTTCATCCTGAAGCCAGGCATCGAAATCGGTGGACATGGCTACCATGGAGTAGGAAATCTCGGCTTCCCTGGCCAGCTTGGCTTCCGGCACCGCCGACTGCCCGACGACGCTGCCTCCCCAGTCGTGGTAGAGTTTACTTTCCGCCCTGGTGGAATACATCGGCCCTTCAATCGATACATACGTTTCGTGATTGTGAACCCTGTGTCCTTCTTTTTTTATCACCGAAGAGAGTACACCGTTCAGGCAGCTGCAGAAGGGTTCGGTAAAATCGAGATGCCCGCAGATACCATCGCCGAAGAAGGTCTGGTTTCTGGTCTTGGTTCGGTCGATGAGCTGGTCCGGTACGACGAAATCACAGGGTGCTATCTCCGGTTTGAGGCTTCCCACCACAGATGCCGCGATAATGAAACGTACACCGATGTATTTCAGGGCGTAGATATTCGCCCTGTAGGGGACCTCTGACGGCAGCAAGGTATGCCCTCGTCCGTGCCGGGCGAGAAAGGCAACATTCTTTTCAGCGATCCTGACAATGGTAATTTCATCGGAAGGCGGTCCGAAGGGCGTAGTGATATCGATCCGATCAACTACTTCAGCATCCTCGATTTCATACAGGCCTGATCCGCCGATTACGGCAATTTTTGCACCTTTCATGTTTTTATCCTCATCTCTCGAAGATTTTTCCAGGCTCTTTATTTTAACATGATCTGGGAAAGGTGGAAAAATTTTTGTACCCTTTCGTAGTGTTCCTGATCCTGCGGATAGTTCAAGCTTTGAAATAAGCCGAGGAATTTTCCACAGCGAAAAGCAGGCCCCGTAAATGAGCAGGATACACATGCCAATCCGACAGCGTATTGCCGGAGTAGAATAGGGCTGAAATTGATAAAATCGTTCCGGAAAGGATGAATCTGTCTATAATTATACTTGAGATAATGAGTTTATATCGGTTCATCCTCACGACCGAGAACACTAATCACAGGCCGCAGCTTGAACAAACCTTCATCGGATCGGCTGGAGATCCGCCCGGGAAAGCAGGAATCCGGTGGGAAAAAACCGGAAGGTATTTCAAAACGACGTCGCGAGGGGAACGGCGGTGGTATTCACATCGGTTTGATCTTGTATTTTTAGACTGTCCCGAAGCTTTGCGCACAATCAGGATTAACCATCACAGTGATGAAATAATTTCAACTTACCTGCACATTTAAAGTTCTCTCTTCTGTATTATAGAAACAATTTTGCAGGATCTTGAGATGTTCTACTTGAAATTAGATTTTTATTCAAAAAAAGGAGGTGCTTCGTTGCCATGATTTTAGAACCGATACTCCCTCGAAGATTTTATCTAAATTGCCCTAAGCTTCGGGACAGTCAAGTATTTTTGAACACAGAATCAATTATTGTCCGATTCCCCTATTCCAGCTCTCCTTCCCAGCGGTAAATTCCCCCGAAATCCACGATGTTGGTATAGCCGAGATTCCTGAGGATCCCCGCCGCCTGACCGGAACGATTTCCGCTGCGGCAGTACACAATAAGCAGCTGCTCTTTCGGAAGAGCCGGCGGATTGGCTCCTATTTCACTGACCGGATTGTTTATAGCGGTGGGGATATGCCCGCCGGAGTATTCTCCGGGAGTCCGGACGTCGATGAGAAGATGTTCCGGGGAACCTGATTGTATCAAAGCGGCAAGTTCCGCCGGGTTCCTGTAGTCCGGCCGGGTATCGAGGGAAGACTCCTGGACGGAATCACCGGACAGGTCCTGTGTTTCCTGCATCGGCCGGGCCTGCAGAAAAACGGTCAAAGTCATGATTATGAACAGCCCGATAAGAGAGACACGAATTATGTGTATCCTTTTCATAGGTATAACCTCCTATATGCATAGCTACTATTCCTAGTAAAATAGTAACAAAACAGGCCGGGGGCAACTGGATTTTTCTCTTATCACGTTTCCCCTTAAGGGGGAGATTTGGCCACATATCAGCGGAAACTGGTTCAATCATCAAAAAAAACCCCGCGCTACAAACGTAACGCGGGGAAAAAAATGTATCGGGGGGCTATCGGGTCACCACCTCTTTCATTGCATCGGCTAAGCGCTCAATCGCTGCGGTGATTGTTTTCTCATCCGCCATGGTGAAATTGAGCCGCATGGTTTCCTCTCCGGCGCCTTTCACAGTAAAAAAGTATTTTCCGGGCACGAAGGCCACGTTTTTTTCGATAGCTTTATTGTAGAGTGTGAGTATATCCATTCCCTTCGGTCCCTCCGCCCAGATGAACATACCGCCTTCCGGCCTGGACCAGGTAAAAGAATCGGGAAAAAATTTCTCAATTGCCGTAAGCATAGCTTCCTGTCTCGGACGATAGAGCTCTATGATCTTCGGCAGATGACTTTTGAGGTATCCTCCATTGAGAAATTCGGTAGCCAGGGTCTGGGAAAGGGAACTGGTATGCAGGTCTACACCCTGTTTTGCCTTCACCAGCCACTCTCTTACAAATTTGGGGGCCAGATAGAAGCCGAGCCGCAGCCCGGGGGCGAATATCTTTGAAAATGTACCGCAGTAGACAACATGATCCGGAGCGAAGACCTTGATGGGGGTGACAAAATCACCCCGATAACGGAGCTGTCCATAGGGATCATCCTCGATCACTAGGGTATCAGTCTCCTGTGCGATCCTTGCAATCTCTTTTCTTCTCTCCAGGGGAATTGTCCGTCCGGTGGGATTCTGAAATGTCGGAACCAGATAGACCATCTTGGGATGGTGCTTTTTGATAACCTCTTCCATTGATTCAGGGATCAGACCATCCTCATCCGTAGCCATCTGTATATAATTCGGCTCATAGGGATTGAATGCTTGCAGTGCCCCGAGGTAGGTGGGTGCTTCGACCGCGAGGGGGTCGCCCGGAGAAATGAAGATCTTCGCCAGAGCATCCAGTACGCCCTGAGACCCTGTGGTCGTGTTGATATCCTCAGCCGAGGCGGGAATCTGCAGGTCCTTGAAGTAGTCTACGAGGGCTTCTCTGAGAGGCATGAAACCTTCCGTTGTACCATACTGAAGAGCGGTACTGCCGTATTTTTCCAGTACCTGCTGAGTGAGCTTACTGATGTGCTCCATCGGGAAGGCTTCGGGAGCAGGAATACCTCCCGCCAGAGATACTATCCCGGGACGGGCGACAACTTTGAGAATTTCCCGGATCGCACTGGATCCCATTCTGTTTGTACGTGTGGCAAGTAAACTTTCCGAAAGCATTATGAACTCCTTTTTCTATTATACTGTAATGGTTCTTGTTGCAGAGTTTTCAACAGTGATGAATCATGTTGTATATTGAGCTGTATATTCTATTTGAATCGCACACATTCTATGCTTATTTGCAACAAACACATTAGCACCACATAATTCTACCAAATTATTTTAAATTTTGCAAAATTTTTTTAAGTAAATTTTCAAAATTTCTCTATCTCCGCCGTTTTCTCCTTTTTCGCGCACTCTTTGCTAAACAGCTCCCACCGTTTGCAGATATTTTGCGGCACTGATATTCCGTCCGGTGAGGATGCATATCAGAGTCTTTCCCTTAACATCGATTTTTCTCTCCAACAGGGCAGCAAGACCCACGGCGGCTGATCCTTCAACGAGCAGCTGCTCTTCTTCGAGGAAAACCCGCATGGCCCGTGTAATCTCCGGCTCTTCAACAATCCGTATGCCCGCTGTCAATTCGGAAACAATCGAGTAGGTCAAAGGAGTGAGGGTTCCAAGAAGCCCATCGGCCAGAGATGGCTTTATCTCCACGGTTTCATGACAAAATCCATCCTTCATCGAAAGATAGGCTCCTGGAGCCGCCGCAGCTTCCACTCCATAGATGCGGATATTTTCACTCCTTGATTTCACCGCCGTGGCGATTCCGGAAATCAAACCTCCCCCGCCGACCGGTACTATTATCATATCGGGATCCGGAAGTTCCATAAGCAGTTCCAGTCCAATTGTTCCCTGTCCGGCTATCACCAGAGGGTCCCCATGGGAATGAATATACCGCCCTCCGGACTTCTCAACAAAGGCCAGAGCCCTGTCGTATGTCTCGAGAAAATCCTTCCCCTCTTCCCGAATTCGGGCGCCGTAGGCTTTTATGCGGGCCTTTTTCGTCTCTTCGGCTCCTTCCGGTACGAACACCGTGGTCGGCGGACTGCCGAAAAGGGCTGCGGCATAGGAGAGGGCTGCACCATGATTTCCGCTCGAACAGGTTACCAGCCCCCGGTTCCGTTCTTCCTGAGACAGAGATGCCAGGATATTGCACGCCCCGCGGACTTTGAAGCTTCCTGTTACCTGAAAGCATTCAGGTTTGAGGTAAACTTCCGCATCCAGCAATCTGCTGATACCAGGTGAATAGATCAGGGGTGTAGGTTTAATAAAGTCTGCAATACGCTGACGGGCCTGTTCGATCTGAGTAATTCCGACTGCATCCCGGGAGTAGTGTTCATTCTTCATCGGCATCTCCTTTCATCTGGCTGATGGTGCCACTAATTACTCTTTTTGTCCACATTTAGTTGACATGTCAACTATTTACAGATAGTATCCCCTATGGACCAAAAGGTAATCGGTAAAACTATCAGCATACTCCATCGCAAGCACCGGGCTTTGATAAATGCCAAATTAAATGAAAAAGGGATCCGTCTCGGGAGCAGTCAACTGCAGCTTCTGATGCCCCTTTTTGTTCAGGACGGGATCCATCAGCACAAACTCTGTGAGCTGTACCACATCGATAAAGCCGCGGTCGCCCGGGGCATTCGGAAACTGGAACTGCAGGGCTTGATTTCGAAGGAAACCGATCCTGTGGATAATCGTAAAGTTAAACTTCATCTTACACCGGCTGCAGTGAGCCTGAAGCAGCCGCTTTCATCGATCCTCGAGCATATCGACTCAAGCCTGAAAGTCCATCTGAAGGAAGAGGAAATATCACGGTTGTTTCTGATGCTTGACAAGATCGAAAAAGCCATCGATTCCGAAATGATCATCTTTTCGGATTCCCGGACAGATTCATCAGCCACACCCGGTTTAACTATGAGAAAGAACATATCAATAAAGGACCGACAGACTTTTTCAGGAATGGAACCCTCTTCGGCAGAACAGAAAGGAAGAACATCATGAAACAGAATCGCGGTTCAGCACGGCTGGGAACCGAACCGGTCCTTCCCCTCCTTTTCCGGCTTTCAATACCTGGGATTATTGGGATGGCCGCCCAGGCCCTTTACAACGTCGTCGACAGTATTTATATAGGTCATGTAAGCAAGGAAGCATTGTCCGCCCTCACTCTGGCTTTTCCCATTCAGATGGTGCTCATCGCCCTCGCCGTCGGTACGGGAGTGGGAGCTACTTCTCTCATATCGAGGACTCTCGGCAAGGGAGACCGCGAGACAGCCGCCCGAATCGCCGAACATGTTGTCATGATTGCTCTCTTTCTGGGTGCCGTCGTCGCGGTTACAGGCGCTCTCTTCTCCAGGGAACTGATTTCCATCTTCACCGATGTGCCGGAATTGATCGAAATGGGATCCGACTACATCCGGATAATCATGACAGGATCCATAGCTCTGTTCGTTCCGATGCTCTTCAACGGAATTCTGAGAGGTGAAGGCAACACCTTTATTCCCATGATAACTATGATTATCGGCGCTTTTCTCAACATTCTGCTCGATCCGTTCTTCATCTTCGGGATCGGCTTTTTCCCCGAACTCGGAGTGAAGGGCGCGGCTCTGGCTACCGTCCTGTCAAGGATAGTCTCGGGGACTTTCATTATCCGAATTCTTCTGAGTGACAGGAACGAGATAAAAATCCGTCTTGGCTCTCTGCGCCTGAAAACAGAGATTTTCCGGAAAATTTACCGCGTTGGACTGCCGGTTACCCTGATGCAGCTGCTGGCAAGTGTAATGCTGGCGGGAGGGAATATCATTCTCGGGGGATTCAGCACCACCGCTATTGCCGTATTCGGCATTTTTTTCCGCCTCCAGTCCTTCATTTTCATGCCCGTATTCGGTCTCGGACAGGGCGTAATGCCGCTTATAGGATACAATTACGGCAGCGGGAACACAGACAGAATGAAGAAAACCGCCCGGATCGGGTATCTTACCGCCTTTTCATTCACCCTCACGGGATTCCTGATTTTCCAGCTATTCAGCAGGCAGCTTGTTATGATGTTCAATACCGATCCGGAGCTTGTTCGTATCGGCAGCATGGCCCTGAGGCGTATAAGTCTCGGTTTTCTCTTTGTGGGTCCCACGATTATGAGTGCTAATATCTTTCAGGCCCTCGGCAAAGGGATGCCTAGCCTTATCATCGGCTTCATGCGAACTATCGTGCTTCTGTTGCCGGCAATGTATTTCCTGGGCCGACTCTACGGGCTGTCTACCCTCTGGTATTCTTTCCCTATCGCAGAGTTTTTCACATTGCTCCTCGCATTTACCTGGCTCCAGCTTGTGTTTCACCGTACCATCGCGGAGCTGCAGGACAGAGGGGTTTATTAGTTTTTTAGTGTCACCGATCCTGCGGATGATCTACATCATACCCTTTGTGACTTGAACGATTTACGGATAATCCTGTCCTGGAGAAGATAGGTTTGCTTATTTGAGTATGTACAAATAATAGATTGACAAAACTTATCCGCAGGATCAGGAACACTAAATACTAATTGCGGACGCTGTGCAGCGGTGCAGGCAATCGCCCGCCCCGGCTGATAAACTCATCGGCTTTGAAGGATGAAATCCGCATAACCGGAGCCCTCCCGAGAAGACCTCCAAACTCAATACTCTCCCCGACCTTCTTACCGGGAGCCGGAATTATCCGCACCGCGGTAGTCTTATTGTTCACCATTCCGATAGCCATTTCATCAGCTATGAGAGCCGCAATTGTCTCTGCACTGGTGTCCCCTGGCACCGCGATCATATCCAGCCCAACTGAACACACACAGGTCATTGCTTCCAGTTTTTCCAAACACAGAGCCCCCGATTCCACCGCCGCGATCATTCCCGCGTCCTCACTGACAGGGATAAAGGCACCGCTGAGGCCTCCCACATGGCTGGAGGCCATGATGCCTCCTTTTTTTACTGCATCATTCAAAAGAGCCAGGGCCGCGGTAGTACCCGGTCCGCCGCAGCGCTCCAAACCCATCTCCTCGAGTATTTCGGCAACACTATCCCCCACCGCTGGAGTCGGAGCCAGAGAGAGATCGATGATGCCGAAAGGAACGTTCAGCCGCTTTGAAGCCTCCCGGGCAACCAGCTGACCGACCCGGGCAATTTTAAACGAAGTCTTCTTCACCATTTCGGCTACTATGTCAAAAGGCTGCCCATGCGCGTGTTCCAATGCCGCTTTGACAGTTCCAGGTCCGCTGATACCCACATTCACTGTACATTCCGGCTCGCCGGGCCCGTGAAAAGCACCGGCCATGAAGGGATTGTCCTCCGGTACATTGGCAAAAACGACCAATTTAGCACAGGCTATCCCGTCTCTATCAGCCGTCAATTCGGAGGCCCTTTTGATGACTCCGCCCATTTCACGTACTGCGTCCATGTTTATACCGGCTCTGGTCGTTGCGACATTGACGGATGAGCATACCCGATCGGTCCCAGCGAGAGCAGCCGGAATACTTTCAATCAGTTTCCGATCCGAAAGGGTATACCCCTTATGCACCAATGCGGAAAAACCGCCGATAAAGTCCACTCCAACTTCTTTCGCCGCCCTATCCAAAACTTCAGCGAAGCCGCAGTAATCCTGGATATCCGATGCTGCCGCCACCATAGAAATCGGCGTTACCGAAACACGCTTATTGATAATCGGTACACCGTACTCAATCTCTATCTGCCGTCCAACCTCAACAAGATTTTCCGCACAACAGGTAATTTTATCGTATATCTTTCTTTGCGCCTTCTTTGGATCTTCATCAGCACAATTCTGAAGAGATATTCCCATTGTAATAGTCCGGATATCGAGTTTCTCAACTTCGATCATCCGGATCGTTTCCATTATTTCAAATGAATCCAGCATTCCCTCACCTTAGATCAGATTCTGTGCATCGATCGAAAAATATCTTCGTGCTGTAAACGGATCGATACACCAAGCCTTTCACCGGCAGCATCGAGCCCCTTCTTCAAATCCTCAAGCTCTATTTGCATCACCGAAAGGTCCACGAGCATCATCATGGTGAAATAATCCTGCAGAATGGTCTGACTGATATCGAGAATGTTCACCTTGTATTCTGCAAGCACACTGCTCACTCCTGCAATAATGCCGATCTGATCAACACCAACAACTGTAATAATTGCTTTCATGCGGACCATTATACACACTCTCATTTTTTATGAAAGCGTCATTAGTAAATCCATCATTTACAGATCCGCCGTCCGATGGTTATACTGGGTAACTATGAAAAAAACAGAGCTCCTGGAGTGGATAGAAAAACACGCCGAGTTCGGATTCTCCCGTTCCGGCGGACCCGGCGGTCAGTATGTGAATACCGCCGATACGAAGGTGACCCTCAAACTCCCTCTCGCTGACATACCCCTGCCGGAAAAGCAGAAAACACGTGTCTTCACCGCACTTCAAAACCGCATAAACAGTGCTGGACTCATTGTTATTCAGGCCTCGGAAACACGCAGTCAATCACTGAACAGGGAAAGAGCCGTTGAAAGAGCATGCCGCCTTATTTCATCTGCTTTGATACCGGCAAAAAAAAGACACACCACCCATCCCTCCCGCTCTTCTAAGGAAAAAAGAATAAGAAACAAAAAGTATCGGGGGGAACTCAAGCGCCTGCGGCATAATCCATCCGGGTATTAAATCCTCCCTCACTATCCCGCGCCTGCACATCAACCTCAGTTTTCTCTTTAAAAGTATTTTATCAGATCCATACCAGTGTCCCCGGGGCGGTACCTGAATCAGCACTTAAACCCTCTTAAAACTGATATGCCGAGTAGATGCCAGGTGTTTCAAAGGAATAACTGGACTGAAAACAGGGCCCTTTCCGGGTCCGACGGTTTCATATTATCACTATAAGGAACTCCTTATACCCCTTCGGCTGCTGCCAGGATGCAAAATCACTTGTATTGCCCTCGGACATCGATTATAGTGAAGTCCATGATAGAGATGCATCTTAGAAATACCATCATCAATTCTATTCCAGTGCTTGAATTATACCGAGAAAAATTCGAACATCCCCGCAGACCTTTGCTGTTGATTTTTCACGGCTTTGACAGCTGTAAGGAGCGAAAGCTGCAACATGCGTATCTTGCTGCAGCAGCCGGTTTTCTCGTTGTCCTGCCTGATGCGGTAAGACATGGTGAAAGGGAAGACACTGCTTTCGCCGCTCTCTCCCATGAACAGAAGGCAGAGTTTCTTTTTGATATTGTAGAAGAAACTGCCGCAGAAATCGACATCCTCCTCGATCATTATCATCAGCAATCGTTTATTGACAGCTCCCGCTCCGGCCTCATTGGCACATCCATGGGCGGAATGGTGATTTATGAATACCTGGCTCACTTCGGCACCTCAAGACTGAGAAGCTGTGTACTCATAATATCCTCCCCCGATTTCGGCAGTATTATCGACACGAACCGAGAGAAAGCCGAATCACCAGATATCCTTGCTGATACCGAGATAGACAGGATAAAAAACCGTCAGCCCTTGTCTGAAATTCTTGAATTAAAGAACTTCCCTCTGTGTCTTATCAATGCCGAAGATGATCCAATCATGCCTATTCAACCGGTAAGAAAGTTATATAGAAACCTGCATCACTCCTATACCGATAAAGATGCCCTCAAATTTCATATTTATCGCAATACCGGTCATCAGACGACTTCAGATATGATGAAAGAGTCGGTTGAATGGATGCAGAAATGGCTGGCTTAACTTTTAATTAGTGTTTTTAATCCTGCGGATACTTTGAAGCAAACTCCCTGTTTTACCCCTCTTTACAGGTAGAAACATTCTTTCATTAAGGAGTTTGCCCATGCATACACCCCCTTTCTGCCCCCACAGCGAGTGCCCCCGGCCTCCTCAGGCCCCCACCCACC
>Ga0272441_10000744_pt1 | contig 72173 bp, 55 predicted proteins | sample SSMProp6N_FD_193582 | JGI IMG/M metagenome (GOLD analysis project Ga0272441, IMG submission 193582) | Marine sediment archaeal communities from Little Sippewissett salt marsh, Falmouth, MA, United States - SSM-Prop-6N | ecosystem: Environmental > Aquatic > Marine > Wetlands > Sediment ...
AATCATAAACATCGGGGACTATGTTTTATTGAAATATTCAAATATATATTATAAGATGAAATATTGACAATCAACAGGGCGGAGTCCTTGATATGGGACTGGAAGTACTGGAGGAAAAATACCGGCGGCAGTGCCGGGAAAAACCCGAAACCATCGACAGGTTCAGAGAAATCGCGGACGAGGTGGCGGTTATTCAGACCGAAATGCGCCGGCTGTTCGATGATATTACGCCGGTTCTGTGCCGGGACTGCAAGGCGCCCTGCTGCCAGTGTATGCCGGTGGAGGGCTGGTTCACGGAAAATGACTATTTTGTTTACCGGGCCCGGTATGAGGCCCCGTTTGCGCTGCGACAGGATCACGGCATTCCCAACGGCTGTGCGTTCCTGGGAGAACAGGGTTGTGTGCTTCCCGCGGATATTCGTCCTTTCCCCTGTGTCAAGGTGAATTGCAGAGCGGTTCGGGATGAACTGCAAAAAAGAGGGCGGCTGGACAGGTTTGCCGAACTGTATGACGCGCTTGAACGGCTGCAGGCGGAGATCTGGCCGCTGCTGAAGTGACCAGATTCAAGGTTTTGGCATAGCGCATAGAGCAGAGCGCATGGCGTACATAAAATAAAGGATCCAAGGAGCCAAGGACTCAAAAACTATGAACGTCCAACATCGAACTTTGAATAGCCCCTTTTGAATAAAACCTTTTTTTTGTTGTTCATTTAACATTCGACGTTGAGTGTTCGATGTTCAATGTTTTTAATAAATAACAGATTATTGTCTAAATATATATTTGTGATTGACTGGGTAAAAACAGAAATACTTTTAGTCTGCAATTTATGACCCCCATGTTTAAATACAAGCTGCTGAACCAGCCTTTTGGTGATCCGGGACTCTATATCCGGCTGGCGGGGGAGAAACAGGCGCTGCTTTTCGACCTGGGGGATGTTCGGACCTTGAGCCCGAGGGAACTGCTGAAAGTGAGCCGGGCCTTTGTTTCCCATACCCACATGGATCATTTTTCCGGATTTGACCATTTGATCCGGATGAACCTTTCCCGGGACAAAACCCTGCGTCTGTTCGGTCCCGAGGGCATGGCCGGAAATGTCCAGGGAAAACTTCAGGGCTATACCTGGGATCTGGTGGATGGCTATCCGTTTAAGGTGGAAACGGCCGAGATCGGTTCGCACCGAATCAAAACAACGCGATTTGTCTGTCATGAAAAGTTCAATGGCGAGGTGATTGCTGACCGGCCGTTTAGCGGAGAAGCGGTTGTGGCACCGCACTATACCATAAAGGCACAGCCCCTGGATCACCGGATCGTGTCGCTGGCTTTTTCCATAGAAGAGCGCTTTCATATCAATATCAATAAAGACAAACTGACACGTCTTGGATTTCCCTGCGGGAAGTGGCTCAAAGATTTCAAGGATGCGGTGTGGCGCGGAGAGCCGGATGATTTTCCCGTTCCGATCACCGAAGCGCGGGCCGGCGGCCGGATCCTTGCCGAAAAGCCGCTTTCGGAACTGAAACAGCAGATCGCCGAAATCTCGAAGGGGCAGAAAATCGTTTACGTGTCCGACTGCCGGGGCACGGCGGATAACCTGGAAAAGATTATTGCCTTTGCCGAAGGGGCGGACGTTCTTTTTTGTGAAGCGGCATTCCTGGATCGGGACCGGGAGAAGGCCGGTGAACGGGGGCATCTGACCGCAAGGCAGGCGGGCCGGGCCGCGCGCGATGCCGGGGCAAAGGCGCTTCGGGTGTTTCATTTTTCCCCCCGTTATGAAGGCTGTCCTGAAAAGCTTTATCGGGAGGCGGAAGAAGCGTTCAGGTTATAGCAAGGCGCAGAGCGCATGGCGCGCAGTGTGCTGTGTTGATTATTGTCAATGGTCCTCTTTGGAACCCCGGTTGGGAGTTTTTTGGCAGGGTGGATTTTTACTTAAATTTTAAGCAAGGAAAAGGGTTTGAGCGATGAACGAAAATGAGAACAGGCCTTCACGCGATTTTATCCGGGCGATTATTGCCGATGACCTGAAAACAGACAAACACGGCGGTCGGGTTGCGACCCGATTTCCCCCGGAGCCCAACGGCTATCTGCATATCGGTCACGCAAAATCGATCTGCCTGAACTTCGGCATTGCCCTTGAAAACAGCGGGGCCACCTGCAATCTTCGTTTTGACGATACCAACCCCAGCAAAGAGGATGTGGAGTATGTGGATTCCATCATGGCGGATATCCGCTGGCTGGGATTTGACTGGCAAAACCGGCTTCATTATGCGTCGGACTACTTTGACCAGCTGTATGCCTATGCCGTTGATCTGATTCAACAGGGAAAGGCGTATGTTTGTGATCTGGGGCCGGACGAGATTCGGCAGTACCGCGGTACGCCGACCGAACCCGGCAAAAACAGCCCTTTTCGGGATCGAACCGTTGCCGAAAACCTGGCGCTTTTTGAGCGCATGAAAAACGGTGAATTCGAAAACGGTGCCTGTGTGCTGCGGGCCAAGATCGATATGGCATCGCCGAACCTGAATATGCGCGACCCGGTGATTTACCGTATTATAAGAAATGCGGTTCATCACCGGACCGGTGATAAATGGCAGGTCTATCCCATGTATGATTTTACTCATTGTCTTTCGGATGCGATTGAAAATATCACCCATTCGCTCTGTACCCTGGAATTTGAGGATCACCGGCCCTTGTATGACTGGGTGCTGGATGCGCTCAAAACACCGGCGCATCCCCGCCAGATCGAATTTGCGCGGCTGAACCTGAGCTATACGGTCATGAGCAAGCGCATGCTGATGGAACTGGTGGAAACGGGCCGTGTTTCCGGCTGGGATGATCCGAGAATGCCGACCCTGTCGGGCATGCGGCGCAGAGGATACCCCCCGGTGTCGATCCGGGCCTTCTGTGAAAAGATCGGTGTCGCCAAACGGGACAGCATGGTGGATGTGGCGCTGCTGGAGCACTGTGTCCGGGATGAACTGAACAAAAGCGCCGACCGGGTCATGGGCGTATTGAATCCGCTTCGGGTGGTCATTGAAAATTATCCGGAAAGCGAATCCGAAATGCTTGAAGCCGTGAATAATCCGGAAGCGCCGGGAAAAGGCACGCGGCAGGTGCCTTTTTCAAGGGTCCTGTATATTGAACAGGATGATTTTATGGAGGATCCGCCGAAGAAATTTTTCCGCCTGGCGCCCGGCCGTGAGGTCCGCCTGCGGTATGCTTATTTTATTACCTGTACAGAGGTGGTTAAGGCCGAAAACGGTGAAGTCATTGAACTGCGCTGTACTTACGATCCTGCGACCAAAGGCGGGGATGCACCGGACGGACGCAAGGTCAGGGCCACGCTGCACTGGGTGTCCGCGGAACACGCCCTGCAAGCTGAGGCGCGGCTTTACGACCGGCTGTTCAACGTGGAAAATCCCTGCGGCGACAAGAAAACCGATTATAAATCCCATCTGAATCCGGACTCATTGAAGACGGTGGTCTGCCAGGTTGAGCCGTCGCTTAAAAATTCAGCAGCCGGGCAGCGGTATCAGTTTGAAAGATTGGGTTATTTTTGTGTGGATAAGGACACGACCGCAGATAGACCGGTATTCAACCGGACCGTGACCCTGCGGGATGCCTGGGCACGGATGAAGAAGAAATAAATCAAGGCATAATGAACGTCCAACATTGAACGTCGAACATCGAATATTGAATACTGAGAATGTCGAACATCGAACATCCAACGTCGAATCTTGAATGAATGTCAAAAACAAAATCAAAAGAAATTGCTTTAGCAATTTCACCACGCAGTCCTTTGCGTACTTTGTGACTTTGCGGTTAAATCTATAATTCAATTTCACCGCCCACTACGTTCCCCGCGACAAGCTCGGGACAGGCAATACACAAAGGGCGCGAAGAAGGGCAAGGTTTTAGAATAAACCCCAAGCGCTGTTCTCTGTGTGCTCCATGATTCAGTGGTGAATCGGGTTTTGATTTAAAGTTTAACCAGAACTCAGCGGCCTCTGAGAGCTCCGCGAGATAGAATGATTTTGGTGATAGTAAAATGGCAGACAAAAAAAAATTCAAAGCAGGATATGTGTCAGTAGCCGGGCTTCCCAATGTGGGGAAATCGACCCTTTTAAACCGGGTGGTCGGGTCCAAACTTGCCATTGTCTCGCCCAAACCCCAGACCACCCGCGGCGTGATGCGCGGAATCCTGACCACGGACAGGGCCCAGCTTATTTTCCTGGATACGGCCGGGATGCACAAACCCCAGGACAGCCTGGGGGAATATATGGTGGATGCCGTGTTTAAAAGTTTTAAAGATGCGGATGTGATTTATCTGATGGTTGAATGCCTCAAACCTAAAAAACACGAGATCGATCTGCTTCAACAGGTGATGGCCGAGCAAAAAACGACCGTTCTGATTATCAACAAAATCGATCGGGTGAAAAGGGAAGCGCTGCTGCCGGTGATCGACACTTACCGGAATCTGGCCGACTTTGATGAAATTTTTCCCCTGTCCGCGCTGAACGGGGACAATGTGGACCTGCTGATCGAAAAGACCATCGAGCGGCTGCCGCTGTCCCCGCCTTATTATCCGCCGGACATCATGTCCGACCAGATCGAGAGAGACTTTATCGCGGAGTTTATCCGCGAAAAGATTTACCACAACACCCGGGACGAAATTCCCTACAGTACCGCGGTCATGATCGAGGAAATGAAAGAACGGGAAAAGGGCGGCGCCTATATCCGGGCTTCCATTTACCTTGAAAAAGAGTCGCAAAAGGGGATACTGGTGGGACGGGGCGGGGCCATGATCAAGAAGATCGGCAAAGACGCCCGGTATGAGATTGAAAATTTCCTCGGGTTTAAGGTGTATCTGGATTTGCAGGTCAAGGTCCAGGAAAAGTGGCGCAGGGACATCAAATCGCTGCGAAAACTCGGGTACAAGTAGTTTTTTTCTGTGCAGGCCTGTGAACGGGGTATGGATAAACAGATTTTTACGTTGTTGAATGGAAGGAGGATTCATGTCTGAAAAAGGTCGTCACTCGTTTATTGTCTATATTTCTCCGGCCGGAACCACTGAAAAGGTTGCCGGGACAATCGAAAAGACCCTCTTGGACCACGGGGAAGTCTGTACGGTCTGCAACTTGGGCAAAAACCCCGTAGAGACAGGTGAGATTCATGCTGCGCTGACGGATGATACGGAAACACTTCTGTTTGTCGGGTCACCCGTGTATTCTTCGCATGCGGTGCCGGCGGTGATCCGCTTTGTCGATCAGCTGCCGGCGGTTAAAAACAGCCGGGCGGTTCCGTTTGTGACCTGGGGCGGAGCCACCAGCGGTGTCGCGCTCCATGAAACCGGAGAAAGGCTGATCCGGCGCGGGTTTGTTCTGGCCGGGGCGGCCAAGGTGATGGCCGTTCACTCTTTGATGTGGCAACTGCCGGATCCGGTCGGTGCCGGCCGTCCGAATGATGATGATTTGAACCGTGTGGCCGCGATGGTATCCGGAGTGCTTGAAAAGCTGGAGGCCGGAAAAGCGCCGGCGCTTTCGATTGACAGATTGAATTATCAGTTGCCGGAACATCTGCCGGAAATGCAGCAGCTGAGTGTGGCCAAAGCAAAGACGATTTTACCGCCCCGTCGGGTCGACCCGCAACGATGCACGCTTTGCGGTTTTTGTCGTGACAATTGTCCGGCCGCAGCCATTGAATTAAATCCGCTGCCGGTTTTCCTGCCGGACTGTTTTATCTGTTACAACTGTGTCCGGTTATGCCCTGAAAACGCCATATCGGCGGATATGGCACCTGTCCATGAACGGATTCGTTCGCGGGTGGAGCACTATGCCGAAACACCGGAAACCGAAATCTTTCAGGCGTAGGCCTTGCCGGTTTGATCAGCCGGGCGGTGAATGATGTCCGGCCCGGCTAATGCGTGAATCTTTCATAATAACGGAACAAAAGCTTTCCCGTTTGCGTCGGCGGGTAGTACGGGTACAAGCCGTCTTTGGGTTCCAGTACGACCGTTTTCAGCCGGTAATTTTGCCTGAACTGCGGAGAAGCCAGGATTTCCCTGTCCCCGCTGAACCAGGGCCTGATATCGCCGTGGGCCGGACCGATGATAATATAATCCGGTTTCCGTGACAGCACATACCTGCCGTCCCCCTTGCCGTGGCCGGGTAGGATCTCCCAAATGAGGTACTTTTCCCTGATGGCGTCAATGATTTCCCTTCTTCCCCGGGAGCTGAGGAGTTTGGGGACATTGGCCAGTTTCCTGATCACGAACATATTGTCGATGGCGGTCTCTCGCTGTGCAATTTGATAGTCGTTCAACCCCAGCATATCGATAAAGTCGGCATAACCGGAAAAATAGGGGGTCGCGCCGGCCGTGTTCAGGGCAATCAAGGCATCGGCGGGCCAGTTCCGCCGGATATGCCGGCCGATTATCTCTCCGATGTAGGCCGCCGGATCCGGGGTGTTGAAAGCATGGGCGTACTTGGTACTCCGGTTATGAGCTTCCCTGTTTTCGGTGATCCCCCGAGGAATCGCGGTATAGGAGATGATTCCATTCAGAAAGACCAGTGCCAGGATGACGGCGAATGAGGCCTGACGTTTGTTGCTGAACGCGGCGGCAGAGAACATTTTGTCCGTCAGCAGGTACAGCAGCGGGAAAACCGGAACGATAAAACGAAACCCCTGCATATGGTCTCCGCCCACATAGACCAGATAGATAGAGAAACAGGCCAGGAGCATAAGGAGATAGGCCTGGCTGCGGATGAACGCCCTTTTCCCCCGAACAAAGAAAAAAAGCAACAGGGGGAAGCCGAACATCAGGAGAAAATGGAGCAGGTAGCGGCTGCCGAACAGGAGTTTAAAGATGTTGGTGCCGCTTTTTACATAAAAGGTGCAGGGGAAAAAATGCTGGTAGTAGCTGTAGCGCCAGATAAAGAACGGAACGGTGAGGATTAAAAAGCCGGCGGCAAATGCGGCCGGAAACCTGCGCTGCTGTTCCGCTTTCGCCGGGGCCGGTAGCAGAAAAAGAAATGAAATTGCGAAAAACAGGGCACCTTCGGGCCGTGTCATGGCCGCCAGCGCGAAGCTTATTCCCGATCCCCATAATCGAGGCAATGTCCGGTTTGGGTGGAGAAAAAGCGAACAGCCCAGAAAAAGAAAGAAGCCGAAGCAAACGGTTTCCAGTCCGCCCATGGCCCAGAGGGCAAAGCAGGCATTCGTCGACAGCAGGAGTATGCCGGGGCGCGCGGGTCCTTTTTTTTCGAACAGACAGAACAGGGCCAGGGTCAGAAAAGCGAAACCGATTCCCAGGATCCGGGTGGACAGGACGGGATCGATATTCAGAGAAGTGATCCCACTGACCAGGATTACCCACAAAAAACAGGTATACCCTTCGACCCTTTCTCCCGGATTCCAGACCAGACCGTTGCCATCCAGAAAATTCTGCACATACCTGAGGACAATATAGGCATCATCCTGATAAAAACCGGATACCTGGATCAGAAAAAAGACCAGGCAGATGCTGCCGGCCAGAAAAAGTCCCAACCGTTTGGGAAATGCACCGGATAGGTCAGTTTTTTCCATTGGACGTCCGTCGCCTTGTTGTCGGATCATGTTGACTGAAATGGGCCGGATATGTATTTCTGCTTTCCGCGGAAATGCCTATTCCACCGGGATTCGCGGAATTCTTTCATTGATCCGGGTGGTGATTTCATAGTTGATGGTGCCGGCCCACGCGGCGAGGTCTTCCGCGGTGACAGCCTCGCGCCCGGCGCTTCCGATCAGAACCACCTCGTCTTCCAGGGCGGCGCCGGGAATATCGGTGATGTCCGCCATGATGATATTCATGCAGATTCTTCCCAACACTGGTGCCCGGCGTCCCCTTATCAGAACATGGCCCCGGCGAAGGCTTCTGTCATACCCGTCATAGTATCCCACCGGAATAATGGCCAGGGTGGTGGGCCTTTCGGTTCTGAAGGTGCAGCCGTAGCCGATACAGCCCCCGGCGGGAACGGGCTTGATCTGCGCAATTTTTGTTTTCCAGGTAAGGGCCGGGGATAATTTGAAGCCGTTTTTTATTTCGCGGGCATAAGCGTCGCGGGTTTCCCGGGAAGGCCACATGCCGTAACAGGCAATGCCCGGACGCACCATATGAAACAGCGTTTTCTGAAAAAGTATGGTAGCCGCGGAGTTGGCACAGTGCAGCAGGGGAATTTCCAGACCCGCCGACTTCAGGGCCGCGGCGGCCTGTTGAAACCGGTCGAGTTGATGTTCGGCATAGCTGTGGTCGGTGGTGTCCTCGATATTGGCAAAGTGCGTGGCCAGCCCCTCCAGGACGATATTGTCGAGCGTGTTTGCCACCGCGGCAAATTCATTCAGGTCCGTTGCCGGTATTCCCTGCCGGTTGGTGCCTGTTTCCACTTTGAGATGGACCTTTGCGGCGGCGCCGTTTTTTTTGGCCGCGGCGGAGATCGCCTTGAGGGTTTCCATGTTATAGACCACCAGCCGGCAGTTCAGATCGACGGCTGGTGCAATGCTGTCCAGGGGAACGTATCCGAGGATATAAACGGGGGCGGTGATACCGGCATCGCGAAGGGCTTGTGCTTCATAAACGGCGTTTACCGAGAGCCAGTCTGCGCCGGCGTCGATAAACGTTTTTGCTGTCGGGACCAGACCGTGCCCGTAGGCGTTGGCCTTTACACACGGACACAAAAGGGTGTTTCTGCCGATGATGGTGCGCAGCTGGCGGATGTTGTTTTTCAGGGAACTTTCAGAGATTTCAACCCAGGTCAGTTCGCTCATGTTAAATGATTTTATTCAAGGGATATTCGATGATGCCTTCCGCGCCTTCCTTCAAAAGTTCCGGCACCAGTTCCCGGACCCTGGATTCCGCAATAACGGTTTCCACGGAAAACCAGTCGGTGTTATACAGGTTGGAAACTGTGGGGGCGGTCAGACTGGGCAGTGTTTCAATCAGCCGTTCGATCTTATCCCTGGGGACATTCATTTTGAGTCCGACCATGCCGTCGGCCCGCAGGGCGCCGCCCAGCAGCAGGGAGATCTGTTCAATTATTTCCTTCTTTTCCGGGTTTTCCCAGGCCTTTTTATTGGCGATGAGCTGGGTATTGGTTTCCAGCAGCTCGTGAATGATTTTCAGACCGTGGGCTTTGATGGTGCTGCCGGTCTCCGTGACTTCGACAATAGCGTCCGCCAGGTTCTCCACCACCTTGCCTTCGGTGGCACCCCAGGAAAACTCAACGTCCACATCGATGTTTTTGTCGTTGAAATATTTCTTGGTGAAATTGACCAGTTCTGTATAGATTTTTTTGCCCTGCAGATCTTCGAGTTTTTTAACGGGGGAGTCTTCTTTGACGACCAGGACCCATCGGGCCGGGCGGGTGGTCGCTTTTGAGTAAATCAGGTCCTGAACCACAATCACATCAGAGTTGTTTTCAAAAATCCAGTCTTTACCGGTCAAGCCCAGATCCAGGGTGCCGTTTTCCACGAATCGGGGCATTTCCTGGGCCCGTACCAGGGAGCAGCAAATCCGGTCGTCATCGATTCTCGGAAAATAGCTGCGGGAGCTGGTGGAAATATTCCAGCCGGATTTTCTGAAAAGCTCAATGGTGGCTTTTTCGAGGCTGCCTTTCGGGATGCCTATTTTAAGTTGTTCCAATAGTTTATCCTCCAATTCATTGCATAATTGTGTTAAATTATCATTATTGTCCGGGATGGTCAATAATAAAACACCGGACACCGGTTGATGATGATTTGCTGACAACGGTTCAGGCGCAGATGATAAACAAAAAAGAAACATTCTCGCCGGCTCTATTATGCGTAATATCAAGCTTACCCTACAGTTCGACGGCACGGACTACCATGGCTGGCAGATCCAGAAGGCGGACCGCACAATCCAGAAAACGGTTCAGGATGCTGTTTCAACAATCGTAGACAGTGAAGTGAAACTTCACGGCTCCGGCCGGACGGATGCCGGTGTCCATGCCCTGGGACAGGTGGCCAATTTCAAGACGGCTTCCCGGATCGATACCGATACCCTCAAAAAGGGGCTCAACAGCCTGTTGCCCGATGACATCGTGATCGTGGACGCACAGGAAGCGGATTTGGAATTCCATTCCCGTTTCAGTGCTAAAAGCAGGGTTTACTGGTACTTTATCTGGACAGCACCGGTGGCGTCTCCCTTCTACAGCCGGTATGCCTGGCATATTTTTCACCCGCTCGATGTTGCGCAGATGAGGGCGGCTGCGCAATCACTCCTGGGGGTGCATGATTTTTCTTCCTTTCAGGGGGCGGACCGGGAAGCGGTGAATCCGGTCCGCGAGGTGACCCGGATCCGGTTCAAAAAGGCCGGCAGGCACCTGCTGCTGTTTGAGGTTCAGGCGCTTTCCTTTTTAAAACACATGGTGCGCAATATTATCGGAACCCTGGCAGATGTGGGCCGGGGGAAACAGCCGCCCGCCTGGATCCATGATGTGCTGATGGAAAAAAACCGGATTTTTGCCGGTGTCACGGCGCCGCCCCAGGGGCTGTTTCTGAAAGAGGTGAGGTACTAGCACAGTTTCCTTTTTAAGATAGTCTCAAGATGTCAGTGCCCACCGTTGAGCGGTGTAAACGGACACATGTAAAATTTCAAATTCCAAATTAAAAGTGGCGTTAAAAATAATGCCAAAATCAAAATTAAAAATGCCCAATGAAATCCAAAATCCCAATGTCAAATATTTGGGCTTTTGACATTCGACATGCGACATTCATTTGTCATTTAAACTTTGTCATTTGGCCTTCATTTTTCATTTGGGTTTTGTAATTTGACATTCATTTGCCAGTTGACATGAACTGTTTGACGCTCCTTCATCCTCTTCTTACCTTCCCAACTCCAGCCGCTTGGCCAGAAAATCGGGCAGCCCGGCCGCAAGAATTTTTTCCTGGGCCGTCCGGATGTCATAGGCGACCCGCTTCAGAACGTATATTTTTTTTTTCGAGTCGTATATGCCGTAGGCAGCCATGGGATTATTGTCTCTGGGCTGGCCGATGCTGCCGCAGTTGATGATGTGCCTTGAATCGTCGCTGATCATCAGGGTATCCGGGGATTGCGCAATCATTTTCCTGTCCGGCGGCAGCGTGAATATCGCCGGGATATGAGAGTGCCCGATAAAGCACAGTTTCGCGGAAAAGCTTTCAAAACAGAATTTTGCCTCGCTGCGGCTGGTGACATAGTCCCAGCTTTCCGGAAAGCAGGGCGTTGCGTGGACATAAACGGCGTCGTCATTTTTTTCTTTCAGGGGAAGCGATAACAGGAAGCCTCTGTTTTCCGCGGTCAGTTTTTTCCGTGTCCATTCGGCTGCCGCCCGGGCCCGCGGATTAAATCCCTGAATGGTATTTTTCCCGGCACAGGCCCAGTCGTGGTTGCCGGCAATGATCGTGTCGGCCAGTTCATCGATGAGCCGAATACATTCGTTGGGACTGGCGCCGTAACCCACGATATCACCGAGAAAAACAACGGTATCGATGTTTTCTTCCCGGAGATCGGCAATGACCGCAAGCAGGGCCTCGAGGTTGCTGTGGATATCGGAAAGAAGGGCAGTGCGCATGACCGGTCGGTAAAAGTTCCTGTTTTTCCCAAGTATAGCCCTTTATAAAAGCGGGGGGAAGGTTTATTCATTCCAAAAAAAATATATTTTATGAATAATTTTAAAAAAGCGGTCTAAAAAAGGTTGAAACCGCTGCTTATCCTTAATATAATATCAAGTTTAGCCGTTTTTGTTATGACGGTTTATTCGGAGAATAATTTATTTGCGGGTGGAATATGGCGGAAAAACAAATAACGCTTCCAATGCTGAGAGACCGGATTGATGCGGTCGATGACAGGATCCTCGAACTGTTAAACGAGCGGGCCGGTTATGTCCTTGATGTGGGAAGAGTCAAGGAAAAAGAAGGTAAAAAACTGTTCCATGTGCCGGAACGGGAAGAGGCCATCTACAGCCGTCTGAAACGGAACAATACCGGTCCGTTTCCGGAAAATGCGATTCGCCCGGTTTTTCGGGAAATTATTTCAGCCTCCCTGGCCATGGAAAAGGTTCTGAAGATCGCCTGCCTCGGTCCGGAAGCCACTTTTTGTCATATTGCCTCAATTGAGCATTTTGGTCAGGCGGCCGATTTTATCCCCACGAGAGATGTCCCGGACATCTTTGACGAGGTGGAACGGGGCCGGGCGGATTACGGGGTGGTCCCCATTGAAAATTCCACCGAGGGGGTAGTCAACCTGACCCTGGACATGTTCTTTGATTCACCCCTCCAGATTTGCGCTGAGGTGATGCTGAATATTTCTCAGTGTCTGTTGTCCAACGAAAAAAAAGCGGAAAATATCAAGGTGATCTATTCTCATCCCCAGGCCATTGCCCAGTGTTATACCTGGATTTCCCGAAATCTGCCCGATGTCAAGGTCAAGGAAACCCTGAGTACGGCCATGGCGGCGAGAACGGCAAAAGCGGAGCAGGGGGCGGCGGCCATTGCCAGTGAATTCGCGGCCAAGACCTACCGACTTCCGGTGCTCAAGGCGAGGATTGAAGATAATCCGCATAATTATACCCGTTTCTGGGTCATCGGTCATAAATCCCCCGGCAGTACCGGTAAGGACAAGACATCGCTCATGTATTCCATTCGGGACGGGGTGGGCGCACTCTACCAACTGCTGCAGCCCTTTTCCGATAACGGGATCAACCTGACCAAGATCGAGTCCCGACCGTTTCGCAAGAAACCCTGGGAATACATCTTTTTTATTGATATCGAGGGGCATATGGATGATCCGGTGATCCGCAAGACGATTGACAGTCTGGCATCGGCATCCCGATTCATGAAGGTGCTGGGCTCCTATCCCAGGAGTGCGACACCGGGATAGACGCAGCGGGCAGAACATCGAACATCGAACATTGAACATCGAATAGCGAACTGAGAATACGGGTTTACATAAAATAATATGAAAAAACTGGTACCGGACTATATTCAGAATGCGCAGCTTTATCCTCCCGGAACGCCGATTGAAGAGGTAAAGCGAAAACTGGGACTCGAGGATATCGTGAAGCTGAACTCCAACGAAAACGGTTTGGGGCCCTCGCCGATGGCGGTCCGGGCGATCCGGGCGGCGGCGTCTGCGGTGAACCTGTATCCGGACAACAGTGCCTACAGCCTGAGACGAAAACTGGCGAAAAAATATGGTGTCCGCCCCGGTGAGGTGATGCTGGGCAACGGATCGAACGAGCTGGTGCAGTTTATCCTGATGACCTTTTTGCTTCCCGAAGAGGAGATGGTAACCTGTTTCCCGACTTTCCTGCTTTACGGCATCATGGGCCGGGTCATGGGTGGCACGGTTCAGGAGGCGCCGTTGAAGAACTTCTGTTTCGACCTGGACGCGCTGTTAAAAAAGATCACGGAAAGGACCAAGCTTATTTTTATCAGTAATCCGAACAATCCTACCGGTACTTTCGTGAATGCCGATATTTTCAGTGATTTTATGAAAGCGCTTCCGGAAGATGTCATTATGGTGGTGGATGAGGCCTACTTCGAATATGTTACGGATAAAACCTGTTCCGATACCATACAATATGTGCGGGACGGCAGAAATGTTATAGTACTGCGAACTTTTTCCAAGGCCTATGGTCTGGCCGGACTGCGGATCGGCTATGCCCTGGCTCCTGAGGCGCTGCTGATGCAAATGGAAAAGGTCCGGGAACCGTTCAATTCGAACACCCTGGCCCAGAAGGCGGCCCTGGCGGCGCTGGATGATGCGGATCACCTGGAACGGACCCTGGCAAATAATGCCGCCGGGCTCGGCTACCTGTATCAGCAGCTGGACCGGCTGAAACTTGCCTATATCCCTTCTCAGGCCAACTTTGTTGCGGTCCGGCTGGGACCGCCGGCGGGGATGATCTGTGAAAAACTGATGAAACGGGGCGTCCTGGTGCGACACATGAAAAGTTTCGGCATGGCGGAGTATGTGCGGATCAGTGTGGGACTGCCCCGGGAAAATGAACGTGTTGTCCGGGAGCTTGAACAGGCCCTTGACGGGTAAAGCGGAACAATCTGGATGGACAAAAACTTTATCATTACCATTGACGGGCCGGTGGGTTCTGGAAAAAGCACGGTCGGCAAAGCGCTGGCAAAACGGCTGAATATGGTCTATCTGGATACCGGCGCCATGTACCGGGTGGTGGGCCTGGAAGCGAAAAACAGGGGGGTTGCGGCGGATGATATCGAAGGGCTGCGTCGTCTGTGCGCGGACATAAACATCACCTTTCAACCGGCACCTGAGGGGCAAAAGGTTTTTTCCTCGGGAAAGGAGGTCACGGACCAGATCCGCCGGCCCGAGATCAGTATGCTGGCCTCTGCGGTGTCGGCCCGGAAACCGGTCCGGGAGGCCCTGGTGGCGCTGCAACGGCAGGCCGGAAAAGACGGACGGATTGTAGTGGACGGCAGAGACGCGGGCACCGTGATATTTCCGGAGGCCCGATACAAGTTTTTTCTGGATGCCAGCGTGGCGGAACGGGCCAAAAGAAGGCATCAGGAACTTGTTGAAAAAAATATGGAAGTCAGCTATACTGAAATATTTCAGGATATTGAAAAAAGGGACAGGGATGACAGAACGCGGTCGCTGTCCCCGCTGAAACCGGCAAAAGATGCCGTGACGATTGATACCACTTCGATGACAATTGAAGCCGTTCTGGACGAGATTAGCTCAAGGATCGCGTCCGGTTCGGAATCATTGCCATAAATAAAAAAAGGAAGAGAGGACATAAATTAATGAACCAAACAACCAACAATGAAGAAGCAGTAACCAAAGAGTCTGCACCGGTCACGGATGCAGGAGAGGATCTCAGTTTTGCGGAACTTTTTGAGGAAAGTCTCAAAGACGGCAAGATCCAGATCGGCGAAGTCGCAAAGGGACGGGTGATTCAGATCACGCCGGACTATGTTGTGGTGGATGTCGGGTACAAATCGGAAGGCCAGATCCCGGTCGCCGAATTCATGGACCATGAACACAATCTGACTATCAAAGAGGGGGACAGTGTTGATGTGTTTGTCGAAGACTGGGAAAACGAGAACGGCATGATGAACCTGTCCAAGGAAAAGGCGGACAGAATGCTGGTCTGGGACAAAATCAACGACATTTACGCGGATGACGGTATTATTGAAGGGACCATTATTTCCCGGATCAAGGGTGGCCTTTCCGTCGATATCGGATTAAAAGCATTTCTGCCGGGGTCTCAGGTGGATCTTCATCCGATCCGTGACCTGGACAGCCTGATCGGCAAGAAGTTTGATTTCAAGATTTTGAAGCTCAGCAAGAAACGGGGAAATATCGTCCTTTCCCGGCGTGCGATTCTCGAGAAAGAGCGCGAAAGTCTGAGAAGCGAAACTCTGAAGAAGATCAAGGTCGGAGAGGTCCTGAAAGGGATTGTGAAAAATATCACCGATTACGGAGTGTTTATCGACCTGGGCGGCATCGACGGCCTGCTGCATGTTACGGACATCTCCTGGGGGCGGATCACCTCTCCCCGGGATTTTTTCAATATCGGAGATGAGACCGATGTGAAGATCCTTTCTTTTGATGAAGAGACGCAACGGGTGGCCCTGGGCTACAAACAGATGAAGGTCAATCCCTGGGAAGTGGTTGCGGACCGTTATCCCGTCGGCAGTCGCATTACCGGCAGGATCGTCAACATTACCAATTACGGTGCGTTTATCGAACTGGAAGAGGGCGTTGAAGGGCTGATTCATATTTCAGAGCTTTCCTGGACCAAGAAGGTCAAGCATCCGTCCCAGGTCCTGTCGATTTCCGATGAAGTCGAGGCGATTGTCCTGGATATGGATGTCCTCCGGAAGCGAATTTCACTGGGGCTCAAACAGCTGGAGCCCAATCCCTGGACTGCGATTGAGGACAAGTATCCTGTAGGCACCGTGGTGGAAGGCGCGATCAAGAATATCACCGATTTCGGTATTTTCCTGGGGCTGGAGGAAGGCATCGACGGGCTGGTGCATATTTCCGATATTTCCTGGACCCAGAAGATCAAGCATCCGGCGGAGATCTACAAGAAGGGAGAGATGGTCAAGGCGGTTGTGCTGAGCATCGATAAGGAAAATGAGAGGTTTTCGCTCGGAATCAAGCAGCTGGAACCCGATCCCTGGGAGAACGTTCCCAAGAATTACCGACGGGGGCAGGTGGTCAAGGGTGTGGTCACCAACATTACGGACTTCGGTATCTTTCTTGAGATTGCGGAAGGCATCGAAGGCTTGATCCATGTTTCCGAAATCGGCGAGGACAAGGCGGCGAACCTGAAAGAGATTGCAACGATTGGTGAAGACCTGGAAGCCCTGATTATCAGTATCGACAAGCGCAGCCGCAAGATCGGCTTGAGCCTCAGGGACTTGAAAGAGGCCATCGAGAAAAAGGATATGAATGATTTCATGGAAGGTGAAAAAGAGTCTTCCACCGCGACGCTGGGCGATGTCATAAAGGCCGGCGCCGCGGCTGCGGCGGCCACAGAACCCGGGACGCCGGCGGAAGAAACCGCCGCGCAGCCCGACGTCGATGATTCCACCGGCGACACGGAGGAACAGGCTTCAGCCGACAGCGCGCCGGACGCGGAAAAAGAGGAATAGGCTGACCGTTAATATAAATTTGACCGAAAAGGGGAGGAGATATGGCTCCTCCCCTTTTTTTATAAAGATTTTTCAGAATATCCGTCGGCATAACGGGGCTGTTGAACTTTAATATTTAATAAGGGGCGGAACATGAAAAAACATCCTTTTTTATTCGGTTTTCTGATGACTGTTTTCCTTTGTGTTTTCTTTGCCTTCTGCCTTTGGGCCATCGGCAATTACGGCACTTTGTACGATTACTGGTCGCGCGGTGAAAAAGTGGTTGTGGTGGAACTGAAAGGTGTCATCACGGATTCGGGGCCTGTTATCGAAAAGCTCAGGAAGCTGGGAAAAGACACGGCGGTCAAGGCCATTGTTTTACGGGTGGATTCTCCCGGCGGGAGTGTCGCGCCCTCTCAGGAAATATTTGAAGAGCTGATCAAGCTCAGGGATAAAAAAACAATTGTCGCTTCCATGGGGGCGGTGGCGGCTTCCGGCGGCTATTATGTGGCCTGTGCCGCTCACAAAATCGTTGCCAATCCGGGCTCCATTACCGGCAGTATCGGTGTTATTATCGAGGTGGCCAATATCGAAGATCTGATCGGCAAGATCGGTCTGAAAGCCGTGGTGATTAAAAGCGGGAAATACAAAGATATTCTGTCTCCCACCCGGGATATGCAGACCGGTGAACGTGAACTGGTTCAGGGCGTGATTGATTCGATTCATTCCCAGTTTATTGATGCGGTTGCCCTGGGCAGAAGCATGCCGCGGGAACGTGTAGTGGCGGTTGCCGACGGCAGGATTTTTTCCGGAGAGCAGGCCCTTGAACTGGGGCTGGTGGATGAGCTGGGAAATCTTCAGGATGCGATAAAAAGGGCCGGGAGCATTGCCGGTATCGACGGGGAGCCCAGGGTGATTTATCCTGAAAAGGAAAAACCTTCCCTGCTGGAATTTTTGATCGAGGGCGCGGCTGAACAGCTGCGCGATGTTGCTGCGGAAAATATTTTTAAAGCAGAATATCTGTTGAAACCGGTGAACAGCTATTAGTTCAGGCCGTTTAATCTGTTATGAGATTGAAATATTTTTAAATCAGTTCTTGGGGGAGAATATGCCATGGCCATTGCAGAGGTGAGCGTGGTCCCGATCGGCACATCTAAAACCGGTGTCAGTGAATATGTGGCCGGCGCCGTGACAATCCTTGAAAAATCAGGGATGAAGTACAGATTGACGCCTATGGGAACCGTGATCGAAGGGGATCTTCAGGATTTGCTGGCGGTGATTGCCCGGATGCATGAAACCCCTTTTGCCAATAACGCGCAGCGGGTCTATACCGTGATCAAGATCGATGACCGCAGAGATGTCAAGGGGGAAATGGACCAAAAGGTAAAATCGGTGATGGAAAAGATCTAAAAGAGCCGAATGTCCAATGATAAAGACCCAATGACAAATGAATGACAAAGTCCAAAGTTTAAATGATAAATGAATGTCAAATGAATCCTTCACTCTTCAATCATCGCTCAGTACCCGTAGATAATAAAAAAACCCGGCTTTAACAGGACCGGGTTTTTTTATTTGAATTTTCAGGTGTTTCCTAGTAGGTCTTCTGCAGGTAACTGATGGTGAAAATCTTTTCACTCAGTTTTATTCCGCTTTTGGGCGGCTGGAGTCTTTCCTGATCCGAGAGACCGGAATGGGTTCGCTGAAAATCATTGTAGCAGGATCCCATAATTGACGGCACCATAGCGCCGGTTTCAGACTTGAGCGGCCGGGTGAAGTTACCGAAGCATTTCCAGAACCGGCCCTTTTCATCATAGATGTCCGACCACATGATGTAGTAGGTTTCGGGATCGATGTACAGGACCCGCTTGGAGTAGATGTAGTTGGGATCCTTGTTGACGGCTTCAACGATATACAGTTTGCAGCGTTCGAACTTGAGGTTGTTGAGCATGGCCTGGCCCTTGGTGCGGGTGGTGCCCTTCAGGGATTCATTGCGACTGCAGAGCAGCTCCTTCTTGCCCTTGAGGGCATAGGTGTTTCGGGACAGCTGGCCGTCCCAGAGGTACTCGTCGTCATAGATCAGGTCGGAGCCGTCGATGGAGTCGGTCCGCTGGTTGGTGGACAGGCGCCGAATGCGTCTGAACTGGTTGTACCAGAGGTAGGATACATCCTCTTTATCCTGATCGATGGGGCGCAACGTGTACATGCGTGTATTGAGAAATTCCGCCGGCTTGAACATGGTCATGAACATGCCGCGGCGGTACTCTTTTTTATTGCGCTCGTCCGGCAGGGCGGGTTTGGGATCGAGCTCCGTCCGGTTGATGAAATAGAACTCCCAGTATTCCTGGTCCGCCAGACGTTCAGTCCGGGTTTTGGGGTTGATGTTGGGGGAGAACTTCCGGTAGTTGTAGGTGTCTCCGTGGTTGTTGAGCTCGAAGTTCCACATGATTTCCAGGCCGGTTTTCGGTTCCAGAAACGGCCGGCCGGCAATCTCCGTGATGTTGGCGATATAGCCTTTTTCGTCCACCTTTACCTGGGTGTGGTACTTGGCGGTGGCTTCCAGGAAGCCCTTGGACATCTTGACCCGCCGGTAGGGAACGATGGTGAACCAGAAACCTTCCGGCGGCGCGCCCCATTCCTGAGGGTTTTTGTATATGCCCACGTAGGATTCCGGCATAAACTCGGCGACCTGGTCTATATTGGACTGGTCGATTTTTTTGCCGACCCAGGTTTTTTCCCAGGCCCGGACCTTGGCCAGTTCCTCGGCGGTGTAGGCCGTTTCCAGCTCAATTTCCGCTGCCGCGGAAAATGCCGGCAGCGCGAGCAGTGTCAGTACGACTGTACTTAAAATCAGTTTTTTTACCGTTTTGCTTGACATCATTGACTGACCCCCTTTTGACAGATTTATGTTCTTGTTTCCAGATTAAAATTCATAGCTGAGTTTAATGATGATACTGTCTTTCTTGTCGTAATTGGTGTAGATCGCGTCGTGTGCCTGGCGCAGGTAGATCTTGGCGCCCAGGGTGAACCTGAGCCCGCCGTTCAGGATACGTTCGGGAAAATAGTAGGTGATCGAAGGGACATGCATCTGGCCGCCGGTCTGGAGATAGTAGCTGGAAAGATGGACAAAAGCAAAGGCCGTATTCAGGAACTCCAGCTTGAACCAGAAGGAAAAGCCGTCCGCCACGCTGTCCTGCTGCTTGTGGTAGCGGTCATTGAGAACCAGGTCATGTTCGTGGCTGAACACCTTTTCGTAAAAGTAGGTAAGGGTCCAGTCCACCTTCTTGCTGGTGCGCAGGAAATCGTTTATTTTTTTGGGCAGGCGGAACCGGTCACCGACCTTGATGGAGAAGCCGAAGATGTCCTTGCGGGTCCAGCCGTCGATATCGCTGCTGCTGCCGCTGCCGCTTGACGTGGTGTTCAGCGGGCAGCCGATTTCATAAAACCATTCCAGGTCCCAGGTGGTATAGTGCAGCCAGGGCCACTCGGTCATCACGGTCCCGCCGATGGTGGTAAAGCGTTTGTATTTGAAGGCGTCTTCGGCGCCATCGAAACCGGGGAAATCAAAATTGCCGGTGATGCTTCCCAGAATACCGGCACTGACATAGCGGAAGGAGTAGGCGCCGATGTTGTAAGGATTGGCCAGGCCGAAGTCCTGGAGCCGGTTCCAGACCAGCAGGGTCCACTGAAAGTTGCCGGTGGTTCCCATGATGCGGCCGCCGAAGGCATAGGTTTCGTCGAAATCCCAGGAAGGCGCCGCTCTTCGATCCGATTCCAGGATAAAGCCGCCGATACCGGGTTCCTGACCGGGAACAAAGGCTGCGTCCAGGGCATAGGGATCGCCCCAGTGGGTGCCGGTGTAACCGAAGTAGTCACCCACCTTGTGATCACCGGGGTTGAAAATGAATTCGAACAGCAGGTTGCCGGGAAGACTGGACTGGTAAAAGGCGCGGATCATCCACAGCCCCTGTTTGACCTCTTCCCAGGTGTCCACGCCGGGAACGCCGTGGGTCAGCTTCAGAGGATTGACCACGTCCGCCACCCGGCCGATGTCGTTCTGGCCCCAGATCACGATCTGTTTACCGATCTTGACCTGCCAGGGCCCTTTTTGAATATCGATGTAGCACTCGGTGAGCATGTCCAGTTCGAAATCCCTGGGCGTGATGTACCGTTTCCGGTGCCAGGGGGCGATGCGCCGATGAATTTGATCGTCGATCAACGGCGCTTTTTCTACCCAGTAGCGAAGGCCGTTGAAGAATCGAATGTTCCAGCCGAAAGGATCTTCCTTGATGTTCCAAAGGGTTTCCAGGTAAGCGGAGGTCATCAGGTAGTCAATCGGCGAATCATGGCCGTCGGCCGGACCGTGGTCCCAGGCCCGGTCGAACTTGTTGATCTTGTAGTAGGCGGTTTCCTTGATAAATCCGCTGATTTCCAGTTTGCCGTCAAACAGTCTGACAACAGCGTCTGCATTTTGCGCACTGCTCAGTGACATGGCTGTTACCAAGCACAGCAGCGTCAAGATTTTCAAAAAATTTTTCATACCCCCTCCATCTTAAAGATTTATGTACCGTCTCCCTGAAAATAAATATTAAATGCCTGATTATCACACGGATGGTCGAAAATCAAGTAAAAACGTACCGGCGCCGGCGGGTATCCGCTTGTGCCGATCCAGTTAGTTTCTCAAGTTTGGGATGTTTCCGCCTCATTGATCGAAAAAACGGGTTCCCCCGAACCCTGCCGTCTCAAACAAAAAGAAGAAAAGCCCCGTTTTCAGGGGGCTTTTCTTCCGGAGTATGTTATTTTTTCCGGTTCACGATAAAACCGGGTTTCACCAGTGAAATAGCGGCCGGAATGATCAGCAGCGCACCGAACATGTTCAGCAGCAGAATGATGGCCAGCAGCAGTCCCATCATGGCCTGGAACATCATCTTGGAAATGAACCAGAAAACAATGCCGCACACCAGGGTGGTGGCCACATAAACAATAGCCTTGCCGGTGGTTCCCAGCGCCGTGCTGATGGCGTCGTCCAGATTGCCGTGCTGCTGGTATTCTTCAATAATCCGGCTGACCAGGTAAATGCCGTAGTCCACGCCGAGGCCGATCCCGACCGATGATACCGGCAGGGTCGCGGTGGTCAGCGCCAGGTAGGGCTTGCTGAACGCCAGAAAGGTGAATGCCAGGATATTGGACAGAATCAGGGGCGCGGTGATGATGACGCCGGCAAACAGGGATTTGAAAATAATGGCGCACAGGATCAGGACGGTTCCGATGGCCAGGATAAAGGTCCAGATCTGGTACAGCTGCAGCGCTTCGTTGATCCCGGCCTGAACCCCCACGGCGCCGCCGGCCAGGCGGTAATGGACCACGGGCATGCCCTCGACCGGCGGTTTCTCCGGAATGGGCGCCCGCTGTTCTCTGAAGAATCCGTCGATCCAGTAAACGAACTTGTCAAAGCCCTCGCGCTTGACATCGGTGGAACGCTTGCCGAAGGGAGATTTATTGCGGATATAATCATGGATCCGGTCCATGACGATCTGGATGGTCTCTGCGGTTTTGTCCCGGCAGTAGACGATAATATTAATGGTTTTTTCATCGTTGTCGATGAACTTGTCCATGGTGCCCGGCGGGGATGAAAAAACGATATGCTTGTAGAGCATTTTCAGCTGGCTGTCGTTCGTGGGCATGAATTCCCAGTTGGGATCGTTGTCCCGCATGCCCTTGTTGCGTCCGGGAATCTGTCCCAGGCAGGACAGCACGAACATGACGCGCATGCCCGGTGTCCGCTGCAAGTAGCGGGAAAACTCTACGGCATCCCGCATGGCAGCGGTATTCAGGCCGATGGACTGGGCTTCCTCTCCCTGGATAATGACCAGCAGCGGGTTTAACAGGGGCATGCCGAAGGTGATTCTGAAGGAGTCCACATTGTAGCGGTGCCAGGGCCAGAGCACTTCCGAACCGGGGATGGCGTTTCCGATCTGAATGTCGTTGGCGTAAAAGCTGCCCCAGACCAGCATAATGGTCGACAGGATGAGCACCGGGTATTTCCCCCAGGAGACGACCCATCTTCCGGTGGATTTCAGCATTCTGTCCAGAACGCCGGTGCCCTCGGCAGTGCTTTTAATGGGCATGTAGGAAAGCATGATCGGGACCAGGATCATGGCGATGACCACCGTGGCAAAGGCCCAGAAGGAACAGGAAATACAGATTTTCTGCAGGATCGGAATCGGCACCAGGGCGATAATGATGATCCCGGAGGCGTCGGTGATAATCCCGGCAAAGCCCGGCACAAACAGGTGCTCGATCACGGCCTTGCAGGCCTTGGTGTTGTCGCCGAGATGATGGGCCTCTTCCTTGTAGCGTTTGACCACCTGAACGGAATGGGAGGCGGCCATGGCGGAGATGAGAAACGGAAAGACCAGAACCAGCGGGTCGAGGTTGTATCCGAGCAGGCTCAGGAAGCCGAGGCCCCAGATGGCGCTGATGCCTGCGGCAACGATCGGCAGGAGCATGCCGCGCTTGCTGCGGAAATAGATCAGGAACATGATCAGCATGGCCACGATGGTCAGGGCGAGGATTTTCAGAATGTCCTTGATGTAGCTGTCGACATAACCGAGATGCATGGGTTCGCCGGCGATGGCCACGATGATGTTTTCGTTTTCATATTTATTCCGCAGCGCCTTGAACTCTTTATAGGAGATGCGGTAGTCGATGTCCTCTTCGAAGAAATCCACCATGATCAGGGTCTTCTTGGTGGTGAAATCCACCAGCAGCGGGTAACATACCGGGCTGGCGAAGACCTTGAGGCGGAGGGCGTCCAGTTCTTCCTGGGTCTTGGGCAGTTCGGGAAACATCATGTAGGGAAACTCCATTCCCGAAGCCGTTACCTTGATTTCGCGCACCCGGCGGGAATAGAGGGAAAAAATCTTGTTGCGGTCCACCGCGTGAAAGTCGAGAAGGTCTTCGGTGATGTTTTTAACGGTTTCCAGGGTTTCAAAGTTGAAAACATTATCGTACTTTCCGCCGTCTTCCCTGTCCCGCATCTGAAGCATGATCAGGACCTGGTTGGCCCCGCCGAATTTGTTGCGGATTTCATTGTGCAGGTTGACATACTCGTGATTTTTCGGCAGCAGGTCATTGAAAATGGTTTTGATCTCAAGTTTGAAAACAGCCTGATACAGAAAGAAGAGTGTAATCAGAATGATTCCCAGGAGGAAAAACAGTCTTTTCTCGATAACAATGTCAGCAAAACGTTTCATGATTCGTTATTAACCCCCGATTTGAATTGAAAAATTGTTATTCCGTGCCGCCGCCGAATTCGAGTGCTTTCGGCATTTCAAAGAAATCCATGTCATAGGAAAGGCCGGAAACGAATTCCCAGGAATCGCCGCCGTCCATGGTCTTGATAACGGTGCCGCCCTGGCCCACGACCCATCCCTTTTCAGGGCTGCTGAAAAACACGTCCCGGAACCAGAATCTGGACTTGATCACCTCTTCCTGAACTGCCCAGGTTTTGCCGCCGTCTTCGGACTTGATGTAGTGGCCTCTTTCCCCAACGGCCCAGCCCATATTGCCCTTGAAGAAAACGGTATAGATGGCGAGATCGCTGTTGACCGGTATCCGGGTCCAGGTTTTTCCCATATCCGAGGTGTGCATGATGGTGCTTTCCATGCCCACGGCGAACACATCGTTTTTATCCCGGACAAATATACAGAAGAGTGCCGGCGGCTGGTTTGCGTAATAGGCCTCCAGGGTCTCCCGGTAAAAAAGGTCCGGCAGCTGGATTTTCCAGGTGTTACCGCCGTCCGCGGTATGGAGAATGGTGCCCTGCTCGCCCACGGCCCAGCCCGTTGTTTCATCACAGAAAGCGATGTTGTTGAGGGTCTTGTCCATCTCCTCGCCCTGGATTTTCCAGGTCTTGCCGCCGTCCGCGGTGTGAATGATGGTTCCCCATTCTCCCACGGCCCAGCCCAGGTTTTTGTTCAGGAAAAAGATGCCGAAAAGATGTTTTTCCGTGCCGGTGTTCTGCCGGATCCAGGTGTTGCCCCCGTCTTCGGTATGGATGATGTTGCCGTAGGTGCCGACGATCCAGCCGGTTTTGTTGTCGAGGAAGATGCCGTCGCACAGAATTCCTTTTTCAATGCCGCTATTCTGCCGGGTCCAGGTTTTGCCGCCGTCGGAAGAATGGTAAACGACCCCGTAGTTGCCGGATATCCAGATATGGTCGTCATCCGGCGCCATGACCCCGTGGACGTTTTCCGGGGTAATCATCTCTATTTTGACTTCCTTTTTTTTCTCCGTTTTTTCGCTGCTTTGTTTCATGCAGCCGAAGGTTATGGTAATAAGAGCCGCGAGAAAAAGGGCCGGTCCGATCTTACATGATGCTTTCATCATCTGTATCGCTCCTTGTGCCGGGCATGGTCATGCCGTAATTATTTTACTTCGTTTTGCAGTTATTTATCCGCTGAATGTGAAAAAAAATGGGCTCCCCTGCCCATTGGCCAAAAATAGAATTATCTTGACAATCAATTACTGTTAGACTAATTATTAAACTTTATACGCGATTTGAAGTCAAGGAAAATTTACAATTGCTTAACAGTTTTTTATAATTTAAGTTGTTATAATAGCTTGAAATATCAGAATATAATTAGTGTACGAATGAGGAGGAGACGGTGAATAATATTTATGATGTGATTGTCGTGGGAGCAGGGCCGGCCGGACTGGTGGCGGCCAAGACTGCTGCGGAAAACGGACTTTCCGTGGCCCTGATTGAACGAAAGAACACGATCCATGAAATTCTGCGCATGTGCGGACAGATGATTGTGTCCCTGTCCGGCCGTTATATGGGCGAACGGGTGGTCTATAACGAAGCGGCCGGGGTTCTTTCCTTCCCGCATAACGGGTTTACCCTGAAGTATGACGGTCCGACCCGTGATTTTTATTCCTGGCATATCTATTCGCCCAATGAAGAGACCATCGTGTTCGGCGACTATGAGGCCAATGAAGCCAAGGGCAAGGCCGGCCGGGCCAGCGCGGTTTACAGCAAAAGCCATTTGCTGAGAAGCCTGGTGGAAGAGTGCGGGCGGCTCGGGGTCCATGTGTTTGCCGGCGAAAATGTGATCGATATCCAGAAAAACGGCGAAGAGGTTGAAATTCAGACCGCCGGCGGCAAGCATCTCAAGGGGATGTTCGTGGTTGCGGCGGACGGGCGCCAGTCCAGAATCGCCCGGGTGCTGGGAATGAACAAGTCGCGCGGGTTTTACGGTTCCGTGACCTCGGTGGGATATGAAATGACCAACCTCAATCTGCCCCAGCCGAACGCGCTCCATCAGCCGCTGGTGGCCAGCGGTAACCCGCCCATGCTGGGATTTGTCATTCCCCGGGCCTGGGACCACGAGGGCGATCCGGTGTGGCTGGTGATGATTACCAATGTGGATCCGGAGGCCGATCATGAATCGCTGCTGGATCTTCTGATCAAGAACAGCCGTTATGCGCCGTGGTTCAAAGGCGGCAAGGTGGTTCGTAAATGCGGCTGTTCCGGGAACATGTATTCCCCGATCATCGATCCGTTTAAAGACAATGTCCTGTTTGCCGGTGATGCCGGATGGTGCCAGGAAGCGGAAATGACCGGGGCCGCCATGTGCGGCGCCCAGGCCGGCAGCGCGGTGGTGGAAGCCATGCTGGACAAGAACTATACCCGCGCAGGAGTGCAGTCCTATCTGGACTGGTGGCAGGATGCCCATATCTCCAAGCTGGACCATAACGTGTTTTTAAAGAACCTGTATATGCCGATTCTCTGTGACGACAAGGAGATCGATTATATTTTCAGCAAGATCGAGGAAACCCTGCCCACGGTACTGGATCCCTACGAAGTGCCGGAAAACATGGGTAAGGCCATGGCCCGGATCATTCCCAAGATCCAGCAGGAACGGCCCGATCTTCTCCAGAAGCTTTCCGGGTTCAACGATCTGCCGCCGGAGGTTGTCCTGAACAAAACCATCCGGGCCGGTTTTGACTGCCGGTTTACCACCTAGGCGGTCATGCTTCGCTGTTTCACGAAAAGCGTTCATCTTTAATCGGATGAACGCTTTTTAGCCTGAACAAAATATGTTTAGAGAATATGAAACAAAAAGGAGACGGAGAATGAAAAAAAACAGGGTGAAGAACTTGATGGTTATGCTGCTGGTGCTGCTGCTTCTGCCGCTGTCGTCGGCACAGGCCGAAGGCAAGAAGGGGCTGCTGGTACACGCGTCGATTTACGGTTCGACGATTGAGACGGCCTACTGGATCAAGGCCATCATCGGCCATGAACATCTGCTGGATGTGAAGTCGCTGGATCAGGTGATTACCGTTGATCCGTATGATTATGTCATTATCGGCAGCCTGACCCGCAACGAAAAACCGGTGAAACCCGTTTATGAGTTCATCGATAAATTCCGGGACAAGCTGGCCCGGAAAGAGGTCTGCTACTACCTGACCTGCGGCGACAGTGACGAAACCATGGTCCTCAAGGTCCCGGGGCAGGACGCCCATCTGATCGGCGGCCGGAATTATCTGTTGGATCCGCTTGAAAAGTATCCGGACATCAAACCGGTGGTGATCGGCGGGTTCGGCGGGCGCCAGGTGATGCCGACCCTGGGTCTCAAGGACCGGATCCAGATCTGGCTGGTGGGCAAGCTGGCCAAGGAGGGATCTCCCTGGGCGGGACTGGATATCTGGGAATCCCTGGTGGTCACCCGGGTTGAGGCGTTTGCCAACGAGGTCCGGACCAGGATTCTGGGAATCGGTCCGCGCGAAAATATCGAGGAACTCAGGGGGTACTGGACATCGCTGCAGCCGGCCAGTCTCACCGATCCGTCCAAGAAAAAGTTCAATCCCAAACCGAGTTATGAACATCAAAGCACGGAAAAAATTTACTTTGCCCGCAGCCGGACCCGGGGCGACCTGGATTTCGGCGCGGCAACCCTGAAACAGTGGGCCGAGGACAATGGTCTGGACCTGAAAGAGCAGGTCAAAACCGATTTCAATATATATTACCATGCCGTCAAGAGCTACGGGGGAGATCCGGTGACCACCCATCTGGTGATTGCCACCTTTCCGGACGAGCCGAGGAACCTGCAGATTTCTTTCCGCTGCTATGAGAAACCGGATGTGAGAAAGGGAATGGAAGCGGACATTACCCGGGCGGAAGAGATGCTCTGGTCCGACGGTCGCAAGGTGGATTAATGAAACGGCGAGCGGGCAGGAGGGCGGGAGGACGTCCTTCCGGGATAAGTCAAATCAATACCTATAACGTGAGGTGATTATGATGTTTCTGGCAATTCTTAAATGGGCGTGTATTGTTCTGGGGTGCATCGTCATTTTAATCGGCGCGGTGGCCATGTACCTGAAACAGGAGGGGGACCGGATGTATGCCAGGTACGATGCCTATACCCGGGAGATCCTGGCGCAGTATGAAACACTCAAACCTTATGCGATCAAACCGGAATTTCGCAAGGTCCATCCGGGCAAGTTCCCGTTTCTGAAACTGTTCAAGATGGTGATCACCAGTGAAACGGGGGACCGGCTGAAACGGGTCAATACCATCGACGCCACCATGATGCTGTTTATGCGCATGTATACCTTTCTGATCCGGCCGGACTACGGGTATAATCTGCCGGTCCTGTCGGTGGACTTTATTTTTATCGGCAAGAAACGGGTCTTTGTCATCGAGGTGATCGATCCGGCGAAGATCGAAGATGAGAACAAGGAAAATTACTACAAGGTCATGCGCGAAAAGCTCCCGGCGGCGGCCGGCCTGGAAAAAGGGCCGGAACGGGACTGGTACAAGGATTTTCTGGCGGATGTCAGCATTCATGCCAAGGGTGATAACAGCCACGACGAGCTGATGTTCGACATCTACAAGTCCTACCTGACGGCTTATCTGGACATGGCCAAAAATGCCGATCCCCTGTCTCCCGAGATGAGCGAAAAGATGAAACAGGGGTTGAACGATTACGTAACCACGCTGCTGTCCAAGGGCGGTCCTGCGGTGGAAGTGTTTGAAAAGATGCTGGGCAAAGACGGGCAGGAGGAATATGTGCGGACGGTGATGTTCGGGCTGTAGGTGAATTTTTTGTTTAAATAATGTAAAAGCCGGCCAATGAATGGCCGGCTTTTTTTGTGATAGTAATATAACGATTGGTCAGGGAGAGGTGCATGCGGTTATGTGAAAAATATCAAATGACAAAGCCCAAATGTCAAGTGAATGACAACTAAAATAAGGTCAAAGGTTAGCGGTTAGGGGTCATAGAAAAAATATTTAAGCATTTAAAGTTATAACCTATTACCGATCACCTCTTGTAATTTGACATTTGGATTTTGGATTTCATTGGGCATTTTTAATTTTGATTTTGACCTTGTTTGGATTCACTCAGCACTCAGCATTTCAGGAATCAGCACGGCCACTCCCAAATCGCGGCTGTCTTCAGAAATGCCGCGAAGTTTCGGGTTCCAGGTCCGGTCCACGATCAATGTCACTATCCCGCTTTCGTCAAGTTCGCCGGGGGTCAGGACAATCTTTTGCCAGGCATGATCGGAAAACGTTACGGTTTTGATGGTCTGGCTGCCGGTCATTACGGTCAGGGCAACATTTTTCTGTTCGATGTCCGGGTGGGCGGTTTTTAAATATATCTCTCCGCCCGTATTCTGAATTTTCGGAGGAATGGGAAAAGAAGCCCGCATGCCGGTCCAGCGGATTTTGATGTCCGCGTCTTGCAGGCTTTCAGGTAATTCTTTTGCCGGCCATTTTTCTTCGGTGTAAAGGCCGATGCCTTTTTTTGGAATTTTGTTAATGAAAAATTTTATTGGGAAATTATTCGTTTTGTCATGTAAATAACCCGTTTCTGGATAATCGTTTTGAATAATGGGTAGGCCGTTGTACAGAGTATTATTATTGTTAAATTCAACTATCGACCACAGCTGAATGCCGAGATTTCTATTGTCCTGGCTTTCCCCTAACCGGTAGGGGTTGAAGGTTTTGTTTGTTTCGAGTTTCAATAAAATATCAGAATTATTTATACCGGGTGCATAATAAGTTAAAAGTCTGCTTTCTGAATGGGGGAATGTGAAGACATCCAGGAGGCTGGTGTTGACAAAAATTTTCAATAAAAAGGGGTCATTCTGATCGGTGTTTTGCGGCGGGGCGAAAATGTTGAACCGAATTATGTTTGAAATGGCATGCAGTGGGATTTCGGCATATTGACTGGTCCAGACCTTGGCGATAAAGTGGTTTTTCTCAATATTGTACTCTGACGTATAATATCCTTGTCCACGCCCGATCTTTTTAGTCATTGTTTTGGTGCTCTTTTCACCCAAAGCGGTCCTGATGGTTGAAAAGGTAAAAACAAGTATCAGCAAAGATATGGCAATTTGTTGCTGAAGCCACCACTTGTTTTGACAGGTAAATCCATGACGAATGGCAGTGATGACCAGAAAGGACTGAATGCAGGTCACCGGCCATGCGACCTCCAGATAAAAAACATGAGATCCCGAGAGATACAGAATAAACCAGATGAAGCTCGATGAAACAAGAATGCCGATAAGCCAGCGTTCTTTTTTGGATGTAAATGTATGTCTGACTTTAAAAATCATCCACAGGGGAATGATATGGAGCAGCAGCATGCCTAACAGGCAAAGAAGACCAAAATCGGTGGCCACCTGCAGGTAATGATCTCCGGCATTATGGTGTAATATTGGTATATAGGTGTCTCGAAATTTAACGGGGTTTTTTTCGGCCAGGATATTTGCTGCATTGCGTCTGAAGCCGCTGGGTCCCCAGCCGGCCAGCGGGGACTCCTGTATCAGGTAAAGAGCCGGAATTGACAAGAGAATCCTTGCGCTGTCTATTTTTGCATCGAGGATTCTGTCGCAGGCGGAACTTAATATTTCGGGTTCATGCTGAAAGATGGAAGCGGTTCTATCCGGTATGCTGGTTCTGAATGCCAGGTAGTACTTTATGGTGAAAGGCAGGAGGAAACAGGTAAATGAAAGGATTAAAAGGAACGAGAATATTATTTTTTTTGATTTTTTGAAGGTGTTGTTTGCCCAGAGCGAGACGGGTAACAAAGTAATAGCAAAAAGAATCCATCCCAGGGTAACTGTTATCTGGACTCTTAAAAAGTGTGAGAGTAAAATCAGGATGGCAATTGTAAAATACCCCGTCTTCGTAGCTCTTTTTTTGCTATAGATTATTCCGATTAGACTCAGGGGCAGCATAAAAAAAAGAGCCATTCCGAAACTGCAGGGATGCGTGCCAAGGCCGAATACATGTTTTGGAAAAGTATTTAAGAAATCACGGTTAATGAACTGTTGCCAAAGAGCAGTGCCTATGCTGGGCAGATATAAAACCGGTAATATCAGAATTGCTTTCATCGGCTTTTCGATATTTTTAAAAAGAATCAGCAGCAGTAGTATCAGGATGGGCAGGAGTAAATGCATTAGTGTGAGTCGGCAGGTCATCCATTGGCTCCACTCCGCAAACATGCCTGTGACTGTTATTATGACTTTTGGGTCTAAGGTTCTTAATGAAATTATATGAAATATGAAAGATATAATGATTGATAAAATATAGGTCAGGGATAAGAGGATGTAAAAACCAGCTTTATTATAAATATTTTTGTAATAAAGCAGATAAATAAAACAGGGAATAAATATACCAAAGGTCAGGATAAGGCCGCCCGGTATATTCAAGTAAGGTGTCGGTGGGTTCAGGCCGATGTTATAGGGGCCAAGGTATCTTGGGAAAACAAGGCAGATAATGGACATGCACAGAAAAATCAGTTTATACTTCATTTTTGGGTCTTTGAAGAGAAACACTTTATAAAACGGTATTGAAGGGTTGTGCAGTAAAGAAAGTTTTATTTGCAAAAACTTCTGGTCTTGATCACCGGCGGGGCGAGGTGCTTGTGGCGGTTGGAGAGATGCCGGTTGAGAACAAAGCGGTCCAGGTCGGACAGATCGGTGAGGTCAATATCCGCGCGGGCCAGCCCGGTTTCCGGGTCCCTGATTGTGCGAATGCTCTGCTCCATCTCATTGTAGCTGTAACCGATTTCCGCTTCATCGGTCTGCCCCTCCCACAGGCCGGCGGACGGGGTGCGGTCGATCAGGTCGCCGGTAATGGTGCCGGTACTGACGAAATATTCCAGCAGCTGGTAGACCTCGGACTTGTACAGTTCGCCGATCGGGAAAATGTCGGCCAGGGCGTCGCCGCCCTTGGTGTCGTAGCCGATAAAGTCCTCGCTCAGGTTTCCGGTACCGATCACCCGGACCCGTTTTCCGGTCGTGTCGGACAGGTGATGCGCCGTGCAGTAGAGAACGGTCATGCGGATGCGGACGCGGATGTTGCCCCGGTTCAGCACGGACAGGTCACCCACGTTTTTCCGCAGGGTCTCTTCCAGCTGATCATAGGGCCTGCCGATGGGAACGGTGTAGTCATTGATGGCGAGTTTTGCGGCCAGTTTTTGCGACCGGCGGTTGAAGGTCTTTTCATCCACCGGATTGTGGGGCAAATGGAGGCCGTAAATCTGTTTTGGTCCCAGGGCTTGAGCGCACAGAACGGCCACCAGGCTGGAATCGGCGCCGCCGCTGAGACCCACCACGGCGATATCGGTAAAGTTTTTGATTTCAGCGGTGACGGTTTGAACGAGTTTTTCAATGTCTGTAATCATGATAAAGTCGTTTAGATGTTATGTTTTCACCACAGAGCCCAAAGGGCACAGCGCAGAGTGCATGGAGCAGAGTGCATAGCGCATAGAGTATACTGTTCTTTGCTCTTAGCTCCTCGCTCTCTGCGTCCTCCGTGCCTCTAGCGCAGCCCCGATAAATCGGGATCTTCGTTAAACTGCGACGGGTGGTGAGAATTGGTTTTAACGCTTTGCTCTCTGCTCTTAGCGCTCTGCTTCTCAGCCCTCTGCCCAGTCTTCAACAATTAATTTGTCAATTCGTGTAAACTCTTTTACGTTATGGGTCACCACCGTCAGTTTACTGGCCAGGGCGATAGCTGCAATCTGGGTATCCCTTTCACTGATGATTATCCCTGTTTTTTCAAGTTTTGACCGGATTATGGCATATTTTGCTGCTGCTGATTCATCAAAAGAATAGATGTGCAGCAGCGATGAGATTTGATTGATTTTCAAACGCCTTTCCCTCTTTTTTATCGGTGATTTCTCTATGCCATACAGGATCTCGGCAAGCGTGACCGTGGATAAGGATAAATCAGAAGGTGACTGCTCTTTGATTTTGGCTATTATTGTTTTGTCACCACGCATCCAGTAACTGATGATGTTGGTATCGAGCAGGTACATGTTTTTTCCGGTCAGTCAAGGCTGAAATTTTTAGAAGGCAAAGCCTCAGGCGTCTCAAAGTCCGGGTCTGCTGTAAAAACATCCCAGAAACCTTTTGGCCATCCGGACTTTTCAACAGGTTCAAGAATAACCTTGCTGCCTTTTTTACTTATTTTGACTTCATCTCCCTTGAAGCGAAATTCTTTGGGGAGCCGGACAGCCTGGGACCGGCCGTTTTGAAAAATTTTAGCTTTTGATTCCATAGATAATCCCTGTATCGATATGATATATATTGATATATATCATATCGTCAGGAAATGTCAAGAGCGGGTTGTTGTTCTGCGGGTGGATTGAATTAAGGTTTCACCACGAAGCCACAAAGGACTACAGATCGGTGCATCGGGCAAAGCGCATAGCGCAGAGAGCGAAATGCGAATATTTTATGATTTATAGAAGCTTTTACCGACTTTGATTGCTATAGAAACTATCGGCATTTTTGTAATCTTTGGAATAATCAAAAACTTTTTTCGCAGCATCCAGGATTGAAAGAATGTTCAGCTTATCTTTCTCAAACATAGATAACCTCATTTTTGAGATAATCTTTTACGTATGGTTTTATGTATTTTTCACGACACAGATCAACATCACGTTTAAAATAATTTATTAAAAAATTTTTAAGTTTAGATTTTGTTTCATAGATGTTCTTGGTGCCGGGTTTAAATTCCAGCAAAATATCAATATCACTTTTATCATTCTGCTCATTTCGAGCAAATGAACCGAATAGGCCAATTCTTTGAATATTGTATTCTGTCTTCAAATTAGGCAGTTGGTCGCTAAGAAATGTTAATATATCATTCCGGTCCAGCATCTCATTCCTTTAGATTGTTTTATTAACAAATTTGAGTATTTTCTGCTAAATGTCAAATAAATTCTGACTTTTCTCGTGAAGTTTTATCTCATGAATAAAATCAGTTATGTATTTTTCACTGCAAAGCAAAGTGCATGGTGCATAGAGCCCAATGCTCTTTGTTTTCTGCATTCAGGCTTTTCTCCGTGTTCCCTGCGGTCTCTGTGAGAGAAAAGAACCGGGCAATTAAGCCGTCAGCCAGTTTTCCAGTTGAAGGTCAGGAATTTTACTAAAATGTTTTTCATTGTTGCTGACCACCGTGTATCCCATGGTGATAGCGGTTGAAGCAATCAGAAAATCAAAGTTGTTGATGGTGATGCCGGTTGTGGTCAGACTGCTTTTTAACCTGCCAAATGTATCCATGATCGAGCAGCTGATTTCTATCACCGGAAATATTTCTCTTAATCTGTGGACTTTTGCCAGATTTTTAGAGATGTTTTGTGATTTTTCTGCACCATAGACCAGCTCACCATAAGTGATGACTGAAATTGATTTGGGATCATTACTGTGAGTGCGAAAATTTTCAACGACTGATGGGACACCTTTGAGGGAATAAATAATAATGTCTGTGTCGATTAAATACATTTAGAATATGTCCCAGTACCGGTCTTCTTCGTCTCTGGTTTTTTGAATTTCCTCGATAATTTTATCCGCAGGTCTGTTGTCCTCCCAGGTCCCGCACATATTCAGAAAACTGTCTGTTGTGTTGTCGAGTGGTTTTTTTGGAGATGACAGGTGCTTTTTCAGGATAGAAATAACTTCCTGGCTGATCGACCGGTTTTCACTGGCGGCCAGCTGCCCAAGAGCTTTATATAATTTTTCATCTATCGATCTGACTTGCAGGGTGGCCATTTTGAGTTCCTCTGGAAGTGATTGTTTTACATGAACAATATACCATATTATTCATGAATCTGCAATCACTTTGCATGAAAAGTGTAGCACAGTGATGTTTATCGAATTTAAATAGTTAATATTTTTGTTAAATTGATATCATTTATAACCTTTATTCACCACGAAGGACTGCGTTTGGTTTTAAGTTTTTACTCCCATCATTTCTTCGTGTTCTTCTTTTCTCCGTGGTGAGAATTTAGCGCTTGGTTCTTTGAACCCGGCCACAGGCTTTTCTCCGTGTTCCCTGCGGGCTCTGTGAGAAAGATGTTTTTAATTTTGCAGTTACCCCACCGCTTTTTTCTGTGGTGAAATATGATTTTACAGAGGAGACATTGCTGATTTCGTTGAAGGACCACCCCAAGGGTCAATAGCAAACCTGATCCCTGATAACGCTCCGGCTTTGCTGGTTGAGTAATCCCGGAATTAGTGGCCGAGTTGAGCGGAATGTGCACCTAAGATAAATGTGACTTCTATTCAATAATTAAGTTATTGGCTAATTGAACATATATTTAAAGTATGATAAATAAAAATAATGAAAATTCGGGATATAGTAAAAATGCTTGAAGAAGATGGCTGGCGCTTATCCCGAACCCGAGGAAGTCATCAACAGTTTAAGCATCCTGCAAAAGCAGGGCTTGTAACGATTGCCGGTAAACCTGGAGACGATCTGGCATCAGGAACTTTAAACAGCATATATAAACAGGCGGGGTTAAAAAAATGAGCCGTTATTTAATTGTTATAGAAGAAACTCAAACAGGGTTTTCAGCCTATTCACCCGATTTGGACGGCTGTATTGCAACCGGAGCAACTCGGGAAGAAGTAGAAAAAACAATGGAGGCGGCTATACAGTTTCATCTTGAAGGATTAAAAGAAGAAAATCTTCCTATTCCCAAGCCCCATTGCTTTTCTACCTATCTCGAAATTCCCGCATAACAATCCACTTCAGCCGATCGCTTTCAGCGGCCGCTTTCCTCAGGGTTCCCTGCGGGCTCTGCTAAATTGCATAGCGCAGGGTGCATGGAGCAGCGGGCAAAGCGCAGAGAGCAGAGATCTGACCGCATTTTTTCTTCGCGTTCTTCTTTTTTCCGTGGTGAGAATTGTTTTTAGCGCTTTTCTCTCTGCCCCGACACTTCGCTATTGGTTTTTTGCTCTCTGTGCTTTTCTGAGGGTGAAACACATGCCTGGGCGCATATTTTTAGGCAGCATTGAAAATATGATATTGACCATGCCGTATTGGGTTTTTTTAGATAGTCTGCCGTTTGCGTGGTCGATATACCGGTAATCGAAATAGTTCTCAAAAGTCATTCTTTCAATTTTAAAACCGGACTCACGGCAGCAGTCATATATTTCCCGGGCCGTGTATTCCCGGAAGTGGCCGGGATCTTCTTTGTCTTTCGGTATCAGGGGTTCGTTTTTTTTAATAAAAGGAAGTGGCAGTTTCTTGTGCAGGGCTGAACCGTTCGGTGTCTGCAGGATAATCACCCCGTCATCGGTCAAAAGGGTTTTTAAAAATTTCATGACCGGTATTGGATCAATGCGCAGATGTTCGATCACTTCGGCAAACAGGATGATGTCATATTGGGTCAGGTCCGTTCGCCACTTTTTATGATTTTGCGCGTCATTCAGATCGAAATGATAGTTGCAACCGGTCAGTGTTTTCCGGTCTTCTTCAAAACCCAGACCGTCGACGTTTACCCCGAAAAAGTTATAGACCATCTTGGAAAAACGGGTGCGGCCGATCTCGAGAATTTGCGCGCCGGGTTTGTAATAACGGTGAATCAGTTTCATCAGGAGATCGTATCTGGGAGCATGGTAAAGAAAATAGCCGCTGGTTTTCAGATCGTCCAGATCGAGGTCAAAAAACAGTTTTGAATGCTGCCGCATCCACTTGCCCGGTGCTTTACAAAAGTCCTGATAAGCGTCAAGCACCTTGTCCGGTTTGCCCTGCATCACAATCCGGCCTTTTTCCAGCCACAGGGCTTTGTCGCAGAGCTGTTTCAGCTCTTTCGGACTGTGGGATACGACGATTGCGCATTTGGCCATGGAGTGCAGGTTTTTCATTCTTTCCATGGCCCTGTCCCGGAAAGAGTTGTCGCCGGTCGCCATGACTTCGTCCAGGATCAGGATGTCCGGATGAATGGCCGTGGCAATACCGAAAGCCAGGCGGCTGCGCATGCCGTTCGAATAGGTGCGGACCGGCTCATCGATGAAACGGCCGATATCGGCAAAGGCCTCAATATCTTCCATCTGTGCGTTTATCTCCGGTCTTTTCAAACCCAGCAGGCTGCCGCTGATATATATATTCTCTCTTCCGGTGAGCTGTTTCTGAAATCCGACCCCCAGGGCAAGAAGCTGAACTTTTCCGCTGACAGAAACTTTCCCTCTGTCGGGCTGATAAATTTTTGTGCATACCAGGGAAAGGGTGCTTTTGCCGGAACCGTTCCGGCCGACGATCCCCAGGGTTTCGCCCTCATGAAGGGTAAAAGACACTTCTTTCAAGGCCCAGAAGTCCTGCTCCCGGTCTTTATTGAAAAACAGTTCAAACAGAGAAGAATGCTTTTTGAATTTCAGGCCGACCTTTTCAAACGTGACCATCGGGACCCGGGTTTGAACGGGTGAAGATGACACTTGTTTGTTAGTTGAATCGTTCATAATTGTCAATAGCATAGTGCATGGAGCATGGTGCAAAGAGTAAAACCTTTAATCCAGGCTTACCTCCGCGTTCCCTGCGGACTCTGTGAGAGAAATGCTTTTGGTTTTGCAGTTACCCCCCGCTTTTCTCCGTGGTTCTGTGGTGAAATTTGATGTTAAGTTTTTAACGCTCTGCGCCATGCGCTATGCTCCATGCCCTTAAAGCATTTTAGGCACATAAGGCGCGGCCTTTCGGAAAAACAGCAGTCCGATCTGCATGACGGCAAGTGTGCAGGCAAGAACAATTATTAGCGGAACCGGATCAAAGATTCTGCCGTGGAAAAGAATGTCCTTGACCGCCGTGATCACATGGGCCATCGGATTCAACGTGTAAAGGGTTTTTGCATATTGCGGAATGGTCGGGCTGTCATAGATCCTGTCCGCCGAATAGAGAACCGGGCATAAAAAAGTGCCGAACCGCAGCACATAGGCCATGAGCTTGCCGGTATCGCGGATATAAACCTCGAATATGCTTAAAAACAGACCGCAGGTAAAGGTGATCAAAATGGTTAAAAGCAGGGGGAAAACAATGGCAATAGTATGAAGTCCCAGGGCATGGTAATGCCAGACCATGATAATGACATATCCGATCAGGCAGAAAAAGGCCTGGACCAGGGGAGAAATTGTCAGGTACAGGACCATGGGGACGGCGGCCTGCTTGATGAGTTCGGCGTTGGTGGTCAGGGCGGAAGTACACAGGGATACGGTGCGGGAAAAAAACTGGTAGGTAACCAGGCCGCACAGCAGAAAAAGGTGATAGTCGGGTCCGCCGCGGTTGAATATGACTTTCACCACAAAGTAATAGATAATCATCAAAAAAATAGGATCGAGGACCCACCACAGTGTTCCCAGCTTGGTTGTGGCCACCGAGGTTTTGGTGTTGACGTAGATCTGGCTGCGCAGTGCGTGACGGTTTTGCCAGATTTCTTTACAGAATATTTTCATGGGGGTCTTGAAATATGGTTTTAAGCGAACTGTTTATCCAGGCTGTCGATCAAATTTTTGACCGCTCTGTTTCGAACCCGTGTTCTCTTTGCCGAATTGTTTTCCAGATTGTTCATGCCCGAACTTAATCTGGCTACCCAGCCGGCTTTTTGATATGCGCCGGCATCGCCGGCATAGTCCGGGATGGGCAGATCCCAGGGGTATTTTTCCCACCGGTTCCAGACGCCGGGCACTCCGAGTCTCCATAATAGTTCGACTTTGGGACGGCGTCCATAAAAATATGATTCATTAAAACGTAAGGTTGAGTCCTTTCGAAATATAACCTGGGGTTCATCTGATGGATCTGGAGTAAAGTGCGGATCGAGAAGTGTTCGGTTGTCGTGGATCCGGGCCATGGGAACGATGACATAAGGGGTCTCCGGGATTGAAGTGACGGCAGAAACAATTTGGTCCCAGCCGTCTTCGCTTAAAAAGCAGTTCCCGTCCCAGGGCAGGACCCATTTGGCCTGGGATTTTCCCAGTTCAAGCGCCCGGTTGCGGGCGCCGTTGTTATTCATGACATAATTGATCTTATGCCGGTATCTGCGCATCTGAATCAAAAGTTTTTCAGATGAAAGGAGTTTTTTATATCCGGAAGTGCAGGATCGGTATGTTTCGGGGATGCCCTCATCGTCCCAGGCGAGTTTTACATATTCATCCCTATCGAAAGGGATATGGGCATAGGGGGCTTTTGCGTCGTCGAGCAGGGCGATGATCTTGTTTTCTTCTTCAGGATTAACAATCCGATTGACGACAAACCTCTTTTTGCAGTGCTTTAATTCAGTTTCATGTTCTAGAATAAAGCGGAGGTTGGTTCGGCTTTGTCCCTTAAAGTGCCGGGGCGGCAGGTCGTTGCCGATGATACGCAGAAGGATAAAAGTGTCCGGTTCATTTGAGAGAGGGCTTTGGTTATATTCATTTTTCAGTTTGTTGAAATTACAAGGCGGGCAGTTTTTCCGGTTCAGCGGCATGGCCGGGTTTTTGCTCAGCCCGAATTTTCTTAATAATATAACGTAAAGATCATTCAGGCAGTGAGTGTCTGCTGCCGTAATTTTTATTTTATCCCAGAATTTCATTTTAAAATAGGATTGGTTTTCTATGCTCTCATCCAATGGCATAGAGCAAAGTGCATGGAGTATGGCACAAGGATCAAAGCGCCTAGCGCAGAGAGTAAAAAACGAATATTTATGATTGTTTAAAAGTGAGTGTAACCCTGTTTTTCTTTGCGGACTTCGTACCTTGAGCACAGCCCCGATAAATCGGGATCTTCGTTAAACTGCGACGGGCGGTGAGTTCTGATGTTGAGTTTTAACGCTTTGCGCCTGGCTCTCTGCTCTTGATCCTGGAGATATTGCTGATTTCGCTGAATGACTACCCCAATGGTCAATAGCAGACCCTAATGCTGGATTGTTCTGAGTTTTTCCTCCAGATACGAAAATCCATGGGCGGTATAATAGTTTCGCATGTCCTCTTCCAGGAGGGATCCGAGCTTGACTTTGAAGTCGGATTTTTTGAACTGTTTCAGTTTCTTCAGGAATCTTTCAGGTGAGGCAATTGCCAGCGGAGGCAGTTTAATGTTTCGTCGCAACAGAAATTCAATATCAAAACAATCCCTTATTTCTCCCCGGTCCAGAAAAGCCGCAGCCTTGTTTTGCATGCATTGTTCAAGGGTGAATGCTTTTACCCTGACCTGAAGTGTGTTGAATCTGGAAAATGCTATTTTATCCTGGTAATCCCAATTTGTATTTTCCCTGCGTATTTCGATTTTCAGACGTTTTGGATAAAGGGATGATCGCAGTTCAAAAATAATGGTGTAATGTTTGATGGTCGCGTCCGTTATTTGATAATCTTCTGCAAGTGTTTTCCGTACCAGCGAAAAGAAATTATTTTCAGGGACATTCTTGATGAACCAGAAATCCAGGTCTGCTGAATAACGGTTCAGTTCGTGGCAAAGGCGTAACATGGTGCCTCCGCCGAAGACAAGCGGTTCGAGCACTCTGGCCCGATAGAGTTTGTCCAGAACTTCAATTTCAAAGGTTTCGTGCTGCTGGAAGATATCCATAAGTTCGCAGTAGATTTTGGGTTCTCAAAGGATATTTTTTGCTCATAACAGCCAGTTGTTCCCGGTCCAGTTTCTCTTTTTCAATGGATGCAATATCCAGCGAGTAGCGACCGAATGACATCAGATAAAAGGCATCCAGGGCAGCTTTTTCAGGCGTGGCAATAAAGAATTCTTTTTCTTTTTTGAAACCGAAATAAAGATTTGCCGATATTTTTGTATAATTGAAAACAGATTTGTTGACCCGAATTTCTTTTGTCCGTCTCAGGGCGATGGATTCTAAAAAATCCCTTTGCATCTGGGTGGTGATGCCGTAATAATCCAGGGCAGTCATCAGGGAGAGATAAGAAGGTGTCTGTCCCATATTGGCAATCTGAAATTTTTCTGCCAGCGTCGCATGGTCCCACCTTTCCCGTAACAGGTACAGTGCTCTTTTTATCCGGATCAGCAGCCCTTTCTTGACATATCTGCTGGCTGCGACACGTGCCGATGCAGGTGTAATGCCCAGTGTTCGACCCAGGTCTTCACTGCTAAAGTATAATTTTTGGATCTGTGAAAGTTCGCCGGTCTTCATAAAGAACACTTAATTAACAATTATGTTAATTATCTATACTTTGTAACTGGATGTCAAGTTGAATTGAATTTTGCAGAGAGAAGGGAGGATCAGATGTTTTTGTTTGTTTTTGGCGTTGAGGTTCTGCTTTTAGCGCCATGATCTTTACATGATTTTAATATATGCATCTATTGATGAGCTTCAGCCAGTTGGTATATAGTCGCAAGACATAAAAAAGCCCGAACAGGGGAATGAAATGTTTTTTATCCCAAAAGAGCTTTTTCAGTACTGAAGGATCTGCAATGGGCAGGAATTGCAATACAAGAGTAACAATATCTTTTGTCCGGTTTTTATTAAATCTTTCCGGATATAGTTTTCTCAATTCTATTTGTCCCAAAGTCACCCGCTTCTGTTTGTTGAGCAGTTCAGGAAAGGTTTTTCTGGCCGGATGGATCATGATATTGTCCGGATCATAAACCATTTTAAAACCCAGGTCCCGGACCCGGTTGCCGAATTCCACATCGCCACCGGACTGAAGCCGGACGTCAAAAGGACCGGCTTTCTCGATGACTTTTTTGCGGACAAAGAGGCAGGCGGTGGGCGCGTACCCGTTAACCGCCATATACTGTTTTACCGGAAAACCGAGAGCCTTCTGATATCGTTCGTAAGGGGTAGGAGGATCATTGGCTGGAACGGTTTTGATGTCGCAGCCGAGATAACCCGCATTATCGGTTTCCAGTTTTTCAATACCCTTTTGCAGCCAGTCCGGTTGAACCGTCATGTCCGCATCGATAAAGGCCAGGATTTCACCCTTAGAAATCAAGATGCCTTTGTTCCGGGCAGCATATGATCCGGGTTGTGTTTCTTTTTCCACACGGATGTTTCCGTTAAAGGTACAGGCGGTTTCAATAATGGTATTGTATGTGTCATCCGTTGAATTATTATCGATGACAATAATTTCAAAACGGTCTTGGAAATAGTTGAGAGCAAACAGGGACAGGAGAGTGTCTTTTACACCAGTGCTATTGTTGAATACGGGGATGATAATTGATACAAATGGGCGCATTATCAATTTGACAGGGCAGAAAAATATTGGGGAGTGCCTAAGAATTAAAAATAGTCCCAGACCTCATCGATAGTTATCATGTTGAATGGTGGTTTGCGAAATTTTTCGAAGTTATGGGTGAAGTGTCCGGTTCCGGAATCTAGGCCGAAATTGTAAACAGTTTTTTCAGGTGTTTTTTTGTGCCGAAAATTTCTTTGTGCTGTTATCAGGGCAAGGCTTTCGTCCCATGAAAAAAAATTCTTTAAAACCGTGATGGCATCTCTTCCGGGTGTGACATTAAGACGCTGACGAATATCTTTTGTTAGAGCCTGGTTAACATAAACCAGATAATCATTTTCACTCATATTATTGAACTTAATCAGTTCCGGAAGTACCGCGCTCATTTTTTCCGAGGTTGTTCCCCAGCCCCATCCCTGAAAACGGGAAATGGTGTCTTTTTCAGTTTCTGTTTCAAAATGATGGCCGTAAACCGAAAAGATGGAAGGGGCGTTTTTAATTCTCTGAAGTTCGCTGCGAAAAGTATCGACTGCGCTGCTGCATGGAAAGCAGTCGTCTTCCAGGACCATAAAGGTTTCATATGTCCCGGTTATGAATGTCAGGCCGTCAATGATAATTTTCTGGACGCCCTGATGACCATAGTGCGTACGGATGCTTTTTACTGGGAAATTTTGAGCAACTGTTATGCATTCATAATTATTTTTTTGGTCCAGTTCCGACAAGCCTGCGGTACCGTCAAGCCAGACATTGGTCAGAGAAAGAGCGTCTTGTTTGTCAAGGCTTTCAAGAACGCTCTGAAGGTGTTTTGGTCGCATATAACCGATTACTAAAATTCCGAAATCATTTTTATTATCGGTTAATGTTTTTGTGAAAGAGTAATTGCACAGAAGGCTTCTATCGACAAAGTGCTTGTTTAAATTTTCCTGATTTCTCGATGCCTTTATCCAGAGTCTGAGCTCCACTGGTCGATCTGACATCTCATCTTGTTTTGGCAGAACCAGTTCAGGATTATTACCGGTGACCAGAAGATTCAGTTCGTCATGGTGCGGAAGCCGAACAACAGAGCCTTTAAAGGTTAAGCGGTCAAACTCTTTTGATGATTTTGCTTTCCAGATATTTGTTCCCGTAGTTTTGTCGTTCAGTCGTATTGAAGAGATCCGGACAAAGCCGTTGGTGTTCAGCGGTTTGACTGTGATTGATTTATGATGCAAAAATGAAGTACCAGGCGCTGCAAAAACAATTTCCTGCCAGTTGTCGGGGATCAGGGAAATGCTTTCGGCTTTTTCTCCTGATTCTTTACCTGTTGGAAATCTGATTTCAGCAAACAGTGCGGGCTTGGAATAAACTGAGATCCCCTGGTGTTTTGTTTTGAGATGAATTTCTCTTTTTTGATATTGGGCAATTGTGGTTAAGAGCGTTTCAACCAGACCCGACTCGGCCAGGAAATTGTCAGGGGAGGGTGGGGTGCCGAATTTTCGTGATTGCTGATCACGCCGGATGTTTTGGTAAAGTCGGTCATAAGCGGCGTATCTCTGTTTATCTTTTTTAGAAAAACCGGACAGATGATGATTTTTCAACCCGGGCTGAATGAAATCCAGAATCGGGGTTGAAACGGTGAGCGGATCGACGGGCCACAGCAGGTCAAGTTCAGTGGATATTTCAGCGAGAAGCGATATCGGGTCAGCTAATAGCTGATCAAAGGTAATGAGTGAGCAGGGATGTTCCCGGCAGGCTTTCAGAGCGTCCCTGACATGGGAGAGCCAGAGAAGGTGGGCCTGATCAATGCCGATATTTTCTGTTTTTGACAGGGACAGGGCGGTTTCCCAGGGGTGACGCAGAAGAATGATCAGTTTGTTGGTAAGGCTGGATTCATGAATGACTTCATTCCACAGGGGCATGAAACGGGCAAAAAGAGGGTCGGCCAGGAAGTGTGATGAAACGCTGTTTTCTGTTATTTCCAGAAGTTCCAGACAGCGCTTTTTGGCTTTTTGAAAAGCGTTTGTACCGGTCCAGTTTGCGGGCAGAGGCCCGGCCATGGTCGGAGAAAATTCCAAGTCCTGCAGTAAAAGTTGATGGATGGTTGAAGCGCTGATCCGGGCCTTTTCATCCAGACGGGTCATACCTATAAGGGAAAGGCATTGATTGAATACGGTTATCCCACTTTTGGGTAGACTTGATATGATCAGGAATGGTTTATCCATAAAGATGATATTGGATATTTATTTGAGAGAAATATATTACTCTGGGAGTTTATAATTAAAATAATTGATTTCAAAATCAAACATTTCATTTATGATACCGATCGTCTCCTGATCGTAAAATTCTGGTATGGGGATTTTAGTATTACGGAATCCTGTTTTTAGTTTGGGTATTCTGTCTGGTTCAAAAGGAATGTCCAAATGTTCACAAACATTTTTAATCCCGGTTTTAATCTCTTCATACCGAATAAAGTAATCCATACAGATCTCATTATCGATTTGATATAAGTTTCGGTCAATGGCCTGTCTATTGTTTTTTAGCCAGAACTTAAATTCATCGATTAAATTTGTTGGACTATTGTCTTTTCTATCATAGAAAAAGTAAGACAGCATCTTGTCAAATGGGTTCCGGATGATACAGAATTTAAAATACTGGTTCCATATAGAATCCCCAATTTTTTCCTTGATATCGATGGCGGGCATATGGTTGTACCATGTTTTTCTGTTAATATCTTTTTCCCGGGAACCGATAATGCCACTGTCACTGACATACTCCTCTCTGCGGTGAGAAAAAACCCATTCACCTTCCGGCATGCAGTATTTTTCAAAGTATGACTCCACTGATGTTCCCGCAGTTTTTACGGTTTTTGTATATATGAATTTTTTTCTGTGGCTGATCAGCATAACAGATCATTTTCCAATTTAATGCTGGTTAACCCGCTTTAAAGTAGACGAGCTTCATGCTCCGGAATTAATTCGCTTTTCATGCTCTTCAAGTATTGAAACTGATTTCTTTTTCAATATGGCTTTGTTTGGTTTATCGCTGTGACTGATCAGATTATAAAAAGAATTTTTTTCTTTGCATAGACATTCAAAACTGTTTTTCCTAATTCCAGGTTCAATGACGTTATTGATTTCATTTTCATATTCTGAAGATTTTACGGCGGATAATTGGCCCTCCCGCTGACGGAAGCCCCCCAGCGGCATTTCGTACTGGTAATAATCGACATGGTGGGCCATTGTCCGCCACAGGTTCCAATCTCCTGCCAGTTTGAATCCATTTAAGGCATGTTTAGATTTAAACCACAGTTTTTTTCTGAAAAATATACCTTCCTGCTGTAAATAGTTCCAGTGGATGCCGTCACACAGACCATTCTTAATAAGTTCCCTTGGGAAGGGAACCAAATTTTCGTATTGGACGCCATTGTTATTAAAAACGTGTTTTGCTCCCCCTATCCATTGAACTTTCGGCATATTGTTGGCGATCGTGCATATTGTAGTTAAAGCGCCTGGCAGCAAAATATCATCGGCATTAATCCAGGCCATAAAATTATCCGGGTAAATGGACAGTTGGCTGAATCCTTTGACTATGCCATCATACATCCCCTCGTCCGGTTCACTGGACCAGGTAAAGTCTATACAGTTACACTTCATGATATCCGGTTTCCGTTTGAGTGTTTTGCTCCACCATTTTAGCTTATCAACAGTTCCGTCAGTGGATCCGCCGTCCTGGATGTGATATTGAATATTAAAATCCCCATTCTGAGTGAAAATGCTTTTAATCGTTTGATCGATTGTGTTCTCAGAGTTTAGGCACGGTGTTACAATATGGATTGTTTGGGCCCGAGCTGTTTTTTTTGTACGAGAAGTATTTTTTTCAGGCTGTTTAATGAGAGGAACAATTATAGGTTCTTTTTGCCATAAAATATTGTAGCTGACCGGACGCCCAAATTCTGAATAAGTCAGATTTGAATGACTCATCCATGAGTTGTTGTATGCTATTTCACTCATATAATAAAGATCGGGATCGTTTACAATTTCTTCCGGATCAATAAACGCATTACATGTTTTTAGTCTTTCAAACATTCTATTGATAATTTTATTAAACCAAATATTTTCCGGTTTGATAACGATGTCCATTAGATGGAGACTGTAGCAACCGGGTTTTAGAACACGATTAATGTCATCTATGATTTTGTCAAAAAAAGCTGGATTGTTCTCAGGAACATGTTCTAAAGCAGAAATAGAAAACACAAAATCAAAATAATTATTTGGCAATTCAGAATTAAAATTTCCCATGTAATCCCTAACCAAACGGCCGGGAATATTCTTTGTATCTCTTGGTCCGTTACCAAGCCCCTCTAAAGGATCAACATTCCAGCATTCATATGTGCTTGACAGGTGGTGAAGAATCCTGGAATCGCCACCGCCCACATCAAGAATCTTTGAACCCAGAGGTATCTTGTTCTTTATGAAAGCGAGAGTTAATAAATCTTGGTATGTTTTTAGGCGTGTGGCCATGGAATCTACTTTTTCTCCGAATAACTCAATATCGAGTTTCTCAAAAAGTTTCCAATGTGAGCATCGTGAAAAAGTAAAATTATTGAATTTTTTAGGATCGAGATTCGTATTGTTGTTATTCTGTGTAATCTTTTGGTGAGCTGAATGAATAGCGTGTTTTTTTCTGTTAAAATGATTTTCTTTGCCAATTAGATCGTTTTTCTTTGTGTTGAGTGTGGATAACGACTCAGTCGGAGGCTGCTGTTCAGAATAGGAAGAGCTTTTACGCAGGGTAGCTCCTTTATAAGTTTTATTTGGCCATTTCCCAAAAATTTTGTTGTATTGGTAATTTCCCCGATCTTGTACGTTTATTTCTGTTATTATTAAATCTCCGCTCGGATAATCAGTGTGCTTGATTACAGTACTTTTTAGGTTTCCCTGTTGGACCAGAGATTTTAATGCGTTTTTTCTTTTTCTTAATGGGATTTTTGATTTAATCTCGTCCATGTAGCGATTAAAATGTTTTTGTGAAAGCTGGTTATCTCTTATGCGAAAAGCAGCAAGCGGAAACTCAAATTGAACCAAGTCGACATGGTTTGCTAAAAGTCGCCAGAGGTACCAGTCTCCGGCATATTTGAATTCTGTAATATGACTTTTTGCATTTGTTTTCTCCCAGAGCCAGTTGCGAAAAAAGGTGCCTTCCTGCTGAATAAAATTCCAGTGCTCTCCATCACATAGACCTTCGCGAAGAGCTTCTGTTGGTGTCGGCCAGAATCCCTGGGTTATCCTGGTGTTATCCTTGATTATACAGGAGGCGCCATTCAGCCAGGATATTTCTTCAGGCTTGAACTTTCGGGCTGTTTTATGAACAAAACTAAAAGTTCCGGGTATCAGTATGTCGTCTGCATTCAGCCAGGACATAAAGGCATTGGGTGGAATGGCCATGGATGCAAACCCTTTTGCCACAGCATCATACATCCCCTTGTCCGGAGAGCTGTCAAAGGTAAAAACAATATTTCTGCATTGAACTGGAAAATTTCCTTTAGAAAGACGTTCTTCCCATAACGACAGTATTTTCAAGGAGCCGTCTGTAGAACCGCCGTCCTGGATGTGATAGCGGATTGAAAAATTTCCGGCTTGGGATAATATGCTGAGTATCGTCTGGTCAAGGGTGTCAGCTGAGTTTAAGCAGGGGGTCACAATATAAATCACTGAAGTTATATTGTCAAATCTATAGTCCTGTTTTTGGGAGATGTCTTTTTTTCCGATGCATTCGATACATATGTTTTTGCCTTCATGCTTGAAGAGATTTAGCATTCTCTGAATTTCTTCGGTCGTATCAGGCAGTAAGTGATTTTTTTGTAGTTCGATTATCTTACTTGTAATAGAATCGGCTAACTTGTCAGTGTTAGTGATTTCGGTGTTGTATTCATAAACTGTTCTTGAAGCTCCTTCCCACACGGAATTGGTTGTTAACCATTCCTTCGTAGTGCGTTCGGCTTGAATAAGGTGATTAACTTTTATTGAAGGAACATATACCACATCATAACCTTTGGCCTGGATGGAAAGATTTGTAGCCATTTCCTCATGGGCCAGCAAAAGAGTCTGTTTGCGGCCTAGTGATGTATTGAATCCTCCAAATTTTCGGAGAAGCTCTGTTCGGTAAGAAATATTTGCACCAACAACCCAGTTGTTTTTATGATCAACAAAAGAGTCATTCTTACCCCAGTCAACAACCGCGAGAGGGTAGAGAAGCGTTCCCTGAAGCCATTCTGGAGGGGGCTCTTCCCAAACAGGGCTAACTTTGCCGCCGATAACACCGGCGGCAGGATAGCGGTTAAAAGCTTTTAATACATTTTCCGCCCAATCCGGTTCGGCAATGGTATCGTCATCCAGAAATGAAATAATTGGTGATAAACATTTGTTTATGGCTATATTGCGAGCATAAGAGAGGCCGGATTTTTCGGTAATGATATAATCGAGATTATTAAATCCGCTAAGGGAGTCACGAAAAGGAATGGATTCATCCATTGACAATGAATTATCAACAACGATTATTGTAAATTTGCCGACGGGAAGAGTTTGCTTTTTGAGAGCATTAAGGCATATTTTTAGCCATTGAAATCTTTTATATGTGCAGATCGCAACTGTTAGGTTCATTTTTTATTACGCCTTTGATTGTTTTGCGTGGAGATCAAACCATCCATGAACAGCATCATCATGCTCCGGATTTTTTGTGGTGCTTTCAGGATCCCATACCTTTTTTATATCAATTAAAATTTCATCATATGATTTCCATTCGCCGGGGGTCTCTTCACCAAAAGGTCCGCTGGCGCCAAAAGGAAAAGAATGGGGAATATAAAAAGATTCTCTAGCAGGATTTGGCAGGCAGATGTTCTGAATATTGTTTTGCTGTACGTATTTAAATTTATCGTAGCCCTTGCTTAACAGCATTTTAGCCATTCCGGAATTCCCATTCTCAACAGATATATACTTGGGTAGATTGCTGTTTGAGGATAACAGTGATTTCAACGCAATCAGGTCATGGCCTTCAATATCGATTTTTACGTAATAAGGGGAACCGTATTTTTCTAATATTTGATTTAAGGTCATACAGGGAACTTTGACCGTATGACAGGGATGGTTATCTCTGGCAGCAATATCTTTGATGAATGATGACCATTCGCTTATTTTGTTGTTCACATAAAAATCCAGCTCTTTATCGGTAGGATTTTCTACGATACCAACATTAAGAATTTTTAACTGTTTGGAGGAAATGAAAGCCCCTAATTTTTCTTTGACTTTTTTACACATTTCCGGATTTGCATCAACTGCGATAACTTTGAACCCTTTTTTTAGATAAAATTCGGTGTCCTGACCTGAATGCATTCCAATATCATAGATGATCCCCTGTATTTTTCTGCTATTTTCAGCGCTCTCATTCTTTGACCATTTATTATAAAATGTAGTTATTTCCTCTGGTGTATAAAAATGCTGAACCATTTTTGTTTTATAAGTTTCATCTAATTTGTCTTTTTGGATGACAACGTTATTTTTGAATTTTTTATATTCAGAGGCGTAATCTTTAAGTGAGCTAACATTATATTTGGACAGGCTGACATTTTCTATCCCGAGAAAATCTTTAATGGCCTGGGAAAAGATATTGTCTAAATCTTCGAAGCGCAAGATTAGTAATTCAATATTATCTTTTTTGATGATGCAATATCCCTTATTGTGATCAAATGGATGGTCATATACATTAATCCCCGGCACAGTATTATACTGTTGATCAAAGTAGTTTGTATTGTAATAAAGGATATTGGATATGGCACTATCCATATTATCTGCCCTGCCAAAATTTACTTCGAAAATTGCAGACAGACCACACTCAACAGGTTCTCGAATACATGTAATAAACTTATAAATATAGTTTTGTCCGTATTTTTTAAAGATAGAGAATAAAGACAAACCGACAGCCTGATGAGACGAGTGCGGAAGACGCTCAGCCAGCTTTTTATAAATTTGTTCGTTACCCATTTGGTGAATATGGTACGTTTCTGCAGGCAGTATGTTTTTGGGTAAAAGTTTGAGTGCCTGGCAAATAGATGTGCTGGCGACTTTCCCCATCGTCATTACCGGGATAATCCAGTCCCCTTTAGTAGCAATTCGGTCGCGGTCAACGAAACCGCATCGGCTTGGTCTACAGTCATTTTCGTCTTCCGGCAGCATGATTACTTCACCTGTGTCTAGAAGTTCTTTAGCTATACCTCGGGCAAAAGCTTCTTTTGCGGTTTGGTGCCTGCGAAGCTGGTACCCCCGATCACGGTCGAGAAAGAATTGTTTTTGATCTTTTTCAGAAAGATTGGTTGCCAGTTTTTCAATAAAAGGAAAATTATTCGGTTGCCAGTAAGACGGCAGCAGTTGTTCGTTGCCGGTCTGGGTATCCATATTGTGATTGAAAATCCCCAGTATTTTGTCGATCTTGTGTATTTTAAAATGAAGGGAAGTGTTCAGTAAAAATTCGAGGTCATGTTTGGTGGTGGATTCTTCTCTGAGAGGAATCCTTTCCTGTACTTCACGGCGGTAAAAGTAACCAACCGGGTTAACGCAGAAAGCATTCATCTCCCAGTGCCGGAGCATCGATGAAAAATCCGTTTTTGGATCGCAAATCCAGTTTTGATTTTCTTTTGCTTTTTCGGTGATTACCTTTATTTTCCCCATGACCATATCTGTTCCGTCTTTAAAATATGGTATGACCGAGGAAAAGGCATTTTCCAGATAATAATCATCGGCGTTCAAATAGCCGATAATGTCACCGGTTGACATGTCAAAGCCCTTGTTCATGGCATGGACCTGTCCCCGGTCCTGCTCCGATACCCATTTCAGGTGGGGATACTTTTTTATAAGATCAAGGGTTGTGTCTGTGGAGCCGCCATCCACAATGATATGTTCAAAATCCGGATAGCCCTGGTTTAGAACGCTCTGAATGGCTTTTTCGATGGTTGAATTGCTATTGTAAGAGGGGGTTATAATAGAAATTTTATTTTGTTGCTTGTTTCTTTGAAAATTACTTTTCATTTTGTTTAAATCCGGAGTAATGCTGGCAATTATTTCATTTATTCTATCGTATAATAAATATTCATTTGTAAAATATTCTCTTGCAATATTTTCAAGATCGGGGATTTTATCGTTGTTGTAGTCAGAAATATTAACTTTTTTGGGCTTTATTTCTGGAAAACCTAAACGATCGGCTAATAGGGATATCGATTTATCATACAATTCCTGAGTGCCAATAAAAGTATATTTCTTTATATATGTATCTATATCAGTGTATTTAAAGTCCAGAATTAAATTAAACAAAGGATGGTTGTGCTTAATAAAATGATTAAAAAAAGTTTTAAAATCTTTCGGTCTGTTCTTGGTAAGTGCTTTGCTGTTATATTTTAAGTACAAAAACAGCGAAACAATTATTTTATAAGGGTTTCTAATAATAGTAATAAAATTGGCTGAATCATCAGAGCAGTCAGTGATGTATTTATTTATTCCATAACCTTTTGTTTTTGAAAAATGCCCGTGGACACATTGTCCGGATTTTAGTTCTGAGAACTTTAAGGGGTAAATTGAAACTTCAGGGTAGTGTAAAAAAAGATTTTCTTTGTACCAGGATTCCAGGACGAGCCTAAATGACTGCCCCGCTGTTTTTGGAACATGGATTGATATCACCGGTTTTTCAGGGTCGTAGGGTTTGTAAAAATTATTTATATCTTTAGGCATTAAATGATATTTCTTGTAATTTGTTTTGTGTGTTTTTCCGCAGCTGCAATCATTTGTTCATGTGCTTTTTGGACACGGTTAAAATCGGATGTTTTTTTGTCGGCATCATTATATGAGTAGTAGTAGAGGGAATAATCATTGCCCAAGTATTCGCGGACCGATATGTGAGGGTTGATCAGGATGGGCGTGTGACTCGCGATGCATGTGAACAGCAGGTCCAGGCAGTTGGCATCGTAGTAATGGCTAAAGACGATATTTTCTGAAAGTGTTTGTTCAAATTGCTGTGCGCCCGGAAAGTCGATCGTTTTGACGGTATTCAGCATAAAATCAAAAAGGATATAGCGGTCCGTGAGGTGCTGTTCTTCAACAGCGATAACTTTATCGAGATCAGGACTGTTTCCCCGGATCCAGACTTTCTGCATGTTTTGAACCGGCAGAATATATATGGCGTGCGGGCGCTGCATCCACCATCCGATCTGGATGATTTTTTTATCCGGGTTGTTTTTAAAGGCTTCTGGAGACCATTTTCTGTTTACCTCCGGTAATGGCAGTCGTATCGAGTGAACGGGTACGTCCGTGATCTGCTTTAACTGATTTGCATGATCTTCGGACCGGACGTAAAGCGCTTTGCAGGTTGATTTTGTCTGCTGCCATGTCGTGGAAGTAAAAAGTGAATGGTTGGCGATATAATTATAGGGCGGCTGTTTTGACAACCAGTCGGGAAGTCTGGCCGGAACGGAATTTACAAAACCGATCCAGTCTTTTGCCGTCGAAATGTTTTTATTCAGGAGTGCTGTTTCAACGCAGGGAATAACCGTTACGTCAGCACCCATCTGGTCCTGTAACTGCTGCGGGAATTCACTTGCCGCATTCATGTGCTTAAAACTTCCGAGAAGATCGGCATAGCTATAAGAAGCGGGGTTGTCGTCAGGGGTGGTTATGACAAGGGTTTTTATGTTTGTCTCAGCAGGCCTGTTGAGAATGTCGGTATAGTGATTATTCAGCTGTTCGCTTGCATTGTTCCCTGCGAATTTTGATAGATAAAAATCCACGGCCCCGTTTGCCAGCTTCTCGGACAAATCCCGTTTCCTGCTGATTTCCAGTACGGTCTTAGCGATTTCGCTGTTGTCAGCATTATTCAGGACGTAAGCTTCTTCAAAATGTCTTGCCAGTAAACCCAGATTGGTTTTAGGCAGAATCACGGGTCTGCCCATGGCGAAATATTCGGGAAGTTTCGCCGGAATTCGTTCATCATCAAACGGGCCGGGACGACCGGGCTGGACCAGGATATCGGCCGCGGCCATGACGTCGGGGACTTCCTGGCGGGAGACCCAGCCCAGGGGTTTTTCAAAATCCCGGTACCAGGCATCGTCGGTGTCCAGGGGGACAAAGTTGGTTCCGGTGCGGATAATTGTGGTGGGATGGCCCTGTTTGTTCAGCAGCGCAACCGCTTTGTATAGTTCCAGCACATCCTTTCTTTTAGGTGCGCGGACATCACCGGTATAACACAGGACAATGTGATCTTCCGGAACGTTTAACTTATTTCGCAGTTCATAATTGATTGGACGGGGATAAAACAGGTTTTCGTCAACCGGCGGCGGCAGGATGACGCACGGCAGGTTGCCCGGATTAAAGCGCTGCAGGGGTTCGGTAATCAGGGTCAGACCATCTGCCTTTTTCAGCCATTCCCGGCCCCGGATCGGATGGAAACGGTTTTCAGGAATAAGTGAATCCAGTTTTTTGAGGGGCAGTTGTTCCAGTTCTGTCCAGGGTCTGTCCAGCGAGGTTTCGGTCAGATATTCTTCATTGTCTTCGAGATGGATCATGGTTTTAAAGGTGTATCGGTCTGACAGCTTTTCACAGAATTTCCGGACATGTTCACGAGGGGTCCAGGCATGAACAATATCGGGGGCTTTGCCTTCGGGAAAATAAAAATCAGGGCGGCTGATCTCCTCATAAGTAAATACCTGGCAGGGATTGTCCGGTGTTTTATCGCCACTTTCAATTTCCGGTACAGCAATAATGCACGAAATGCCCTGTCGGGAAAGTTGCTGCGCATAGTGTCTGACATGATAGCCGCTGTTGCTGTTGATGCGGGAGTGGGACACCAGCAGTACGGTGAACCTTTCCGGTGAAGTTTCCGTAAGAGGGGCCTCCCATGCAATCGTTTGTTCCGGAACCGGTTCCGTTTCATCAGGAAATGCGGGTTCTGACAGATTGTAATTTTCCGTAACCGGCTGGTCATCCCAAATGTTGGTGCGGGCTTCCATTGAACCGCTGTCGTACTGCTTGAGCAGTGCCCGGATGTGATCGACGGCCATGGGCTGTTTTTTGCGCAGCAAAGTGATTTCTGCCAGCCTGACCAGGCGGTCCCCGATCTGCCAGCGTTTTGACAGCATCAGGTCGTTGACATCTGATTTGATGTGGCGTAGCCAGCGGTTTTTCATTTCCGGTGAAACATGCGCCCATTTGGCGGTGATGTCTTTATACTCCTTGAAAATGTCCTGCATATGGTCAAGCGCCAGACGGGAACGGCCGCGGAGCAATAGCTTTTCGATCAGCCCGATGATGGTGTGTCCCACTTTCCATCGGGCGGACGCGGCAAAGGCATTTATATCCTTTTCGAGCAGCCGCATCAGGCCGTCGTAGGACAGGTTCGGATGGATGTTGAATTGTTCCTGTGATGCTTCAGTGTGTGCCGAAACAGGGCTGGGGAGTTCAGATGAATGGAAGCTTTCAAATATTTCCCGCATATGCTGCGGGGCGCCGCCGGAGCGGCCTTTTAAAAGAATAATTTCCAGCATCCGGATCAGGAAATTGCCGGTTTGCCATCTTTTCGAATCGAGCAGGGCGTTCAGGTCGTTTTCCAGCTGGCGCATCCATTTACCGTTTTGCCGGGCTTTTTTGTTGAGCATTTCCCGGTCTGACTGAAGTTCGGATATTTCCGCAGTTAAGGAATGGATATGGCCCTGTTGTTTGTTCCGGTCGGTTTGTACCGCGGACAGTTCATCCTGAATTTTACCGATTTCTAGTTTCTGAGCATTTAATCTGTCGATCAATTCTTTCTTATCGGTTTCCAGCAGTTGACATCGGCTTTCTTTTGCAGTTAGTAGCGTTGCGGTATTTTCCAGTTCTTCGCTTAGTGCATTAAGTTTGACCTCAAGGTTGTTTTTTTCAGCGGCCAGCGCACTTAAGTCATTATTTTTTTGATTGAGTTCTGTGGAAAGGGTTTCTTTTTCGGATGCCAGCGTATTTAAATTAATTTTTACCTGGTTGAGTTCGGCCTTTGATGAGGCCAGGTCTTTTTCTGAAGAAGAAAGGTTTGTTTTTAGCTCTTCGCATGATGATTTAATGCGTTCACGTTCATGCTGCTCCGCTGACAGTTTCTCCCTTGAAACAGCCAGATCTGCTTTCAAGGATTTTTTCTCTGTGCCCAGTTCTTCAAGTGCGCTTCGGGCCTCTTCCCAGACTTTTTTCATTTTCGTAAGATCGGTCTCGGGCTTGATCCAAATGTGAAGTTCCAGCGGACAGTCCGGCAAATCTGGGCAGGGGGGGATAACAAGTTCCGGGGTGTTGCTGTAAATCAGCAGGATCAGGGAATTGCTGTCCGGAATTTTAAACGCGCCGCCGCTAACGGAAAGATCGTTAAACTGTTCCCGGGTGGTTATGGTGTAAACCTCCTCGTCAACAGCCGGGTTCAGCAGTTTTATCGCCGAAATATCGACAATGCCCTTTACGTTCAGGGGGCGGAGCTTCAGTCCTTTGGTCCTGAAGAGGCCGGATTCCGAAAGCGGAATGATGATTTCCTGCCATTCTCCGGGCGCCAGTAGTATATCCTGTGATTTGTCTTCGGTAAACCGGTCGCGGTCTTTCTTCGGGAAAAGCAGTTTGAGAGACAGAATCGTTTCTCTGGAAGAACTTTCAATCAACTTTCGTTCCAGTGCAATTTTCCGGCCCTGATTTTCTCTTTCATGGTCTCCGATCAGGACCAGCATGTCATTGAACAGCCTGTCGGTAAGCAGGGCTGATTTGTCCCGCGACGAGCCGAAGGTTTCAACCGGAACGTTTTCAGCGGTGGTGTTTTGCAGAACAGCCGGTAGTGCAGCAGGGACCGGGGTCTTATCCTGATTGTTTTCAGAGGGAAGCTGGCCGGTTCGGTCGATATTTAGGAGCCGGATCTGTTCGTAAAGCAGGTTGTAATGATCGAAGCCTGCATGCTCTTTTCGGGTTGCCGGATCATAATGGTGGTGTTTCATTTCCGGTAGAATCAAGCCCAGAATATCGGTATGGGCCTTTTGCAGGGGAACCGGATATTCAATGGACAGAGATCTGCGGATTCGTTTCAGGGTGAAGAGCGGATCTGCCAGGAGCTGATCGAAGGTGCTTATCGTAAAAGGGATGTTCCGGCTTGTGCTGAAGGCATCCCTGTACAGTGAGAGCCAGAGCAGCAGGGCTTTTCGGAACGGGATATCGGTCCTGTCCGCAAGGGACAGGGCATTTTCCACCGGGTGACGAATGTTGTAAATCAGGCCGGGGCTCACCTTCATTTCATCCAGAACCGTCAGCCACAGGGGCAGAAACCGGCAGATGCGGCTGTCGTTTACAATCCACAGGCGATCACGGGAAAAATTGTTCTCGAGAATGGATTTGATTTTTGTCTTTGCAGTATTTGCAGCAGGGCTTGTCTGCCAATGCGGCGTGAGGTTCCCGATCATGTCGGGCCGGCTGCCCAGGTCGCGCAGCAAAATGTCATGAACGATCCGGATGTCACGGTTAATAAAGTGTTTACCATTGCCGCTGTCGGGAAAAATAATGTTACCACCGGGGTCGGCGCCGAGCATTTTGATGCAGTTGGCCAGAACCGAACTTCCGCTTCCCGGGGTGCCCAGGACGATTATGCAGGTTTTGTGTATTTCCATAGGGTGTCCAAATCAATTAAAAGCATAAATAAAATATTAATATCGGAACGTTAAAGATTAAAGCGTGTTGAGAAGCTTTTTGTATGACTGCTGCCAGTCGTGCTGTTTTGCAAAGTCCTTTAACGGTTCGGGGTCGATGTTGTTTTGAACCGCTTTATTAATCAACTGTGAAAACTCATCCACATTATCGTAGATCCAGGCCGGACTGTCGAGCGCTTGAATTTCCGGCCACCGGGCGGTAATGACCGGAAGCCCCGCGGCCATGTATTCAAAAAGTTTTAAGGAACGAATACCCTGAATATGACCCATCTGGTTGTTTACGTCAAAGGGGATCATGCCGGCCTTTGCACCTTTCATTAGCAGGGGTAGTTCCTCATGAGGAACCGGGCCCGGACAAAACACATTATTTGCCAGGCCGCTCAGCTTATCCGCTTTTTTGACGGGGCCGGCAAATACGAAAGAAATATCGGGATTGATTTCCGCCACTTTTTTGACCAGCGGAATGTCCATCCTCGTATCAATTAACCCGGTGTACAGAATAATCGGATCGGGGATTGAATTTAAGCGGGGATGTTTTTGACCGGTTGTTTGGTCGTGATTATTGAAGATTCGGTAGTCAACCCCATTGGGAATAAACGTCGAATTTTTCGGTGCCAGTTTACGGACGTACTCTTCCAGTCCCAGGGCGGAATATGCGGTGAGATCGGTTTTTTGCGCAATTTTTGCGGCCAGTTGACTGGCTTTGCCTTTCCAGCCCGGGAATTCTTCATGAATATCCATGACCCGGAAAACACTCTTCTCATAGGACAAATGGTCCAGGAGAAAATGGTAAAACAGGTTGTCAATATACAGCAAATCCGCTTTTTCCGGATTAATCCTTTTTTTTAATCGGTGCAGCGGCGGGATCATGCTTTTATACCAGTTGCGGGCGACGGGCATGTTGTTCAAAAAAGGGCATGCCGCCGGAACTACTGAGGCAAACGGAATGCAGGAAAAAATTCCGCCGTTTTCATGGGCGGAAATGCCCTTGCAGGCATGCAGGTATCTTTGCATGACTTCGGTTCTGAAAAGAACCGGCAGGTGCAGCGGCGATATCGGGGAAGAGATGTAGTATACCTTCCAGCCGTCACCGCCAAACTGCCGCGCCAGGTGCTGGCTGCCGACCTGGAGAACGGACCAGTACGGCTGGGTGCAGGCCATGATAACGGTTTTTTTGGCATCCGGTTTGCCGGTAAAAGTCTGATAAGAAGGATAGTTCAAAATTTACTCGATATATCCCAGGGCTTTCAAATTGTTGATGATTTCCGGATCGACTTTTCGCAGATCGATGGTGGCTTTATTCTCGGGCGGAGGTGTTTTGACCCGGTAATGCTTGAACTGCTGGGCGAAATATCCGGCGGTGACGGGCAGTTTTTCAAACAGGTTTTCTGTCTCGGCCGGATCGTTTTCAATGTCATACAGTTCCCGGGTGTTGATATATTTATATTTCAAGGTTCGAATGCATTTTTTATCGGTGAGCAGGGTTTCGGCGTAGATATGTTTTTTACTGTTTATCCCGTTTATTCTTGATAAAAGGCTCAAACCTTCAAAATCATGTTTGGAATGGATATCGAATATATCCAGGATTGTGGGTGTAATATCCGTGATATCACCAATCTCTTTAATATGTCTGTTGCCCGGATCGATACTTTCAGGAAAGGTAATGATTAACGGAATATGAATCATTTCGTCATAAACGGTTGTACAGTGAAGCAGTTCGCCGTGTTCAAGAAAGGCTTCACCGTGGTCTGAGGTAATGACCAGGATTGTTTTGTTTAAAACGCCATAATTTTTCAGGAGGTCGTAGACTTGTTTTATCAGGCTGTCCGCATAGAGAATATTGGCGTCATACTGTGCCGTGACAGACGCCATGATTTCTTTTGTGGGCCTGATTTTTCTGTTCTTGATTTTACGGAGATTTTGCGCTGAGGCATAAAGCGCTGGCGGTCTGTTTTTTATGAAGACGTTGTATTTATCGGGCGGTGTATAGGGCGCATGCGGCGGAATAAAATGAAGATAAATAAATTTTTGTCGGTCCCGGTATTCGGATTCATATATTCGGGCCAGGTCGTCAATATTGGCGCTGGCTGCTTCCTCTATTTTGTTTTTGAAGACCCGGGTAAACCCTCTGGAAAGATCCCATGCTTTTGAAATAAACCCGTGTCGTGTAATCAGGAATGAAACAAGACCATTTTCAGCCAGAATTTCAGGCAATGTGGGCAGTGCGGCATTGAGTTTTCGGTTTTTTTTGATCAACCCGTGATCATGCGCATATCTTGAAGTCATCAGCGTGGCGGTCGATGCCAGAGTATAGGGATGATTGGCAAAAAAGTTGTCAAAGACAATTCCCTTACCGGCGAGCCGGTTCAGGAACGGGGTTGTTTTTCGGTGATAACCGTAGAGGCCGGCGTGACGGGAGTTGAATGCATCAAGGACGATATATACGATGTCCAGGTTGCGGGCATTTTTCAGGGCTTTGGGTTTAGCTGTTTTTGTTTCTGCGGGTGGGCGGGAAAGTGTTATTTTGGACCATACGATTATGCTTTGCTTAGCAGTGTTTTCCGGCGCAATTGTATTTTCAACATAAAAACGGAACCTGACATGTTTCCCCGCGTATTGGTTTAGAGCTATTTTGACAGATCTGCTCTTGCCGGTCCGCAGTCTATTTGGCGGACAATCATCGGCGTCGATGTCAATGATAGCGGAGAGGCCGTGGTCAATGCTGCTGATGACAGCCTCAAGGGTAGAATGCTGTGGAATAAAATAGTAGTAGTCCAGGAAGGTACCGGTGCTTTGGGAAACGCAGTGTCCTTCTTTTGACAAGGCTGTTGCCGGTGATCGGGGGGCAAATGCGATTTTTTTAAAAGCCACCGAAAGGTTTCGCCGGTCATTTGAATCGCTGTAATCAAAAGGGCGCCGAGCGTATCTGTATCTGAATTTTAGATAATTTTCGCCTTTGCGCAAGCTTTTTTCCGGTAAGGGTACGGTGTATTTTGCCATCCGCTTTTGCAAATTGATTTTTTGGATGAATACACCATTCAGGTAAACATCGATGGTTTGACACGCTTTTTCTCTGGGCGAAATCGGCCTGCAGGTGATGCGCATTTTAATGTTTGATTCTCCCTTGGAAAAAAAGGTCAGCTCGCTTTCCAGCCCAACGGCCCATCGGAAGTTTTTTTCCCTGTTCGACCATCCATGTCCCAAACAGCTGTCAATATTTCCGGTGAGATCGATTTCAGCGGTGACGTGATGTTTATCGGCAAGGGTAAAGTCATCGATCAGATCACGATAAAGGATTGTTTCGCCTTTCAGGTCCGTGCACAGGAAGATCAGACAAAGGAACGGAAGAATAATACAATAAAAATATCTCAGCATTATGGCAGTTAGAAAATGAGAGGAACAGGTTGCCGGTTTGTCTTACTGAACATATCCCAGGGCTCTTAACCGTTCATCGAGTTCCGGCGGAATTTCAACGGTGTTGCCGGATTTGCCGGTATTGTCGGATGACGCGTTATCACCGGTCGTGTAGATAAGTTCCTGGAGGACCAACCGATCGTTATAATTTTTGATTCCCAGAGGGAATATTTCATGGGTATCGGTGTTTTCAAATATTTCAACGGTGGGTATGATTTTTTTTGACGGTAATCTCGTGAATTTCTGATTGAAGATCACTTTCTTTTCAGTGTCCAGCCGGGCAAACAGAATATTGTGACCCAAATTTTCCTCAAAATAAAGTTTTCTGTTTTGCCCCGGATTTCTCAGTAAAGAAATCCCGTCCATTTGACAGGGCGGTTCGATTTCGAGAAGGTCCAGTATCGTCGGGTAGATATCAATCAGCTGTACTTTGTTTCGGCAGGTGCCTTTGTTAAGTCCGGGGATCTTCAAAACCAGCGGAATTCGGACCAGCTCATTATAAAGCGTATGGCCGTGCTGTAAACCGCCATGATCGAAAAACTCTTCGCCGTGGTCAGCCGTCAGCACAATAACCATATTTTTGTAAACTGCTGTATTTTTGAGTTTTTCCAGCAGCCTGCCGAAGGAATGGTCGGTTGAAAATATCTCCTGGTCATATCGTGTTTTCAAAAATTCTATCTGTGACGGGGTGGGAGAAATCTTGCCCTTTTTTATATTTCGGAAGGTGTTTGTGCCGTTACTGATAGGGGTGTATTGATTGATCCCAAAGAGGTCCGCTGCAAAGTCCGGAGGGGTATACGGCGAATGCGGGTCGGTTACCCAGACCAGCATGAATAACGGTTTCCTGTCTTTGCTGTTATTGTAGGAATCCATGAATGAGAAAATCCTGTCATTGACTTTGTTCGAAGGAACATGAACCTCTCTGGATTTGCTTTCCGGTAAACAGATAAACTGATCAAACCCCTGGTCAAAGCCGAAGGTTTTTCCCACATTGCCGTTGGTGCTGAAATAAATGGTATGATATCCCTGCGCCTGAAGCATTTCAGCCAGGGTGATGAATTCGTCGGTCAGTTTCTGTTTACGGCTCATGGTATTATGGTTGCGGGGCAGCAGACCGGTCACGATGGATGCACCGCTGGGACGGGTCCAGGATGCAGGCGTATAAGCGTTCAGGTACAGTGTATTATCCTCTGCAAAACGATCGATGTTCGGGGAGGTGTTCCTGGAATAACCGTAGCAGCCGAGGTGGTCTGATCTCAAAGTGTCAATGACATAGATGAGGATATCCGATTTATCCGGGAGCTTTTTTCTGCCGGAGGGCAAAGCAGCCGCTTGGTCTATCCCCGGTTTTTTCATGTGAATCTTAAACTGTTTCCAGGTGAATTCATTCGTTACAGACAGAGATATTCGATATGTTCCCGCTCGGGGGAGGACAATCTTTTTTCTGAGGGCACGGTCTTGCCTGGGCAGCGGCACACTTACGGTATTGGTGTTTTCGCCGGTCATATCTATACGGGCGTTCGATTTCTGAGGATTTGAAAAACGGATGTCCAGTTCAAACGCAGACGGCAGCTCCATGAAAAAAGAGAATTCCGATCCCGGTTTCTGCGCCCAATTGTCCGAGGGCTGTTTTATCATTTCAGTTGTATCAGTAAATATTAGTTCCTTGAAGGAAACGGACAGATCCCTGTTTTTGGGTTTTTCGGTATAGGTATAGCGAAACTCCAGTTTGTTGATTCCGGGATTGATCAAATGGGCGGGAAGAACGATGGTGGAGGAGCTTAAACTTTGCGGTGCCGTTAGTGTTCCGATGCTGGTGCCGTTCAGAACGATATCGGTGTCCTGCGCTGAATTTGTTTGTGATTTGATGGCTTGCCAGGTAATTTTGAGAGTTTGATTCTGTTTTGTATTATAGCTGTAAAACAAAAGGGCGGCTTGCTTTGCATTTGACCAGGTGTGGGTCGTCTCCGGCTGGCTCCAGCCGTAATGCAGGTAATGTTCCGGATTATCCTGTTTTGCGAAACTGATATGGCGGGTGTTTTTCGGCAGTTTGGCAATGCAGTCATTTAAGACATCATAAGTGAAATTAAAATTGTCCTTTTGGGTGCACGAAAAGAAAAAGGTCAATCCAAGTGTCAATAGAATCCTGTGAGAATTCCCTGTGAAAGGGAAGCAACAGCCGGTGCTCATTTTATACTGATGCGAAAACGATTTACGGTTTAACATGGGCGGCTCAACTTTCAAATGGTGTTATTTGTAACAGGGCGGGTTGTTTTTAGAGACATATATATTTTCTTAAAGGTATCTTCATGGATGATTCTGTCAGAACACATCCATCAATTTTTCAACTGCCGTGCTGAAGGCTTCAGGAGATTCGGTATAGGTCAGGTCATTCATGGTGAGCGCCAGTTGGTGATAGACGGTGCTGTTTTGGGTATTGCTGTGAGCGGTATGGATGATATCGGAGTACTTGCGCACAGTTTCCGTGAAGTCCAGCTTTTCCCGGCTGTAGGCCAGGGCCTGTTCCTTGAGCCTGGTGAGCTTTTCGCGTTCACAAATATTTAACAGCGTGCTTTTCAAGGCTTCTTCCATGTTGACAACAGGTATTTTCATGACATGGTCCGGAAGCTCGCTGAACCAGCCGGTATCATTGACGATACAGGGGATTCCCAGCTGCAGGGCCCTCATCACCACGCCGGAGGTTTCTCCCATGGTGGGATACCGCAGGGCGATCAGGATGTCTGTTTCAGCCAAATATTCGAGAAACGTTTTTTGATCGACACGACCGGTAATGCGGACACAGTTTTTTAAAACGCCATCCAGGTGGCTGTCCAGGCTGGTTCGGGCCGGGCTGCTTATTTTTCCAGAAATCGTTAATAAAAATGGAATATCCGGATGTTCTGTTTTGATGGTATTCAGGACCTTCAAAACCACATCCGTCTTTTTATGCGGATCAACTCCCCCGAAAATGCCGAACCTTAAAATGTCATTGTCCGCTCCTGCCGGGGGGTGAATATCCATGGCAAGAACCTGTTTGATTTTATAAATGTCGAGATCCGGAAATGCGGCATGAATCCTGTTTTTTGCAAAATCGGAATGGACAATGCATCCGTCACAATGTCTGACGAATTCTTCGAACAGAGGCATGTCGATGACGGCCGGACTCTCCCACGGATAGCGATGACAGGACAGCTCGTGTTTGATGTGTTCGAGCGTTTTTGTGCCGTAATGGTGCTGGATGATGCGGAAATAGTCGTCCGGCCGGTTGGTCTCGATAAACAGGGCCGCGAATAAATTGTGCAGCACAATATCATGCAGGTGGAGGATACCGCCGAATTTCTTTAAGAGGTCCAGCATGTAACCGTGAAATTCACAGCTGTTTCCCACCTGGTAAATGATGAGATCAAAAGCGCGGTATTCGGCATCGGTGATATCTGCGGGGGAATGAACCGGACAGGTGTGAAATCTTTCGATCCCCGCATTGGAGATCAGGGTAAGATCCAGTTCCGGATTATTCGACAGACCGGCGATCAGGTCGGCGGCATAGTCGGCAATACCGGTATGCTGGGGCGGCAGGGGGGTGATGATCGCGATTTTCATGTCAGATTATCGAGAACCAGTTTCTGGATAATTTCTTCCCAGCGGATTTTTTTGGCAAATTCATGACCCTTTCGGCTCATCTCTTCAAACTGTGAACCGGTCATTTTGTAAATCGTGTGTAAAGCTTCAGTCAGCGAGGCAGCATTGTTCTGACACAGGATCCCGCTGCCGGTTCTGCCGACAATATTTGCGGCCTCACCGCTGTCATGGCAGGTAATGACCGGTTTTTTCGCCAGGAAAGCCTCGATAGTGGCATAACCGAAATCTTCGTCCAGCGGTGCGTAGTAAACCGCTTTGGCCCCTGACAGATAATCGATAAGTGTTTTATCATCAATATAGCCGGTAAGGGTGCATCGGCTCGAAAGTCCGCTCCTGTCGATTTGTTCGGCCAGACGGTCATATTCCGGTCCCTTTCCCGCGATCACGGCTTTTCCTTCCGGGCAGTTTGAAAGGGCCTTGATCAGCAGGTCCACCCGTTTTAAAGGGTCCAGCCGTCCGACACAGAATATGTAATCCCCGTACTGGCCGGGAACTATTTTATCAGACAGCGCCGGCGGTGGCGGCAGCTGGGCACTGTCAAACTGATTGTATTTTTTCAGCCGGGCCGAGACCGTTTCCGAGGTTGTATATATTTTGCGGCATTCACTGAAAAACCGGTTGTCCAGTTGTTTGATTTTGTTTCGGATTCTGCTGGATTTAGTGACGGTGTCGCCATCGCCGGCGCACGGATCAAATTCTGTGCCGGCCAGATCATACATCTGCCGGTACTGGTGAATCAGCCAGAGCACCTTGTTATCGTGTTTGACCGCGTAGGTCGGGAATTTACCGGCAATCACCAGGTCGGTTTTTATACCGTCGGCATCCGTCAGGTCCAGCAGCCGGTAGGCCAGGATGGTGTTCAGAATCTGCTCTTCAGGGTACCACTTGTAGGGCAGGTTTACGAGCTCGGCCCGGACATGATCCAGCTTGTTGATTTCTCTGACCAGGCTTTCACACTGCAGCTCAGCGCCGCCGCGGGTAAACGGGACCTGGGTGCCCAAAACCAGAATGTGTTTCATTTTTTTATTCCGATAACTGAATAGTCCATTTCATTGTAGAGCCATTGACGGCTGATATCGTTACTATGCTCTACGTCAAAATAGTCCGTATACTTGTGCAGCCGGAGAATTTCGACGGAAGCAAATCCCCGCTGTTCAAAAAGAAAACGGAGGGTCCCCGGCACCAGCGGATTATGATGGGTCGGATCCTGGTAAAAGGAACAGGCGCCGACCGTCAGGTTCTCCGGATTGGGTGTTTCAAAGATTGCCCGGCCGCCGGGTTTCAGTACCCGCCGGGTCTCGTCGATCAGGGAGATTACGCTGTAAAAATGCAGATGTTCCAGAATGTGGAACCCGGTGACTGCCGAAAGAGTGCTGTCCGGGAGCGTGCGCAGGTGCTCGATCAGATCCCCGTGAATGACCGCCAGGCCGATTTGTTCGCAACGATCGATCAGGATCCGGTTGCTGTCCACGCCGGTAACGGAATATCCTTCCGCTTTGAGCAGTTCCAGCCACTCGCCGTTGCCGGAGCCCAGGTCGAGAATTTCGCCGCCGGTGGTATCCCGTTGTGCTTCGGCAATATAGGGCAGGTATACCTTTAGCCTCTCACGGATGTCGGCGCGTGTTCCCCGGAAGATATCTTCAAAATCCGCGTACAGGGTATCCAGTTCGGGCGCGGCTTTGAAATTCAGGGATTTTTCCATAAATTCAATGCGGGTGACCAGCGCATTGAATTTTTTTCGGACTGTGTCAACTTCAGCCGATGTGCTGTTCTGCAGTCCGGCGGTATGGTCCCTCAGCCGTTTCAGCTGACCGGCCAGATCGTCCGACTTTTGCCGGATCTCGTGGTGATGGGCAAAAAGAGCGTTTTCGGTTATCTGAATGTTTGCCAGGATCTTCGGCAGGTTGAACAGCCCGGCGAAAATCCTGATGAGGCGGCCGATGCCGTACAGCTTGCAGGCGCTTTGCAGCAGGAACGGGAAAAAAAGTCCCGAAATCGGGATATGGTTTTCCCGACCTTCCGGGGAATACCGCAGCCGCCCGATGATCTCAACCTTGGTCAGGCGGCCGCTGCGTAATTTATCAAGAAAGAAATTAATGCCCCCGGCATCCGGCAGACGGTGTAAAACGGCCCGATAGGCGATCTCGATAAATTCCCGGTCGTGAAAGTTGAGGAGGTCGGAGAGGTCGTAGCTGTCTTTTATGGCGAATGCAGAGGGGGGCGAGAAGCGCGGCACGTCGATGTCCGGGCATGCCGGTAAAGCACTGCGGTCAGCTTCCGGCGATCCGGTCCGGTTAAGTTTTACGCACTCTTTGCGGATACGGTTTATTATCTTGTTGATATTTTCAGGGTTGTTCTCCATGGCCTATCCGTTATGATGGATTGCAATACGGCGTTTTGTTTATATTTTGTCCCGATTTACCGGGAGTACGGCAGCTATCCCGATTTGCCGGGGGAGTAGTCCAATTCCGGCACCAGCCGGTTGAGACCGGAAAAATAAAAGTCCGAACCCGCGACCACTTCAAAAGAAAAAGACCGGTCAATCCAGTGAAAACATTCGTCAATGTGGCTGTCCCGGGTGTGGGCGGCAGCGGTGACGGTGTATTTTCCCGGTCCCAGGTTGAATTCATTGAAGTTAAAGGTTACCGTGCCGGGCCGGTCTTTTTCAACGGGGATGGGTTTATTTAAATAAAAAGTATTGGTACCGAAAATGTCCTGGCCGTACTTGTCGCGGATCATGATACCGATGGACAGGTCCTGCACATTATCATGAGGGGTAAAGGTGACCGGTATTTTCGCCGGCGCGCCGGACACGGCGATTTCGATTTCCGTCCCGCTGCTGTCCTGCAGGCCGACGCAGTCGATAGTGACGCGGTGGTTGCCGTAACCGGAATCTTCACGTGATTCCGGGCGAACGATGTTTTCGCTGTCGGCGTGTCTGGCAATCAGAAAATTGTAGGCATTGACGATTTTTTCCGGATCGCCCTGTTCCAGGATTTCGCCCTTTTCCAGCAGCAGGGCGCGGTCGCAGAGGACCTTGACCGCGTTCATATCGTGGGAGACGAAGACGATGGCGCCGCCGTTTTCCTTGAACTGCCTGATTTTGGCCATGCATTTCTGCTGAAAATAGGCATCTCCCACCGCCAGGGCCTCGTCCACCACAAAGGTTCGCGGATCGGCGTGGATGGCAATGGAGAAGGCCAGGCGCATGGCCATGCCCGAAGAGTAGGTTCTTAAGGGTTCATGAATAAAGTCACCGAGTTCCGAAAAGGCAGTGATGGTGTCCAGCCGCTTCTCGATTTCCGGGCGTGACAGACCAAGATAGGTCCCGTTTAAGAATATGTTGTCCAGGCCGGAAAATTCGGCGTTGAAGCCGGTGCCCAGTTCCAGCAGGCCGGTGATTTTGCCGGAAAGGTTGACCGTCCCGGAATCCGGCATAAGGATGCCGGTCAGGATTTTCAGGATCGTGGATTTGCCGGCGCCGTTTTGACCGATAATGCCGAGCGTTTCGCCGGCGGCAACTTCGAAACCGACATTGCGCAACGCGCGGAATTCACGGTGCCGGCGCCGGCGGAAAACGATTTCTTTGAGACGGTCCGAGGGGGTCTGGTAAAGCTTGAAGGTTTTATTCAGGTCTGCAACAAAGATCATTTTGTTTTACGACTTTTTGGAAAACAGCATATGTTTTCCGTGCGGTTTTCCCCCAGCTGAAGTTCTTGACCCGTTGCCGGCCCAGCCGGATACAGTCTTCACGGGTGTTTTTTTTAAACACCAGGGCTTCAATCGCGGCGGCCAGTTCGTCCCGGTCATGGGGATCGATCAGGAGCGCGGCCTCCCCGGCGGCTTCCGGCATGCTGGCGACCCGGGAACAGATCACCGGACAGTTGCAGGCCATGGCCTCCAGGATCGGCAGGCCGAACCCTTCGTAGATGCTGGGATAAACCAGGGCTGAAGCGCCGTTGTAGACGGCGACCAGTTCGCTGTCGGAGATGTGTCCGGTCATGTAGATACGGTTCCTGAGCCCGGAAATTCTGATTTTTTCCAGCCATTTTTTTTCGCCCCAGGCCTGCCAGCCGACCATGACAACGGGAATATCGGTTTTTACCGCCTGCAGGGCTTTGATCAGAATGCCGATATTTTTTCTCGGTTCCAGAGAGCTGACAAAGAGCAGGTAATCCTGCGGCAGCCCCAGGGTTTTTTGCACGGCGGTCACTTCTTCGGCGGCGCGCGGTCCGAAGATCGGGTCCGGGGCCAGGGGAACGGTGGAGACCTTTTCCGGCGGAAAGCCGAATTCCTCGATGATTTCCCGGCGGATAAATTCGGAAATGGTCAGAATGTGGGCGGCATACTGCAGACGCCGCTTGATGAAAAACTCAAAATACCAGACCCGTTCTCTGGGGTGGGTTTCTTTGAACCGGCGCAGGGACAGGTCGTAAATCGAATAAACCGTCGGCACGCGGGTCTGCGCGGCCGGGAAGAATGCCGTTTCGTGATAAAGATCGAAGCGGTTGCCCCGGCAGATTTTTTTTAACCGTCGTTCATAGCTCAGCCAGTAAAGAGAACGGAGACTGAAAACTACCGGATCCGGCAGCTTCCAGACCGTGCGGGTTGTTTTTTGCCATTTTTCGGTATCCGCGAGGGGCGGTATTTCCGTAACCGGTGCTTTACCGGTGAAAAAGGTGAGCTCGGTCTGATCCATTTCGGCCATGACCGCGTACATGTTTCTCAGGTATCGGGCAATACCCGTCAGAAGGCCGGTCATGGGCTGTGCGTTTACCAGTATTTTCACGATTTTCCGATAAGGCTCAAAATTATTGGATAGAAATAAAAAATCCCGCCCAAAAAAATCAGGTGAAGGACCAGGATCAGGTATACCTTGACATGTTCCGTTATCCGTTTCCAGATAAAAAAAGCGGTCACCAGAAACAGACTCGTCCAGCAGACAAGAAAGACCAGTTCAATCATAAAAAATCCCGGATATCTTTTTCCAGTGAGCGGAACAAAACATAGGAAAAAAACAGAAAAATGTGGGTGATCAGCGTCAGAATCAGCAGCGGCCGAAAAGCGGGAAAATCACTGAATACGAAGATCCGCTGATATGCCTCGGCCAGAATGTAAGCGGGATTGAGCAGGATCAGTCGCTGGACAGCTGCCGGCAGAATGTCCAGCACGTAGACGATGGGCGTAAACCAGAACCAGAGCTGAAGAATGACCCCGGTGATTTCGCGGACATCCCGGACAAACACGGTCAGCACGGCGGCAAACAGCCCGAGACTGAAGGCCAGGAGCTGCTGCAGGTAGTAGATAAACGGCAGCAGCAGGAACCCGGTGTGAAAGGAATAGTCCCGGGTCAGCAGGAACAGAAAGAGCAGGGCCATGGACAGAAGGAAGGTAATGGCCTCTGAAAGGTTGATGTGCAGCAGCAGCGACGGCAGGGACAGGTTGACTTTGGTAATAATGTGTTTCTTGTCCAGGAAGACGGAAGCGGACCGGCTGATGGTGTTGGCAAAACTGGTCCACGGAATCAGGCCCGCGGCCAGGTATATGCCGTAGGCATGCATGTCCGAAGCGCCGGGCAGGCGCGCGCCCATCAGCCTGCCGAAGATGACCAGATAAATAAAAAGGCTGACCAGCGGCCAGATAATCGCCCACAGGGAGCCGAGAACGGAACCGGCGAAACGCTCGCTGAAGTCCCGTTTGGTCAGTTCAATGATGAATGATGCACTGGGGGTCGACATGGTGTCGGAAAAGTAAATGACAAATGATAAAAACCAAAAGACAAGTGAATGTCAAAGGCTAAAGGCCAAATGATAGATAAATGACAAAGGTCAAAGCCAAAAAGCCAAATGAATGTCAAATGTCAAAGCTCAAACGCCAAATGAATGTCAAATGATGAAGCCTGAATGTCAAGTGAAGTCCAAATACTAAAGTACAAATGTTGGGCATTGGGATTTTGGATTTTATTTGACATTTTTAATTTGAATTTTGTCCTTCTTTAACCGGCATTTTCAATCTAAACTTTGACCTTATTTAAAGGTGGTATCCCCGGATTCAAGCTCTTTATCAACCATGAATTCGGCTATATCCGTTAACGTGTAGCGGGCTTTCCAGCCCAGCTGTTTTTCCGCCTTGGACGGGTCGGCCTTGATGGACTTGATTTCCGTGGGGCGAAAAAGGGTCCTGTCGATCCGGACATGATCTTTCCAGTTCAGGTCGAGATGGGTGAACACGGCGGTGATAAAATCGGTCAGGCTGTGGGTTTTTCCGGTGGCCACGATGTAGTCGCCGGGCCGGTCCTGCTGGAGCATTTTCCACATGGCGCTTACGTATTCCGGAGCCCAGCCCCAGTCGCGTTCAATGGTGATATCGCCCAGCACCAGTTTTTCGCTGCTGCCGCCGGCAATGCGGCAGGCGGCCTTGACGATTTTCCGGGTCACAAACCGTTCCGGCCGGAGAAACGATTCATGGTTGAACAGGATGCCGGTACAGGCAAAAAGATTGTAGGCTTCCCGGTAATTGGCGACCTGCCAGTAGGCGGCGGCCTTGGCCACGCCGTACGGACTGCGGGGCATAAACGGATCCTGTTCGGTGACCGCTTTGCCGTGGGTGTTGCCGAAGCAGTCGCTGGAACCGGCATTGTAGAGCCGGGTGGGAATCTTCAGGAAACGAATGGCTTCCAGCAAGTTGAGGTTGGCGATGCTGATGCTTTCAAAGGTTTCCACCGGCTGGTCAAAAGACAGGCCCACCGAGCTTTGTCCGGCCAGGTTGTATATTTCATCCGGCCGGTGCTTGCTGACGGTCTGCAGCACACTTCTGAAATCGTGGATGGAGACCGAAACCAGTTCAATTTTGTCCCGGATGCCCAGGCGCTGCAGGTTGTGAAAGGAGGCCCCCTGGGCGTCTCTGGAGGCACCGATGATCCGGTACCCTTTTTCAAGAAGGAATTCGGACAGAAACGATCCATCCTGCCCGGATATTCCGAGAATCAGTGCTGTTTTCATCTTTCCCCGCATAAATATGTTCGATGCCCGCCGAATGTTCGCCGCATAACCGGACCCTTCCGGCATAAAGGCTATTTTTCATAAAACCGTTGTATCCGGTCAACCACTTTTTGCACCTGCGCTTCGGTCATATCATAGTAAAGCGGAAGGCGCAGAATCCGCTCACTGAGACGAACGGTATTTGGCAGCCGGCCGGCTGTTCGGGCGAACTTTCTGCCGGCCGGCGATGTGTGCAGGGGAACGTAATGAAAGGTCGCTTCGATACCGGCCTGTTTCAGATGCCGGATGAGCGCCGTGCGCTCCTGCCGGTCTTTGACCAGGATATAAAATAGATGTCCGTTATTGGTCATGCCGGTGGTGTTCCGGCCGGCGATTTCAAGATCCGTTTTTTCCGCGAGAGGGCTTAACAGCCGGTGGTACAGTGCGTGCAGCTTGCAGCGCCGGGCAATAATCCTGTCTGCGTTTTCCAGCTGGGCATACAGGAATGCCGCGGTCAGTTCACTGGGGAGATAGGACGATCCCGTGTCCACCCAGGTATATTTATCGATTTCCCCTCTGAAAAAACGGGTTCGGTTGGTGCCTTTTTCTCTTAAAATTTCCGAACGGTCATTAAAGCGCTTATTGTTGATAAACAATGCGCCGCCTTCACCGCTGATGATATTTTTGGTTTCATGAAAACTGACGGTCCCCAGGTCGCCGATGGTTCCCAGATGTTTCTTTTTGTAGGTGGACAGCAGCGCCTGGGCAGCGTCTTCGATAACCAGCAGACGGTGCTTTCGAGCGATTTTCATGATCCTGTCCATCTCACAGGCAGCGCCGGCATAATGGACCGCCACGATGGCTTTGGTTTTCTCCGTGAGGGCGCTTTCAATCAGGGTCTCATCGATGTTCAGGGTGTCCGGCCGAATGTCCAGAAATACGGGAATACCGCCGCGCAGAACAAATGCATTGGCCGTGGAGACAAAGGTATAGGAGGGCATGATGATTTCGTCTCCGGGCCGGATGTTGCAGAGAATTGCGCACATTTCCAGCGCAGCCGTGCAGGAGTGGGTCAGCAGGACTTTGGGGCATTTCAGTCTCTGTTCGAGCCATTTTTGACATTTGTGGGTGAAGGCGCCGTCTCCGGCCAGCCAGATGTTTTTGGTTGCCGCTTCGGTGATGTATTCCAGTTCTTTTCCGATAATCAGCGGTTTATTGAAGGGGATTTTCATGTCAGGGCCGTATTTTCAAATAGTGGTTTTATGAAAGGAGAGTTCATTTCGGCATCGGGCTGATATTGTCCGGGGAATACAGCTCCGCTC
>Ga0272441_10000745_pt1 | contig 72161 bp, 67 predicted proteins | sample SSMProp6N_FD_193582 | JGI IMG/M metagenome (GOLD analysis project Ga0272441, IMG submission 193582) | Marine sediment archaeal communities from Little Sippewissett salt marsh, Falmouth, MA, United States - SSM-Prop-6N | ecosystem: Environmental > Aquatic > Marine > Wetlands > Sediment ...
CAATGGTATATGATATCACTCCGTGTCAAATGACATCGGAAATCGTGAATACGCTTGCAGCGATCGCTGAATGCATCGGTCAATTGGAAGGCGTGAACCTGATCCAACCAGGCCCACAACTGAGACGTAAAAACCGCATCCGCACGATCCGAGCGTCTTTGGCCATCGAGGGTAATTCTCTGACCCGCGACCAGATAACCGCATTGTTGGACAAAAAGCGCGTTTTTGGCCCGCCGCATGATATCTTAGAAGTTCAAAATGCAATAACCGGTGTTTGAGTTTCTGCCGGTGGAGCATCTTATCCGTGAGCAGAAGCAAGTGTATTACGATGCGCTCGCAACGGGCGATGATACCGGTGACTGCAGCGTTTTTGTCGCGTTTATCCTTACCCAGATAGCAAAAGCACCAAAACAACTGATTGAAGAAACTCGCGGTGTGACACTTACCGCTGAGAATCGACTTGGGATCGCCCGGATTGCATTTGGGGATAAACCGTTTTCGCGCAAGGAATATCAAAACCTTCTAAAGACCATTTCCCCGGCTACTGCCAGCCGGGACCTGCATAGAGGCGTCAAGATGGGGTTGCTGAGACGCTCCGGAGACAAGCGCACATCGATGTATCAGTTCAAACCGATAAATAATTGATTCTTTTAGGTGTATTTTAAAACAGCATTTTATAACCTTTGAACCCCTGGCCCAGACCCGGTTTTAAAAAATGTGGTGATGGAAAGCAACGTCCATCGAAATGCAAACAATTTCATAAACACGTCCCGTTGCACCAGGGCGGGCTTGAACTCTGAATCCCGCCTGGGCGGGAAACCGATCAGCTTAGGTAAAAACGAGAGAGGTATGATGAACGAGTTCAATCCAATATCCGGATTTGCACAAGCACTGCCCTGGTCGTCTTCGACCATGGAATATCTGGTAGATCGCACGCAACGGACGATTCTTTTCTGGGACGTGTTAAGAAAACGCGGCAACAATTATTTGGCGCACCTGAGAGCCGGACAGCCACCGGTTCTGGTTTTTGACTATGAAATGGTACTCGATGGCCGCACCTTCGAGCAGCCGGTGAACTATTCCCTGATTCGTATCCTGGACCGGCGATCCAAAGAAGATAAGCCAGTAAGACAGAACGAACGCCGGTTAACACGAAAATCGGCAGCTGTGGATTCGGCCGTGCCGATACGACCCATTGTGATCATCGACCCACGTGCCGGTCACGGACCTGGAATCGGTGGCTCCAAACTTAACTCGCAGATCGGTGTGGCGCTGGACTACGGCCATCCGGTCTACTTTGTCATGTTTTATATCGATCCGGAACCAGGGCAGACAATAGCGGATGTTCATGCTGCCGAGATCCGTTTTCTCGAGGAAGTTGCATCAAGACACCCTGATGCTCCCAAACCGGCCGTCATCGGGAACTGTCAGGCCGGCTGGGCTGCAGCGCTGATCGGTGCCGACCGTCCCGACGTGACCGGACCGATGGTCTTCAACGGCTCACCCTTGTCATACTGGGGTGGCGTCGAAGGCGCCAATCCAATGCGGTATAAAGGCGGGCTGTGTGGCGGTGTCTGGTTGACCTCGCTTTGGAGCGATCTGGGAAAAGGTCATTTCGACGGGGCAAACCTGGTGGCCGGGTTCGAGGATCTTAATCCGGCAAACACCTATTGGAAAAAACTCTACCACCTGTTTTCCAACATCGACACTGAAGAAAATAGATTTTTGGATTTTGAAAAGTGGTGGGGTGGCTTTTTCAAGATGAACACCGAAGAAATCCATTTTATAGTCGAAAGCCTATTTATCGGCAACGAACTCGAACAGGGCGTCTTGCAATTGGATAAAGAGAAGGTCATCAATTTAAAAAAATTCAAGGACCCGATTATCGTATTTGCTTCCGGAGGCGATAACATCACGCCGCCGCCACAGGCACTGAACTGGATTAAAAAAGTCTATGGTTCGGTGGATGAAATCAAAAGCCATGGGCAGGTGATCGTTTATATGGTGCATCAAAAAGTCGGACACCTGGGAATCTTCGTCTCCGGCAAGGTGGCCCGAAAGGAACATCGCGGCATCATCGGGAGCGTCGATATGCTCGAATACCTTTCACCGGGATTATACGAAATGATAGTGGAGGGCAATTCCAGCCAACCCTGGCTGGACGATTACGATGTCCACTTCGAGCCGAGAACGATGAAGGATATTCTGGATCTGGACGACGGCCTGCAGGATGAGGAAGCGTTTTTCCCTGCTAATACGATTTCACGCATGAACGACGACATTTATCATATCTTTTTAAGCCCCTGGGTTCGTGCCGGCATTTCAGATGCAACCGCCGAGTCGATCCGGCAAATGCATCCACTGCGGATTGAACGCTACGCGCTCTCAGATCTGAACCCTTTCATGCAGCCGGTTAAACTTTTGACTGAAACGGTAAAACCATATCGTCAGCCGGTGTCGGCAGGAAACCCGTTTCTGGCCATGGAAACCGTTTTTTCAGAGGTTGTGCAGACCGGTCTGAATTACTACCGCGACATGCGGGATCTAACACAGGAATTCTGGTTTAAATCATTATACGGCGCGCCCTGGATGAAATGGCTGTCTGGTCCGCAGGAACAGGTTGGCCAAGAAAAATCAGCGGCACGAAAAATCGACAAGAAAACGCGCCTCCGCCGAAAGGCCTGGGCACAGATGGCCGCCCTCGAAGGCGGATTCGTAGAAGCGATGGTACGGATCTTTATCGCAGTGGCCGGAGCAAACCGCATGCTGGACAAACGCCAGTTTGAGGTTGCTGAGAAAATCTTTAAGGCCAATAGCCGTTTAAGCCGACCGGCTGCCGATAATTACAAAGTCATGATCAAAGAACAGGCCAGGGTGCTGGAATTGAACGAAAAATTGGCCCTCGAGGGGTTGGCGCAGCTACTGCCCACCCCAAAAGACCGTATCGAAGCCTTTACGATCGCAAAGCAGATTGCTAGCGCGGACGAAAAATTGGATAAACGCGAACAGGCCATGCTCGATCGCATCAGTAGGATCCTTGAGGTGAACTGAGTGGAGTTCTTTTTTTCAGGGGCCCTTAAACGGTCAGCCGGACTTTTACTATAGGCTGATGACGGCGGCATCACAGGACATGTTAATGAATTCGGCCGCGGTAGCCATGCGGGCCCCTTCGATCAAATCCTCCTCCGTGATCTGCCGCGCCTTGGCGCAGGGGGTGCAGACCAAAATCGGCACCTCGTGGGCCTGGAGATAGGCCAGCAGGTCGTCGGCCACATCGCCGGTGGCGGCCCGCACGTGCGTGATGATCCCCTCTTTGGCCAGATAAACGCCTTCGTCCAAGAGAAAAAGACTGGTGTTCTTGCCTTCCTTGTGGGCGATGGTGGCCAGGTGAATGGCGCGGGTGGCCCGGTTGGTGTCATTTGTGCCGCAGGACAACGCAATCACGACGTTGTTGGTCATCTGTTCGTCTCCTCATGCTGTCGGGTTGAATGATAAAAATCTAATTGCCTCTATCATATTCACCGGCAACTGTGCAATCATGGATGGGTAGATGCAGCGGTTATCGGTGAACCGTTGCGTGGGTTCTTATTTTCACCGAGTGCTGGGTTAGATGAAAAGCGTCACCTTGCTCTTGGCGGCTTCGCCCAGGAAATTGGCCGCCCCGGCCAGCGAAACATTTGGATAATCGATGAATTCCTCCATGCTGAATCCCATCAGTTCCATCGACATTTCGCAGATAATAATTTCGACACCGAATTCAGCTGCCGTTTTCATGAGATCTTCAAGTGACATTACACCCTTCTTTTTCATCAGGCCCTTGAGCATGCGGGTGCCGAGACCGGCCATGTGCATCTGCGAAAGCTTCAATTGGCGGGCGCCTTTCGGCAGCATCTGACCAAACATTCTGGCGGTCAGATCTTTTTTGGTCACGGTCTTTTTCAGATCCCGCAATACCGAAGTTCCCCAGAAGGTAAAAAACATCACGACTTTCTCGTACATCGCCGCTGCACCGGTGGCGATGATAAAGGCCGCAAGAATCCGATCGAGATCTCCGCTGAAAACGACCATCGAGAGCTGATCGTCAGGCATGTTCTCTTTTACGGCCTGCAGTTCACCTTCCAGATGCACTATTCGATGTTCGAGCGTTTCCACTCTTTCATCCATCGACGTATGGGTTATATCCAACATGATAAACCTCGCAAGATGTCAGTTCCCGAATCCGGAACTGCTAATTGGATTTAATCTGTATTTCGGCCTGCTCCAGGATATCAGGGACGACATCGCTCCAGCCCAGGGGCATAATGTGGACGCCCTGGAATTTGGATTTGTGTTTTTTAATGAATCGGCCCATCATTTCGGCCGCCTTCTTCTTGCGGTCGCCCTTGTCCACTGAACCGATTTCATCGATCCATTCCTGGGGAACGGTAATACCGGAAACGTTTTTGTTCATATAGGCGCCCATCTGGGGCGATTTGAGCAGAACGACGCCCAACTGGACGGGGCGATCGAATTTGGCCGCTTTTTCGACAAATTCATCGACGATCCGATCGTCATAAACGGCCTGGGTCTGAAAAAAATGAGCGCCGGCTTCCACTTTTTTCCCCATTTTCATCAGTTGTAGATCAAGTGGTTGAAAGTTGGGATTCACCACGGCGCCGATGAAAAAATCGGGCGCGTTCAACAGCTCATTGTCGGCCATGTCCTTGCCGGCCTGTAGACCCGCGGCAATCCTGACCAACTGCACCGAATCGAGATCGAAAACCGGCTTGGCTTCCTTGTGATCACCCAGGTTCGTGTGGTCTCCGGTGAGCAGCAGCATGTTGTCGACCCCCAGTGAAAAGGCGGTCAGGAGCTCCGACTGCAAGGCGATCCGGTTGCGGTCCCGGCATATGATCTGGTAAATCGGTTCGTGTCCGCTTTTTTTCAACCGAACGCAGGCGGCCAAAGAACCAAGTTTCATCACCGCACTCTGGTTGTCCGTTACGTTGATCGCGTGCACGCATCCGTTCAAATGTTTCGCTTCTTTGACACAGGACGGAACAAAATTCTCGTCTCTCGGAATGGCCCCTTTAACCGGGCCGACTTCACCCGTTACCACGAACTCGCCCTTTTGGAACAATTCGCCTAATTTCATTGATGGTTCTCCTTATAAATCTTTCATAACGGCATCAAGGCCGGGATTGTCAATCCTGATTGTTAACGGTAATCTTGCCACCCATGGAACAGAAGGTGGCCTCGTGCGGACTTACCTTCAGACTCCGCGGCCGACTCCACTTGGCGTGGTTCTTCGGCTTTTGATACGGCTGCAGCAAATCAAGACGGTTCAGTTTCCTGAGCCGCTCGTAAATCAGAATCCATCCGCAGTCGCGATCCGGGTCCACCTCGCACTTGCCGTTTTCGGCCCCGCCGCAAGGACCGTTGAGCAGGCTCTTGGCGCACAGGGTCATGGGACACAGACCGCCGGTAAACTCGATGATGCATTCGCCGCAAAGTGAACAGTATTCGTTGATTTCGGTTTCAGACACGGTTTCTCCGCCGAAAATGGTGTCGCATCCGGGGTGCACCATCCCACCGTCGGTGGCATCGATGATCGTGTGCACCCCCTGACCGCAACCCAACACCAGGAAAGAATCGGTCTTTTTTACAGGTTCGGCATATTCCTGGGTCAGCACCTTACGGGTGTGATCCAGCTTGCAAAGAGACATACCCTGGGGTCCGGGTACGGTGTATCCGACCACATCGACGCCCCGTCTGGTCAGTCGTTCGGCCATGGCCTTGGTCTCATCTTCGCCGCCGGAGTGGCATTTCCAGGCGCAATTGTTGCACCCGACCACGAAAACTTTTTCCCCGGGTCGGATAAACTGGACAATCTCTTCGATCGGTTTTTGAATAGTTGCGTGCACGTAGCTTCCTCCTCTTATTTAGAAATTGATTAGAAAAAATTCTTTTCATATTTTACCGAGGCCTGTTCAAATTCCTCATAAAGGAGCTTGAGGCGCTCGTTTGCTATGTTCACCTTTTCTATTTTTTCCTCTTGGGCTCTTGTCTCCGGATAACAGGCCAGGCAACGTTCGATACGGCTGGTCTTGCCCAAGCTCGTGATGACGAAGTCGACCATCAGAAAAATCTGGGCGTTGGTGGTATTGGCAAAGTGTTCAACAGCGGTTACGTGTTCCAGATTGATCTCGATGGACACATCATTGCCCTCCCGTGCCAGATTAATATAGTCGTGAATGGCCATCACCGAACCGTACTCTTCGTGGGCTTGGTCATACTTGACCATCATGTCCGGTAGTGAGAAGAGCCGCCGCTCGATATCGATGCCCCCTTCTTCCAGTCGACGAAAATCCCGCTGCAGGTATCGGTTGGCAATCATGACCGCCTGGGATACGTGAGGGCACAGGTTGTGAGGACAGCCTCGGGCATAACATTTTCTGAAGTTGTATTCCCGACCGTCGACATCACCCGCATAGCGACTCAGGAAGATGAATGCCTGAAAAGGATTGTTGCGATGGGCAAACTCTACCGGCAGAATTTCAAAAGAGACCCGGCATGTCACCGATGAACCGCTTTTCTTCAGCAAGATCAGATCGGTAACGCGATTAGGGGGGAAGTGGGTCGTCGCCTGTTCCATGATGGCTCCTCGTATTTTGGTTGATGATTTCCGCCCGGGTCTACTGTCCTATTGCTATCGACCGATTGTGAGGCGGCAATCTTCATGAAGAAAATGCGGTGCGGACCGTGCGCCGGTAATGGGGGGTCGAAAATGGGATCTTCCGGTTGCTATCGTAGTTACGTATTCGGTTCACCTAACCCGCATCGCAAATTGCGCGCTCTTGTACTTTTTATTGATGGTCATCCGAGTTGCCGGCTGCCGTCTAATAAACCATCACCGCATCCGATTCCATCGCCTCGATATTGACAGCGCCTGCGGCGGTGGTTTCGGCGCCATCGATCAAGTCCGTCTCCGCAATATTCCTTTCCTTTATGCACGGCATGCAGACCAGCAGCCTACCGCCCAGTTCAACAAAATCCTGAATCAGCTTTTTCATAGGGGGAAAGCCGCCGCCGGGCAGCATGTGTTCCACATAACCCTTCTGCGTCAGATAAACGGCATTGCCCTGCAGGCAAATGGTGGCCTTCACGTCCATCGCCAGCGCCGCAACGGCCAGCACGAACGGCATCGCCGCTTTTTCCGGATTCTCTCCGCCATACGTCGTGATATATAAAATCTTCTCTTCCTTGTCTGCCATTGCTAATGACTCCTTTCTTTGGGGTCCTTGAAATACGTTATGCCTGCACTTGTCGGGCGATCAGGGTGGACAGGTCTTGCACATCGGCGCCGGCTTTTCTCAAATTGCCGAGACAGATGGGACACATGGCCACAATGGGTTCGTCGGTAAGTTCCAGCTCTTTTATTCGGCGTTCCCCGACCTGCTTGGAAAGTTTTGGAGAAAGCGACTCGGCCGGCCCGCCGCAGCAATTGGTATAGAGCCCGGCGTTCCGTATGGGCACACATTCTATATCCATGCCGGAAAGGACTCTGGCCGGCACGTCGGACAGCTCGAGATATCGGCCGTAAAAACAGGGGTCGTGAAGGGTGACGCGCCGGTGGCCGTTATTGGATTTGAGATTAAGCAGCTCAAAATAGGTGTGGACCTCAAAGCTTTCGCCGGTGTAATCAGGGTAGAGTTTCTTTAAGGCATAGGTGGTATGGGGATCCACCGTTATGAGCTTTTTAATGCCATTTTGTTTCAACTTGGACGCGACATACTTCGCATGCTGGACAAATCCTTCCTGGTCTCCAAGATCGTAAAGCAGGACCCCGCTGTAGTCATCCAATTTGGGATTATAAAAAAAGTCCACCCCGGATTTGGTCAATATTTTGGCAATGTCTTGCAGGATGGCGTTATACTTTCTTTTCTCTTCACCCGGTGTGATCGAGGCCAGCCCCAATCCGGAAAGAAGCTTCGGTATATATTTGGCATAGCTTACGTAGTCGGCCCACTTGGTGTCCTCATAGCGGGCCAGGTAAGTGGTCGATTTCTCGATGTAAGGTACGAACTGGTACATCAGACCGGTGAACAGCAGGGCATCGCCCTGCATGCGCAAATTCTTTCCTTTCCACCAATTGTTGATGACGAATTTTGGTACACCGAAAGGGTTTTTCGTTTTCCTGACGTTATCGGCAATCAGATCGATAATGACCTTGGGATGATACATTTCAAGACCTCCTCCAGTTCGCAACAACGTAGCGTTTTAACCCCAGAATGACTTCTCCGGGATCCGCCTCTCGCGGGCAGGTCTGAGTGCAGAGGCCGCAGTGCAGGCAGCGCCACAGGTCCTGAGCATTCTCCAGGATACGGTCCCTGGCGCCAATCTGGATATATCGGATCATCCGGCGCGGAAAATGTTCATAAATGAGCGGACAGATGGCGGCACAGGTGCCGCAGTTGAAACACTCCAGCGCCGTTTCATTTCCATAATGTGCAATTTCTTCCGCAAAATTCGGATCTATCAATGCCATTTTCTCCTCCTAAGGAAAATCCGCCGACTTTCCATCCGCTTGGATCACACCGGGTGTTCCGCTCCCGTTTCATCGAGATTGTCCGCGGTCTGCTTCCCGGATAGAGCGTACTTGAAGTAACTTCCATCTTTTTCCGCTTCGATGACCTGACCGTATTTTTTCAAAGCGGCAATGTACCAAAGGATTTCTGCTGCAGCGGCCCCTGTCGCCGCAGCAATTTCGGGCACTGTAAGGGCTTGGTTCTTTAGTTGGTCCATGATAACCTTGATGGTCTTCTTTTGGGCCTTCATCCGGTTCGTGGCAGCTTGGATGGACGCCTTTCGACTTTCACGGAGTTTTTTCATGGCTTCTTTTTCGGCCTTTTTGTCCTCTTTGTTCTGGCCCATCGAAATCTCCTCCACCAGTTGCATGGCGTTATATCTCTCTAAATCTCTTCGGTTTCGGCTTGAATCTTCGCGACACTTCAGGCGGCCGCATCGTCGGATAGGATGCGATCGACCATGGCCTCGTATTGTTTCAAGGTCCAGCCGTTGACATCGATGGCGTTCTCCGGGCAAACCGCGACGCAGGCACCGCACCCCAGACATAGAGCCGGAGTAACCCGGGCGCGCCGGACGTGGCGACCATCGATTTCCATTTGGACCAGTTGCAGGGCGCCATCCGCAAGACAAGCTTCAACACAAGCCCCGGATCCCTTGCATTTTTCAAGATCCACTTCCGCCACGAACGGATCGAGTTCGACATAGCCGCGACCGAGCAGCGCTGCGGCCTTCACCGCCGCACCGCCGGCTGCGTTGCAGGCCTCGCCGACATCCATGGGCGCCTGACAGGTACCGGCCAGAAAAATACCGGCCTGGGGCAGTTCGACCGGCCGTAATTTGGGATGGACTTCCAGAAGGAAGCGATCGGTTCCCACCGGTAGTTTCATCATCTCCACCAGTTCGGATATGCCCATGGGCTCCATTCCCGTGGCAAGGACCACCAGGTCCGCCGGCACTTCGACTTCTTCACCGAAGGTCAACGTGTCTTTGGCCTTGACCCGCAGCGGAAAGTCGCCTGAAGCGCTGTTATCAACAACCTGCGGAGATTCTTCGGCTTCGAACCGCAGAAATACTACTCTGTTCCGGGATGCCTGGCTGTAAAGTTCCTCCTGACCGCGGCCGTAGGTACGGATATCCCGGTAGAACTCGTACACGCTTGTCCCGGGATAGGCTTCGCGAATGGTGTTGGCTGCGTTGAGCGTGGCCGAACAGCAGGTGCGGGAACAATACTCGTTCAAACGGCCCGATTCGTCTTCGGGGTGAATACCGGGAATTTGCCGGCTGCCGACACAGTGAATCATGGCCACGCTGCGGATTTCCCTGCCGTTGACCACCAAGCAGCCGCCTTCTTTTTCGGCAGTGGCCAGTGACTGAATCAGCTCCGGCAAGGTAATGACCTGCTCAAATTCTTTGAAACCGTATTCTCCCCGGCGCGGCTTGTATGTTTTGAAGCCGGTGGCCAGAATGATCACACCGGTTTCTAAGGTCAGCTCTTCTACAGCGGTCTGTATCGAATTCGGATAGATCCCTGCAAAGGGCACATACGCACCCGGCTCCAAATTATTAAGCACGGAGGGGGCGGGTCCCGCATCCGTGTCGATCGGTGATGGCGGCTGGTTTTTCAGGCCGAGTTTAAAGCTGCCGACAAACCCTTCAAACCTCGCAACCGTGGTACAGGTATGAACGGAAATAGCAGGATCCGCCAGTACTTGACCGGCAAGTTCTTCTACCAAATCATGAGCTTTTTCCCCGGTGGGGGCAACCCGATCGAGGCGCGCCAGTTGGCCGCCCAGAAAGGGTGATTTTTCGATCAGCGCGACATCGATACCCCGCTCCGCCAGGTCCTTGGCCGCTCGCAGGCCAGCGATCCCGCCCCCGATAACGGTGGCGTGCGGCTTGGCGTCAACCCGGATGGGCTCGAGCGGAACGAGTTGCTCGGCCTTGGCGGCGGCCGCTGAAATCAGACGGGTCGCCTTGTCGGTGGCGGCCTGACCGTGATGCACCCAGCTGACATGCTCGCGTATGTTGGCATGGTCGTAGATATACGGATTCATGCCAGCCCGAATCAGGGTGTTGCGAAAGGTGGTTTCGTGAAGGCTGGGCGCACAGGAGGCCACGACGACCCGGTTGACCGTGCCTTTTTTCAGATCCTCCATGATCATTTCCTGGCCGGGGTCGGAGCACATGAACATGTTCGTTCGCGCCGCCACCACTCCGGGCAACTTCGCTACCTTCTCGCGCACCGCTTCCACATCCACGTGATCGGATATGTTGCCGCCGCAATAGCAAATGTAAACACCTACTTTAGCCTGTTCGTTATTCTTTTCCTTTTTTATCTTTTCTTCGGTCATTCCTGCATCTCCCCGTCAAGGGTACTGCGTGTTCCGAGTTGCGTGTTAAAAAATGGAGGATTTAGCCCGAAACGCGCAACCCCTAGCCCGCCACACGTTTTACTTCAGGCCACTGCCTTCCGGGTTTGCCGAAAGTGCCCCATATATTTGGCCGCCTCCATGGCCGCCGCACCGGACTCGGTAATCGTGTCGACAATATCTTTTGGCCCGGCAGCGGCACCGGCAACAAAAACACCTTCCATGTCGGTTACCGTCGGGGACAATTTGGGCCGGATCGTATGAATGAACTGATCAGACCCTTCAGAAACCGGGCAGACACCCTGCGGTTTCCAGCCTGGAATCATGCCCAGCGACAAGACCACCAGATCGTGGTCAGCCGTGGTCACCCCCTCGCCATTCTGGGCTTCATAGCTCAAAGCTACGGCACCGTTCTGGCCTTTGCTGATGGAGGCGACTTTGCCTTTGACAAATTCGATTCCCATGGCTTTGGCGTTCTGATAAAACTGCTCATATCCTTTGCCGAAAGCGCGGATATCCATGTAGTAAATGGTGATATCCGCCAGAGGCAGGGATCCGGAGAGCAGCATAGCCTGTTTGATGGCATACATGCAGCAAACCCTCGAGCAGTAAGATATGCCCATGCTTTTATCCCGAGAGCCGGCGCACTGGATGTAGGCGATTGAGTCCGGTTCCATGCCGTCCGATGGCCTCAGAACACGATTGTAGGGGCCGTGCGGTGCCAGGAGCCGCTCCATCTGCAGCGCTGTGATCACGTTGGGAATCGTTCCGTTGCCATACTGCTGCTTGTTTGTGACCGGTGTCAGCTCGAAACCGGTAGCCAGCACCGCCGATCTGGACCGGATGACAAAGTCTTGGGGCTGTTGAAAATAATCGATGGCATCGGTGGGGCAGGTCTTGGAACATTTGCCGCACAGCATACAGTTTTCCGCGTCCATCACCGCGATCTGGGGGATGGCGTTTGAGAAGGGAATCGAGATGGCCTTGCTTGCCGAAAAACCGCCCTGCTCGTCATCGGCCACGTACACCGGGCAGGCGTATTCGCACTGCCGGCACCCGATGCATTTAATCGGGTCGACGTAGCGCGGCCGCTGGGTGACAGACGCTACCAGCACATCTCCATCGCGTCCCAGCTTGTTCAAGTCGCAGTAAGAAAAAAGGGAAATATTGTCGTGATGCGCCGCGGCCGCCATTTTGGGGGTCGTGATGCAGCTGGCACAGTCGAGGGTTGGAAATACCTTGGATAGACGGATCATCTTGCCCCCAATCGATGCATCTTTTTCTACGACCGCCACTTTAAAGCCTTGATCCCCCAGATCGAGGGCTGACTGCAAGCCGGCAATCCCTCCGCCGACAACAAGGGCATCAAATTCTAAAACTCGTGTGGCTTCCATTTATTTCTCCTCATTCATTCACACTTGAAATACTGCTGACAGAATGGACCCAGGCCATTCGGGTCGTTTTTCTATGCCGTGCCGTGAGCCTGTACCCGCTGGACGGAAAATCAGCTCTGTGAGAGAACCGGCGGTCCCAGTTCCTTGACCAGGTCATTCATTTGATTGACCTCGTTTAGAAAGGCCCGGTTGCAAACGGTACAGATGGCGGTCAGCCGCAGTCTCCGATTGTCCAGTCCAAGCTCTCTCATCTTTGCATAGACCCGGTCGAGTCGCTTTGCCATAGCCTTATAGGCGCCATCATAGGGGCACTCTTCGCCGCATGACATCACGATAATCCCGCTGATTCCTTTTTTATAACAATCGATGTAGAAGTGTTCCGGAAAAAGCACAGGTGCGCGGACCCTCAGGATATAGGTGTTCGTGGGGTAGGTTGAATGGGCCTGCCCCACGGAATCGGCACCCGGATAGGCACAGCTTTCTGTAGCCAGGATTAAAATCTTTTCCTTGTTTGCTCCGTTGCCGTTGGTCGCCATAGTGCTCCTGCCTATTTGTTTCTGCGGACGAAGTGTTTGTCGTACCCGTCGACTTCCAGAATTCCCAAATAATCGTGACCGACTTTTTTGGCCCAGGCCGGGATGTCCTTGCGGGTGCCGGAATCGGCGGAATAGATCTCCAGTACTTCGCCGACTTTTACTTTACCAATTCCTTTTTTAGCTTCGAGAAGCGGTCCCGGGCAGGCGCTGCCCCGGGCGTCGACGGTGCTGCTGGCTTTAATTTCGCTGAGATTCAATTCTGTCATGATATCCTCCTTGTGTTTTGATGAAGTCCACCGCTCTTCAGCGGCTGTTGTGATTAAATTTTGGTTGCAGCGACCTTCACAGATGCCATCGTCTTCCTTGGGACCGTCAGCGACCGACCGCTTCAACAGCATTAACCTGAAATATGGATCTTTTTCTTCGACACGGTCCATGCCAACCATTGCGTAAGCATTGTGGGGAAGAATTTTGAAAAGATCCGCCGGCGTGTCCGGATCACTCCACAGGACCTCGAGTGACTCTCCCGGTTCGATACCCCTCAGGGCCTGGCTGATCTTCAAGAGAGAAAACGGCATGATGGTTCCGCGCAGATCGAGGTAATGGGTTATCGAACGATTAAAATTTATTTCCTGTTCGCTCATTATATTTCCCTATGAGCAAGTTGGGTGCCACAAGCACAATAAAAAAATCCCCCCCCACTGGATTGATGAAAAATTTTTGAATTTATTAGCGTTTACAGATAATTGAATACGTACTTCGTTCAAATTCCCGGTCGAACCGCCAACAATTTCTTCTGCTCACTAAAAAAATCCTTGATTTTGAGTGTTAAATTGTTAAAAGTACAAATTTAACATATGTTAAATTCTTAACAGGGGATAGGAAATGATAGACCAGGAGTTGAACGCTTACTGGAAAACGGTGGTCGATACGATTCACGACGGCATCATGATCGTCGACACGGGTGGAACGATCGTTTCGGTCAACACCGCCTTCGAGTCGATAACGGGCTACCCCAGAGATGAGATCATCGGCCGGTCATGCACGATTCTGCACTGCAACACCTGTGAAGCCACCCGCGAAAAAGCGGATTGTCACTGGTGCCAGTTGTTCAGGATCGGAAACGTCCGCAAACAGAGCTGTGTCATGATGCGCAAGGACGGCAGCTATCTGCATATCCTCAAGAACGCGGCTTTGCTGCACGACGCGCAAGGCGAGGTGATTGGCGGCGTGGAAACCATGACCGATGTCACCGAGCTGATTGAAAAGGACACGCAGATCGAGGCTTTCAGACGGCAACTTCGTGCCGAAGACGGTTTCCACGGGATTCTCGGTTCCTCGGCGCCGATGCAGCGCGTCTATGACCTCATCACCAATGCCGCCCAGTCGGATGCACCCGTGATCATATTCGGTGAGAGCGGTACCGGCAAAGAACTGATCGCCAGAGCCATCCACGAATCCAAATCAGCGCAGCAGCGGCCCTACGTCAAGGTCAACTGTGCCGCCTTGAATGAATCGTTGCTGGAGAGCGAGCTTTTCGGACATGTCAAGGGGGCTTTTACCGGCGCCCACAAGGATCGCACGGGACGGTTCGAGGCGGCCAGCGACGGTGATATTTTTTTAGATGAAATCGGCGACCTGCCCTTTTCGACCCAGGTCAAGCTGTTGCGGGTACTCGAAGAGAAAGTGATCGAACGGGTCGGCGATCAGCGGCCGATTTCCATCGATGTCAGAATCATCTCGGCCACCAACCGCGATTTGAAGCGGCTGGTCGAGCAGGGGAATTTCAGGGAAGACCTTTTCTACCGGATCAATGTCATCCCCATCCACGTTCCACCCTTACGGGAGCGGGTCAGCGACATTCCGCTGCTGGCCGAACATTTCTTCCGCCGCATTCAGCTCAAGAGCGATAAAAAAATCAACGGCATCGCCAAGGACGCCATGCAGTTGTTAATGGCCCACACCTGGCCGGGCAATGTCCGGGAACTCAAGAGCACGTTCGAATATGCCTTCGTCACCTGTCAGGGGCTCATGATTCAGCCCCGGGACCTTCCGCCGGATATTATCGGCAAGCCAATAGCATTACCAACCGCCATCAGTGCCATGGGAACCAGAGACGACACAAAAAAACGCCGGCTGATCGAAGCGCTGGAACAGGCCGGCGGCAATCAGTCGCAAGCCGCGGAAATTTTGGGCGTCACCCGCGTGACCGTCTGGAATCAGATGAGAAAATACGGCATCGCAGCCAAACAGAACCGTTTCGTTACAGAGAGCCCGTAGACTTTTTTTCAGCACCACCACTTTTCGAGGCGTCACCAATGGTAGTTTTGGCACATAAATTGCTGATATCTGTCTCAAGGGGTGACTTGGCATTACCTCCATCAAACACCTCCATTACCCCTCCATTGTATCGACCCCGCTGTAACGGCGGGGTCGATATTTCTTGGAAGATGGTGTAAAAGGCATCGGCGATACTATCGAAGACGCCTTGCTGCCAATACAACACCCTTTACTTTAGGAGGAAATTCCATGAAGACCTTAGTTGTTTATTCGAGTCAATCCGGCAATACGCGCAAACTGGCGGATGCGGTGTTTGCAGCCATCGATGCCGAGAAGGAAATCTATCCTGTGGACGAAGCACCGGACCCGAGTGGATACAATCCGGTCGCCGTCGGGTTCTGGTTTAAGGCCGGTAAACCCGATCCCTTGTCCTTAGAATTTCTTTCAAAGATCAAGGGCCAAAACCTTTTTTTCTTTGCCACTCACGGCGCGGCGGCAGGATCGGCCCATGCAGAAGACGCCATGTCCCATGCCAGAAGCCTGGTACCCGAAGCGAAGGTACTCGGCACTTTCAGTTGTCAGGGCGAGGTCAATCCAGAAATATTGGAAAGAGTATCTAAAAAACCGGAACCACCGGTTTGGCTGAAAGATGCACCCCACGCAGTGGGTCACCCGAACCGCAATGACATACAGGAACTAAAAAAAGAACTGGAAAATATTAGAAAAAAATTTGGCTGGTAGAGGGCTTTTGATTTATAAAATTATTATTTCATGGTGCCTCCACCCTTCAGACTAAAACGACACCCCTGGCAGAAGAAAGAGCCTGTCTTTCGGAACCGACCATTCCGTTCGAGCAGGCGACAGATGAAAGCCAAGAGAAACTCAGAGCTCGAATTGACCGGAAAATACCTTATGAAAGGAAAAACATAGGAATGGGAAAATGCTCTTGTCATCCGGAAAAAGAAACCAGCTTCATGTGTACGAAGCATGGTGTGTACTTGTGCGACGAGTGCCTCACGTGTCGAGATCCCAACATATACTGCAAACATCGCTCATCCTGTGTGATCTGGTTTATGCAGAAGCGGCAGAAGGGTTTGAAAGCCGAGGCTGAAACTGAAATACGGGCGATAAATCAGACCGTCAATTCCCCAGCGTAAGGAATGGAGGCGATAGATCATGAAAAATAGGATGGTTTTCATCACCCTGTTGACCGCCCTGGCGCTGACTGCCTGCGCAACCGCCAAAATTTCTGATGAACAATATAAACCGGCAATCGCAGGGGACGTTCTTCCGGTTATCGAGCTGCCTGTCCCGCAAGACGGGCGTCTTCAGGAATATCTCGGTGTTTCCGGTGCGGGTCTTTTTTCGGTGGATCAGATCAAAGCCGACATTGTGATCATCAAGCTGTTCAGTGTGTACTGTCCACTGTGCCACAAGGACGCGCCCAAAATGAACCAATTGTATGCAAAGATTGAAAGCAACGCAGAACTCAAGGGGAGGTTAAAGCTCATCGCCATCGGAGCCGGCAATTCTGTCCAGCAGGTGGCTCAATTCAGAGAGGAATATGGCTTGAAGTTTCCCGTGTTTGCCGACGGAGATGCCTCGATCCACAAGCGACTGGGCAGCGTCAAGTTCCCTTACTACGTGGGTGTAAAGTTGGATGGCGACCACAGCGCCAGGATTTTTTATGCCCGGCTGGGTCAGATCAAAGATACCGATACATTCCTGCAATCGATCCTCCGAGCTTCAAAAAAATAGAGACATCGCCGAGTGTCGACGGTTCATGCCGCCTTGCGGTACGGATTGTGTCCGCTGGTCAATAGATTTACCACAGGTGACAATAAGAACAAGACTTTGTAGCCATCCAGCGTTACTATAACGTTACCTTCGTCCCTTCATCAGCAAAATCTTCCGGCTTTTCGAACTTCGCCCACCCGAACATCCAATATAAAAACCCTCACCTATCTGTTTTTATTACTATTTACAGGAACCGATGGCTTCACTTAGGTCTCTTCAGGTCCTTGTGAACACTGGCATTAAACATGCAGAAAAAGAATATGACGGCTTATTCGGTGCGGGCATGCCAAATGACTTCTTAAACATATCGCCCGCAGGTGTAAATAACGGCATAGAGGAAAGGGGGAACGAATGTGTTGAAAAAAATCCTATTGTGTACGTGCTCGACAGACTACTGTGAACACATCTTTAATTTTGCCCTGAACTTTGTAGAAGAAAAAGAGGTGTAAGATGAAGATCCTGGAAAATGCTAAAAGGAAAACGAAGTGTGCCAATTGCGGTTACACTACCGACGGCAGGTTTAAAGGAGATATCTGTCCCAAATGCGGACTGGCTTACTGGGAATGCTCGGGGTGCGGCTTTCTCATTACCGCCGAGGCGCCGCCTGATGTCTGCCCGGTGTGCAATCAGAATTGCGCCTTTATCAATGTTACCTGTTATACACCGGATTGCGGCGGAACCGGTAACATTGATCCACGGTTATTGCGCGGAATAAAATGACATATATCGCTGCCTGTTTGGCCCGTTACCTTCCCGGCGACCGGGAATTTCCTTTGAAGCGGAATGAAACTCATAATGGAACTCTTACCGGTTACTAAACATGCATTGATGATCACTTTTTTCGTATTCGTGATGATGGTACTGGTGGACTATATTGACACGGCCGGAAAAAGGTGGCTTTCGCGCATGATGAAAGGCGGGCAATGGCGCCAATATACGCTGGCATCTTTTCTGGGTTCTACCCCGGGCTGCCTGGGTGCATTCATGAACGTCAGCCTTTACGTGCACGGCATGATCAGTTTCGGGGCGATTGTGGGCGGCATGATTGCCACCTCCGGTGATGAAGCCTTTGTAATGCTTGTGCAGTTTCCCGGTACAGCGCTTACACTTTTTGTCCTGCTGTTTATTGCAGGGATAATTTTTGCCTGGATCAGTGACAAGCTCGCTATTATTCTGGGCATTGTTCCTTGCCAATCGTGCCAAGATCGGCGTTGTGAAGATTGTGAATCCAATCGAGCAGATGATAAGCCCATCGTCGACCTTTTGCGTGCCACAACCATCAAAAAAAACTTACAATCACTGTCCTTTAAACGATTCTTACTGCTGGCGTTAATTGTCGGTTTTTTATTTCTTGTTATCACCGGCATTTTGGGCCCGCCTGCCTGGAACTGGAAACGAACGACCTTTGGGGTGCTATCTGTTTTTGTATTTTACATTGCTTTGTCCGTATCCGAACATTACCTGCACGATCATATTTGGGGCCACATCATAAAGAAACATATCTTTCGCGTCTTTTTATGGACCCTTGGTGCCCTGCTTTTTTTACATTTCGGTTTGAAGTGCTGGGACCTCAATCGCTTTATCCATTCCCAGATGTTCTGGGTATTATTAATCGCCGGGTTGATGGGGGTTATACCCGAATCCGGACCGCACCTCATATTCGTCATGATGTATGCGCAGGGTCTGGTGCCGTTTTCCATCCTTTTCACCGCTTCGTTTGTCCAGGATGGACACGGCATGCTCCCACTACTTTCTTACAGCCTTAAGGATTCTGTTCTGATAAAAGTTTTCAATCTTGCTTTTGGACTGATCCTTGGAGGGACACTTTTTGCTTTAGGTTTATGAGTGCAGAAATGCATAGTTATGTTTCAGACTCAGAATTCGAAACAGCCGTGATGAACCGGGCCAGAAGGCCGGGCTTTCCAAAACCAATCAAGCCGGCCCTTGGAGTGGAATACGATATTTTTTCATGTACTTCCAAACCGCCGTGCGGCTGATCCCGATCCGGCGGGCGGCCTCGGCCTTGTTCCAATCGCTTTCATTCAATATTTCGAGCAATTCCTCCTTGTCGATTTTCACCCGCCGATATGGTCGTGAAACGCTCCGGTACGGCTCTTCCTTTTTTAGCTGTCGGTAGCGCGCCTGCCTCAGCTCAACCGGCAGGTCATACGGCTCGATCTGCTCCCGGTTGCAAACGACAAAGGCATGTTCGATGGCATTTTCCAGTTCACGGACATTGCCCGGCCAGCTGTAATCCATGAAGATGCGCAACGTTGCCTGGGACACCCCCAGGATCTGTTTGGCGGTTTTCTTGTTGTGCTTTTGAATGAAATGACCGACCAGAAGCGGTATGTCATCCCTTCGCTGGTCAAGGAGTGGCAGCTGGATTGGAAAAACCTTCAAGCGATAATAAAGATCATCGCGAAAAGCACCTTCACGAACGAGGTCGTAAAGGTTTCGGTGGGTAGCGGCAATGATGCGGATGTTGATTTTACGTCTTTTCGATTCCCCGACCCGTTCGATCTCCCTTTCCTGCAGAACGCGCAGCAATTTGACTTGGATGTACGGGCTCAGCTCTCCAATTTCATCCAGAAATACGGTTCCTCCCTCCGCCTCCTCAAAGCGCCCGGCACGGTCATGCAAGGCACCGGTGTAGGCGCCTTTTACATGGCCGAAAAGTTCACTTTCCAGGAGCGACTCGGAAAGCGCCGAGCAATTGACCGTAATCAATGGTCCGGCAGCCCGTTCGCTATTATAATGAATCGCACCGGCCACCAGTTCTTTACCCGTCCCGCTGTCCCCATGAACCAGTACGGTGACATCGCTCGCGGCGGCTGCTTTTATCGCTGTAAACACATCTCTCATAGCATGGCTTTTTCCGATGATGTTGTCCAACCGGTGAATTTCTCCCAACCGCCGCGCCGCTTCCTCAATTTTTCGTCGTGCCTTGCTCAACTCGGTCATATCCGTGACCGTTTCCACGACCCCGATAATATTCTCATTTTCATCACGCACAACACTGGCATTCTTGATGATGGATACGTTGTGGCCTTCTTTGTGTTTCAGGAAACATTCCTTGACCTCCGAGATTCCAAGTTCGATGATGCCACATTTTTTGATACCCGCGGGGCATTTTTTACCGAAGCAACGGCTGCATTGCAAAATTTCGCAAGTCCTGCCCAGAGCTTCTTCAGCCGAATAACCACTGATGCGTTCCATGGATGGGTTCCAGGAAGAAATGCGGCCATCGGCATCCATTGTAAACACGCCGTCGGCCATGGAATCGATAATTTGATTGACGAACCGGAAGTTCCATATTTCATGAGTTTTTTTCGTCATGATCCCGCAACCCCATAACCAGCATGAGAGAATTCAAACGTTATGTAACGTTACTATACATAATCTCCAACCCATTTCATTGTCAACGGTGAACGTATTTGTTTGAAGCATCAAAATAATTTCTAACGTTATTTCGTTTAATTCTTAACGGTTAGATATCTTATTCATTATGCCCCGCATCCTATCGTCGTCGCTGGCACAAATATTGGAGTGTGTCACTATAAACAGGACAAAAGCCGGAGGGTGACCGGATTCTATGAAAAAACACCGTGATTCTAATCTATTCAATACCGAATCTCTGCGAAAGGAGGAAATTATGAAAGCCAGAAATTGTTGTAAAACCATGGAGGCGGAACTCACTGCGTGGAAGGCCAACGTCTATGACATCGTGCGTAAGATGGAAGAACTGCCCGGTGGTGAGAAAGAAAAGATCCTGCCCAACATCGAGGACCTGCACATCCTCATCTCGGAAATGGATCAACGGATTGATCAGATTCGGGACAATTGCACCCCTGAAACCGGAATTGACGACATCAGAACCGACAGAGAAAAATTCGACAAATCTTTGTCCACCCTGCGCATGAAGGCGGAAGATGCCATGCGGGGCCTGGGTGCCGGCAACTTTGGCGGTTAAGGCGGTTGATGTCCCCTGCACCCCCTACCTGTCAAGCGTTTAGAGGCAGCGGCGCCTGTCCGCTGCCTCTTTTCGAGCATGGAGTTGAAACTCGTTTTTTCATGAAATATTTGGGCAAAGGATTAACGTTTATAACATGCGTCGCGTAGTGTTTGCAGTGCAAATCAACCTGACGGCATGTCAGGAACAATCTATATTTTAAGAGACAGGCGACCATGGAAGATTATCAACACCAGAGTTTCAGAGAATTGGAAGCGTGGGTCAAATCAGGCGTGACGTTGGTGGATTTTGAATCCCCATGGTGTAGCCCCTGTCGCGACCAGAAACCGATTATCGATACATTGGCCAGGCGATTCAAGGGCGAGGCCAGAATAATTGAATTAAACATCGACGACCATCGGCAGTTTGCCATCCAACTCGGGATTACCAGCATTCCGACGTTGATCATTTTTAAGAACGGAAGGGAATTGCAGCGGTTTGTCGGTCTGCAGCCTGCTGAGGTTTTATCCAGAGCAATTGAAAATGTCCTCGGTAAACACAATAAGGAGGTCCCAATGGAAGCCATGTTTCAACCGTATCGACTGGCCAACCTGGATTTAACAAATCGTTTCGTGTTTCCACCGATCAAAACCGGGTATGGCATGCCCGGAGGGATCGTCACCGATCGACAACTCATCTACTACCGACAGATCGCCCGAAACGGGCCGGCTGCTATCATCCTTGAGCCGGTGTCCGTGACCCCCGAAGGTCGCGAACACCCGAAACAACTCTGTGTCCACCTGCCGGAAAGCGTTGCGGAATTGAAAAAGATCGTCAATGTGATCCATGAGGAAAAACGACTGGCCTGCCTCCATTTGAATCACGCCGGCGCAGCCGCCAATCCTATGGTCACCGGCACGGCCTCCAAGGCCCCTTCCGTAGTTAAATGTTTAACCAGCGGAAAAGAATCGGAGCCGCTGAGCGGGGAGGAGATAGGCACAATTATCGCCGGATATACATTTGCAGCCCGGAAGGCAAAAGAAGCGGGCTTTGATCTGTTGGAGATCCAGGGCGGGCACGGCTATTTGATTTCTCAATTTCTGAACCGCAAGATAAACAAGCGATCCGACCGTTTCGGAGAGGACCGACTGGCTTTTGCAAAAGAGGTTTTTTCAGCGGTGAAAAAGGGCGCACCTGACCTCCCCTTTATGATCAGAATTTCGGGTAACGAGATGTCTCCGGAGTTCGGGATCGACCGGGAAGACCTGCTGCCGTTCATTCAGATGGTGGAACAATCGGGTGCCGTTGCCATCCACGTGGGAATGGGAAGCTCATGCTTCAGCCCGCCTTGGTATTTTCATCATTCCAGTCTGCCGGAAAAACCGCAAATGGATGCCCTCGCCTGGGTTCGGGGACAGACGAACCTTCCTTTAATCGTCACCGGACGAATGGGACGGATACATAAAATTGAGATGATTCTCCAAAAAAATCTGGCCGACCTCGTCGGCCTCGGACGGCCGCTCATTTCCGACCCCGATCTCATCGAAAAATGGCAAACCCGGCAGTACGACGAAGTGAGATACTGTGGTTACTGTCTCCAGGGGTGTCTCCATCGATTAAAAAATGGTGAACCTCTGGGATGCAACCTCAATCCGGCGATCGGAAAGCCCGCCCTGGAACCGACGCCAAACCCCTTGAAGATCCTGGTGGCGGGCGGCGGTCCGTCCGGTATGAGTGCGGCGGTTTACCTCGGTCAACGCGGTCATCGGGTAACCGTTGCGGAAAAGGAAAACCACCTCGGCGGACAATTTTCGCTTGCCTGGCAGGCACCCGGCAAGCAGAGCATGCGGGAAGGCTTGTACGCGTTGAATTATTGCACACGGACAACCGCCGAATCCGTCATCATGGGACGCAAAGTCGATGTGGACCTAGTTCAAGAAGTTCAACCGGATCTCCTGGTGTGGGCCACCGGTGCGGTTCAAAATTTTCCCGACATCGAAGGTCTGCAAGATCAGTATGTCATGACATCCGTGGAATATTTCGGTGGAGAAAAAGAAGTAAAAGGCCCCCGGATCCTCGTGATCGGTGCCGGTCGGTCCGGTCTCGAAATTGCGGAAAAATTGGGCTTGCAAAGTTTCGACGTCCTTGCCACCAAAAGGACAGATCCTATCGGCAGCATGATGGAAATGATTACCAGAAAGCTGACGCTGATGCGAATCGAACAGATGTCGACCGTCACTTTGATGGCCCATACCACGGTAAAGACCTTTTGGGCCGACGGTGTCGAAGTGGAACAGGATGGTGAAAAGAAACGTCTGGCACCGTTTCAAACCGTCATACTGGCTTCAGGGATGCACGCAGCACCCGGGCCGGGCAAAGACATACAAATGGCGGTTCCCAAACTGGAAATCATCGGGGATGCCAACGAAGTCCAGGATATATTCAGTGCCGTACATGCCGGCTATGAGTTGGCTCAAAGATATTGATGCGGTCTGAAACCGTATCGGATGAAGTCAACCCGTTACATCACTCGCATTCTGAAATTCAGCCCTAACGGAGGGGAATACAAATGGAAAGTGTATCATTCTCAAAAATAGCCATCGTATCCTGCGGTACCCTGAGCCTTGAGCTGAATTACTTGAAGCAGGCCGGTGTATTGGATACGGATCACCTCTACTTCACGACACCGGGGTTGCATGAGGACATTCACGAATTAGAACGCCAGTTGATCCGCAGAATCGCAGCGGCCAAGGAAAAAGCAGACAAGGTGCTGGTGGTTTACGGGGGTAAATTCTGCTACGTCAACGCAGATGAGCCCACCCGGACGATGCAAAAAATCATCGCGGAACAGGGGCCGAATGTGGCCCGGATCGACGCGACGCATTGTATGGACGTGATTGCAAGTGAGGCCGAGCGGGAAGAAATCGCGCGGGAGGTTGCCGGCGGAGAAAAAGTCTGGTGGATGACGCCGGGTTGGGTAAAATTTCGCCACAAGGTTTTTAAGGGTTGGGACAAAGGACTGGCCAATGAAAACTTCCCGCGCCACACCGGAGGGGCTATCGTGCTGGACGGCATCGGCTTCATGGACCGCTATATGGCGGAAAAGCCGGAGGAGTTTCTCGAATACGCCGATTGGATGGGGATTCCGATGACGCCCTATCCGGTCACCCTCAACCGTTTCGAATCGCTACTCGCCGATCAGGCACGGCGGTTGTCGAGCGGATAGGGCACTCTCTGTTCGCCGACAGAGGCCTCAGGTGAAACCGTCCCCTGATATTCATTTATAAAGAAAGGAGGAGAACATGTACGCCCTCATTTATGACGAACATAATCTTCTACAACCCCGGAAAAAAATTATTTCGGTACACAGAAGCAGGGAGACGGCGGAAACGGCCTTGCAAAAACGAATGCGGAAACTGGGACGGACCGTCGAAGAATGCAATACCCGGATCGTATGGGTCGACGGCAAAGCCAAAAAGGGAAATTATCTCACCGCATCTGAATTTAAGACATGGCGGCCGGGAGAAGAAATCCCGGAAGGAGAGCTTTACTCTGACACGGATTAATCAACAGATGAATGTCTCGAATGCCGGAACCCCAATATTTACTGCAAGTACCGATCCTCTTGCCCCATCTGTTTTATGCAGAAGCGGCAAGAGGGTTGGGACGCCAAAGCTGAAACTGAAAAACGGTCGGTAAGTAAGGCTTTTCACCCGGCGGCCGATTACGGATGAAAGGCCGATAACAGCATCAGACGGCTCGCCGTCGGCGCCACCGCGCAAGCCATGACGTTTTTCTCTTATGTGAGCTTATGTGGCTCTATTCGTAAATACAGTGGCATTCATTGACCGATGCATCCCGCCGCACCGTGTTGCTCGGCGCTCGTATACGCTTGTGGTATGGTCGCTTCTCGCGCCTTGCGCTGCGGGCGCCTCTGTCCTCTCGGTGCGTCACCTTACTTACGAACAGGACCACTTAGGTAATCAAATCTTCCGGGACAGTTCGGCCATCTTGCCGGCAATCTCATCAAAGGCCCGGGTGACATTCGAATCGGCATTGGCATCGCGGTAACATTGTCCGGAGTCTCCGCATTGGACAACGTTCGGGTCGATCGGAATTCTACCCAGGAAGTTTAGACCGAACTGTCGGGCCGTTTTTTCGCCGCCGCCGGAACCAAACAGGTCGATGATTTCACCGCAATGCGGACAACTCAACCCGCTCATGTTTTCGATCAGCCCGAAAACGTTCATTTTGACCCGTTTACAAAAACTGATCGATTTGCGCACGTCCGCCAGCGCCACTTCCTGTGGTGTTGTCACGATAATGGCCTTGGCATCCTTTACGATCTGGGCGATGGTCAACGGCTCGTCGCCGGTTCCGGGTGGAGAATCGATCACCAGAAAATCGAGCTCTCCCCACTCGACATCCCCGATAAACTGTTGAATGGCCGAATACTTTATGGGACCGCGCCAGATGACGGCTTCGTCTTTGGTCGGCATGAGGGATTCGACCGACACGGCCTTTAGATTGTTTGAATAGCTGGCCGGTGTCAATTTGCCGTTTGGCCCCACCTCCAACATGCCATTCAGGCCGAGCATGCGCGGAACATCGGGTCCGTGAAGATCGACATCCATGATCCCGACCTTGAAGCCTTTGTTCGCCAAAGCGATTGAAAGGTTGACGGCGGTACTGGTTTTTCCCACGCCGCCTTTACCGCTCATGACCAGAAACTTGTGCCTGATTTTCCCGAGTGCACTGTTGATCTTCGCATCCTGCTCCGCATGTGGATCCTTTTTAGCGGAAGGATCCGGAACTTTGTCCATTATCTCTACCATGAATCTGTTGCCTCCTTTAAATTTATTCAGCTGGCCCCCGGTAGAGCCGGGGGCCAGCTGAATAAAATTACATACGCTCTACATTAATTTCGGTCGATTCCTTACAATACACATAAGGCGCCGCAGAACCGAAGTATATTGGATTATCTTAAGGCGGCGGGGCCGGTTTATTGCCGGTGTTCATGACACGGTGAAATTCTGCGCCTCCACATTGTGGGCAACCCTGAGGCCTCCCGGTTCCGCGCGGCTCTTCCCAGTGGTGACGGCAATGGTGACACCGAAAAAAGCGTGCCGCATCGACCATTTTAAAGTTCCCCCCCTCGATGTTGATGGCTTTGCCGTTGATGATGGCGTCGGCAACTGCCTTGCGGGCCCGCTGTATAATGCGGCCGAAAGTGGCGCGCGAAACCCCCATGCACCTTCCGGCTTCTTCGTGAGACAAACCCTGCAGGTCGGAGAGTCGAATCGCTTCGCGCTCATCCACCGTCAACCGCACCTCGTCGAGATCCAGCATGGGAATACCGCGCGGTTTGAAATAGCTGGTGTTCGGTTTGAATGCGACAAAACGATCTTTCTGCGGCCTGACCATGACCATTCCTTTATGAGATAATGCTCACAAACTAGTGTTTCAAGCCGTTTTTGTCAAGGAATTTTTGCTGTGACAAAGAGAAATCGGGAATCCGTTTCCACTAATCGCTTTTGTCCTGCTTTTCTTTGGCCAACTGCTCTGGAGACATGGTCCAGAAAGGGGTACCGTCTTTGGTCAGCCGTACCTTTAGAACAAAATAATCCCCCTTTTTTATCTTGGACGCCATAAAGACATCGCGACCGTCGATCTCGGCCCAAACGCCTCGAATTTTCACCTTGTCACCCCGTTTCAGTCCGACACTGCCGGGCTCGATGTACCAGCTCGGGCAAACGTGCACATCGACGGTCTCACTCCCGGGCTCCTTGACCTTCAATACGACAGCGGGCAACATGCCGGCCATTGGCACGGCTTCCATGACCTTGACCACTTCTGCCTTGAACGAATCCAACTCAGCGGCATTATAAAGTTTGTTGTACGGGCTGCCGGACTCCCAGCCCCCCATCTCTTTCGGTGGCCCGGCTGCTACGGCAGCCACTGAAGCCATAAGACCCGAGAAGATCAGCAGCCATATCAACTTACCAATCTTATTAAATTTATTAACCATTTCACCTCCTTGTCAATATTCCAATCTCGTGTAATCGGGAATAATTTCATATACAATATAATGACCCAATCCGTTTTGTAACCCCTCGGAAAGGCAAATTCCGCTGGATACGCTTGAGAAATTCCGTGGTGTTCTTTCATAAGGGTTATTCCGCCGGCTGCCAGCGGATCTTTTTGTTTTCGAAATCGATGGTGTAGCGTGAATTGCGCAGAATATTCATCCCCAGCAGGCCGCTGAAACGAACTGTCTCATCCGTTTGCGCATCGTGTTTAATCACCGTTGCCTCGACGTTTTTCAAATCGAGCGGCCCGAGCTTGAGGTAATCAAGCACGATCAATTCGGTTTCGATCAGGTTGCCGCCGGCCACCATAGAGAGTCCCTTCTGGGTTGACGCGACGTTCAGGACCCCGGCCAGTTCACTGAAAAGCACCAGGTGTGAGGCTCCGGTGTCGAGCAGGAACAGTGCCTTGGTCTCCTTGAGACCATAACCGATGGTGACCGGCACCAGCACCTGGTTGGCCACGATTGTGACATCGGTTTCCAGAAGCTTCAACCGGGCTTCTTGTTCAAGCTGCTCTCTGAGCCGCTGCTCCTCCTGCCGGCGTCTGGCATCCATCTCGCGGTCCTTCTGAAGCATGAGCACCCTTTCATTCTCGTCCAGGTGGTCGTATTTTTCAACATAGACTTTCACTTCCAGTTGGTATTCCTCGGGCACAAGGGAACGATCGCCGACATAATGGACCACACCCTCTCTGGTGACATACCGATAATATTCTGCAAGGCAAAGCATCGGGTGCAGAAAAAAAACCATCCCGGCGACCAGGAGAACCACTGTCAGTACACCGCCTCGCTTTATCATGCGCATATTCCTCCGACTTTGCAGGCACTCAATGCAACAGGTTAACGTAACATTATACCACAGAGGCCGATAAAAACGAGAGCGCAGGCTGAGGTTGAATTCGGTCTGAATATGATTACCGTCTAATTGAAGATCGTGATAAACGACTCAAACCTAAGGAGAAAATACCATGAATAAAGGTCGTATCATAACGCACGAAGAGCGGGGGTGCATCAGTAATTGCATCTTACAGCACTGGGGTGACCCGCAAAAAACTGGGGATGTTGAAAAACGTGACAAAGACTACGAAAAGTGCCTAAACGACTGCCGCATCTGCGGCTGAAACCGGTCAAGGCGGATAGTTCTCTTGCGAGCGGCTCGACAGCTCGTTTCGAAAAAAAACCGGCGGTTCGATGTTAACGGACCGCCGGTTTTTTTTATAAAGGTCACGATAAGAAATAATTCCACACGATTGCGCCGGATTATGGTTTGTCTACAAGGCACATCCACCTGCGCATATCGGGATACGTGTGGGTGGATGTAACGCAGTAGACGGGCCATAAGACAAGCAAGAGGTGGAATTATTTTTTGCCGGGGCCCATATATTCCGGCGGTTTGAAGTCGTCGACCTGGCTTTCGACCACCAACGATCACCCGAGGGCCACATCGAGGGTCATCATGACGGCAAATCCGAACATGGCGCCCATCGTGGCTGCATCCGTATTTTTCTGGAGCTGTGACTCGGGAATCAGTTCCTCGACGACGACGAAAATCATCGCGCCGGCCGCAAAGGCCAAGGCATACGGCAGCAGCGGGCGCATGACGATCACGGCGACCGCCCCCAGTACGCCGGCCACAGGTTCCACAACGCCTGAGAGCTGACCATACCAAAAAGCCCGGAACCGCGAGAATCCCTCACGTCTCAGCGGGACTGAAACAGCGGCGCCTTCCGGAAAATTCTGTATGCCGATGCCGATGGCCAGTGCCACCGCACCGGCCAGAGACGCTGACGGAATATCGGCGGCCAGAGCACCGAAGGCCACACCGACCGCCAGACCCTCGGGAATGTTGTGAATGGTAATGGCGAGCACCAGCAGAACACTGCGCCGCCAGCTGGTGCTGATCCCTTCCGCTTCCTCCATCGGAAAGCCGATGTGAAGATGAGGCAAGATTTTATCGATCAGCCACAGAAAAACACCGCCGGCCAAGAACCCGATCGTGGCCGGCACCCATGGCGGCCCGCCGGACTCTTCGGCCATTTCGATAGCCGGCGCCAGCAGTGACCAGTAACTGGCTGCGATCATGACCCCGGCGGCAAAACCGAGCATCGCATCGAGCAACTTGCGGTTGATGGTCTTGAAAAAAAAGACCAGACCCGCACCCAGGGCCGTCAAGAACCATGTAAAAAGTGTCGCAATAAAGGCCTGAGTCACCGGATTGAGACCTTCAAAAAAGGTTATAATTTTCATTAAGAAATCCCTTGAAACGGTTGGTAATTAGACCTTTATAACCGTAATGTATATCCCTGCAGCAAGCTGCAGGGTATCAAAGCTGTTTGATTTTATCCCCTCACCCTAACCCTCTCCCCAGGGAGAGGGAATCTGTGGTGACCCTGTAGCGAGCTACAGGGTATTATCAAGTTAAAATTTTTCGGCCGCTTTTTTTAAAAGTTCTTGCACAGCCGGTTGAAACCAGCACGCGAGCATTTCCTCTTTCTTTTCCCTCCGCCGGCTTTCAAATTGCCGGCAAACGGCTTCGGTGCGATTTCGTTTGATTAGGCCAAAGGCGCCCTGCGGTTTATCCGCCAGGGCCCCGATCGCTTCGAGCGCCAGTGCTTCGATCTTTTCTTCGGGGCCGATGTCGTCCACCAGGCCCACGCTCATGGCCGTTTCAGGATGGATCAGATCGCCCTTGTATTGAAGGTCTCTGGCCGTTCGGTCGCCCACGATCTGCCTGAGCATCAAAGCAGCCAGAAAAGGCACCGGAACACCGATGTTGATCTCGTTCAACCCCATCAGTTTTCGGCCCGCTGCGATGAGACGATAATCCGCGCTCAGAGCCAGAATCGTTCCTCCGGCCGTGGCATGACCGGCAATGGCCGCGGCCGTCGGCATCGGCAGGCAATAGAGGTCGAGAACCGCCTGGTCGAAATCATCCCAGAAACGGCTCATTTCCTGGCAGTTGAGTTGGACCAGCGCAGGGAGATCCAGCCCGATACTGAAAAACTTGGTCCCCCCGGCCAGGACGCAGCCTCTGAAATCTGTCGCGATAAGCGACAGTGCGGTCGAAAAATCTGCCAGCAGCGCCGGCCCGATCGCGTTGGTCACCCGGTTTGTCAGTCGCAGCAGCGCGACCTTTGCATGAGATTCAACCGTTACAGCCGTCATCTCTTTCTCCTGGCGTTTGTCTTCCGAACTTGGCGGTGTCCTTTCATAAAGGGCATATTTCGGTTCGGGGCTGGGCCCGACGTTTTTGCAACCGGAGGCGTGGCTAAAACCCGCAGCGCCGATATCGAGGATAACAATTGCGCCAAGACCGCAGCGCTGGCATGCAAAAAGCCCATTCAAACCAGAGTGTCCTCTCTGAATGAACGGGAGAGCGGCCCGTTATCGCGAGAACCTTGTTTTTCAATTCGGGTGGTGACGTTCAAGACGTTTAAATAGATGCGCACCGAGCGCGGTCACCAAAGGCTAAATGAGCACAATTAGCGTCCACGGTCAACCACGGCTTTGAGGTAAAATATTATTTACAAAATCAAAGGAGCCGTGATAAGGGGTCGGTTGATAAAAATACCGGTAACCAGGCAGTAAAGGGGGACTTATGGTTAAAGACTTTCCGGAAAAACCTGCTCCAGGAGATGAACCACAGCCGGAAACGGTCAAAGAAACAAAGCGGAAGTCGAAATCGAAATCAGCGACCACTGCAAAAAAGACAACTCGTTCTGCTAAATCGAGCAAGGCAAAGTCAGCAAAGGCCGGCGGCGCAGGCGCAAGCACTGCCAGAAAGAAGAAGGCAAAACCTCAACCGTCAACTGCATCGACCCGGGCAACCACCGCAAGTGCCAAGAAGTCCGCGAGGACAACAACAGGAAAAACAGAGGTCAAGGGCAATGCCGCGGGCAACGATCCGTCGAACGCAAGCGAGAAAGACCCTGGTATGGAAAACCAGGACCGTAAAGCTAAAAAAGGTCCAAGTCCCCAACAAGGCACCGAGGCCGTCAGCGCAAAGGTCTCGGAAAACGTATCGACAAAAGCCGCAACCGATGACACCGTTCCCCCGGCGACCCCGAAAACCACGTGGACTCCGGTGCTGCCTAAAACCCATGAAGTCGGCGACAGCTCACTGCCGCCAGAGGAGGAACCAGATCCCATGAAGAAAATGCTCGTTTACGCCGGTGCTGCGCTGGCCCTGATCGTTTTTCTGATTTTTGTCGCCAGCCTGCAGAACATGAGAAAGTACTATGTGGTTGAACGCAACGATGCCGTTGAAGTCTGGAAAGGCCGATTTTCTCCACTGGGGCGCGAAAAGCTGGCCGTCCTGCCCGACGTGAAACCGCCTGAAGAAACAAAAGAGGTGTATGCCCGGCGAGACGTCTTTCCGATGTTGTTCACACACTACATTCAAAAAGCCGACGCGAGCATCGAGGCCGCCGGTTCCCCCGACTTCAGCAAGATCAAGTCCATCCTGACTCAGGCCGGTGCGTATGCAACCAGTGCGGAAGATCGCGCCATCATCACCGAACGCCTGCAAATGATCACCCGCACGATACTGCTCTACAAGGCCGATGTGGCGGCAGAAAAAGGCACCATCAAAGACCTTCAGACGGCCCAAGCCCATCTCGGACGGGCTGCTGCCCTGCAGCCGGATGATATATTGGCCAACTTCATCCAGCAGAAAATGGACTCGATCCAAGAGCAGATAGCCTCTCTTAAAGCGGGTCCGGCACCTGAGCAGAAACTGGAAGCTCCTCCAGCGGAAACACCCCCTCCGGCGCCCAAGAGTGATGAGAACAATCCGCCGGAACCCGTGCCGGCCGAAGAGGCAAAGCCGGCCGCGGGCGGAACGACTTAGTTTCCGTCCCAAAATGGCTCTTTTCTACAAAGGGTCACGGTAAGAAATAATTCCACACGATTGCGCCGGATTATGGTTTGTCTACAAGGCACATCCACCTGCGCATATCGGGATACGTGTGGGTGGATGTGACGCAGTAGACGGGCCATAAGACAAGCAAGTGATGGAGTTATTTTTTGCCGGGGTATAAATAATACGGCGTCAATCACGCCAAGGCCTGAGAGGTCTTCGTAATTGATAGTGAGGCGCACGAGAGTGCGCCTCCGCGCCTTTTCCTGGTTTCCGTAATCTTGCGGAGATGACGACTGTTTGGCCTTGGCGGTAGCACCGTTCCCGCAGCCGGAGCGATAACCGACGCCGCCCGTTTGGTAAGCACACGTTTCAGTGACCGTCCATGACAATAAAACGGCTTCTGATATTCGCGCCGCTGGTGTTGATCGTCATCTTACTCCAGTCTTACTTCTGGGTCCCCACCTACGAACAGGAAACACGCGGAAATCCCAACCGGCTCAGCACTTATGTGACCGCTTCAACCGGTGACGCCAGTCTTCTCAACCCCATTCTTTCGGCCGATTCGGCCAGCAGCGAGATCGAGTCCCATGTTTTCGAGGGCCTGATCGACCGTGACCAAAACCTGCGATATCGCGGCCGGGTCGCTTCCGGCTGGGAGCTCTACGAAGAGGCTTACTTCTACGTCAACCCGCAAGTGTTGCCGTCTGGCACCGACACGACCGACCCGCAATCCGTAGCCGACCGTATCCGCAGTGCTAAAGCCTCGAACACGCCAATGGACCCGAAACTGAGAGCGACGCTCGACCGGATCACCGACATCACCGTTCTGCCGCCGCATCGGTTTACCGCGACCCGCAAAGCCGCGGACGCCACGACGAAGTCGCCCGCAGCGGACATCCAATTCACGGTCGATGCACCGGCCCGCATCAAGTTGAGACTAAGCGAGGTCGACCAGGATCTCTTCGACCACTTGCGGAACCTGCTCGGCGAATCCTACTTCGAGGCTTTTGAGAGTACCCGTTACCTGCATCCCGACCAACCGTTGCCGGCCGAGCGGCTGGACGCGTATGCCCGCGACATCCTGCCGTCCACGGAACAGAATCCGGTTATTGTTTTTCACCTCCGAGCGGGTGTCCGATTTCACGATGGCCATCCGGTGGGGGCCGACGATGTGCGCTTCACCTATGAAGCCATCATGAATCCCAAAAACCTTTCTCCACGTACCAGTGATTACGAACCGGTCAAAACGGTGGAGGTCATCGATCCGCTCACCGTCCGAATCGTTTACAAGCGGCTCTATTCACCGGCCATCGGTACCTGGCAGATGGGCATTTTGCCCGAACATCTGCTCAACCGCGAAGCCTTGCGCAAGGAGGCCCTTGCACGCGGTCTTGACCCGCAGAACTTCAGCGTGCGCGACAGCAACTTCAATCGCCGCCCAGTCGGTTGCGGTCCCTTCAAGTTCAAAGAGTGGAAGTCGGATCAGTACATTATTTTGGATCGTTTTCAGGAATACTGGGACGGGCCCCCCAATTATGAGACCTTTGCCTATCGCATCATCCCCAACGTTCTCACCCAGGAAATGGAATTCTACGCGGGCACCGTCGACAGCTACTCAGTCCAGCCTTACCAGGTGGCGCGTCTGCGTGGCGACCCTCTTTTTCAAAGCTTTTCAGGGCTCTCCTTCGGCTACACCTACATCGGCTACAACATGCGCCGTGAACCCTTCAACGACCGCAGGGTGCGCCTGGCCCTGGGTATGGCCATCGACGTCGACAAGATCATCAAGTACGTGCTCTATGGCCAGGGTGAGCGCATCACCGGACCCTTTCCAAAGCAGACCGATTACTACGACAAAAAGATCCCGCCGGTCCCTTACGACCCGCAAGAGGCGCTGCGACTGCTGGCGGAGGCGGGCTGGAAACGCAACGCCCAGGGGTGGTTGGAAAAAAACGGCAAACGTCTGTCCTTCACCCTGATCACCAACAGCGGCAACGACATCCGCAAGTCCGTCCTGGCCATTGCCCAGGACGCCTGGAAGCAAATCGGCATCGATGTCAGCACCGATCTGCTGGAGTGGTCGGTGTTCATCAAGGAGCGGGTCAACAAGCTCGACTTTGATGCCATCGTGCTGGGCTGGTCCATGGGCATCGATCCGGACCTCTACCAGATCTGGCATTCCAGCCAGACTAAACCGAACCTCCTCAACTTCGTCGCCTTCAAGAACAAGGCGGCGGACGATTTGATCGTCAAGATACGACAGGAATACAACCACCAAAAGCTGGTGGCCGATTGTCATCGGCTGCACGAGATCATCGCCGAGGAGCAGCCGTACACCTTTTTGTACGTCGGTAAATGGACGGCCGTGCTGGACAAACGCATCGTCATCAAGACCGTTAATGACGACGATCAAACGGTCTATGAAAAAATCACGCCGACCAAAACCGGTAATTTCATGTTTTACTTTAATAAATGGATTAAATTATCTGAAATTCCTTTATTTAATGATGAGGGATAACGAAACAAAATGATTTCGTTTATCGGGCGTAGCGTCATCCAGAAAATCGTCACCTTGTTTTTCGTGTCGGTGGTGTCGTTTTTGATTATTCACCTGGCGCCTGGAGAGCCCAGCCAGGTCGACCCGATGAATCCAAAATTCACCCCCGAAATGGTGGAGCGGTTTCGCCAGCAATTTCACCTGGACAAACCGCTGTATGGGCAATATCTGCTGTTCTACAAAGATCTTTTCACAGGCAAGACCGTGTCGTGGAAAGACAACCAGTCGGTTCTCAAAAAAATCTGGGATCGCTTCCTCAACAGCCTGCCCCTTTTCGTGGTCGGCACCCTGCTGACCTGGACGCTGTCTTTCCCGGTAGGAATCCGTGCGGCCATCCGCCGCGGCAGTCTGTTCGACCAGGGCTCCACGTTTGTGGCCTATTTCTTGATCTCCATCCCCGGTTTTTTCTTCGCCTATCTTCTCATCATCCTGGTGGTGATGCATTTCCAGGTGCCGGTGATCGGCATGCAGACCTTTGGGATGGGCGACAGCTCCCCGGTGCACATGATCATGGACCGGATCTGGCATCTGTTGCTGCCCTCGATCCTCGGTGCCACCGGCGGAATCGCAGTTCTGTCACGATACGTCCGCAGCCAGATGCTGGAGGTCGGAGGCCAGGACTACATCCGCACGGCCAGGGCGAAAGGCCTGCCGCCCGACGAGGTCAATTACCACCACGCCCTGCGCAACGCCCTGCTGCCGTTTGTGACGATGTTCGGACTGATCCTGCCGGGACTGATCGGCGGCTCGGTCATCATCGAATCGATTTTCTCCTGGCCGGGTATGGGCCGCATGGCCTACGAGGCGATCCTGGCCAGAGATTACCCGGTCATTCTAACTGTCAATTTCATATCCGCAGTCTTGGTGCTGATCGGGACCTTTATATCCGACCTTCTGTACATGGTGGTCGACCCGAGGATTCGGTTGTGATGCAAACCCGACATCAGGTGCAGCCTGCGCCGGAAAACAGTCTCGAACGCCCCTTGGCTCCCAGGCGCAGCCTCTGGCAACAGTTCTGGACGATATTCAAGCAGAACCGCATGGCGGTGATCGGGATGGTGTTTTTTCTGTTGTTTTTTGCGGCCGCTGTTGTCGGCTTGCTGCTGACTTCCGGCAACAAGCCGGTTCTCAATCCGTCACTCATCCGGCTCCAGGAGAAACTGCGCCCGCCCCTTTCAAAGCCGAACCTGGAATCGTTACAGCCCGATGAAGTTCCGGCCTTCGGGGTCTACTTGCTCGGCACCGATGAGTTGGGGCGGGACGTGTTCGCCCGCATGCTCCAGGGCGCGTGGGTGTCTCTGACCGTCGGTTTCGTGGCCGTCGGTATATCGGTCGTCATCGGAATTTTTCTCGGGGGTATCGCCGGATATTTCGGTCAGAACCACGTCCGGCTGGATCACGTCATCGTTGCGGGCATGCTGCTGGCCGGTGCCGTCTTGCTTGCCATAAAGCCCATCTGGGGTTCGGTACTGTTCTGTTTGGGAGGTATCCTCACTCTTTGGTTGTTTTTCGGCCGAAGCCGCACTGGACAGGGACACCAATCCGTGCCCGGAATGGGACTGCTCAACTTCAAGACCCTTACCATCGACACACTGATTATGCGGCTGGTGGACATCATGCTCTGCTTCCCGACGTTCTTTTTAATTCTCACGGTGGTGGCCCTTTTACCGGCCAGCATTTACAACATCATGATCGTCATCGGCCTCACCAGTTGGATGGGAACCACCCGTTTCGTGCGCGCCGAATTTCTCGCCCTGCGTGAACAGGACTTCGTCGCTGCCGTGCGCGCCTTGGGCGTCGGTAATCTGAGGATCATTTTCCGTCACATGATGCCCAACGCCGTCGCACCGGTACTGGTGTCGGCCACCCTCGGCATTGCCTCGGCAATCCTGACTGAAGCCGGCCTGAGCTTTCTCGGCTTCGGCGTTCCGCCGCCGAATGCCACCTGGGGCAACATCCTGTCAGACGGTCAGAACTTTATTTTCGACGCCCCTTGGCTCACTTTTATACCGGGCATTACCATCCTCGTGGTCGTACTGGCATTCAACCTCTTCGGGGAAGGCTTGCGCGACGCGCTGAACCCCCGGCTGCGGGAGCGGTGATGTCGGTTGGGCCCGTTAAGCCGGTTTAGCCCGTTGGCTCGTTAGCCGGTTTGGCCCGTTTGGCCCGTTGAGCCCGTTAGCCCGTTTGCCGGTTCAGCCTTTTCGACACATAGTGGGTGACACGCTTTTGTTGATTGGAAAACAATGGAATGAGATACAGAATCGTTAAAACCGTTTAAGTTAATGAAATGGTATGCGGCGGCCAACCGACTTAACTGACTCAACCGACTCAACGGGTTCAACCGGCCAAACGGGCTCAACGGGCTCAACGGGCTCAACCGGCTAAACGGACTAATGAACAAAGAGATCCTTCTATCGGTCGATAACCTCAAGGTCCACTTTCACGGCGCCGAAAACAGCGTGGCGAAAGCCGTCGACGGTGTCAGTTTCGAGGTGGGACGCGAGGAAACCGTCTGCCTGGTGGGCGAATCCGGGTGCGGCAAGACCGTCTCGGCCCTCAGCATTCTCGGCCTTATCAACCAGCCCCCGGGCGAAATTGCGGGGGGACGCATCCTTTTCGCCGGCGAAGACCTGCTGCAGCTGGAAGAGGAAGACCTGCAGCATATCCGAGGCAATCGCATCGCCATGGTTTTCCAGGAGCCGCTCACCTCCCTCAATCCGGTTTTCAAAATCGGCGACCAGATCGGAGAGGCCATTCGGATCCACAAGAAAATAGACGAAGACGCCCTGCACCGTCGCTGTGTTCAGCTTTTGACCGATGTGGGGATCCCCTCTGCGGAAGAGCGCCTCAATGCCTATCCGCACGAACTCAGCGGCGGACAGCGCCAGAGGGTCATGATCGCCATGGCCCTGGCCTGCGACCCGGAACTGGTGATCGCCGACGAGCCGACCACGGCGCTGGATGTCACCGTTCAGGCCCAGATCTTGAAGCTCTTCGGCGCCCTGCAGCAGAAACACCGGATGTCGGTCCTTTACATCACCCACGACCTCGGGGTCGTGTCGGCCGTGGCAGATAGGGTCTACGTTATGTATGCGGGCATTATTGCCGAGCAGGGTAAAACCGGGCACATCTTTGGTAATGCGAAGCACCCTTACACCCAGGGTTTGCTGGCGTCACTGCCCACGCGCGCCAAAAGAGGACGGCGTCTCTACAGCATCCCCGGCACCGTCCCCGACCCGGCCCACAAACCGCCGGGTTGTCCTTTTCACCCGCGCTGCCCCCACGCCGTACAAAGCTGCCGGGAGCAGTATCCTCAAATGTGCGATTACGGCGGCGGTCACCAGGCTCGCTGTCCGGTCCTTTTCGCTCGCGACCGTAAATGACCCGATGGGTTATTATTAAGCCAATGAACCCGAACCCAGAAGAGAACATCATCCTCGAAGTCCGCGATCTGAAAAAGCATTTTCCGGTCCGCTCCGGTTTTTTTCTGCGGATCAGCGGATGGATAAAAGCCGTCAACGGGGTTGATTTCAAGATCCGGCAGGGCCAAACATTAGGCCTGGTGGGAGAAAGCGGCTGCGGTAAATCCACGGTCGCCCGCATGATCATGCGGCTGTTGCGTCCCGATGACGGCCTCATTTTCTTTCGCCAAGACGATATCAGCCGGCTGTCGGAAAAAGAGTTGAAGCCGTACCGCAAACAGATGCAGATTGTCTTTCAGGATCCTTACGGATCGCTCAATCCTCGAATGACGGTCGGGCAGTCGATCGAAGAGGGGCTGCGTATTGTAGGAACACCCCGGGGACAGCGACGCAAAGACCGCCTCGCAGAGCTGCTGGAGATGGTCGGCATGTCACCGGAGAGTGCCGGGCGCTACCCGCATGAGTTCAGCGGCGGCCAACGACAGCGGATCGGAATTGCCCGCGCACTGAGCGTCAATCCGGCCCTGATCATCTGCGACGAACCGATTTCGGCCCTGGATGTTTCCATTCAGGCCCAAGTGATTAATTTGTTGAAAGACTTGCAGGACCGTCTTGGATTGAGTTACCTCTTCATTTCGCATGACCTGAACGTGGTGGGATATCTCTGCAATCAGGTCGCCGTCATGAACAAGGGCTATATAATGGAGTATGCGCCGGCCGAGGAACTCTATGCCCACCCGCAGCACCCTTACACGCAAACGCTGCTGGCGGCCATACCGGATGTCGATCGCGACCAAAAAACAGACCTTCAACTGAAAGAAGGCGGCGGCGTGCCGGGACCGCCGCCCGAAGGCTGCGTTTTTCAGGAGTTTTGTCCGAAGGGCGACGCCGCCTGCCGGCAGGCGGATCTCCCGTTGCGGTCGGTCGCTCCGGATCACCTCGTCCGCTGCTGGAAAATCGAAAACGACGAGTCCGTCCGCATGACTCCTAATGATTAATAATGATTCATAAAGATTCATTGAGATTCCCAAAGAAGGGCCTGAAGTTAAAACGAGGCGGTTTATGACCTTTACCACACCATCCAGCGAAATCGACACTAGAATCGATCATCTCAAACAGCGGCTGGACAAGGCCGGAATCGATGCGGCGCTGATCCTTCAAAACTCGGACCTGTTTTACTTTACCGGCACCATCCAGCAGGCCCATCTCTTCGTGCCGGTCGACGGCGAACCGTTGCTGATGGTCCGCAAAGACATTGAGCGGGCCGTGGCCGAATCGCCGATTCGGAAAATTGTTCCCATATCCCGGCCCCAGGAACTGCCGGAATTGCTGCACCAAAATGGCCACACCCTCCCCCGCCGTTTGGGTCTCGAGCTCGATGTTCTGCCCGCCAACCTCTACCTCGCCTACCGCGACATCTTTTCCGGGGCCGAAATTTCGGACATATCGACCGTTGTCCGCCTGATCCGGGCGGTTAAATCCGACCACGAAATCGGTCTGATCACCACCGCAGCCGGATATTCGGACCAGGTCGCCGACAGCGTGAGGGAGTATCTACGGGAAGGGATCACTGAAATCGAGTTGGCCGGACTGATCGAAGCCCGGGCCCGACGGCTGGGACACCAAGGAATCATCCGGATGCGCCTTTGGGGCAGTGAGCTGTTTTACGGACACCTGATGGCCGGACCGGCGGCCGCCGTGCCCAGCTACCTGGCCTCTCCCACCGGCGGCGCGGCGGTGAGCCCGGCTGTGGCTCAGGGACCGGGTTTCCGGCCGATCCAGCGCCGCGAACCGATTCTGTTCGACTATGTCTTCGCCCACCAGGGTTACTTGTCCGACCACACGCGCATATTCGCCATCGAGGGGTTGTCGGATGAACTACTTCAGGCCCACCAGGCCATGTTGGCCGTGCAGTCGATGGTTAAGAAAGAAGCCAAACCGGGGGTTCGAACCGGCGACGTTTACGACATGGCGGTCGCCATGGCGACCGATCTGGGATATGCCGACAACTTCATGGGTGTAGGTGACCGCCGCATCCGTTTCATCGGTCACGGCATCGGCATCGAACTGGATGAATACCCCTTTCTGGCCCAGAAACAGCGGCTCGAATTTCAGCAGAACATGATCGTGGCCCTCGAACCGAAACTGATCTTTCCGGGAGTCGGTGTCGTCGGCATCGAAAACACCCATGTCGTCACGGCCGACGGCCTGCGTCAATTGGGAAAATTTAACGAAGAAGTCAATGTTGTATAAAATAGGTTGAGTCAGTTGGGCCCGTTTAGCCGGTTGGGTCCGTTTGGCCCGTTGAGCCGGTTTAAATTCATCCACCCAATCGTTTAACGGACACAACCGGCTAAACGGGCTCAACCGGCTCAACCCTCATTCCGAAGGAATGCCCCATGACCCCAGAAAACATCACAGCGGCCCAGCTGCGGGGCCGGATTCGCGCCGCAGAGTGGCGAAAGCCGACCTCGGGCGCGGCCCGCGGCTTTGTTCAGGCCAACCTGGTCATGCTGCCGCAGCAGGAAGCCTTTGACTTTCTTCTCTTCTGCGTCCGCAACCCCAAACCCTGTCCGATACTCGATGTTCTCGAAGCCGGGGTCTACGAACCTAAGATTGCCCCCGGGGCCGATCTGCGTCAGGATCTGCCCCTCTACCGGATCTACCGTAATGGAAAGTTGACGGAAGAAGTCGAAGCCGTCACCGACACATTCAGCAAAGACATGGTCAGCTTCCTTCTGGGCTGCAGTTTCTCCTTTGAGAACGCCCTGCAGTCCGCCGGAATTCCGGTCCGGAACATCACGGAGGGTAAAAACGTTTCCATGTACATCACCAAGCGCGCCTGCACGCCGGCCGGCCCGTTTTCCGCTCCCCTGGTGGTCAGCATGCGGCCGATGACGCCCGAACAGGCCGTCCGCGCGGTCCAGATCACCACCCGTTTCCACCTGACCCACGGCGCACCGGTCCATATCGGCGATCCGTCCCAAATCGGCATTGAGGACATTGATCGCCCGGATTTCGGCCACCCGGTCGCCATCGAACCGGGAGAAGTTCCGGTGTTCTGGGCCTGCGGGGTTACCTCGACCTTGGCGGCCACCTCCACATCCCTGCCGCTGGTGATCACCCACGCCCCCGGCCACATGTTCGTCTCCGATCTGAAAGACGAAGACATGACGCTTTTCTAAAATCGGTCTGAATCCGGATATCGTGGCCCCTGACGCGCGATGACAAAGTCGGGCCTATAACCCTTGTTCGCGTCGCTGATGCGCCGTAAGTGGCCTTTACAGTTAGGCATAAATAATAACCCTTGACTATCCCAAATAGGCGTTTCACAAAGTAAGACATGAAAACGTCAAGCCTTACAATCAGATTGGACAAGGAACTGGATTCCCTGCTGACCAAGGCCAGTCAGCGATCAGGGAAAAACAGAAGCGTCATCGCACGCGAGGCCCTCAGGCGGCAGCTTCGTCTGGAACATTTTGGGGAAATCAGAAAAAGGGTGATGCCGTTTGAAGAAGCTCGCGGATATTTAACAGATGAGGATGTTTTCTCCCAGATATCTTGAGGGTGTTTCTCGATGCGAATCGTATCTCCAGGAAAATTCTGGGAGACACTCAAAAACCAAACATCGGATGAACCGTAACCGAAAAAGCGATTAGACGACTTATCGGGGGCCTATTCGCGCCGCATAAATATAAGTCTCATAAAATCCCGACCCTCACCGCCGCATTCCCTCTTTTCGTGTTGCTATTTGTTATAAAATAGGATAGTTATAGTTTAATCATCAATCATCGATGCCAGGGACGATCCTTGTTAATCAGATAAAACTATTATCAGGGCAAATTGACCTGATAATAAATGGTTATAAATGAATATCTTGAGATACTACATCATGCGCATACAGGTTGATTTCGAAACCCCCCATGAAATGCCACCTCCGCCATCATCTGGAAAACAGTGGCAATCAATAGGATATTTCCAGACCTTTTACTGTACAGAGAAATCAACAGAAAAGGCTAAGCAACTTGTTCGTGATTTTTATCGAAAAAATGAGATCAATCCCGACGTTTGTAAATTTAGATTTGAACATAGTGTATGGATGAAAGGGATAACGAGGCTAAACCAGCTATCCATGGTATCACATGAACTAACCGAAGAAATGTTTGAAAAAAGAGATCAAATTGGAATATGGTTTATTGGAGAAAAAGAATATTACGTAAGCGAAGCGGACTATGCTGCTTCAATGTATGAAGAGATACAAAATAAGGATTTCGATTCATAACCTACCAGTGCACCAGACCGGATGGGGCGGGCGGTTTTAGCATCTGCCCTTATTGTGCACCTTGCTTTATTAACCATTTGCGTTACCATCATTAACCCTCCGGCTGGTGACCGGCGTCGTTATTAATTCTAAAATATATTGGAGACGATTATCAAATGAATATGAACAGAAACGTGGCGAAAATAATACATGTGGATGAAGATATAGACGATGGATATGTTGAGGCAGGAAGACATGAATTAATCTCTATGATTTGGGAGATTACAAAAGATACTTGGTCATTTGTAAAGGGGCAAGATGTTAAACGAAGATTACAAAGAGATGTTGCAACTATTGTCAGAAGAGCAAGTTGATTTTATAATAGTTGGTGCTTTCGCATTAGGGGCGCACGGATATCCAAGAGCAACTGGGGATATCGATATTTTGATGTTGGTCTGTTTTTCCCCTTCTCAAACCAAATTCAAACCATCCGCCGGCGAGTTTTAGCAATATCGGGCATTTAGTCGTCTTGCCCCCCTCTGTGAATATGCCGCTTGACAGTCCCGAAGGCGTCTTATAAAGACAATGGAATACCCAGACACTTGGTGCGATGCTGTTGCCACCGTCGGCTGCATCGACCCACGAACGCAGCCCGGAGGTTGCCTCACCTCTTTTTTCAGTCAGGTTTTGAATCAAAGGAATGCATATCGAACCGGTCTTTTATTTCCGGCCGGCAAGGCTGATCTGCCCTGCAGCCGTCGCAAGGGCCCCGAATACGCGAACGTTTCCTTTAACCATATCACGATAAAAGGAGGACATCATATGAAAAGGATCGCCAGGTTTACGTCATTGTGCGTCGTGCTGGTCGTCGTCGCGGCCCTTGTGCTGCCCACCGGCGCCCGGGCCGAGAAGGAGATCAAAATCGGCGTTCTCTACCCGTTGACCGGCGGAGCGGCCGCAGCCGGCCGTGAACTGCGGGATGGGGCCGAGCTGGCGGCCGAAATCGCCAACACCGCCATGGCCGACATCAACATGACCATGGCCCAGAATGCCGGCATCCAGAGCATGGGCGGCGCCAAGATCACACTGATCTTTAAAGACCACGAGGGCAACCCGACCCTGGGGGCCGACCTGGCCAAAAAACTGATCCTGGATGACAAGGTCGACGGCCTGCTCGGCTGCTACCACAGTTCGGTCACCAAGACCGTTAGCGCCGTGGCCGAACAGTACGGCGTGCCCATGATCAACGGCTCTTCCACCTCGCCGTCTCTGACCGAACGCGGCTTGAAGTGGTTCTGGCGCACCACCCCCCACGACACCTGGTTTACGAAGGACCTCTTCGAGTTGTTAAAGGGCCTCACCGAGGGTCAGGCCAAAGGAGTCAAGGCCGTTTCCCAGAAGGACATCGTCAACCTCGCTTCGGCCTGCGAAAAGACCGAGTGGGGTTCTTTCGTTTCGGAACTGATAGAGCAGTTTTCCAAAGAGTACGGGTTCGATCTGAAAAAATCGTTGCTCTACGCCAAGGAAGCCCCGGATCTCTCCAGCGAGGTTCGCTCCCTGAAGGCCTCCCGGGCCGATGTCCTGCTGTTTGCCTCCTACACGTCGGACGCCATCCTGATGATCAAGACCCTGAAAGCCCAGAAAATCCAGCCCAAAATCATATGGGGCCAGGATGCCGGTTTCGAGACACCCGAGTTCCAACAGACCATGGGCGAGGATATCGTCGGCATCCTGACCCGCACCGTCTTCCTGCCGCAGGTGGTCAAGGTCAAACCAGTAGCCGGTCAGGTCAACAAACTCTACAAGGCCAAGACCGGCAATGATCTGAGCGGTGCCTCGGCGCGCTCCTTCACCGGGCTACAGACGTGGGTCTACATCCTTGAAAAAGCCGGATCCACCAAACCGGCGGACATTCAGGCCGCCGCCAATGCCATTGAAATACCCGGCGATCAGCTGGTGGTGCCGTGGGCCGGCATCAAGTTCAGCACCTCCGGCAAGGAGATCGGTCAAAACGTGCTCGGCTCCGGCCTGATTGGACAGTATCAAAAGGGATCGGACGGAACGGTCGGATTGGAAATTGTCTATCCCTTCGATGTCGCCACGACCGACATGATTTACCCGTTCCCCAAGTGGTAAAAAACAGCCGTCGGTTCACCTTTGTGCTCCCGTCTCTTTCCGGCCGCTTTGCGGGTGGAAAGAGGCGGGGTTCATTATTTTCTGAGGCAGCAGCCTGACAATGGACATTCTTTTCAGCTCCCTGGCAGCCGGCATTCTTTTCGGCATGGCACTGAGTCTCGTGGCCCTCGGTTTGACCATCATCTTCGGGGTCATGGATATCATCAACTTCGCCCACGGCGAATTCCTCATGATCGGCATGTACACCGGGCTGCTGACGGCCCAGGCCTTCGGCATCGATCCGCTGCTGACCCTTCCGGTGGCCGCTGCCGTCGGTTTTCTGCTCGGCATCGTCTGCTACCTGGGGTTTATCAAATTTCTGCTGCGAGGGCCGATGATTGCCCAGCTCCTGGGGACCTTCGGGTTGATGCTTTTTCTGCGCAACTTGGCCCTGCTCATCTTCGGCCCCAATGACCGCGCCTTACATAAAGGTATCCTGGTCGGCAAGAGTTTCGACATCGGTCTGGGCATCGTCATCCCGGCCACCAAACTGGCAACCGCCGGTCTTTCGCTGGCGGCCTTTGGGGCCGTGTGGCTGTTGATGAACCGCACCCGGATCGGCAAGGCCCTGACCGCCACCGCGCTCAACCCCCAGGGGGCGCGCTACATGGGCATCCCCACGGAGCGCATGAACGCCCTGGCCTGGGGGATCGGCGGCGCGTCGGTCACCGTCGCCGGCGCGCTGATCGTCAATTTCTGGTCTGTAAACCCGTACATTGGCCTTTTGTTTACCATGCTCGCCTTTGCCATCGTCGCCCTGGGCGGCTTCGGCAGTGTGCCGGGCGCTTTTTTTGCCGGCATCGTCGTCGGCCTGATTACCGAACTCCCCGGATTCTGGGATTTCGTGGCCTATACCTTTGAGTTCGACTGGATGTCGGATGTCCCCATGACGTCGTTCAAATACATGTGGGTTTATGTGGCCTATTTCGTGATCATGGTCGTTAGGCCGCGGGGGTTGTTCGGATGGAAGCACTGAAGAACGCCGTAGATTTTTCCGACTTTCCACGCTCGGACCTGATCATTGCCATCCTGGTCGGTGCCGCTCTCCTGATTTTTCCCCTCTTTCCGCATTCGGCCTTTGCGATGGCGACCATGATCCAGTTTTTCATATTTTCGCTCTACGGCATGGGCTGGAACACCATCGGCGGTTACGGCGGACAGGTGGACCTCGGCAAGGCCCAATACGTCGGCATCGGGGCTTACACCACCGCGGTCATGCTCATCCGCTGGGACATCCCTTTCTGGTTCTCGATGCCGATCGGCGTGCTCCTCTCGGTCAGTTGGTCGTTTATCATCGGCTATCCCCTCTTCCGTCTGAAAGGCCATTACTTCGCCATCGCAACGATCGCCACCTCCCTGGTGCTCAAGGACCTCTTCGAAGTGTGGGGTTTCGTCGGTGCCGCGCGCGGCCTGGAGATATCCCCCATCAAATATGCGCCGCCGGATTTTTTGCGGCTGATCTTCCGGGAAGACGTGTACTACTATTACGTCATCTTCGTTTTCTTCCTGCTCGGCATCCTCTACATGAACTGGTTCCGCAAGTCGCGCCTGGGCTTTCAGCTGCGGGCGATAAAGGACAACGAGAACGTGGCCCAGTCGCTCGGCATCAACGTCCACTGGGCGAAGATCAAGACCTATGCCATCGCCACCGCGTTCGTCAGCGTGGTCGGCTCTTTTCACGCCTGTTACATCAAAAACATCGAGCCCGAGGACACCATGAGCCTGAACCTTTCGATCCTGATTGCCCTGATGGCCATGCTGGGCGGGGCCGGGTCGTTGTGGGGTCCGATCATCGGTGCCGGCGTCTTGATCCCCCTCAAAAGCTACCTCAAAGAATGGCTGGGAGCCTCGGCGGGCCTGGTCGGTATCGACCTGATCATTTACGCCGCGATCATCATGGTCATCTCCGCCGCCGAGCCCCGCGGCATATGGGGACTCGTCGAGAAAATCCGCCGCCGGAGGTCGCGCTGATGCCACTGCTGGATGTCCGTAATTTAACAAAGAATTTCGGCGGGCTGCGCGCCAATGACGCGATATCTTTCGCGCTTGATAAAGATGAACTGCTGGGCGTCATCGGCCCTAACGGCGCCGGCAAGACCACTCTTTTCAACTGCATCGCCGGTCTGCATCCGGTAAGCGCCGGGCAGATCATTTTCGACGACGAGGATATCACCCGGCTGCCGGCCTATGAGGTCGCGCGGCGCGGCCTGGCCCGCACCTTTCAGGTGTATGTGGCATCCGGCGATCTGTGCGTCTTGGAAAACGTTATGGTGGGCGCTTTCATGCGCACCCACAAGCGAGCGCAAGCCAGACGGCGGGCGGAAGACATTCTGGAGAGACTCAACCTGAGGGAATTGGCCGGCGCCATGGTGAGCGAACTGCCGGTCGCCGCCCAGAAACGCGTGAGCATGGCGACCGCTCTGGGCACGTCTCCCAAAATGCTGTTGCTCGACGAGGTCGCCGCCGGCTTGAATCCCGGTGAAATCGAAGAGATCTTGGCGATTATCAGGTCCGTTCATCGTGACATGGGGATCACGGTCATGCTGATCGAACACGTAATGGAGCTGGTGATGAACATCAGCGACCGCATCATCGTGCTCGACTACGGGCGCAAAATCGCCGACGGTCTCCCCCGGCAGATCGCCGATGATCCGAAAGTTATCAAGGCCTATCTGGGCGAGCGTTACGTGCACGAACACTCCGGCGAGGCGACTTGAGCGATGGGACAGCCGATACTCACCGTCGAAAACATCCGCGTGCGCTACTCCGGGCTGCCGGTCCTGCATGGGATCTCGATCCGACTCGATGCGGGTGAAACCGTCTGCGTGGTGGGTGCCAACGGGGCCGGCAAATCAACTCTGTTACGGGCCGTCATGGGAACCCAGAAAGCCTTTGAAGGCCGCATCTGCTTCAGAGGACGCGAGATTCAGCGGTTGCGGACCGAGGAGATCGTCCGGCTCGGTATTGTCTACGTGCCGGAGGAAAAAATGCTCTTCAAACCGCTTTCCGTAGCGGAAAACATTCGGCTCGGCGCCTTCGTTCTCAAGGACAGGCCGCAGATAGAAAAAAACCTCGATTTTGTCTACCACCTCTTCCCCCGCCTGCGCGAGCGCCACGACCAGGCCGTGTCGACCCTTTCCGGCGGCGAACAGCAAATGGTGGCCATCGGCCGGGGGCTCATGTCCGGCCCGAAAGTGCTCATGCTGGACGAGCCCTCTTTAGGACTCGCGCCGATATTGGTGGACGAGGTGCTCGACACCGTGCGGCAGCTCAAACAGAAAGGTATCAGCATCCTGCTCGTGGAGCAGAACGTCCGCGAAGCGCTCGATCTGGCCGATCGCGGCTATGTCATGCAAACCGGCCGGATCGTCGAAGAGGGCAACGGCAAGGAGCTTCTGGAAAGCAACCGCGTTCGGAAGGCATTTTTAGGAATTTGAATCTAAAAGGAGGAAAACATGAGCCAGCGAGCCAAAGAAATCTCCGAACTAATCAAAAGTTTCAGCGATAACGTGATGGCATTTGTGGAAAGTTTATCCGATGATGACTGGCGCAAAGTCTGCGAATCGGAGGAATGGCCGGTGGGAGCCACCGCTTACCATCTGGGTGCCGGTCACTTTGCAATATTCGATATGGCCGGGATGATCGTTCGGGGCGAAGATTTGCCGCCTCTTACCATGGATCAAATCAATTCCATGTCTGATAAGCAGGCCCGGGAGCATGCGGATTGCACCAAGGCCGAGGCCATAGAGGCGCTGCGAAAAAACAGCGCCGAGATGGTCGCATTTGTTGCCGGATTGACCGACGAAGAACTCGACCGCAAAGGCAGTATGCCCGCCTTCGGGGGCGAAGCAACCACCGAGCAGCTCATCCAGTTCGTCATATTCGAGTCGGCCATGCGGCATTTTGACAGCATGAAAACCGCCGTCGGAAGATAAACAATAGGGGTCAAACCCTGATTATTGATTATAGTTGAATGCTTTAATCGGTGCCATCCACGGTTGCATTAAGGGCTTTTATAAGTTTCCGGAATTGATGGATGGGTAACGGTTAATCAAGGGAATTTGTAGCGCCTGATATAATCAATAATCAAGGTGACCCCATACATATATAACTGTCGAGGTGAAAAAATGAGAGACACTCTCGTAAAAGATGTCATGATCCCGATTGCAGACTATGTCACCGTAAAGAAAGAACACAATTTAACCGATGTGCTGCTTGCATTTGAAAAAAAACGGCAAACCCACGGGGGACATGCCCATCGAGACGCCATTGTCGTGGATGAAGGCGGCCGTTTTGTCGGTAAAGTCACCATCATCGATATCTTTCGATCGCTGGAACCCAATTACCGGAAAGTTCGTCGAGAGCAAAAAGGCTATACCCTGACAGATGGATTTGTGAAGGAGGCGATCAAGGAATTCAAACTGTGGATGGAACCGGCTGAAGACATTTGCCAACGCGGCAGCAAAGTTACCGTGGCCGAAGCCATGCATGTTCCCGAAAAATCGGAATACATAAAGGAAGACGACAACCTGGAAAAAGCGCTGAACTATTACGTCATGGGCGTTCATCAACCCCTGATCGTTAAGAAAGGCGAGGATGTCACCGGTGTTTTGCGGTTTGGCGATATCTTCGAAATCGTCCGCGAACGCCTGTTGAGCTGTTATCCTGTTGGGAAGAAATAAGAGATCAATTATTCGGTAAGCTAAATTCCACATGGGCGATGGAATCTTGTCGATTGACGTGGAGATTGCCAGGACGTTCCAATACGATCTCTGCGGAACTGCTGAGCTGCAGTTTCTGACCGTCCAGATCGATAATCTCACTGTCAATCCTGCACCTCTCGGCGCCGCAGACGCCTACAAAGGCCGTCCGAGCTGGAAGACGAATTTGGGGCTGTCGTCTCTGACGAAATCCGGATACACGAGGGGCCAGGCGACCCCTATGCGGAAGGCGGAAAAGTTACCCCAGGCAATCTCCAGGGATGTAACGAATTCAAAGCCTGCACCGACCAGCAGATTTTCGGATTTAAACTCTTCACCGGCGATGCCGGTATCGACGAAAGTGCCCAGTCTCAGGCGATGGAGAAAAAGCGGCAGCGTGGCATAGCCCTTTTGCAGGTTGGCCAGGGGCCAGAAAACTTCGATGCCACCGGCCGCGGCCTTGCGGGCTTCAATCAGGTTGGCGTCAAAGCCGCGCACCGGGAACAGCTTGGGGGGCAGGCGCGTAAAATAGCCCTCGGACACGTTGCCGCCGAGTCGAAACGTGGTATGGCCCAGGGCCGGTTCTCCTCCCCATGCCCTGCCAAACAACAGATGCGCCGCAGTCAGGATTTCATTGCCGAATAACAGGCGCCCCCCCAAAGTCAGCGATTGTCGGTCTTCAGAATAGAGCTGCAGATCGCCCCAGAGGCGCAAAATTTCCCATTGCGTCGCCATGGCAATGCCCAGCCAGGTTTCATCACCGGAGGGGGGACCGGTGGAATCGACCCCTTCGCTGTCCAACGGTTCCCAGCGGCGCCAGTTCAGCGCCAGTTCGAGCCCTTCATCAAATTGTCCCAAGTCTTCCGACGATTGAAGGATGTTGGTGGACCCGAATTGCTTGAGTTGCAGTGGTCGCCAGAACAGTCTGATGTCGTAACGGGATTCATCCACCGCCTGATCGATATCGGTGGTATAGGAAACCGGGTAGCGGATGAACTGGGTGCCGAGGCTCTTGGCCCTAAAGCCCAACCGCAAGGCGAGATAATCCGTATCGAACGCATAGCGCAGCCCGGCATCTAAATGATACTCGCCGCTGACGTCCCGGCTCTTGGTGGCGAGGCCGATTTGCAGATCGTTCACGCTCGCAAACAGATCGGGGCGGATGTAATTGGGCCACAGACTTTTAAAGGGTGAATACGGTTTGCCTTCCAATTCCAAGGGTTCAGGCTTGGATGCCTCGGGGCTGAAACCAGGATAAACGAGGGGGGCAAAAGCGATCCGGTTGATCTTGTAGCTTCCTATCCGCCAGCCGCCCGGAGTGAGATTCAGAAATTTTCCATGCCGGGGAAGCAGGGCCATGGTGTCGCTGCGGGTGATTGGTTCACGGTCGGCCGCGTGGATCTGGAATCGGCCGGTGACATTTGATGCATAAACGAGACTGTCGCCTTCCCACCACGGATCCAGTTCAATCGAAGGCGTCCGGGTGAGCCGATGCCACTGCCCGTCATAGACCCAGATGTCCCAGTTGCCCGCCGAGTTCGCGGCCACCGCAATCCGCCCCGCCTGGTCTCTGACCGGTCCGGAGAGCTGAATCACGCCTTCCGGCGCCGGTATCAAGGTGGCGCCCAAGGGATCGCGACTGTTGGCCGCGCGAAAGCCCCCCCGACCGTCATCCGGAAATACGATCAGATAGGGACGGCAACCGCTGCGGGTGACCGCGACCCGCCCGGGACCCGGGTCCCAGACGGGTCGATATCTGCTGGAAGACACAGTTCCGCCGGCATATTTATAAAGGCTTGCGCTGCCGTTGAATTCCGAAAGCCACAGGGTTCCGTCCGGTTCGGCGTAACCGTAACGGCCGCGGTGCCTGAGCTGCAGCTTACCGGGAAAAACCCCTGCGCGGTTCCAATATAAAAAAGGATCGCCCCAGTACCCGGTCACCAAAAGTTCTTCGGTTACCCTGCCCCTTTGGGGATACCGCTTCTGAAAGTCGCGCCAGAGCCCTGCGCCGGTTTTACCGAACACTTTGCGGGTCTTCAGGTCGATTTCGATGGGAATGAGACCGCTGCCGTGCACCTTTAAAAATTCCAGAATCTTGAGCCACCCGTACTCCTGAAAGAGCCAGAACATGAAGGGCTTACCATATATCCGATAGGCGAAATAGCCCGGCCAAATTTGCGGGTGGTGACTGATGAGTTCCAGATCCGGCGGCGGAACGGTTTCAAAGAGAGCGGCTTCGAAGGGATCCTGTATGTCCTTGCGGCAATAGCGGGCATATAACAGACCGCAGATACCGTCTTCCACCCAGGGCGGTAAAACGACGTTGGGAGAAATGATCGCGCCGAAGCCTTTATAGAGAACCTGGGGAATCCCCCCGCGCAAACCGTATATTCCCTGAAGACACAAGCCCTTGAACAGAAAATAGACCCACGGGTCGGGCGCCGTGTAACCGTCCTCCAGAACACCGGGCGCCCGCAGGGGAATTCGGACTTCCAGGTGGGGAACGACGTGTACCTTCACCTGGGGCATGTCCAGATTTTCATCCAAAACGACATGAACCGGTCGCTTGACCGGCAGACCGTGTTGTTCCAGGTAGGTCAGGATGGCAGGGGTTTGATCGTTTAAGCGCCGAGCGATGGCGTGTTCGTTTGCGGGAAAATGGAGAAAAACACCGTCCCGCTCGACGGTCACCAGGGCGAAAAGATTGGAACAGTATCCCCAGAACAAAGCAACGGTGGTCAACCCGATCAGGATCAATCGCATTATGGGCAATTGGGGCTCACCTCGCTCATTGATTCAGCGTTTACAGCGGCATTCGATGACATCCAAGCGTGTCCCTGCTCGAGCAACAGCGAATAAGAAAACGATGTTAACAACCCACTCGGCGGCCAACCATGATGAGGTAAAATTTGACCTTTGACATGTTATAAGCATGAAAGTAAACTCAAAACATGTCAACAATGATTCAAAATTGACGGCGCCTTGAATGGAAGAAATCAAGCATGCGACAAAAGGGGCTTAAGGCCTAAGCGAACCCCACATAAAACGAGGGCGACATCTACTTCTCGTTCATAATCACGGAGCCGTCCCAGTCCGGTGGCACTGTCACTGAGCCATTTATGATGTCCCGGCAGCGTTTGACATACAGCCGTGCGGGCCGATCGTCAGGGAATTCTTTTTGCAGCTGCTCGAAGACTGCCAACGCCCGCTCCCAGTTTTGTGCCCGGTACTCCTCGATCCCTTCCTGAAAACGGGCGCAAAAAGACGCCAACGCCTCTGTCCCTTTCTCATCTTTAGCGGCCAGCAGTTCATGGATCGCGATGCTCTTCTTCTTCCCTTTGACCGCGACGATGTCCAGCGGTCGGCATATCATCTGCTTGTCAACAGCCTCGTAGACGTTCTGGCTGACGATGATTTTGGTACCGTAAATCCGGTTGATGCCTTCCAACCGGGAGGCCAGGTTCACGTTGTCGCCAAAGATGCTGTAGTTCATGCGCTGGCTTGAGCCGACGTTGCCGACAATCGTCTCTCCGAAATGAATGCCGAAACAGGTCGGCATGGCCGGCTTTTCTTCGGCACGCCATCGCCGGTTCAAATCGGCTTCCGCCTTGCTGCAGCTCAAAGCCGCGCGACTGGCAAGCAAGGCCGGGTTCTCCACTTCAAGCGGTGCCCCCCAGAAGGCCATGATACCGTCGCCGATGTACTTGTCGACCGTACCCTGCTCCTGTTCGATGATCCGCGTCAGGCGATCCAGATAGACCGAGAGCTGCAGCATCAGTTCTTCGGCCGTCAGGGTTTCCGAAAGGGTCGTGAATCCGACGATATCCGTAAACATAATGGCCAAAAGGACCTTTTCGCCGCCGAGCTTGGCTTCGCGGCCGGTAGCGATGAGCTGGCGTACGAGTTCGGCCGGGACGTACCGTCTGAACGAGGCCAGCCCCCCGCTCATGGCCATAAAGGCGTCACTCAGAGACCGGATTTCCGTGAGATTCGATTTCACCCCGACGACCTCTTCGAGCTGAAAGTCTTTGATCTTTCCGGCTTCCCGCACCAGTCGTTTGACCGGCCGTGTGATCCAGCCGGCAGCCACATAGACCAGAAGCAGGCAGGTCACGGTGATCAACGCAGTGATCAGCAGGGCCTGATAAATGATCTTGCGGGTCGGCCCGACGACTTCCGCCTCGGGTATAACGGCCGCAATTATCCATTTTTTGTCAAAGGCGGCGGGAAATCGAAAAAAGAAACCCAGATAAGTGCGCCCGCCGGTGGTCGAAGACAGAATTTCCGTACCCGTGGCCAGGTGTTTCCGATAGGCGTCCTCGAACCACGGGAGTTTCAGGTCCTTAAGAAGCGGCAAGCGGCCGACGCCCTCGCCGGCGGTCTCATCGTCCGATCGGCTGCCGAAGGTGATGACCTCGCCGGCATCGTTCATGATAAAAATTTTCCCGTTCTTCACGAGCCTCTGGGAAGCGACGAACTCGGCCAGGCTGTTCAGGGTAATGTCGACACCGACAACCGCTTGAAGGCCCCCTCTCTGGTCGAGAATCGGGCAGGATCCGGTAATGCCGAGCTCGTGGGTTGATTGAAACCGGTAGACATCGGACCAGTATATTCCGGTTTCAGGTCGAATGACCTTATACCACGGCCGGGTGCGGGGGTCGTAATCGGCCGGCCTGATCTCGGACCTGATGACGCCGTAGTCACCATTGCGAAAGTGCCACAGGTCTGTCACCGGAACCGTGGTGCGATCGATCAGGCGTGTCGCCGGCTCGGGCGTTCTTCTGGCCTGGATGAAATTGCCCTGCGGATCGGCCATGTAATAGCTGGCGACCTGGGGCGTCAGCATCAGCTGCTTCCACAGGTAATCCCATATTTTTTCACGTTGGCCAACAATGGGCGTCTCGTCGAAAGCCGAGGCCGTCATCCGTGTGAGACGGCCCGGTGTCTCAATAAAAGCGATGGTGCGCTCGATGAGCTTGTCGGCCTGGACGCGGGCCAAGAGACTGTAAAGATCGACCATGATCCGCGAAGATCCCAGATAAAAAACGGCCGTTATGCTCACAACCGTCAGAATCAACAGAAGCGCAAAAGTCTGTAATATGCTGATACGGATGCTGAATCTCATCTTAAACTTATCGAACAGGATGGCCAAGGGCGGAAGTGATGGTTTGTGCTATGCCTCCTCCACTACAGCCCTGAAAGTGAACGGTGAATCGATGCCGCCGGCGAAAATCTTATTCTCGCCCCTCTTCAATAAGACAAAATCATTGCTAAAGTCATGCCCCAGTAATTCCCCATTCACTTGAGTCCCTAAAGTGCTTCCCAAATCCACGACACAAATCCCTTGCGAACGACGATAGAAAGCGAAGTGCTCCCGTGACAATCGAAATGGCCGTGAATCCGGAATTTTCAGATCAATAGATCTCCGGGGTAAAGGTTCATTTCCAAGCGGTAGACGCCCAACCGAAAACGGAAGATTCGCTATGTTGATTCCTTCGGCAGGCAGGCCCGGCGCCGGCTTCTGAGACAATGGAAACAAATCGAGTCGCAAAGCAATCGCCGCGCCGGTTGATCCGTCCGGGTCGGCAACCTTATGAGGTGGAGGTGAAAGCGCGCCGCCCCTGCTCGCAACATCTTCAGCCGAAACACTGATTTCTGCGATCATTCTATTGGCCTTGCGCAGATGTTCACAGAGACGCGAAATCAACCGGTAGGCAGACACATTGTCCCGGCTGATCAGATTAAAAAATTCTTCTCTCTCAAGAATTGCCGCGGAGACGCGACTTTTCGCCCTTGCGGAGGCGCTGCGCGGTTGGCCGTCTACGATTCCCATCTCTCCCAAGAATTCCCCCTCTTTCATCATGCCGAGGACGACCCTTTGTCCGTCACGCGTCACAAAAATCTCGACTTCGCCGGACAATATTTGGTAAGCGAAATCACTGGCATCACCCTCTTCAATAATAATGTCTCCCTCGTTGTATTCTCTTTCCATCATCGCAGTCGAACCTCCAATTCAGAATTGTATTAAGTTTCCGTTTATAAATAACCTTTTTCTGCAATCACGACGTCAAGTCGGCGGAATCGCTTGTGTTCCGCACGCCAGTGCTCCTCCGCGTAATTACTTGATATGCTAATGTTTTAGTAAACTTAAACATTGACGAATTGGACACTCACTCGTTCCATCGAAGATTCGTGGAAGGGTGCTCGTCAAACCTTCGGCACACGGGCGATAACATCGAATATATTTAATATCATGTACTTACGGACCAAAACAATTAAAGTATTGACGATGGCAGACGCCTGCGATTAAATGCTTTTCACCATAAAAAAACGTAAACGCCGATTTTGAATAATGACGGCAAACGGACCGCGGAGGCACGATGAAGATTTTTAATGCCATTTTCAGCTGTTTTTTAGCAACGTTTTTTTTATCCGGCTGTGCACCGACGAGAACATGGATCAGTTCACCGGAATTTCAGTCCGCCGACAACGCCACTTATTCGGCCCGTTTCACACCGCTCAGGGGAAGCGGGCAGTTCATCGGCGAATTTCGGCTGGAGGTGAAAAACAAGACCCGGCAGCCACTTGAAATCGACTGGAACAGCACGCGCTATCTCTACAATCAAGGGCCTTCCGGCCGCTTCGCTTTTGAAGGGATTACCGAAAAAAACATTAACAACCCGCCCTCCGATGTTGTGCCGCCCGAGGGAACGCTGCAAAAGATCATATCTCCGGTGAACCTGATCGCCTGGCGGCGCGGACCCGGTTTCATCGACCAACCGGCGTTCAGTGCTGGCCCGGTGCCGGAAGGCCAAAGCGGCATTTTGCTGGTGGTCCGCCAAAACGGTAAGGAAATTCGCGAAAAGATGGTTGTGAGCATAAAAGTTAAAGTAGAATAACGCCTTTGAACGTCAAATTAAAAATGGTTTTCCGGGATCGGATCGGCATTGTGGCCGATGTTTCGGCGCTGGTCGCCGACTACGGCCTGAACATATCATCCATGGAGGTGGAACGCAAAGACAACAGGGCCGCTGTTTTCCTGGAAGCCGAAGGCGGCGAAAGAGCGCCCGGTAAAGAAGAGATTTTCCGAATACTGGGCGGTATTCCGGATCTGTTTGAAATCCGGTTTATCACGAATATGCCGCACGAAGAGAGGGAAAACCAGATTCGCGTCGTTTTGGACAATGTCAGCGACGGGGTGATCTCCATTGACACGGCCGGTCGCATCACCACCATCAACCGAATCGCCCGGAAAGTTTTCGACTGTGACCATCGAGAGATGATCGGCAAGAGCGTCAAGAATCTCAATCTGCCCGACGAGACCATACTCGAATGCCTCGAAGGCAAGAAATTCAACAATATAAAAAAAGACCTCATCACCGAAAAGGGGCGGCTGCAATATTTCGTCACCGGGAGACCGATAAAGGATTCTATCGGCCGTATCATCGGCGCTGTGGAAATCGGTAAAGACGTTCGAGAGATCAGGTTGCTGGCACAGTCGCTTTCCATGCCCGCCCGAATCACGTTCAACGATTTTATCGGAGAATGTCCGGCTATCACAGATGCCCTGGCTTTTGCCCAAAAAATAGCCGCTACCGATTCGATCGTATCGATCCGGGGAGACAGCGGCACCGGCAAAGAACTGCTGGCTCAAGCGATTCATACCGCCAGTCGGCGCGAGGGTCTCTTTGTTCCGATCAACTGCGCTGCACTGCCCGAATCCCTGCTTGAAAGCGAGCTTTTCGGTTACGTCGGCGGGGCTTTTACCGGAGCCCGCAAGGGCGGAAAACAGGGGCTCTTCGAAATTGCCGAGAACGGCACCATCTTTTTGGATGAGATTGCCGAATTGCCGCTGGGACCACAGGCACGAATCCTGAGGACCATTCAGGAAAATTGCATCAGAAGAATCGGTGGAACGCAGGAAATACCCATCAACGCCCGTATTATAACCGCTACCAATCAAAATCTGGAACAGATGGTTGCCCAAAAATTGTTTCGACAAGACTTGTTTTATCGGATCAATGTGCTGCCGATTCATCTTCCGCCGCTGCGGGAGAGATTGGAAGACATACCCAAACTGATCGAGCATTTCCTTTTCCAGTTGGCATCAAAGCTCAACCAAAAAGTGAAAACCATCACAAAGGAATCTCTTTACAAGCTCAGCCGGCACAGTTGGCCGGGGAATGTAAGGGAGCTCAAAAACGTCGTCGAACGCGCCGCCATTTTAAGCGATGACGAAACGATCCGTGTCGACTGCATTCTTTTCAGCCATGAAATCGGAAGAAGTATCAAAGACCAGAAAAACGCATGTCTTCTCGACCTTGCCGGTGCCGGATCGCTCAAGAACCTGGTGGCGCGTTACGAAAAGGACATCATCGTCGATAGCCTGAAAAAATCGAGCACCATCAGAAAAACGGCCAAAGAGCTGGGGATGTCGCACACCGCCTTGCTCAACAAAATTAAAAAGTACAAGATCGAAATGGCGTCATAACGCGCCGATGAAAACAATTCAAACTAATAACCTAGGTTAAGCCGTTTCCCGCCCAGGCGGGATTCAACGTTCCCGGTTAAAGAGCCATAACTGGTCTCTATTAATCGTATGATGCATCAATTGCGTCGAATTCATGTTTCACTCAATGGGTTAAAGCAGCCAATCCAAAAATTGGCATATAAAGATACAGAAATCAGCGTTTTATAACCTTTGAACTTTAAGCCCTGAACCCGAAACCCTGAACCTTAAACCCTGAGCTGGAACCGATCAGTTAGGTTTGTATATGCCGCCTTCTGTCCCCCGTCACCGCCACTCCGAAAAAGGCCCCTCTTCTCATGCGCACGATCACGATCAGGGTGCTCATGGCCATATCCATGGTGTCGTTGACCCGTCTATCATTTCTACTGAACGGGGTATTTGGGCCATAAAGTGGTCATTTTTAGGATTGATTGCCACCGCTCTTTTTCAAGTGGTTATCGTTATTCTTTCCGGAAGTGTGGCCCTTTTTGCCGATACCATTCATAACTTCGGCGATGCCGCCACGGCGATACCGCTATGGATAGCCTTTAAACTCGCGCAGCGTAAACCGAGTGCAACGTTCACCTACGGCTACGGGCGGGTCGAAGACTTGGCCGGTGTCGCCATTGTATTGACGATCCTGCTCAGCGCACTGGTTGCCGGTTATGAATCCGTCAATCGATTCTTCCACCCACAGCCGGTCACCTATCTCTGGGCCGTCATTACCGCCTCCGTAGTCGGCTTCCTCGGCAATGAAGCCGTGGCGATCTTTCGCATCCGGGTCGGCAAAGAGATCGGCAGCGCCGCACTCGTTGCCGATGGGTATCACGCGCGTGTCGACGGATTGACCAGCCTGGCAGTTCTTTTCGGTGCCGTTGGTGTTTGGCTCGGCTTTCCCCTGGCCGACCCGATTGTCGGCCTTCTTATTACTGTGGCCATCTTCCGCATCGTGTGGCAGTCCGGAAAGTCCATATTCACGCGCCTGCTCGATGGTGTCGACCCGGAGGTCATCGATGAAATCAAACACGCGGTTAATCACACACCCGGGGTGGAGGACATCTCTGAGGTGCGGGTGAGATGGTTGGGTCATCGACTTCATGCCGAGCTCAATATCGCCGTGGCCCCGGATATCACGGTTGAGAAAGGTCACGAAATCGCCAAAGACGCAAGACATCAACTCCTGCATCATTTACGCTATCTTTCCAATGCCACCATCCATGTCGATCCGTTGAACGCATCCGGGGAAAAACATCACCGGATCGCTGAACATGAGCACGGTGACTTATCGACGCATTCTCATTAACGACCGGTGCAGACGCGATGAAGTTCCGGTGATCTCCAGGCGGTGCAGCTCGAATTTATGCCATTTTTGATCCAAACCTGTTCGGAATCTGACAGAGAGCACCTGCAGGCAAATTCAGGCGGAATACACTGATACCGAAATTCAAAAAAAAAGTCTGTTGGCGTGACAATATTTTTCACCTCTACCGCACATTTCAGTATTTATTACGAGTCCCTAATGGATGTCCCGCTGACAGCTCTTCCCAAACGAAATAAAAATTGAATTATTGATTTCGATATGTTTTGTTTGAACAGATTTCGGTGGACTTATTTTTCAAAACGCAACCCATTTCGAAAAAAAAAAGGAGGCTGAAATGAAGCGAAAATTGATGGTCCTGGTGGTATTGGCAATGGTGCCGTTGCTTTTCAGTAATGCGTTTGCAATGGAGGATCTGGTTAAACAGGTAGTCGAGGGCTGTAAGGTGGAATTGGAAAAATATTGCAAGGATGTAACCCCGGGAGAGCGACGCGTTTTGGCATGCCTCTACGCCCGCAGCGATAAGCTGTCGTCAAAATGCGAATATGCTCTCTATGACGCCGCGGTTCAACTGGAGCGCGCGGTGGCCGCCCTCGCCTACCTTGCGAACGAGTGCGATGCGGACTTGGAAAAGCTGTGCAGTGCGGTTGCACCCGGTGAGGGGCGCCTGATCAATTGTCTCCAAAAAAACGAGAAGCAAGTGAGCGATCGCTGCAAACAAGCTGTCAAGAAAGTTGGAGGAGAGTTGCAATAGGCCTATTTGGGAGATCGAATATAGTCTAAAACGTGATCGGGGGGAGTTAGCCGGCTCCCCCCTGAATTTTTTTGATGATTCTCTCCATAGGGTCGAATCGGGGGCCTGGTCTTGAACCCAACACTTCGTAAAACGCTGCGCTGGTCTCTTTTCGCCGTCGTTATTGCAACAATTGGCGTCATCATATGGCACACCACACGACCGGTTCCAGTGGAAATCGTCATCCGGCCCGTCGAAACCGGCCAGGTTGAAAAAATTGTCGCCAACACCCGGGCAGGTACAGTCGAAGCCTGCCGACGCGCCAAGCTCTCCCCCAGCATCGGCGGGCAAATTGCCAGGTTGCCGGTCAAAGAAGGTGACAGCGTCACCGCCGGCCAACTCCTGTTGGAGTTGTGGAATGACGATCTGGTTGCCCAAACCGCATTGGCCGAGAGCGAGGTGACTTCGGCCGAATCCAGGGCGAAGTCGGCGTGCCTCCAGGCCGAGGTGGCCCAACGGGAGGCCGATCGTCAAATCAAGCTGCGCCGGTCGGGCTCCGCTTCGGAAGAGCAGGCCGACAAGACCATAACCCGCGCGCAGTCCTTGCAGGCGGAATGCAAAGCCACCCGGGCGGCGGTGGAGACCAGCCGGGCCAGGGTGGGAGTGGCCAAGGCGAATCTGGACCGCACCCGCCTGACGGCACCGTTCAACGGAATCATCGCTCAGATCAACGGGGAGCTCAGCGAGTTCGTCACGCCTTCACCAATCGGCATTCCGACACCTCCGGCCGTGGATATCGTGGATGTAAGCTGCTTCTACGTGACGGCTCCAATCGATGAGGTTGATGCGGCCGTTATCGATACGGGCCTGCCGGCGTCAATCAGTCTCGATGCTTTCGGTGACAGACACTTTTCCGGTCGGGTCCGCCGCATCGCACCGTTTGTACTGGACCGTGAAAAGCAGGCCCGCACCGTAGATGTGGAGGTCGAATTCACCCGGCCGGAGGATTTCAAACACCTTCTGGCCGGATACAGCGCCGATGTGGAAATTGTTCTGGATGCCCGGAAGAACACCTTGCGAATACCCACCCACGCCATATTGGACGGCAAACGGGTTTTCGTCTACCTGCCGGATCGAAGCGTCATCCGGGAGCGGTCCATTCAAACCGGGCTGTCGAACTGGGAATACACCGAAGTTGTTTCCGGCCTGAAGCCGGGTGAACAGGTGGTGGTCAACGTGGACCGTTCCGGTATTGCGGACGGAGCTCCCGCCGTCGTTATGAAGGAGACCCCTTGATCGAACTGAAGGGCATCGGCCGCTCTTTCCAGGTCGGCACCGAGGCCGTGCACGCCCTGCAGGCGGTCGATCTCACCGTGCGGGGCGGTGAATACCTGTCTGTCATGGGTCCGTCGGGCTCCGGAAAATCCACACTGCTAAACATCATCGGCCTTCTGGACCGCCCGGACAGCGGTTTATACCGGCTGGATGACGTGAATGCAACCGAATTGAACGACACGCAACAGGCGGCCGTCCGCCGTCACAAGATCGGTTTTGTTTTTCAGTTTTTCCACCTTGTGCCGCGCCTGACCGCCGCCGAAAACGTCGAACTCCCCCTGATCCTGGCCGGTGTGGATCCCAACGAGCGGAAAAAACGCCTCGATCAGGCCCTCGAAGCACTGGGGATTGCCGACCGGGCCCGGCATCGCCCGGACCAGCTCTCCGGCGGACAACGCCAGCGGGTGGCCATTGCCAGGGCCACCATCATGCGGCCCGGCATCATCCTTGCGGACGAACCGACCGGAAACCTGGACCGCACTTCCGGAAACGATGTCCTCGATATTCTCGAAAATCTCAATAAGGAAGGCAAAATACTGGTCATGGTCACCCATGATCCCGAACTCGGCCGGCGGGCGAGAAGACAAATCCAGATGTTCGACGGCCGCATCGGTTCGGATTCCGGAAAATCCGCATGAAAACATTCGACGTTCTTCGGTTCAGTTTCCGGGCTGCCACCGGCTATCCGGCCCGCACCCTTCTCACACTCCTGGCCATGGCCATCGGAGTGGGAGCGGTCATCTTGTTGACCGCCCTGGGTGAAGGCGCCCGCCTCTATGTGACCCGCGAGTTCACTTCTCTGGGAACCCACCTGCTGATTGCCATCCCGGGCCGCTCTGAAACCACCGGAGGGCCACCACCACTGCTCGGCGAAACCCCGCGGGACCTCACGCTCGAAGATGCCCTGGCGTTGAAGCGCAGTTCGGCCATACGGCGCGTTGCACCGGTCGCGATAGGCAGCGCACCGGTTGCCTGGCAGCAGCTGGAACGGGAGGCGACCATCATGGGCTCCACGGCGGAGATGTTTGACATCCGGCAGCTGTCAATGGCCCAGGGTCGCTTTCTGCCGGCCGGCAACCCGTCGCGTGGTTCTGCCGTCTGTGTGCTGGGGCACAAAATCAAGCGTGAGCTCTTCGGCAATTCGTCTCCGCTGGGCGAGCGGGTGCGCATCGGCGGCCGTCGTTTTCGGGTGATCGGCGTTATAGCCGCCAAGGGGCAGAGTCTCGGCCTGGACATGGGCGACATCGCCATTATACCGGTGGCATCGGCCCAGATGCTTTTCAACACGTCATCCCTTTTCCGGATTTTGATCCAAGCTGGTGGTCGGGAGGCCGTGCCCCGGGCCAAGAAAACCATACTGAAAATCATCCAGGATCGGCACGAAGGCGAGGACGATGTGACCGTCATCACTCAGGACGCCCTGTTGAAGACGTTCGACCGCATATTCAACGCCCTGACGCTGACCGTCGGGGGTATCGCCGCTATCAGCCTGGCCGTTGCGGGAATCCTGATCATGAATGTCATGATGATCTCCGTATCCCAACGAAAAACCGAAATCGGCCTGCTGAAAGCAATCGGCTCCCCCCGGAGCCAAATCCTGCGTCTGTTTCTTTCCGAATCGGCGTTACTGTCTTTGATCGGGTCATTTTTGGGAGTGGTGCTGGCCTTGGTCGGCACCTGGGCCTCTCTGCGATTTTATCCTAATTTTCCGGTTACCATTCCGTGGTGGGCGCTGACCTCCGCCACCGTCGTGGGGGTGCTTACCGGCCTCGTATTCGGCGTCCTGCCCGCTCGCCGGGCCGCCGGTCTGGAACCCGTGGAAGCGCTTTCCAGAAGGTAGCCGGCAGACAATTGTTGTTGTATTTTTGTATTATAATCAAATTTATAAGCATAACATATTAATACATCACATCAACTTTTTTGGTTGGAAATACTTTTTCTTATTGTTTATGGTTTTTTAATTTTTAACGTGTCGGCGGATTCCGTGCATGGGCTTCCATGATTTCATGCGGTTGTCACTGGGGGCTGTTTTCAGCTACCGGCTGCGGAGCTTCCTGACCGCTCTGGGCATTGCTGTGGGTGTGGCAGCGGTGGTGCTGCTCACGTCTCTGGGGGAAGGCGTTCACCGATTCGTGCTGAGCGAGTTCACGCAGTTCGGCACCAATCTGATCGGCATTAACCCCGGCAAGACCACCACCGTCGGTGTTTCCGGAGCAATCATCAGCAACGTAAGGCCGATGACGCTCGAAGACGCCGAAGCGATGAAGCGGATCCCCGAGGTGACGGCGGCCGTACCGGTCGTGCAGGGAAATGCCCCGGTGGAGTTTGAAAAGCGGAGCCGCCGGACTTACATCTTCGGGGTCGGACCGGAAGCTCCGGCGGTCTGGCGATTCAACGTCGCCAAAGGGCAGTTTCTACCTCCCGACGATCCCCGCTCTCCGCGGGCCCTGGTGGTGCTGGGCAGCAAGGTTCAGAACGAGCTGTTCGGTACCCGCAACCCGTTGGGGCAGCGCGTTCGTATCGGCGGCGAGAGATACCGGGTTGTCGGTGTCATGGAATCCAAGGGGCAAATGCTGGGTTTTGACCTGGATGACGCGGTCTACATTCCCGCCGCCCGGGCCCTGTCTTTGTTCAATCGCGAAAGCCTGATGGAAATCGATCTGCTCTATGCCGTCGGCGCCGGTGCCAGCCAAGTGGCCGAGAGGGCCCGGAAACTGCTCATCGCCCGTCATGGATCAGAGGACTTCACCATCACCACCCAGGAGCAGATGCTCGAAGTACTCGGTTCGATTCTGAACATATTGACCCTGGCGGTGGGTGCGGTGGGCGGTATTTCTCTTCTGGTTGGCGGAGTGGGCATTCTGACCATCATGATTATCGCCGTCAACGAGCGCACGGCGGAAGTCGGGCTGCTGCGGGCCCTTGGCGCCGGTCGCCGGCAGATCCTGGCCTTGTTCATCGGCGAAGCCGTTGTGCTGGCCAGTATCGGCGGTCTGGCAGGCCTGGTGATCGGCACCGGAGGCGCCTGGCTGCTTGGAATAGCCGTTCCGGCGCTTCCCACTCATACACCGTGGTCATATGTGGTTCTGGCCGAACTGCTGGCGGCCGTGATCGGACTGGCTGCCGGGGTTCTGCCGGCAGTCCGGGCGGCCAACCTCGATCCGATAGAAGCCCTGCGGGCCGAGTAAACCTCACTTCACTTTGAGCAGGAAAGCCACGATCGATTTTTGGATCGATCAACTGCACGATTAGTTGCTGCCTTTCTCACCCGTTTCGATCCGAATCAGACGGCCGTTTGCGAAATGCAGGTAGCGGATGAACTTGTTGGAACCGAGATCATACGTCCAGAGTTCCATCAGGATAGGCCCTTTTATCAGCTCGGGGAGCTGATAGCGCTCTTTCTCGTAATCGTATATTTGTGAAATGTATGTGTTGTGCCCTTCTTCCCATTTGGACTCCTTTGTGGGCTCACCGCATTTCTCAAACACCTTCGCGCTGCTGTCTCCAACGGAAACAAGTCCACCCCCACAGCGAAATGTGGTTTCAACTGCCGCCGCATCGGTGTGCAGCCACAAGTGGACGAAGAGAGCCACGAGTATGAGCAGGCAGAACCGTTTCAATCGGCAAACAGTATTGTCCCTCACAATGGGTTCGTAATCGATCCATTCAATCATCTGAACATCCATTTGGACCCCCCGGTAAAACGATAGATCATCTCAACGATGACGACTTTTTCTATTTTCGCGTTCTCACTTCACGAACCGCTGCAACCACGTCGGCAACTTTCGGCAGGACGAAATCTTCCAGCGGAGGTGAAAAGGGCATCGGCAGGTCTCTGGCGGCAACCCGCTTGACCGGCGCAACCAGATAGTCAAACAATTCTTCCTGGATCCGCGCAGCCAGCTCGGCTCCGAAACCGCCCGTCCGACAGGCCTCGTGGACAATCACCGCCCGCCGGGTCTTTTTGATCGAATCCGCCACCGTGGTCATGTCCAGCGGTTTGAGGGTTCGCAGGTCGATCACTTCGGCATCGATCTCCATCTCGAACAACTGTTGCGCGGCCTCCCGGCACAGATAGAACCCGGACCCGTAGCCGAGCAGGGTCGCGTCGGTTCCCGGCCGTTTCACCGCTGCCTGCCCCAGTTCAATGATATAGTCGCCCCGGGGCACCGGACCTTCTTTGGCAAACAGTTTCTTGTGCTGGAAAAACATAACGGGATCGTCGTCACGAATGGCCGCCTTGATCAAGCCCTTGACATCGGCGGGTTCACTGGGAACCACCACCTTTAATCCCGGCGTGTGCACAAACCAGGCTTCCAGGGACTGGGAGTGCTGGGCGGCCGCCCGCAGGCCGGCGCCATCCGGACACCAGACGACCAGCGGCACCCTCACCTGCCCGCCGAGCATGAAGCGGATCTTAGCGGTTTGGTTGACAAGCTCGTCCATGCAGCAGGTGACGAAATCGGAAAAGTGCAGATCGACGACCGGCCGCAGGCCGGTCAATGCCGCTCCGAGACCGACTCCGGCGATGGCCGATTCGCTGATGGGGGTGTCGATGATGCGGTCCGGAAATTTTTCCGGAATACCCTTGAACTGGCCGAAGATTCCTGCATGAGCCTTAATGTCCTCACCAACAATAAACACGGATGGATCGCGGGTCATCTCTTCATTCAGGGCCTCGGCCAGGGCGGCCGAGCAGCTCAATATGCGGTCGGGCATGCTTTCTCCCTGCTTAGGGCTTGCGAAAAAATTAGTTAGTGATTTTGGGCGTTGAGGCGCCCGGTCGGCAAGGCGTAAAATCGCAGGAATATCTGGATATTCCGCGATTTTGCACCGGCAGCCGGACGGGATGCATCGGCGTCCAAAATGGTAAGTTATTATTGAGCGAGCCCTTAGCCTCAAGGGTTGGACAACAGGTCTTCGAGCGCCTCCTCGGGTTCCGGAAAAGGGCTTTGGTCCGCGAAGGCCACCGCTTCGCTCAGTTCGGCCGCCACCTCGCGCCATACTTCTGCCTTAATATTTTCGGTCAACATTTTCTCCTGGGTCAAAAAGCGGCTGAATCGAGCAATCGGGTCGTTTTTGTCCTCCCACAGCGCCACTTCCGCCGGCCGGCGATACTTTTGCGGGTCGCCCTCGAAATGCCCCCTGATCCGATAGGTCTTGTTTTCGATCAGACTCGGTCCCTTGCCCTTGCGCGCCCGCACGACCGCCGTTTCGGCGGCTTTTCCGACCTGCAGCAAGTCGTTGCCGTCCACTGTCGTGCCGGGCATTGAGTAGCCTTTGGCCCGCAGGCTGATATCTTCGACCGCGCAAGCGTCGCGATGGGGAGTGGTCGAAGCGAACTGGTTGTTTTCCACGACAAAGACAATCGGCAGCTTCCAGATCGCAGCCAGGTTCATCACTTCGTGCACCGGGCCGCGGTTGGCCGCGCCGTCGCCGAAGAAGCAGACCGCCACCTGATCCGTCTGGCGCATCTTGATCGAAAAACCGGCACCGGCAATGATCGGCAGTCCCCCCGCAACCACACCGTTGGCCCCCAGAATGCCGAGGGAAAAATCGGCGATGTGCATCGATCCACCCTTCCCCTTGCAGTAACCGGTCTTTTTCCCGAACAGTTCGGCAACCATTTTCTTCAGGTCGGCCCCTTTGGCGATCATGTGGCCGTGACCGCGGTGGGTGGTGGTCAGATAGTCGTCTTTGCGCAAGCAGGAACAGACGCCGACCGCTGAGCCTTCCTGGCCGAGTGACAGGTGGATGAAGCCGGGAATCTTGCCGGCGGCAAAGAGCTCGCCCGCCAGGGTTTCGAACTGCCGGATGGTGACCATGGTCCGGTACATGGCGATGCACTCAGTTTTTGTTAAAGCCATAAAGTGCTCCTGTATAATGGTAGCTGAAGGTTCTACCGATTTGTTGTGCGAAAGGGGTCAAGGATTCAATGCTTGTTTGCAGTAGTCTTTATCAAGGCCTTAAGCATCCTTTCAACCTCGACAATTGCTCAATTTGCGTCCTATTCGTTTTGAGCATCTATGAACCCTTGAATCCTTGACCCCTTGAACCCTGACGGAATCATCACCTTTTGGGGAGATGATTCAAAAATCAGGCCTCCATCGAGGCTCGATATTCATTTCCCCGTCTTCATCACCACCGTCCCGTATAAGAAAAGGTAAGCAGTGGCAAGCACAAACGCCACTATCGTTCCCAGCAACACCCCGTAGCGGGGATATACGAAAGAAACGCCGAGTGCATAGAGGATCAGCGAACCCAGTCCCCGCGGAAAGTTCTTGATGATCGTGTTCACGGCGGGTCGACCGTAACTGATGTGAACGATCAGCATGAGGGGAAACAGCGTGGTCGGAAAGGCCGAAAAAAGCCCGGCCCAACGCGAACCGACCCATTTTGCGGCGCCGGTGATCATCAAAATAATGACGGCCGCCAGCGCGGCCCGCAGCACCAGGATCCTGAGGGTCAGACGGACCGGCCGATCGATCCGGGAGTCTTCGATGTTTCGGAATATAAAAGCGAACGCGAAAGTGGCACTGACCGTAAACAGCGTAGCGGATAATTTCGACAGGTCGATTAAATAAAGCGGCCCTATAACCGCAAAATATCCCGCCGTGGCACCGATCGATGCGATGGGAATCGCCCATCGGTCGCATCGCAACGCCGTCTGGTAGTAAGCGTAAACGAAGCACAGACTTCCCACCAATCCGGCAATCGTATAAACGGCGCTCTCGGCGGCAAAAGCCGGGCCGATTTCAAGGCCGATAAAAAATAAAGCGATCGCCGCACCCAACGGATAACCCGACAGGACACCGGCCACCCGCGGGCTGACATGTTCGGCCACAACCGACAACCCGACGACAATCGCTATGGTGACCATTATTTTCAACAATACGAAGAGTGCCGTCATCGTCAACCATTATCGCCAGCGCAGGGATCCGAACCAAAAGAGAAGATTTTTAACTTGACACTGTATTGGGAATATTGCTTGATGACAAGAATTTTTGACAGTGATTGAAGACCATAAAACCGAAAGGAGACTGCTCATGAGATCCGGAAAAACCCGAACCTGTCTCGTCCTGATGCTTGCCGCCGCGGTGGTGCTTGCACTGCTGCCAGCCGGCCATGCCGCCGAATTCAAGAAGGAATACAAGATGCAGGTCAATGTCGGCCCTAACTTCTACTGGGGCATGGGGGCGACCAAGTTTGCAGAGCTGGTAGCCCAGAAGACCGGCGGCAAGATCAACATCAAACCTTACTGGGGCAGCTCACTGCTGAAGGGGGCCCAGTTGAAATCGGCCCAGATGGTGGCCAACGGCGTCATCGAGTGCGCGATGGAGTCGACCATCAACATCTCGCCGGTCATCATCGAGGCCAACATCTTCTCCCTGCCCTTTTTTATCAACAACTTTCAGAATCTGGACAAGATGGAGCGCGGTGAAACCGGCAAGGCCATTTTCGCCGCCATGGAGAGCAAGGGGCTGAAGCCGCTGGCCTGGGGAGAAAACGGGTTCCGGCAGATCACCAACAGCAAGCGCGAAATCAAAACGCCCGCAGACGTTAAAGGATTGAAATTCCGCGTTGTGGGCAGCCCGATCTTCATCGACATCTTCAGGCAGCTCGGCGCCGACCCGGTCAACATGAACTGGGGCGATGCGACCTCCGCCTTTCAGCAAGGCGTGGTCGACGGCCAGGAAAACCCGCTGCCCGACGTCTGCATCCCGGTTCAGATCTGGCAGTACCACAAGTACATCACCCGCTGGAATTACCTGGTCGATCCCCTGATTATCTACTGGAGTAAAAAGGAGTTCGACGCCTTCCCGCCCGATATCCAGAAGGCCATCCAGGAGGCCGCCGTAGAAGCCGGCCGGTTTGAAATCGCGCTCGCCCGAGCCGGTATTGACGACGGCACCTCCCTCAAGATCCTCAAAGACGAGTTCAACTATACCATGGAAATCCCGGACCCGGTGGCTTTCGTCGAAAGCAAGGGGATGGTGGTGACCGACCTGACCGAAGCCCAGCAAATGGCCTTCATCGATGCCACAAAATCTCTCTACGACACCTGGGTGCCGAAAATCGGAAAGGATATCTACGAAAAAGCCAAGACCGACATGGCGAAGTAATCCCGAAGAAAAAAAGCCCCTGCTAAGTCAGTGAGACATGCAGGGGCTTTTCCGTATCCTGATATGTGACTGGAGAACTGACCCGATGACGCCGCGCATCAAGGGAATTCGAATCGATTATTGGCTTGCGGCCTCGATGTTGTTCACGATGGCCGCCATTGCCTTCATCAATGTTTTGAGCCGCTATCTGTTTCACTTCTCATTTGCCGCCACCGAGGAAATCACCATCAACCTGTTTGTCTGGATGACGGTCGTGGGCACGGCGATTGCGTTTGAACGCGGCAGCCAGCTGGGCATGGTCACCCTCTTCAACATTTTCCCGAAGCGCTACAAAAAATTAGTGATCCTGCTCGGCGCCAGCTTGAGCACCATTCTGTTCCTACTGGTTGACTACTATATGCTGCAAGCTATTTACGAAGAACTGACCCTTTTTCAGGCGACCTCGGCCGCTCTCGATATACCCGTCTGGATTTACTATGCCGGGGTGCCGGTGTTGTCCGTCTTTGTTTTTGCTGGCATCTACCGGCAAGCGGCCCAGCACCTGGCACAGCTTGAAAGCGATGAGGACCACTAAGTGGAAGCCGTCGTCATCGGGTCCATATTCCTGGTCCTCATGTTTCTCGGGGTTCCTATCGGAACGGCCCTCGGAATCGCCGGAGTCGTCACGATCTATCAATTCAACCTCGGCATCGGCATGTTGGGGGTCAATTTTTTAAACGGCATTGCCTCCTTCCCGCTCCTGGCCATACCTTTTTTCGTTCTGGCCGGCGTTATCCTGGAAAAGGCCCGGCTTGCGGCTAAAATCGCCCTTTTTTTCGAACTCCTGGTCGGCAAGGCCGTCGGTGGGCTGGCCATGGTGGCCGTGCTGACATGCATGTTCTGGGGCGCGCTCTCCGGCTCGGGACCGGCAACAACCGCAGCCGTCGGTTTGATTTTGCTGACGCCTATGATTCGTCACGGGTATGACAAGCATTTCGCCGGCGCTACGATCGCCAACGCCTCCGATCTTTCGATCATCATTCCCCCCAGCATCGCCTTCATTATCTACGGCAACATCACCAGTGTATCGGTCAGCGCGCTTTTCGTTGCCGGCATTCTCCCCGGATTGATCACCGGTGCCGGAACCCTTCTGGTGGCTTACCTGATATCCCGCAGACGCGGCTACCGCGGGCTGGAACGCCGTGGTTCGACCAAGGAGATTCTGATTGCCCTGAAGGAATCCCTGTGGGCGATCCTGACCCCGGTCATCATTCTGGGCGGCATCTACACCGGCATCTTCACCCCGACGGAAGCAGCCGTGGTGGCCGTTTTCTACAGCCTGTTCGTAGCGGTAGTCGTCTATCGGTCCGTGACGTGGCGGGATATGGTTCACATCCTGGTAGATGCAAGCGTCACCAGTTCGGTGATTATGTTCATCGTGGTGTTTGCCGGTATTTTTTCTTGGGCCGCCTCGGTAATCGGCATCATCGACCAGGCCGCCGAAGCCATTATCCGCATATCGCCCAATGCCGCCGTGATGATCATTCTTGTCAACCTGCTGTTGCTGGCCTTAGGGATGATCATCGATGCCATCTCGATCTCTTATCTGGTCGTGCCGATTCTCATCCCCGTGCTGGCAGCGTTCAAGATCGATCCACTCTGGTACGGTGTCATTTTTATATCGGCCCTGGCCATCGGCCAGGCCACCCCGCCGGTGGGTGTCAACCTCTTCACAGCCGCCAACCTGATCGGCGGCGACCTCGATGCCATCGCCAAACAGGCCATCTGGTTCGTTCTCATGGACATCGTCGTGCTGCTGATCCTTTCCCTTTTTCCGATTTTGTCCCTCTACCTGCCGGTCCTGGCAGGCCTGTATAATCCGTGACCTTGAAGCGGTTCTAATTGAACCTTTAAATGGAGCCGGGCGCCTTGAGTGTCATCTATAGGTTATTGGTATTTTCACCGAGAAGTGTTGATGACCTTGAAGCCGGCTTGCAGGTTGTGGATTTTTCCTTTATCTATACCTTAAACCCTGAACCTGGAACCGATCCGTTTTAAATCTGTCTATGGGTCCATTAACGATTGCATTTCTGATGATAAGCGGCATTTGCCTGGCGGTGGGTCTGCTCCACCTGACGATATTTTTTCGCCGGCGAGACCGCAAGGTCGAGCTCTTCTTCGCGGTCATGGCCATTGCCATCGGTGTGAGTTTTTTTTTCGAAACCCGGCTCTATACTGCAGTTGATCTAAGCCAAGCCGTTTCGGCATTCAAATCGATGCTCACGTTCCAGGGCATCACCTGGATGGCTTTCGTCTGGTTCATCGTGCTGTTGACCGGTGCCACCCGGCGCCGCCTGGCTTTCTTCGTGACCGGGGCCTATGCCCTGGCGGTGTTCGTCAATATCTTATCCCCCAACACGATCATCTATGCCGCATTAGATACCCTTCAAACGCATTATCTGCCGTGGAATGAGAAGATTTCATACATTTCCGGTTCCCCCAACCCATGGCGTTTCCTTGCGGATATCGCCTGGATCCTCCTCTTTTTCATGGCAGCCGAAAGCATCGTGCGCATGGCAAAACGCGGACTTACCCGCCGCGCCGTTATCTTTGGGGCCGGCCTGTTCATATTTTTGGGTGTCGGCTACCTGCACGGCACCCTGATGGATCTGGGTGTCCTAAAGCCGCCGTATATCACCAATTTGACCTTCCTGGCGCTAATCCTGGTCATGAACGCCGCGCTGGTCGACGAGGTCGTGTCGACCTCGGTTCTCAGCGGCAAGGTTGCCGCCGGCGAACGACGCTGGCTTTCCTTCATGCAGAACGTCAATCTGCTGGTGGCCGGCAGCGATTTGGATGGCAACATCAACTTCGTCAATCCTTGCTGTTGCCGGGTGCTCGGATATTCCCCCGCGGAACTGTTGGGAAAATCGGCTACCGATCTGGTTCCCGAAGACGAGCGCAGTGAGCTGAGACAGCGGTTGGGAAAAGCGCGAGAAGGACAAGTCCGACCTCAGGTAAGCCGCGCAATGCTCACCAAGGAAGGCCGGCTGCGGCAAGTGAACTGGTTTCATGTCGTGCTCAGGGGCCCAGAGGACCGGATAACGGGCACATTGAGCATCGGGGAAGATGTCACCGATCTGCAGGAAGCGCAAAAGGCCCTGGTGGATGAAAAAGAGCGGATGGATGTCATCCTGAGCG
>Ga0272441_10000746_pt1 | contig 72123 bp, 56 predicted proteins | sample SSMProp6N_FD_193582 | JGI IMG/M metagenome (GOLD analysis project Ga0272441, IMG submission 193582) | Marine sediment archaeal communities from Little Sippewissett salt marsh, Falmouth, MA, United States - SSM-Prop-6N | ecosystem: Environmental > Aquatic > Marine > Wetlands > Sediment ...
GGCCTGCGCCGCGAGATGGCCGAGCATCAGGGTAATTCCGTACGGTTGATACAGACTATCCGCAATGATGTGGAGGATGCCGTTCAGGAATCGCTGGAGCGTGAGATGGGTGATTTTATGAGAAGTGGAGCGCATTCTCCGGCTCCGTTGCGACGTTCTGTTGTCATGCAGTCGTCCGCCGGTCAGGATGAAGTATCTTCAGGATTCAGTGCCAATGCATCTGACACTCCCTTATCCGGAGGGGCCGAGGTAAGCCGGGAGGAGGCTGAGGCGCAGAGGCAATCCCGCCAGCTTTCCCTGTTTATGTCACAGCCCGCACTGCCGGTTTCTTCAGCTTCTCCTCATCCCGTTTCTGAAGTTTCTGTGCCCGCTTCTGTGGTGACATCTGCGGAGGAAATGGAAAAGGTTCACGCGGTGCTGCACGACGATATCCCCGATATGTGTGACCTTCCGGATATCGACGATCCGGATTGAACAGTCAGGAGCCAACAGTATGCCGAGGTTCTGAAGCTCTATCCTGGATAATTCATGAGCGTCCGAAACCCCGAATTGTAGAAATATACATTGAGACGATCATGTATCAGGATTCCCTCCTGAAAACCGGTAAACAAGCTTAAAGCTACATACAGTCATGCCGGACTTGAAGGGCATCCATGCGGTTTTTCAGGACAAGAATGGATTCCCGTGTCAGGCACGGGAATGACAGGGAGAGGGGAGGAGTCATGCCGGAGTTGAAGGGCATGTACCCCGTCAGAAAGTCATGCCGCCCTGTGTAATACTATTACACGGGGTGATCCGGCATCCATGGGGTTTTACAGGACAAGAATGGATTCCCGTGTAAGACCTGTGAAATAGATGCTCGGATTTCACGGGTCAGGCACAGGAATGACAGAAAAGGGAATGTATCCCGTCCTAATAGGTCTTTTTTTTCTTTCTTTGGTGAATTTCAGGCTATATACCCTGCCTGAGAATTCTTTATATTTGGTAGCGTGTTTCAGCTTCTTTTGAGTATGCTGGAATACTCCCTATCAACGTAATAGTCACCGGTAATCCCATCATTTGAAAACAGAACCTGCCAGAGCTGGACGTTTCTGGCGCGGAAGGAGCCTGCGGCGCTGAGGAGGTAGTATCTCCACATGCGGTAGAATCTTTCGTCGTAGGCGTGCTTCAGGGCGGGCCAGTGGCGCTCGAAATTTTCATGCCAGGCCTTGAGCGTTCTGTAGTAATCGTTGCCGAACGCATGCCAGTCCTCCATGACGTGCAGACCTTCGCTCGCGGCAGCGATTTGTTTGGCAGACGGGAGCATGGAGTTGGGAAAGATGTAGCGGTGGGTCCATTTGTCGGTGTTGGAAGACGAACGTCTGCTGCCGATGGTGTGCAGGAGAAACAGGCCATCTTCTTTCAGGCAGTCAGAGGTGATTTCGAAAAAACGCCGGTAGTTTTTTACGCCGACATGCTCGAACATGCCTACGGAATAGATGCGGTCGTAGCTGCCGCGAATGTTTCTGTAATCAATAAGGCTGATATCGACGGGCAGGTCCTTGCTCAGTTCATCTGCTTTCTTTTTCTGCTCGCTCGATACGGTTACGCCGGTAACGGTTACACCGTAGTGCTCCGCGGCAAACCGTGCCGCGCCGCCCCAGCCGCAGCCGATGTCGAGTACCTTCATTCCAGGTTCGAGTCGTAGCTTGTTGAAAATCAGACGGAGCTTGTTTTCCTGTGCTGAATCGAGGTTTTGGGCATCTTTCCAGTACGCGCAACTGTAGAGCATGTGCCGGTCAAGCATGGCTTCATAGAGGTCATTGCCGATGTTGTAGTGGGTTTCTCCGACATGGAAAGCCCTTGACGGGTTCTGCAGGTTGACCACTATTCCGGCAATATTGCTGAGCGTGCGGGTGAGCTGGGAGACTTTTTTATCAAGTTTCGCCCTGAGCACCTTGTAAAAGAATTCGTCAAGCGCGTCGCACTCCCACCAGCCGTCCATGTAAGACTCCCCGATGCCGAGATGCGATTCCGTGATGACCCGTTTGTAGAATCGTTGATCCAGCACCCTGATATCCCAGGGGTTCGTCCCGTCAACGGTTATGCCCGCCGAGGAAAACAGGCTTTTGAGTTTCTTTTCGTAAAAGGATGCTTTCATAGCTAAAATCAGAGGGTTGGGGCACCTCAATTAATTTGTTTCTCGTCCCGAATACTTCGTTGTGCGGTGCTCAAAATCCTCATGTGCCTTTTGTACTCTCCGGTTTCTGCGCTCCATCCACCTTGTCTTCAGGTCACTCACGACAATTAACAGAGGTGCCCTTGGATTATTCAGGCATTGCTGCGATAAAGTTCCCGATGGTATCTGCCTCCTCCTGAGTGAGGCTCAGTTCTGCAGCACCGATCGTTCCCTTGACCTGTTCGGCGCTTCGCCCCCCGACAATGGCCGCGGTGACCCCCGGGTGACGGAGCGTCCATGCGACAGCGACTTCTCCGGGGGATGCGTCATGCTTTTTGCCGATTGTACGCAGGAGTTCAACCAGTTCGAGATTATGCCCGAGGCGTGGTTCCTGAAATTCCTTGTTGTTTCGTCGCCAGTCGTTTTTCGGCAGGTTCAGCGCGCGTTCGAGGGTCATCGCGCCGGAAAGCATCCCGCTAAGCATCGGGGAGTAGACGATCACGCCGATATCGTGATCCATGCAGAAAGGAAGAATCTCTTTTTCAATTCCTCTGCGGAGCATGGAATAAGGAGGCTGCAGGGATGCGACTGGCGCTATGGCCTGAGCCCGTTCTAACTGTTCGACAGAGAAGTTCGAGACGCCGATATGTTTTACGAGCCCTTCTTCTTTCAGCTCGCTCATTGCACGCCAGCCCTCCTCGATATCCTCCTCGGGGCTTGGCCAGTGAATCTGGTACAAATCTATGGTATCTGTTTTCAGGCGCTTCAGGCTCGCTTCGCACTCCCGCCGGATGGAGTCCCGTTTGAGGCTGTTTGCGATTTGGCGGTGGTTGTCCCACACGAGTGAGCATTTGGTGAAGATGTAGGGTTTTTCGGTCGCTCCTTCAACTGCCTTTGCGACAAGTTCTTCCGAATGCCCGAGGCCGTATACCGCTGCCGTGTCGATCCAGTTGATGCCGAGTTCGATAGCCCGCTCGATGGCTTCAATAGCTTTTCTGTCATCCTGCGGTCCCCAGCCGTGAGACCAGTTTGCTCCCCCGATCGCCCAGCTGCCGAAGCCGATGGGTGTGATGTAGAGGTCAGTTCTGCCTAAGCGATGAGTTTTCATTTCCGGATGAATAAAGGGTGTTCGGGAATCAGCATCGTGCGATCTTTTTGAAAGATAGGAAAATCTCTCCGGAAACACTTTGTCCGGTTTCAGGAGAGGCTTGCTTTCTTTGTCAGGAAGAAAGGGCGATTGGGTGAGTTCTATCGGGAGGTCAGAGCATTTTACGCGCCCGGTCGAGAGCGTCGTCGATATTGTCAAAAATGTTTTCTATGCCAATCTCTTCGACGATGCCATACTGTTTCATTGTCGAGAGCGGTTGCGGATGGACGCCCGACAGGATGAGTTTCGTGCCTTTGCGTCGGCTGTCCGAGACAAGTTCCCTGAGCATGTTAAGTCCAGTGGCATCGATAACCGGAACGTTGCGCATGCGCAGGATCCTGATTTTCGGCGGGTTTTCGACGATCCGCATGGACTCTTTGAACTTCGATGCTGCTCCGAAAAAGAACGGTCCGTTGATTTCATAAACCTCGACCCCTTCAGGGATGGTCCTGCCCACAATGGTATTCAGATCGCCGGGCTTCTCTTCCCGGTCCTTCAGTTCGCGCGTGATAACTTCGACGTTCGATATATCGGTCATGCGCCGCATGAACAGTAACACTGCGAGCAGCAGACCGACTTCGATGGCTACTGTCAGGTCGAATATTACCGTGAGCCCGAAGGTCGTGAGCAGAACGACGACATCGCTTCGCGGGCTTTTGAGGAGTTGGCGGAAGACGTGGTATTCGCTCATGTTCCAGGCAACGACGATCAGTATGGCAGCCAGTGTCGCCATGGGGATCAGCGCTGCCCAGCTTCCGAAGAGCACCATGATGACAAGTAGCGTTAAAGCGTGCACGATGCCTGCTACCGGGGTTCTGCCTCCGTTTTTGATATTGGTGGCGGTGCGGGCGATTGCTCCCGTGACGGGAATGCCTCCGAAAAGGGGTGAGGCGATATTGGCCACGCCCTGCGCGATCAGTTCCATGTTTGATTTGTGCCTTCCACCGATCATGCCGTCAGCGACGACAGCCGACAGCAGCGCTTCGATCGCGGCGAGCACCGCGATTGTCGTTGCAGGTATGACGAGCTCACGGATCGTGGCAAAGTCAAATTCCGGAATGGAGGGTGCGGGCAGGTTCGAGGGGATAGCCCCGAAGCGGCTACCGATGGTTTCTACGTCGAGTCCGAGAATATGGGCCATGGCGGTCGTAACCAGAATAGCCACTGCCGGTCCGGGAATTTTTCTCGATACCCTTGGCCAGAACACGATCACCCCGAGGGCAGTGATTCCGGTGATCAGGGTAGGTAGATGTACGGTGTCGAGATGTGTCAGATAGACTTCCCATTTGCCGATAAATTCTGCTGGAGGTGTGCCCATATCGAGACCGAGAAAATCCCTGATCTGGCTCGAAAAGATGATGACTGCGATGCCGCTCGTGAAGCCTACGATGACCGGATAGGGGATGAACTTGATCAGGGAGCCGAACTGGGCGAATCCCATGATGATCAGGATGACGCCCGCCATGAGCGTTGCCAGCATCAGGCCGTTAACCCCGTACTGCTGGACGATGCCGTAGACGATGATGATGAACGCACCGGTCGGTCCTCCGATCTGCACACGGCTTCCGCCGAGCAGCGACACGAGAAATCCTCCGATGATAGCTGTGATGAGGCCTTTTTCCGGAGAGACTCCAGAGGCAATCCCGAACGCGATGGCCAGAGGAAGTGCGACGATACCCACGAGAACGCCTGCGACGATGTCTTTCGTCAGTTGCTCCCGGTTGAGACCCGAAAGAAGGTCGAGCAGTTTCGGTTTGAACATCTTCTTAACCTGCTCCTTCGGTTTTGAACTCGGATGTTTCATGAAAGATGACGCCGGGATAGTTTTCCCTGGCGACGTTCAGCATCCATTCGCTTTCCGCGAAAAAGACGGGGTGCCCTTCCTTGTCTTCAGCGATGACCGATGATTTACGGCGCAGAAATTCTTCATACTGTGGTTTGTCCTTCGGGGTTATCCAGAATGCCTTGTAGTAGCGAAGTGGTGTGAAATCGCAGGCCGCTCCGTACTCGTGCTCCAGTCGGAATTTTATGACGTCGAACTGCAGTTCACCGACGGTACCGACGATCTTTCTGTTTCCGTACTGCATGAAGAGCTGCGCGACGCCTTCTTCTGTCAGCTGCCGAATGCCTTTTTCAAGTTGTTTGGCCTTGAACGGGTCGCGGTTGATAACCTCTTTGAAGATTTCAGGGGAAAAGCTCGGAATTCCCCTGAACTGCAGTTCCTCTCCCTCGGTCAGCGTGTCGCCTATTTTGAGACTTCCATTGTCGTAGAGGCCGACCACGTCTCCGGGCCATGCGTCATCGATCAGGTTTTTCTCGTTGGCCATGAACTGGGTCGGATTGGCGAAACGTATTTTTTTCCCGAGGCGGGTATGAAAATAGAAGGTGTTGCGCTGGAACCTGCCTGAACAGATCTTGAAAAATGCAGTCCTGTCACGGTGGTTCGGGTCGAGGTTCGCGTGAATTTTAAAGACAAATCCGGTTAGTTTTTCTTCAGAGGCTTTTACGATTCGCTGATCGGTTTCCCGTTCATCCGGAATCGGTGCAATCTCAAGGAAGGTCTCGAGCATCTCTCTGATGCCGAAATTATTGATGGCGCTGCCGAAAAAGACCGGGGCGAGCATCCCTTCAAGGTAGAGCCCGAGATCAAAAGGTTCATAAACGCCTTCTATGAGTTCGACATCCTCCCGAAGCTGCGTGCTGAAAGCGCCTGGTATCCAGCGATCGATTTCCGGGTCATCTATGTTTGTGATTTCAACGGTGTGTTCGGTTATTTTGGTCTGTTCAGGTTTGAACAGGTTGAGTTTATGATCATAGAGGCTGTAGACTCCCTGAAAACTTTTCCCCTGACTGATGGGCCAGGTGAGAGGACGAACGTTAATCTGCAGCTTCTCTTCAAGTTCATCAAGAATATCCACAGGGCTTCGTCCCTCACGGTCCATCTTGTTGACAAATATGATGACCGGCGTACGGCGCATTCTGCAAACTTCCATAAGTCTTTCAGTCTGCGCCTCGACACCCTTGACACTGTCTACGACAAGAATAACGCTGTCTACCGCCGTGAGGGTCCGGTAGGTGTCTTCGGCGAAGTCTTTGTGCCCCGGCGTGTCAAGGATGTTGACCTTTTTGCCTTTAAATTCAAAACCCATAACGGAGGTGGCTACGGAGATGCCGCGCTGCTTCTCAATCTCCATAAAATCACTGGTTGCGGATTTTTTGATTTTGTTCTGTTTAACGGCTCCAGCGGTTTTGATCGCTCCTCCAAACAGCAGGAACTTCTCGGTCAGTGTTGTTTTTCCTGCATCAGGATGGCTGATAATGGCAAAGGTTCTTCTCTTATCTATTTCTTGCTGAAGGCTCATGGGTCAGGTTGTGTGTGGCACTACTGTGCGGTTATTTTCAAGACATCGGGGAATATTCTTTGCCGCTTTAAGCGAAAGGTACAAAAGGGCGAAAGATACGAAGTGGTAAATGAAAAAGAAAATAGCGCATGAGAGTGAAAAGGTGAGGAGAGTTTTCTATTTTTCATAGCAATTTCAACAAGCAGAGTGGCTCACTATTGACAGTTGTTCTCTGTGATCTAAACTATTTACTATGACGATCAGCCCTTATGCCGGAAAGCTTCCCGAACAGGAGATGCTTGTTAATATTCCTCATCTTGTGACTGACTTTTTTGCCTTGTCGCCCGATCCATCGGTTGACGAGCACCGCGTGGCTTTCGGGACTTCCGGTCACAGGGGATCTTCTTTTTTCCGTTCGTTCAATGAACATCATATTCTTGCTATCACCAAGGCGATCTGTATGTACAGAAAGAAAGAAGGGATAAACGGACCCTTGTTTCTCGGAATGGACACGCACGCTCTTTCAGAACCGGCATTTTCCGTGGCGCTTGAAGTTCTGGCTGCAAATGAGGTTGATGTGATGATCTCGGGAAATGAACGCTTCACTCCGACGCCTGCAGTCTCTCATGCCATTCTTACATGGAACCGGAACAGGAGAAAGGTGCTTGCGGACGGTATTCTCCTGACACCCTCTCATAACCCCCCCGGTGACGGCGGAATCAAGTACAATCCGCCTCATGGCGGGCCGGCCAGCGGTCAGGTCACCTCCTGGATCGAGGACAAGGCAAACGAGATTCTCGAGCAAAAACTCCGGGAAGTGCAGAGGATACCTTTCGATAAAGCATTGTCGGCCTCTACAACCCGCATCTATGATTATCCCGGCAGGTATATTGAAGATCTCGGCAATGTTCTCGACATGGAGGGTATCTCGAAATCCGGGATCACGCTTGGTGTTGATCCTCTGGGGGGAGCGGGCGTAGCCTATTGGGAGAGGATCGCTGAACAGTACGCGCTGAACCTTACCATACTCAACACAACCATTGATCCGACATTCAGGTTCATGAGCGTTGACTGGGACGGTAAAATCCGGATGGACCCCTCTTCTCCCTATACCATGCAGCAGCTGATAGCACAGAAGGACAGGTTCGATATCGCGTTTGCCTGTGACACGGATTACGACCGTCACGGTATTGTGACCGGAAGTTCAGGACTGCTGCAGCCGAACCATTTTCTTTCAGTTTGTATCGAGTATCTCTTTCAGAACCGACAGGGGTGGCCGGAGAGCGCCATGATCGGAAAAACGCTCGTGAGCAGCAGCATGATCGACAGGGTTGCTGCAAGGATCGGCCGCAGGGTGTATGAGGTGCCGGTCGGCTTCAAATGGTTTGTGGAGGGACTGCTGAACGGCTCTCTCGGGTTTGCCGGTGAAGAGAGCGCTGGAGCTTCTTTTCTCAGAAAGAACGGCGAAGTATGGACAACGGACAAGGACGGATTCATTCCGGCGCTGCTTTCGGCTGAAATAACCGCAAAAAGAGGAAAGGATCCCGGTGAGGTCTACAGGGAAATGACGCATGAGCTGGGTGAACCGGTATACAGGAGGATAGACGCTCCGGCTTCCCCGGAGGAAAAAACGAAACTCAAAGAGCTGTCGTCTGAACATGTGCGTCTTGAAGAGCTTGCAGGCGAAAATATTGTGAGCATAGTGACCGATGCTCCGGGAAATGGAGCGTCGATTGGAGGCCTCAAGGTGGTTACCGAAAACGGATGGTTTGCTGCAAGACCGTCGGGCACCGAAAACATCTACAAGATCTATGCGGAAAGCTTTCTTGGCAGCGATCATCTGGATCGTATTCTTACGGATGCTCAGGAAGTGGTAGCCGATGCCCTGGAAGGAGCGTGATTGGGGGAAGTGATGAGCAATGAGTGTTGAGCAATGAGTGTTGAGCAATGAGCAATGAGCGATAAGTGATGAGAGAGGGAAGGAGAGACAAGAGGCAAGAAACAAGAAACAAGAATGTAGGGGCAGACCCCTGTGTCTGCCCGTGGAGAACGAAATGACGAGTGGGCGAAGGGGCTACCTACTACCTACTGGTCGCGTTTTGAAAAGTCAGGAATCTTTGTATACTTCGACAGCTTTTCAATAACCTGTTAAATGAACGTTCAGAATGAATTTTAATTCATGGCACCATGTAGAGATCGGAAAGGAACAGCCGCATGTCGTCAATTCTATTATAGAAATATCAAAGGGAAGCAAGACCAAGTACGAACTCGACAAGAAAACAGGGATGTTGAAGCTTGACAGGGTTCTCTACTCCTCGTTTTTTTATCCGGCCAATTACGGATTTATTCCGAAAACTCTCGGTGAGGATCATGATCCTCTGGATATTGTCGTGTTGTCGCAGTGTGCGATAGTTCCGATGTGTCTTGTCCGCGCACGTGTTGTCGGTGTCATGCGTATGATTGATCATGGGGAGAGTGATGACAAGATTATCGCTGTGGCGGAAGGCGACATGAGTGTCAGCGAGATTAATTCTGTCGATGAAATTTCTCCGCATTTCAATTCAGAGCTGAAGCATTTCTTTGAAGAGTACAAGTCGCTTGAAAACAAGACGGTGCTTGTGGAAGACTTTCAGGATGCCGATACAGCCAAGGAGATCATTACCCGTTCAATAAGAAAATACCAGAAAACGTTCGGTGTTGCCGAAGAGATAAGACCTGTTCCGGTTATCGGATAGAGTTTGAGATGAGCTTTAGGTTCTTTTTCCTATCTTGAACCTTTTAGATTAATCCGCCAATCTTATTAAGACGCATAATTACCAGACAGTCATGGAATACAGAATCGAAAAAGACACCATGGGGGCGGTCAACGTCCCCGCTGAAAAATACTGGGGGGCTCAGACCCAGCGATCGGTTGAAAATTTCAAGATCGGTCCGACAGGATCGATGCCCAAAGAGATTATCCTGGCTTTTGGATACCTGAAAAAGGCTGCAGCTATCACCAATTGTGAACTTGGCGTGCTGCCTGAAGAGAAAAAAGATGCGATAACTGCCGTATGTGATGAAATTATAGCGGGATCATTGGAGGATCAATTTCCTCTTGTTATCTGGCAGACCGGGTCAGGGACGCAATCGAACATGAACGTAAACGAGGTTGTCGCCAACAGGGCGCATGTTCTTGCCGGCAACACTCTCGGAGAGGGAGAGCGGCTCCTGAATCCAAACGACGATGTGAATAAGTCACAGTCATCCAATGATACGTTTCCGACAGCGATGCATATTGCCGGCTACCAGATGCTTGTCGGTAAAACCATCCCTGGGATCAAAAAACTGCGAGATGAACTGCAGCGCAAATGCGAGGAGATGAAGGCAGTTGTCAAGATAGGACGCACCCACTGGATGGACGCAACGCCATTGACTCTCGGACAGGAGTTTTCCGGATATGTTTCACAGCTCGATCACGGTATCCGGGCTATTGAAAATACCTTGCCGCATATGGCTGAACTTGCTCTCGGGGGTACGGCTGTCGGAACCGGTCTTAACACGCCTGACGGCTATGCGGAAAAGGTCGCTGAAACCATAGCTGTGCTCACCGGGCTGCCATTTGTTACGGCTGAAAACAAGTTTGAGTCGCTTGCTGCGCACGATGCTGTCGTTGAGTCACATGGCGCCCTGAAACAGGTTGCTGTCAGCCTGATGAAAATCGCAAACGACATAAGAATGCTCGCTTCCGGTCCCCGGAGCGGCATAGGCGAGATTGTTATTCCTCCAAATGAGCCTGGATCTTCGATTATGCCGGGCAAGGTCAATCCTACCCAGGTCGAAGCTATCACCATGGTCTGCGCACAGGTCATGGGTAACGATGTCGCCGTTAGCGTGGGCGGTTCGAACGGTCATTTCGAGTTGAATGTGTTCAAGCCGGTCATGATCTGCAATCTCCTGCAGTCGGCCGAGCTGATCGGGGATGCCTGTGTTTCTTTTGCTGAAAGATGTGTCGCCGGAATCGAGCCGAACCATCCGAGAGTCACGGAACATCTTGAAAACTCCCTGATGCTTGTCACCGCGCTGAATCCTCATATAGGCTACTACAAGGCTGCCGAGATTGCCAAGAAAGCTCATGTCGAAGGGACAACCCTGCGCGAAGCGGCTGTAGACCTGGGCCATTTGACCAGCGAACAGTTCGACGAATGGGTGGTGCCTTCGAAGATGACAGGGAAGGATTACGTGAACAGTGATTAGTGACATGAGAAGAGCGGCAAAAGATCAACCACGGGAAACCATCCATGCGAACTTTCGTTATCATCGATGGATTCCCGTGTAAGCCCCCTGAAATCTTGAGCATCTGTTTCACAGGGCAATCATGGGAATAGCGACATTTCTTCCTTTTCTCCCTTAAAACACCTTACTTATGAGTTAGAGCAGTTCCTGCTGTTTCTCTCAACCTGTTACCACAATCACGATGGGGAAAATTAAGATTGACGACTTTCTTGCCAGAGAGGGACAGAAGGTTTTGCTGAAAGAATGGCCGACTAAAACCTCGAAATTATATTCCTCTAAAGAGCAGTACAGGGAGATGCTGAAAAAGCATGTCGATGAACTCAGTGAGTTGCAGCGTATTCATTACGCGGATAACCGTTATGCTGTTCTACTGATTTTTCAGGCAATGGATGCCGCGGGCAAAGACGGTGCGATCCGCCACGTTATGTCCGGGATTAACCCTCAAGGGTGTCAGGTGTTCAGTTTCAAGCATCCTTCACCCAGAGAGCTGGATCACGATTTTCTTTGGCGCACTAACTGTGCTCTCCCCGAGAGAGGAAAGATCGGGATTTTCAACCGTTCTTATTACGAAGAGGTCCTGATTGTCCGGGTGCACCCTGAAATTCTTACGAGTCAGCAGATACCTGAAGATCTGCTCAACGGAGAAGATGTATGGAAAGATCGTTTTCATTCGATCAATAACATGGAGCATCATCTCTATCATAACGGTACCAGAATTGTCAAGTTTTTTTTGCATTTGTCCAGAGAAGAGCAGCGCCAGAGATTTTTGCGTCGCATAGATTCACCAGAAAAAAACTGGAAGTTCAGCATAGCCGATATCGAGGAGAGAAAGTGCTGGAACAGGTATATGGAGGCCTATGAAGCCTGTATATGCGAAACCAGTACCGAACGGGCTCCGTGGTATATCGTGCCCGCAGATGACAAGAAAAACGCACGCCTTATTGTTTCAAAAATAATTCTCGAAACATTTCTTTCGCTCAACATGTCCTATCCTGAAACAGGCAAGGAGCGGCGGCAGGAGTTGCTGAAAATCAGGGAGCTTCTTGTCCAGGAAGGGAAAAAAGACGGGTTGTAGCTGAATACTATTATCGATACATTCATTACGAATGTCATAGTTCTTTGACGATTATTGATAAAGCAGGATACCCCTTGACAGGGGTTTAAAAGGGAATCACGTGAGAATCGTGAGCTGACGCGCAACTGTAAGCCCGCTGAAATGTTTTTCGGCATCGTGCCACTGTTCCTTGTGCAGGAACGGGAAGGCGCCGTGAAACGGGTAAGCCAGGAGACCTGTCTTGTTTTTATTGTCAGGAAATACCGGTATACGATGTTCCCGGTTCCTGAGGTTTACGGTATGCTTTCGCGTAAAAAAGCATGTACAGGAGAGTCTTTTCTTTTCCCTTCACAACTCCTCTCTTTTCAGATCTTCAGCTTTTTTTCGTGTCAGTGTGCCTTTGACGGTTTATTCACTATTTAATCTGACACACATGACGGAAAACAAAGCAATGGGTGATGACGCGAAAATCATCAAGCGCGACGGCAGGGTTGTTCCTTTCGATCGGGAAAAAATTACGTTTGCTCTTTTCAGAGCGCTTCGGGCAACCGGTAATCCTGACCGGCATTATGCGGCTGAGCTGAGCGCTCAGGTTGTAGCCTCTCTTGAAACAAAGCGCACAAAAGAGGCCCCCTCGGTAGAGGAAATCCAGGATGTTGTTGAAAATGTCCTGTTTGATAATCGTGCTTTCGACGCAGCGAAGACCTATATCATCTACCGTTTTCAGCATAGCAACATGCGAGATGCAAAAGAGATTTTTGCCAATATCGACCTGGTTGACGATTACCTGCATCTCAAGGACTGGAGGGTAAAGGAAAATGCCAACCTGAGCTATTCGCTTCAGGGACTTAACCTTCATATATCAAGCATTGTTAGTTCGCAGTACTGGCTTAATGAAATTTATCCCGCCGAGATTGCCGAAGCGCACAAGGAAGGATGGATACATATTCATGATCTTGGTTCGTTAAGCGTCTACTGTGTCGGATGGGATCTTGAAGATCTTTTGACGAGTGGCTTTCGAGGTGTGCAACAGCAGTCAACCAGCGCGCCGGCAAAACACCTGCGAAGCGCGCTCGGACAGATTGTTAATTTCTTTTACACCATGCAGGGTGAGGCTGCGGGCGCGCAGGCTTTTTCCGGTTTTGACACGTGGCTCGCTCCTTTTATACGGTACGACAACCTGGAGTATGCAGAAGTAAAACAGTGTCTGCAGGAGTTTTTCTTCAATATGAATGTGCCGACCAGGGTCGGTTTTCAGACACCTTTCACCAATGTGACGCTTGATCTTCTGGTCCCGGCTCCAATGCGTTCCCGGAAGGTCATTATCGGAGGAGAGCCGCAGGAGGATCTGTATGGCGATTTTCAGGATGAGATGGATATGTTCAATAGTGCGTTTTCCGAGGTGATGCTTGAGGGCGATGCCAACGGATCCGTATTTTCTTTTCCGATCCCGACCTACAACATAACTCCCGATTTTGACTGGGAGAACCCGGTATACAGCGGCATATGGGAGATGACGGCAAAGTACGGGATACCGTACTTCTCTAATTTTGTGAATTCGGATATGAATCCCGATGATGTACGCAGCATGTGCTGTCGTCTCCGTCTTGATAAGCGTGAACTGCAGAGCAGGGGAGGAGGGCTTTTCGGTTCAGACCCGCTTACCGGCTCTATTGGTGTGGTAACGGTCAATTTGCCCGAACTCGGGTATCTTGCTGACTCTGAAAAGGAGTTTTTTCAGCGCCTGTCGAGAGTTATGGATGTGGCAAAAAGCAGCCTTGAGATCAAGAGAAAAGTGATCGAACGTCTTACGGAACAGAACCTCTACCCCTACTCTTCCTATTATCTTCGGAATCTCTATCGGAAAAACGGTAAGTACTGGGAGAACCATTTCTCTACTATTGGACTGGTCGGGATGAACGAGTGCTGTCTCAACTTTATGGGGTGTTCCATTGGCGACGAACAAGGACGTCTGTTCAGTCTTAAGGTGCTGGATTTCATGCGCAATCGTCTGGTTGCGTTTCAGGAGGAGACGGGGCATATCTACAATCTTGAGGCAACACCTGCAGAGGGAACCTCTTATCGGCTTGCAAGGATGAACAGGCTCAAGTATCCTGATATTATTGTCGCCAACGACCGTGCGAGCAGGAACGGTGCGGAACCATACTATACCAATTCGTCACAGCTGCCGGTCAACTACACCGATGACCTTTTTGAAGCACTCAGACTGCAGGATGAGATGCAGATACGCTACACGGGCGGGACTGTGTTTCATGCTTTTCTCGGTGAAGAGAATCTGCCGGCAGTTTCCGCTCGTCAGCTGGTCAGAAAAATCACCGCTAACTTCCGGTTGCCCTATGTTACCCTTTCGCCGACCTTCAGTATCTGCCCTTCACACGGGTATCTTGCCGGTGAGCACTGGGAATGTCCGGTTTGCAGGGACGAGGGGGGAAAGAGCAGCTGCCTGGTTTTTTCACGTATTGTGGGTTACCTCAGGCCTGTCGAACAGTGGAATGCGGGCAAGCAGTCCGAGTTCAATGACCGCAAATTATTTGACCGGCAGGGCAGCGAGGGTCGAGTAGCTGCTGATGAGACGCTGATCAGCAATTTCGCACCGTTGGCATGAGCGGTTTACACGCTCTGACGACAGAGGCAAAAAAAGTGCAGGGAGCTGGTGAAGTGTTTTCCCTGCTTCCTGTGGGGGGATTTCTCAAGCAGAGCCTGATTGATTATCCGGGGAGGATTGCAGCCGTCATCTATACAATGGGCTGTAATTTTCGCTGCGTGTACTGTCATAACCCAGAGCTGGTTGTTCCTGAACGGCTTGCCGAAACCGTGCCATATGTCAATGAAGAGCTCTTTGCCTGGCTTTCTTCAAACAGGGCTCTTCTTGATGCGGTTGTCATCACAGGCGGGGAGCCGACGATTCACGCTATTCTGCCGGAATTTATCAGGAGAATAAAAACCCTTGAGCTTGAAGTGAAGCTCGATACCAACGGTACCAATCCGGTGATGCTCGAAGATCTGATTGACGAGGAGCTTGTTGATTTTGTGGCCCTGGACATCAAAGCTTCTCTGGACTACCGGCAATATGCCGCTATTTGCGGACAGCAATGTAGCGAATCAATGTTTGATAAGATACGCGGTTCGCTCGATCTGCTGCATCGTAACGAGATTCCCTGTGAAGTGCGGACAACCCTGCTCAGGCCATACCATGACGAGAGTGATATCCTTGAGATTGCCCGGATGATTCGAGTCCCGTATGTTCTTCAGAACTGCCGTCTTGAAAAAACACTTCAGGATGCAGCAGGAAAAGTCTTTGCAAAAGAGGATATTCTGAGAATTATTGAATCGTTAGAACCAAATAGCGTAACAGTGTGTTTAAGGTAAAGTAGTAAATTGCTGTTTTTCTCCGTTCACCCTGCCTTGTTGCTGCGAGGCAGGGTTTTTTATGGTGATTTTCGTACTGTCACCTTGTAATCCACTGGTTTTCCGAAATACATCCATGAGCTGACAAGAACATCAGCTCCTGCTGCGGCATACGCTTCAGCATTTTCTGCGTTGACGCCGCCCGCAGCCGCAATGATGATATTCCTGTTTCTGCTTTTTACCTGTTCTGCGATTTTTCCCACCGATTCAGGTGAAATTTTGTCCAGCTGTATGATATCCGATCCTGCATCTGCGGCCATGATCGCGTCAGTGAGGGTTTCCACTTCCACGGAAACTTTTTTTTCAGGGCATCTGGCTTTGATGGAAGGGATTTTTCTGCAGAGGGCCTCTATTCCTCCAAGCAGGTCATAGTGGTTTGAAAAGATCAGAACCGAATCGGAGAGACCGAGACGATGCGGATAGCCTCCTCCTGAGCAGAGAGCCTTGAGGGAGAGGTGTTTGATCCCCGGCAGATGTTTGCGGGTGCCGCACACTTCGACATTTTTTCCTCCACGTGCCGCACCATCAACCATGGAGCGCGTTCTGGTCGCTATTCCGGAAAAATGTTCAAGGATGTTTTGAGAGACTTTCCAGCCCATGTGAAGCCTTTCGGCGCTCCCGTAAGCTTTCAATACCGTTTCTTCTGCACCGGCTTTTTCTCCGCTTTTTTTAACAAGATCCGTTTCCGCACCGAGATGCATGAATATTTTTTCTGCCTCTTCGCTGCCACAGACCGTGAGGGGCTCTTTCGCGGTGAAGCGTATTTCAGCGTGGATCGAGTCGAGTTCCAGAAGGGAAGCGGTCAGATCGAAATAGGGGACGTCCTCTCTGAGTAACGTTTCTATTTCGGAATTGTTGGAGTTGAAGTACACAGTAGGGATAGTCTGGGAGTGAAAGAAAATGTTTACGACTGAATATAGAAATATGAAGGATAAATGCTAACGGCTGGCTCCTCGTGAGGCAGATACGTTTTCTGGAAAACAACGGAGAGAATGAAATAAAATGACATGGATATTCATCTGAAGCCTCAGCTTTTTGGCATTGCGGACATTGAATGAATATCCTTTCGATTTTTTCCTCTTTTCCCGGCAAAGAGTGTTGATCGATGTTTGTACATCAGTGCATCGTGACGTAGTTGTAAAATCTTTCAGAGCAGTATAGTTGCAGGCGCATAGTTCTGCTTTGTGTATAAGTTGTTGCTTTATTGTAGGATAAAAATCTTTTTCTGTTTTTTGCCCCTCAAGACGTCATTACGGCGGCATGACGTGTTCTGTGGTGTTGATAACTGTGAATAAAATGTTGATAACTTGTTGGCTATCAGGGAGGGTGAAAGATTAGTTGATAAAATGATATATATTAATTGCTTTCATTTGAAGCTTTTGTCAACGAACGTGATGCCATGAGCAATGATTGAGTTATCGCACGAGGAGCTTGTTCGGCGGGTTAAACATATCAGGCTTGTTCTGTCAGACAATGACGGTGTACTGACGGATAACGGCGTGTATTACTCTGAGCGTGGAGAGGTGATGAAGCGTTACTCCATCCGTGACGGCATGGGGGTTGAGCGGCTCGAAGCGGCAGGTGTAGCGACAGGAGTCATGACCGGGGAGATTTCCGCAAATCTCAGGGCGCGTTCGGAAAAGCTGAAAATCAGGCATCTTTACCTTGGCGTCAAGGATAAGCGTTCCAGACTTAAGGATGTTCTCTCGGAAAACAGTCTGGCGCTGCATGAGATTGCTTACATAGGTGATGATATCAATGATGTCTCCATAATGGAAGAGATAGCCCGAAAGGGTGTTACCGCATGTCCGGGTGACGCGATGGAATTTGTTCGTCCCCTGGTTCATTACATCTGCAGGGCTGAAGGCGGACGCGGAGCATTTCGTGAGTTCGCGGAATGGATTTTGAAAATGCGGAGTTTCTGAATGATCCCGGAGGGCGGATTACCCATGAGAGTTTGCGATGAATGAGTAAGGGTTTGGTATATTCGCATCTCTCTTATAAATTCTTGCAGTATTTTTATATCGCCTTACGATCCTGAAGGGTTGAAAAGGCGACAGGTATTTGACTGGACTAACTGAAAAACATAGAAAAGAATGAGCGATAGCAAACAACAGAACGTACAGGAGTTTGAATACAAGGCTGAGATGAAGCAGCTGCTGAACCTTATTGTTCACTCACTGTACACGCATCCTGAGATTTTTCTCAGGGAACTGATATCCAATGCCTCTGATGCGTTGAGTAAAGTAAAATTCAATCAACTGACTGAAAATATTGCCGAAGGCGATGTCGAGGAACTGAAAATCACTATCACGCTCGATGAGAAAACCCGTTCTTTCGCAATTGAGGATAACGGGACGGGAATGAGTGAGGAGGAGCTTATCGCAAATCTCGGTACGGTTGCAAAGTCGGGAACACTCGGGTTTTTGCAGGCAATCAAAGAGCAGCAGCCTGACAAATCCGGTATTGATGCAAATCTTATCGGTCAGTTCGGTGTTGGTTTCTATTCCGTGTTCATGGTGACCGATGAAGTGACGGTTGAGACAAAGCGTGAGGATTCGCAGGGATGCCGGTGGCGTTCCACAGGAGAGGGTACCTACACAATCGAGAAGATCGATCGCGAAGAACGGGGTACGAAGATATCGTTTACGCTTAAGGAGGACGCCGCAGAATTTGCCGGAGAAACCCGGGTTGAGAACATTATAAAGAAGTATTCAAATTTTGTTGATTTTCCGATTCAGCTGGATAATAAGAAGGTCAACAGTGTCACCGCTCTCTGGCAGCAGCAGAAAAGCGAGCTCAATGAAGAGGAAGTCAATGAGTTCTACAAGTTCATTTCAGTCGACTACCAGGATCCGCTGGATTATCTTCATCTCTCCCTTGAAGGCGTGGTAAACTTCAAGGCATTGCTTTTTCTTCCAACAGAGGCGCCGATGGATATGCTCTATCAGCAGGGCGCTCTGGAAAATCACGGGCCACAGCTCTATGTAAGAAAGGTGATGATACAGCATGAGTGCAAGGATCTTCTCCCCGAATACCTGCGGTTTGTCAAAGGTGTTGTCGAGACTGAGGATCTCTCGCTGAACGTATCGAGGGAAGTTGTTCAGAACAGCCCGGTTATGGCAAAAATCCGTCAGATTCTGACAACCAAGATCATTGCGTGGTTTGAGTCTCTCGCACAGGATAACCCCGAGAAGTTCCGACAGTTCTACAAGGCGTTCGGGCCTGTTATAAAAATCGGACTCAATACTGATTTCACCAATCGCGAAAAACTTATCGAACTGCTGCGTTTCGAGAGCACCAAAACAGGTGACGGTGAGTATGTGACGCTCAAAGAGTATGTTAGTCGTATGAATGAGACCCAGAAAGAGGTCTATTATCTCTCCGGCGACAATCGTCAGCAGATGCTTTCCAATCCGAATATGGAGTATTTCCGTAAACAGGATATCGAAGTGCTTCTACTTGTCGATCCTGTGGATGTTTTTGTCATTCCGTCCATTCATGAGTATGATAAAAAGCCTCTGAAGTCCATTGAAAAAGCGGATATAGATTTTTCTGCCGGAGAGGATGAGAAAAAAGACGCGCTGAATGAAAACATGATCGAGCCTGTTCTCAGGATTTTCAAAGAGACGCTCGCAGATAAGGTTGAGGATGTCGTTGAATCGCATCGACTGGTGAATTCTCCCGTCACTCTGGTTGGAGGAAAGGACACCATGGATCCTCAGATTGAGAAAATGCTGAAAATGATGAATCAGGCTGATGCGCAAGGTAAAAAGATCCTTGAAGTCAATCCCTCCCATCCGGTCATCAAAAATCTGGCAGGGCTCTGTATGCTCAACGACAACGATCCCTTCATCCGGACTGCCATAAACCAGCTCTATGAGGGAGCTCTCCTGCTTGAAGGAAGTCTGGAAGGCAGGGCCGATTTCATATCCAGAATGAACGACATAATTGAGGCAGCGACCAGACAGGCCAAGTCCTGAAGGTTTTTCATCAACGCATCTATCGGAAACTGAACGTGAAAGATATCGGTGATATGAAACCGGGAAGAATCCTGGCTCTTCAAAGAAACGAGCTGACAGAGCACTACATCTACAAGCAGCTCGCGTCCAGTGTCAGCGGGGTTAAAAACAGGCGGATACTCTCCCAGATAGCTGATGATGAACTTCGTCACTACTCGATCTGGAAGAGTTACACCCGTCAGGAGGTTGAGCCGAGCAAGTTGAAAATCTGGTTTTTTACCGTTATCAGCAGGCTTTTAGGGCTGACATTCGGCATAAAGCTGATGGAAAACGCCGAAAAGAACGCAGGTGAGGTATACTCCCGCTTACCCTCTTCTTTCAGGGAGGTTCAGGGACTTGTCAGTGATGAAGAGGAGCATGAGCAGGCTTTGATAGGAATGCTTGATGAAGATCGTCTCAAGTACACCGGTTCGATCGTGCTGGGCCTGAACGACGCGCTGGTTGAGCTTATGGGTGTACTTGCCGGTCTTACTTTCGCGCTACAGGATTCCCGTTATGTCGCCCTGACAGGCATCATAACAGGTTTTGCCGCGGCTCTGTCGATGGCGGCCTCCGAGTATCTTTCCACCAAAGTCGACCCAGGGACAAAAAATCCTCTCAAGGCGGCACTCTATACCGGCATAGCATATCTGTTTACCGTCGTGGTTCTTATAACGCCTTATCTGGTTGTCTCGTCACTCTATGTGGCGCTTGGGACAGCTTTTGTCTCTGCAGTCCTCATTATCGCGATATTTAATTTCTATGTTTCGGTCGCTAAAGATGTGTCGTTCAGAAACCGCTTTCTGGAGATGGTAGTTCTCTGTCTCGGCGTGACGGTTCTTAGCTTTCTTGCCGGTATGGTTGTCAGGGCGGTATTCGGTGTTGAGAGTTAGGGGGAACCTTTGTGTATCCGTGAGATTGTCTCGGTAATGCCGGACGCTGTTGATGCTGAAGTCGATGTATCGATGGTTACCGTGGTGCTTTGTTCTTCGGTTGAAAAAGAGCTGAGATGCCGGAGTTGTTCCATGAGTACCGATCGATCGGCTTCGGAGGCGTCGCCACCCGACAGGTTTCTTGCCGTCACGCGCTCTTCAAGCAGTTTCACCGGGGCTGTGCAATGGAGTATGAATACAGGGCATTGAGCGTTCCTGCTGAGGGCCATAAACCGTTCCCTCTCTTCACGACGCAGAAACGTCGCATCGACAATAACCGTATAGTCGTTCATCAGGCAGGTCGATGCTATCTCGAAGAGCCTTGTATAGGTTTTTCTTGAGCTTTTTTCAGAATACATTTCCCTGCTCAGATCCCAACCGCTTCGGTCGAACTGCTTCAGGCCGAAAAGTCTTTTTCTTTCGATATCCGATCGGATATGGATTGCCGGTATGTGTGAGGCTATCTCCCTCGCGACAGATGTTTTCCCGCTTCCGGAAACACCGCAGGTAAGGATAAGTCCGGGATGTGCCGGTGAAGAACAGGCAAGAGCTGTCGAAATGTAGGAGTGGTGTTCCGCAAGCGTTTTTTCTTTTTCCTCCCGATTTTTCTCCTGAAGATGGCGTATGGCGGTTACTTTTGCACGCACCATCGCCCTGTAGGTCATGTAGAATCTGAGAAGGGGGAGTCCTTCATAGTCTCCGGTCAGCGACAGGTAGTTGTTGAGAAATCTCCATGCATACTCCGGATGACCGCTGTGTTTCAGATCCATGACGAGAAAAGCGATTTCACTCATGACATCGATAGTGCTTAGCAAAGGGTTGAACTCAATGCAATCGAAAATCATGATACTCTTCTTCCAGAGTACCATGTTTCCGGTATGCATGTCGCCGTGGCACTCCCTGACAGCCCCTTGAGCTTTTCTTCTGGAGAATAGCGGCATCAGATGGCTGTATTCTTTTTCCGTCCACTGTTTCAGTATTTTGAGCAACGCCTTTTCCTTCCGTTCGCTCTTCAGCCGTTCAGCTTCGGTGAAATTGTCGCGAATCGGCTTGATGAGAATTTCCGCCCTGCCGTAAGGAGTGTCCGGGCCCGCGGCGGGAGCGGATTCGTGGAACGCGGAAACGATCCGGCTTATCCTGTCTATATGATCTCCGGTGATTCTGTTTGACGCAAGTAGCGTATCGACTTCCTGGCTCCGTTCAAACTGCAACATCTTGACCGCGAAATCAACGATGTTTCCCTTTCCGCCAATCATGACGTTTCCTCCCTGCATCGTGACAGGCAGAACGTCAAGATAGAGCTCTTTGCAGAGCCTGCGGTTGAGGCGAAGTTCCTCCCTGCAGAAGTGCTCACGGTTTTCAAGAGATGAAAAATCAAGGAACCCGAGGTTAACAGACTTTTTTATCTTGTAGGCATATTGTCCGGTTAAAAAAACAAGAGAAATATGTGTTTCAACAACCTCTATTTTTTCTACGGGATGAGTATAAGCGGAAGGTTGTCGCAGTTTTTCGACCAGATTGACCATAGTGTTAGTATCGTCTTCTTGTATAAATATGGCAGATCCCTTTAGTATCTATCCTGCAGAATGCGTGTGGAGCTGGTTTAATGAAAAAAATATTTGTAAATTAAAGGTCTAATAAAATAATGTCTTGCGATCTGAGGTAGCCTCCTTGACAGCCTGCAAAGGAAATAACGAGCCGGTAGAGCGATTACCTTCCTTAATAATAAAAAGATTTAGCTTGCATGATACAATTGTCCAAAATTCTCTGTCCTACCGATTACTCGAAAACATCAGATAAAGCGGTTCGCTATGCTATAGAACTTGGAAGAAAAGTGAACGCTCATGTTCGTTTCCTTCATATCATGCAGCCGGAAAATATCGCCGAGAAAACCGCATACAGTTATGGTATCTCAAAAAAAGGGGTGCACAGGGATGTTGTTTCCGAAGAGTTCAGGGTGCTGCTTATGGAAGAAAAGAAAAAAGGGCTATCAGCGGATATTCTGATAATGAGGGGAGATTCCTGCGAAGCTATCATCGAGCATTCCCGCGTATGGGGTGCTGATCTGCTTGTTATGGGCTCACATGGGAGATCCGGCCTGACTCGTATAATGATGGGTAGTGTTGCTGAAGCGGTGTTTCACGCTGTGGATATTCCGGTGTTGCTGGTCAAACAGGATTCTGCCGACAAGGCGGTAATCGATTACAGCTAAGTATCGATTGAAAGATTTTTCCAGAAACTTCAAGCTTACTCTTTATGATTACAGATGGCTTAATTCTCATGGTTGTGGGAATGGTGGTGGTTTTTCTGTTTCTGCTTCTGTTGATGGTCATGATATCAATTCTTTCATGGCTTCTCAAAGATCATGCATTGCGGGAAGAAAAAATGTTGCTGGAGGCCGAAGACGCGAAAAGAAAGAAAAGGAATGAAAAACAGGCAAAGCGTCAGGTGGCAGCAGCCCCTGGTGAGGATCTCGGGAGACTTACAGCAGTGATATCAGCGGCGATTCACGCTCACAGAAGCCGATGAGGTATAGCTGCTACAGTTCTTCTGTTCAAGATTAATCAATACTATATTTTCGAATCACGAAATAAAGGCTCATGAAAAAGATCAGGTTTATGGATGTGTCCTTTCGTGACGGGTTTCAGTCCTGTTACGGGGCGAGGGTAAAGACCGATGATTTTCTGCCGGTGCTTGAGGCGGCTGTTGGCGCGGGTACTGATAACTTTGAAATCGGGGGAGGAGCCCGTTTCCAAAGCTTATATTTTTACTGCCAGGAGGATGCGTTTGCGATGATGGACGCCGCCAGGAAGGTCGTTGGTCCGGATATCAATCTGCAGACTCTTTCTCGAGGCGCAAATGTTGTAGGACTTGTTTCTCAGTCGAGAGATATCATCGATCTGCATGCCAGGATGTTTAAAAAGCATGGCATTACAACCATTCGTAATTTCGATGCGTTGATGGATGTCCGCAATCTTGCCTATTCAGGTCAGTGTATTCACAATGCGGGAGTGAAGCATCAGGTAGTCATTGCCCTGATGGGGCTTCCTCCCGGTCTGAATGAGAAATACTGTCATACGCCTCAGTTCTATCTCGACAAGCTCAAAGAGATCGTAGACGCAGGAATTCCTTTTGACAGTGTTGCATTCAAGGACGCATCGGGCACGACAACCCCGGCTATTGTCTATGAAGCGATCAAGGGTGCCCGGAAAATGCTGCCCGAAGGAACGCTGATTCAGTTCCATACCCATGATACAGCCGGAATGGGGGTTGCCTGCAACTTTGCCGCTATCGAGGCCGGGGCGGATATTATCGATCTTGCCATGGCTCCTGTAAGCGGCGGCACTGCAGAGGTGGATATACTGACCATGTGGCACAGGCTTCGCGGAACCGACTACACGCTTGATATCGATCAGGAGAAAATAATTGAGGTGGAGGCGATGTTTATCGATCATATGGACAAGTACTATATGCCTCCTGAAGCCAAAGAAGTAAATCCTCTGATTCCGTTCTCTCCGATGCCGGGCGGTGCGCTTACGGCCAATACGCAGATGATGCGTGATAACAATTCACTTCATCTGTTCCCTGATGTCATCAAAAATATGCGTGAAGTAGTAGCCAAAGGTGGCTTCGGCTCTTCCGTTACACCTGTTTCCCAGTTCTACTTCCAGCAGGCTTTTGCAAATACCGTTCAGGGTAAATGGAAGAAAATAACGGATAGTTACGGTAAAATGGTGCTCGGCTATTTCGGGCATACTCCTGCCGAACCGGACCCTGAAATTGTTCGATTGGCTTCCGAACAGCTTGGTATGGACCCGACTACGGAAGATGTACATGATATCAATGACAGAAATCCTGAACTGGGCATCGACTACAACCGGCAACTTCTGGAAAAAGAAGGACTTTCGGTAACTGATGAAAATATCTTTATCGCCGCTACCTGTGGAGCCAAGGGAATTGCCTTCCTGAAAGGTGATGCTCAGCTCGGTATCAGGTACAAGGCAGATGTCGAGGCGGAGGCCGCCGCCAAATCGGCTCCGAAAGCAGTTGCACAAACTACGCCTTCTTCTAAATCTTCGGCTTCTCCTGGTCATTACACCATAACAGTCGACGGAAAAGCCTATAACGTGACTGTTGCTGAAGGTACCGGCGCTGTTCAGAGCGTGGCGCCTGCCGCGGCTGCAGCAGCTCCTGCCGCTGCAGAGCCTGAAGGTCAAGGGGTTCCTGTTGAAGCTGCTATGCCCGGCAGTGTGGTCGCGATTGAGGTTGAAGTCGGGGACAGTGTCAACGAAGGGGATGATGTTCTTATCATAGAGGCCATGAAGATGGAATCCCCGGTCAAGGCTACCAGGACGGGCAAGGTGGTATCCATTGAAGTCTCTCCCGGCGATACTGTCGCAACGGGTGACGCGCTTTTGTTCATAGCCTGATATATGCGTAAATGAAGGCTCTTGCAGAGGTCACTGCGGCTGTGGATGGCTGCGGCGGGGTGATCCCTGCAATAGAAGAGAGTGGAATTTTGAATAACAGTATACCGGCAACTTTTTATGCGTACAATCATTTTTGTGCTTCTCTCCATGCTGTGCCTGGCCACGACGGCAAATGCCGAAGCTTATTTCACGGAGGATCGAAACCTTGTGTCACTTCAGGTTCCTGAAGACCTCGAACTTGTCAAGCTTCCCGTCAAAAACAGCCGTTTTTTACGCGTTGGAGATGAAGTGCGGGCAGGTGATTTTCTCGGGTTGTTTGCTGATGAAAAACACAACAAGATATCGGTAGCTGCAGGTATCAGCGGTACTATTATCTATATCCATCCTGAACTGTATTCCAAATATACCCATGTTCCTGCAGGTACAGTGCTGCTGACTTTAGAAAAAAAACCGCTGCTGGCAAGTTCACAGGGATCGGCAGGCGAAGTTGAAGGACTTTCGATCAGGAAAGTTTTCGGAAACCTTGCCGAAAGTACCGGCATCTATGCGTTTGTCACTGATAACCGTCTGAACTGGACTGAGGGGCTTGGACGAGTGCTGATGATCAGTATAGGCGCACTCTTGATCTATCTCGGAATCGCGAAGGGATTCGAGCCTCTTCTGCTTATTCCTATCGGCATGGGCGCCGTTCTTTCAAATATTCCTCTGGCGTATATTAACGATGAGGGGGGCATTCTGCGGTATGTTTATGATGTCGGGATTGAAACCGGAGTGTTTCCGCTGATTATTTTTATGGGTGTAGGCGCTATGACCGATTTCGGGCCTATGATAGCCAATCCAAAAACAGCGCTTCTCGGTGCTGCGGCACAGTTCGGGATCTTTACCACGCTTATCGGCGCACTGCTTCTTACACAGTATGTCCCCGGTATCGAGTTTTCCATGAAAGATGCGGCATCCATAGGAATCATAGGGGGTGCTGATGGTCCGACCTCAATTTTTCTTGCATCGCGGCTCAGTCCTCAGCTCCTCGGCAGTATAGCCGTGGCTGCATATTCCTATATGGCGCTGGTGCCGATTATCCAGCCTCCAATCATGAAGTTGTTTACAAACGAGGCTGAGCGTGGAATCAAGATGAGCCAGCTCCGGTATGTGTCGAAAAATGAAAAAATTCTGTTTCCGGTTATCGTCATAGTTATGTGTGCGTTGCTGCTTCCTTCTGCTGCACCGTTGATCGGTTTTCTCATGTTCGGCAATCTTATGAAGGAGTGCGGCGTTGTTGATCGTCTGAGCGACACAGCCCAGAACGCACTGATCAATATCGTTACGATTTTTCTCGGCCTCGGAGTTGGGAGCAAGCTTTCAGCAGACAAATTTCTGAACCTTGAAACACTTGGGATTATCGTGCTCGGCCTCATTGCTTTTTCATTCGGCACAAGCGCGGGTGTTCTTATGGCTAAATTCATGAACCTGTTCATGAAAAACAAGATAAACCCCCTTATCGGTTCAGCCGGAGTTTCTGCTGTGCCTATGGCTGCAAGGGTTTCAAACAAGGTAGGGCTTGAGTCCGATCCGCATAACTTTCTGCTGATGCACGCTATGGGGCCCAACGTGGCAGGCGTTATCGGTTCCGCAGTCGCTGCTGGTATTCTTCTTTCCGTCTTCCTGTAAGCTAAAAGGCAGGGCACTGTGTGACCCTGCCTTTTTCGCGTCATGCCGTACTTGATGCGGCATCCATGAGAAGTATTGTCATAAAGATTGGATTCCCGTGTCAAGCACGGGAATGACTGCATGGGAGCAAGTATGATGTGACGAATGGGGGCTTGCAGGTTCTCTGAAAATCAAGCGTGCATGCCCCTCCGGAGTCATGCCGTACTTGATGCGGCATCCATGAGAAGTATTGTCATAAAGATTGGATTCCCGTGTCAAGCACGGGAATGACCGAATGGAGGTCTGGTGCGGGAATTACTGGGGGCGTCCGTCATTTTTTGAGAATAATTTCGCAGTCAGGGTGCAGTTCGAGGAACTGTTCAAGTTCTTCATTCCTTATCTGGCCTGCGTTCAACTCTATTTTTTCAAGGTAGGTGAGGTGCATCAGTGGAGCAATCGAGGTGACGTTTGTGTCCGCGAAGGAGAGCTCTTCAAGTTCCGGCAATCCGGCAAGCGGTTGGAGCGACTCAATGGGGGTTGCATTAAAGCTCAATTCTCTCAGGTTTATCAACGATGAAAGAGGTTCAAGAGAGCTGATACCGGTGCGACTGAAACGCAGATATTCGAGATTCTCAAGGCTGGCTAAAGGAGAGAGGTCGTCAATCAGTGTGCTGTTAAAGCCAAGCTCTATGAGATTTTCAAGTTTTTCAAGGGGCTTGAGTGATGAAATATCAGTTTTGTAGCAGCTTATTTTTTCAAGCTTACTCAATTCTGATAAAGGGGAAAGGTCGCTGACAGGAGTTTCGGAACAATAGAGTTCTTCAAGATTTACCATATGTTGTATCGGTTCAAGGTCACTGACTTCAGTGCTCGATATCCAGAGCAGCTTCAGGTTCAGCAAATCCCTCAGGGGTTCCAGAGAGGAGAAATCACAGTCGAACGCATAGAGCCTTTGCAGTGACGCGAGTTCCCTGAGCGGTTCAAGATTTTCAATGGGAGATTCGTCACACCGCAGTTGCTGCAGTTTTTCGAGCACCCTGACAGGGGCAAGGCTGTGAATTCTGCGGTTATCACATCTCAAATGTTTGACAGAAAAGAAATCCAGCAATTCCTGATCTGAAGGATCACTCGATGACTTAATGGTGTTTTTGACAACTTCTTTCCAGTCAGTATTCAGTGAGTTCCACCAGTCGTTCCTTTTTGAGCGGTCTTCAAGCAGTTGTTTGCGTGGAAGAGAAAAAACAGGTGAGTCGACAAGCTTGCCCCCCTTATCCAGGGAAACATGACAGGAGCTATCAGCTTGTTGGTCACTCAATGGCTGCATTTCACAGCAATTTAGCTTGTCTGCTACACATCGTGTGTACCAGGCTGCTTTTTTCTCGTCTATGGTCCTTATGTGATTTTCCTGAGACTGTTCATCAAGCGAGGAAATATCCTCAAGAATGTCATTGCCGCAACGGGGACAGACTGCGTTCTCTTCTGTCAGGGGGTAGCTGCAGACTGGACAATTGTTATAAGTGATCTGTTTCAAGGTAGGACGGAATGTTAAGATTGTATTGCGGGTTACTTTTTCGTAATTCTAATTATAAGAAAAAAATACATTAACACATCTTGAACTCTTTTCTCTTCATACAGGTCTATCCACGATAAACCGTAACAGGAGAGGAACGATTACGGGTCTGATTATTGTTAAAATATATACATGATACTGACAGTATTACTATTACCCTTCTGTGTTAACCATTTGATTGGTGAACACATCGTCCCCTGATATGTAAAGCATTTACCAGTAGTTGTTTTCGGATGATGGCACTGGAGAACGTGTGATGACGACGAGATACGATGAAGAGAGTGGTCGCTTTACTGAAGATCCTGTTGTTTTGCTGGATCTTTCCCCAAAGCAATGGCTTCTGAGAAGAGGTGGTTACCGGAACAGCCCGAAACGGTTGCAGATTAATGAGACTGTAATGACAATCGGTAACGGTTATCTCAACATCAGGGGTAGTCTGGAAGAGCTGCCGCCAGGCAGTTACAGAGGGATGTATATCAACGGGATATATGACAGGTCAGAAGCCGATGTCGAGGAACTGGTAAAATGTCCCGTATGGACGGATGTTTCGTTGTGGATTGACGGATACAAGGTTTCACTGCCTGACTGCAGGGTGCTTGGTCACGAGCAGATGCTGGATATGCGAAAAGGGATTCTCCATCGCAAAACAAGATTCAGGCTGCCCAATGGAAAGAATGTTACATTTGCTACCTCAAAGCTTGTTTTTCTTCATAAAGTTCATTGGGGTTTTATGAGGGTACGGATAGTTCCTGAAAATTTTTCGGGAGAGATTCGTGTGTTGAGCGGTCTGAATGGTGATGTGCTCAATCGTGGTTTTTTTCCGGAGGAAAAGCTTAAACACCTGCATCTTGAGCGAATCGAGCGCGGACGTGATCTGATGTATCTGGAGATGAAAACCAGAGATCGGGGGATCCGGATTGCCAATGCGGCATCTTGGCGGATAGTGAACCATGACAGAACTTCGGTCAAATGGGAGCCAAGAATCTACGGTGAGAAATTTACCAGTGAGATGGCCCTTCATGCTGAAAAAGGTATCCCCTATGAGTTCGAGAAATATGCGGTAGTCTACACGAGCAGAGAGATACCTTCGGAGGGGATGTTCAAAAGAACCATATGCGGTTTAAAATCATTTATCCGCAACGGCGCTTTCAGAGAGATCAAGGAACATGTCGCTCTGTGGGAAAGCAGCTGGCAGCAGGCTGATATCATCATTGAAGGTGATCAGATCGCCCAGAAAGCGATACGTTACAATATGTATCAGCTTTTGATAAACGGTCCGAGGCGTACAGGGAGTATCGGTGCGAAGTTTCTCAGTTCGGAGGGGTATCTCGGTCATGTGTTCTGGGATACAGAGATTTTCATATTGCCGTTCTACCTCTACAACTTCCCCGACATAGCGAAAAATATGCTTATGTATCGCTACGCGACATTGCCAGGGGCCATAAAAAATGCAGAGCGTAACGGTTTTAAGGGAGCGAAGTACGGGTGGGAGACAGCGACGACCGGAGAAGATGTCACGCCGAGGTTTGCTTCAAAACTGGAGAAAACCATACGTTTGATCTATACCGGCAGGGAAGAGGATCATATTGTTTCCGATGTCATCTATGCGATAGAGCGCTACTGCCGGGTGACCGGCGATGAGGAGTTTTTACTCAGCTATGCTCTTGAAATGATATTTCAGACAGCGCGTTTCTGGGCGAGTCGTGTTGTCGCTTCGGGCGACACCTTTGAAATCAGAACGGTCATAGGCCCTGATGAGTTTCACGAGCACGTTGACAACAATGCCTATACCAACTATCTTGTTCGCTGGCATTTGAAACTGGCCGCGATTCTTCATGCATATTTCATCAGAAGGAATGACAAGCAGTTTGCATCTCTCTGCAGCAAGCTTTCTCTTCTGCCGGCTGAGGCTGCTCAATGGCAGGAAATCAGCGGAAAACTGCACTTCAGGATCCACGGAGAGACGAGCCTGATCGAGCAGTTCGACGGATATTTTGGTCTTAAGGATCATCTCATTTCGAAGCATGATCGCAAGGGCCGCCCTGTTCTGCCCCAAGGCGTTACCTACCGGAATATCGACAAAACCCGTCTGATAAAACAGGCGGATGTGGTCATGTTGATGCTTCTTTTTCCTCATGCTTTCAGTGAAAAAGTCAAACAAGCCAATTACAATTACTACGAGAAACGTACGCTGCACAAGTCATCACTCAGTCACTGTACGCACGCCATGGTTGGGCTGGCTGTCGGTAATCGTCAGCATGCCTACCACTATTTCATGAAGACGCTCCAGATGGATCTGGAAAATCTGCATGGTAATACCGAACTCGGTATTCATGCCGCAGCTGTGGGCGGCTCATGGCAGACTGTCGTTATGGGGTTTGGCGGTCTGACGCTGAAGTCCGACAGGATCGTGCTCAAGCCCTGGTTGCCGAAAAGGTGGCATCGCCTTGCTTTCAGTGTCCGTTGGCGTGATCGTTACATCAAACTCCAGATATGTCACGACAATGTGAAGATTGTTATCGAGGCTGACAGGGCGATGTCTATACCATGTACATTCTGGGGAGAGTGCTGTACAATTTCAACAAACGAGAAGTATACGTTTAACTATGATCCGATAACGTGTGTAAAATCAGGAGAATGTGATGAAAAACCTTCGCATAGCGCAGATAGCACCACTTATTGAAAGTGTTCCTCCGGTAAGGTATGGCGGAACTGAAAGAGTTGTTTACTGTTTGACAGAGGAACTGGTGAGAAGAGGCCACGATGTTACTCTTTTTGCCTCGGGTGATTCGCAGACATCGGCAAAACTTTGCCCCATTGTGGAAAAAGGGCTGCGTCTCGATGGAAAACAGGGGGCGAGTCTTTTTACATCGATGCTTGAGCTCGCAAAAGTATACCGAGAGATGGAAGGAGAGTTTGATATCATTCATTCCCATATTGACTTCCTCACCTTTCCTTTCGCATCAGCGACAATGACGCCCACGCTCCTGACGTTGCATGGCCGTCTTGACATTCCTGATGTTGTCAAAATGCTTCGGGTTTACGCCCACCTCAATTATGTTTCCATAAGTGATTCTCAGCGTCGTCCTGTTCCGGACATCAACTGGGCAGGAACTATCTATCACGGCTATCCGCCGGAATATTTCGTGTTCAATGATTCTCCTTCAGACTACTTTCTTTATCTGGGGCGTCTTTCTCCTGAAAAGGCGCCTGATCAGGCGATTACTCTGGCAAAAGCCTGCGGAGTCCGGCTGAAAATCGCGGCGAAGGTCGATCCCATAGACGGGGAGTATTTCAGTGAGCGAATCAAGCCTATGCTTGATGATCCTCGAATCGAGTATCTGGGTGAGGTTGGGGACAGGGAAAAGATAGAGTTGCTGAAAAACGCAAGAGCGTTGCTCAATACAATAGACTGGCCCGAACCTTTCGGACTGGTTATGATCGAGGCGCTTGCATGCGGTACTCCGGTGATTGTTCGCCCATGCGGCTCTTCTCCTGAAATCATACGTCATGGTAAAACAGGCTTTCTCTGTAAATCGGTTGATGAATTTGCCAATGCTGTTCGTGACGCAGGTAAAATAAGCAGGCATGTGTGCAGAAAAGAGTTCGAAAGACGTTTCACCAATGTCCAGATGGTGGACGGGTATGAAAGGATCTATTCCCGGCTTCATGAAAATCATATACTGAAAGACATTGCAGGCGTGTCCGCAAGGATGGCTTCCGCGGGTTGATAAATGGCTTGAAAATGTTATACTGAACTGCCGCAGGCGTCTCTTCGGCACCTGCGGCATCGACAAATAAAAAGACCTTCTGCTGTAATTCTGGCCAACACATCTGCTTTAACTTGTCAAGAACATGGATTTTGTGCATCTGCATACTCATACGCATTTTTCCATGCAAAACAGCCCGATTTTTCCTCAGGAGCTTTTTGCCGCCTGCAGGAAAAATGCGATGAATGCGGTAGCCATTACGGATTTCTCGGCAACCTTCAACATGCCTGAGCTTTTTGGTCTCGCAAAAGAAGCCGGAATCAAACTGATTATCGGGAGCGAGATCTATCTGCTTGAGCAGGATGCCTATCACGACAGCAAGTCATCCTTTCCCCCCTCACTGATACTCCTGGTAAAAAACGAGGAAGGTTATCGCAGTCTCTGCCTGTTGCTTTCCAGGGGAGCACGTGAAGGGTTTGTCAACGGAATTCCACACGTTGACAGCAGCTGGCTGAAAGAACATCGGGAGGGACTGATATGTCTTTCCGCCTATGAATCAGGACGGATCGGAAGGGCGCTCCTGGCGGACAATTACGCTGAGGCATCTTCATTTACCTCATTCTACAGGGATATTTACGGTGAGGATTTTTTTCTTGAACTGCAGCGCCATCACACACCGTTCGATGACAAGCTGAATTCGGATACCATACGTCTGGCCAAAGAGCACGCAACCGGAGTGGTTGCAACAAACAATGTGCATTACCTTGAAAGAAAAGATGCCGACCGTTACCGGGCGATGGTTGCGATACGAACCAAGGAGAAGCTCTCCAGCAGGCAGTTGCGGTGTCTGCCGAACAATGAAAATTATTTCAAGTCTCCCGAAGAGATGGCCACGCTCTTTGATAACGCATACGGAGAACTTTCCAACACGATTTCCATAGCTGAGAGGTGCACCTACCGGTTCACGACGCAAAAACCGAAACTGCCTCATTTTCCCTTGCCCGAGGCATTTAAGAACGAATCGGACTACCTCAGACACCTTACCTATGAAGGAGCAAAAAAGAAATATGCGGATCATGATTCGCAGGGATTGTCATGGGAAAAAATCGAGGAGCGCATAGAAAAGGAGCTTGGAGTCATCATAAGCATGGGCTTCAGTTCCTATTTTCTTATTGTCAGTGACCTGATTGACGCTTCAAGGCGTCTCGGGTATTCTGTCGGTCCGGGAAGGGGCTCCGCCGCGGGAAGCATTGTGGCATATCTCACCGGAATAACCAGCATTGACCCCTTACGCTACAAGCTCCTTTTTGAACGGTTTCTCAATCCCGAGAGAGCTTCAATGCCGGATATCGATATTGATTTTACTCCGGTCGGAAAACAGAAGGTTCTTGAATACACCGTAGAAACATATGGTGAAGAGAGTGTGGCGAAAGTTATCGCTATCGGTACTCTTGGGGCCAGAGCGGCTATTCGCGATGTTGGTCGTGTGCTTGAAGTCCCCCTTGCGGTTGTGGATCGTCTCGCAAAGCTTGTTCCCGGCAAGCCGGGGATCACCCTGAGTAAGGCGCTTGAAGAGGTCAGGGAACTCAGGGATCTTGTCAACAGCTCATCACAGAATCAACGTCTGATTGATTATGCCCTTGCCATTGAAGGGAGAGCAAGAAATGTCTCAATGCATGCAGGCGCAGTTGTCATAACCGACGGTCGACTTGATGAAGAGGTGCCTTTGTACGTCTCAAACAAGATTGAGACGGAGGAACGTAAATTTGCTGATGAGATGGAGGTCGCAGAACTTGAACGCGGAGCGGCCAGACCAAGCGGAGACGACAAACAGATCGTGACGCAATTCGATAAAAACTGGATTGAGGATGCCGGCCTGCTCAAGATCGATTATCTGGGCCTTGAAACGCTTGCTGTTATTGATGAGACCCTTCATCTCATCAGTAAAAGGCATGACGTTGTCATTGACCTGGAGAAGGTTCCCATGGATGATAAAAAGACGTTCAGGATTTTTCAGGAAGGTAAGATGGCCGGTATTTTCCAGTTCGAGTCGCAGGGAATGCAGAACTATATGACAAAACTGCAGCCGACCCAGATCGGGGATATCATTGCGATGAGTGCGCTCTACAGGCCCGGCGCGCTCAATGCGAAAGTCGATGATAAACGAAATGCGGTTGACCTTTTTGTAGACAGGAAGCATAATCGGGAGCCTATTGATTATATGCACCCGATGCTTGAGGAAATACTCAAGGAGACCTACGGGGTAATCGTCTATCAGGAACAGGTGATGCAGATTTCACAGATTATGGGTGGTTTTTCTCTTGCCAAGGCCGATAACCTTCGTAAGGCTATGGGAAAAAAGAAGCCTGAAATCATGCAGAAGTTCAAGGCTGATTTTGTCGAGGGTGCTGTCGACCAGGGCGTTCATGACAAGCTGGCAAACAGGATTTTCGATCTTATGTCGGAATTTGCCGGATACGGCTTCAACAAGAGCCATTCGGCAGCCTATGGCGTGCTTGCCTACTGGACAGGTTACCTCAAGGCGCACTATCCGCCTGAATTCATGACGGCGATTCTCAACAGCGAAATCGGTGATACAGCCAGAATGAAGCATCTGACCGATGAGGCGAAAAGTTTCAATATCCCGGTGCTTCCTCCGTCAGTAAATATATCCGACGCGCTGTTCACCATTGAGGAGCAAGAGGGGAAATCAGCTATCAGAGTCGGGTTGAACGCGATCAAGCAGGTAGGGAATGCCGCACGGGCGGTTGTTTCTGCAAGGATTTTGCGCAAGAAGAATTTTATCAATCTTTTTGATTTGACTGCATCTGTTGATCAGCGGGTGATGAATCGGAAGGCCCTTGAATGCCTGATTCTGGCGGGAGCTATGGATGAGTTAGACCCTGACAGGGCCAAGCTGCTCGCCAATGTCGATAAAGCGACAAAGTTCGGCCAGATTCAGAATAAATCGGTCACGCTCGGACAGTGCGGCTTTTTTAGTGACGAATCCAACGAGGCTCTTCAGGACTCTCTCTATCCCGAGCTGGACTCTGCCCAACCCATGACGGAAAGTGAGAAACTTCAGGCGGAAAAGAAACTGGTGGGATTCTACTTGAGTCATCATCCTCTTGAACCCTATAGACGTGACTGGGAGGCGTTCGCGAATCTTCAGCTGAAGTCGAGAAATGTTCAGCAGGCAAGACAGTATAAAGTGATCGGCGTTGTCGTTTCAATACGGCAGCATCAGGACCGAAAAGGAAAGCAGATGCTTTTTGGCGGTATTGAGGATTTTACCGGAAAAGCTGATTTTACGGTTTTTTCAAGTTTGTATGAACAGTATCGCCATCTTCTTAAGCCGGAGGAAGTTCTGATGATGACCGTAGAGGCTGAAGTCAGCGGCGGTATGCTGAAACTTCTTGTAAGAGAGGTTGTTCCGGTCAAGCAGGTTCGTGAAACCTGTATCGATAAAGTTATCCTGAAAGTTGATGCTGATGATCCTTCGGACCTGGAGAAGCTGAAGAGGGTGAAGGAGGTGCTTGAAGAGCACAAAGGTGGTACAGCAGTTGATTTTGAGGTCAAGGTGCAATCAGCTGAAAATATTGAACTCTTGCGTTTGTTTGCGCGCAGAAGCCCTATTCATCCTGACGAAACAGTGCTTGGTAAGCTTGAAAATATTCTTGGTCCGGACAATGTTAAAATTGCCGGGTAGCTTTAAAAGTTATTTTTTATTACTTTCATCACTGTTTGGTTGTATTGTCATCAAGTTAAAATTCAATTAACATTCTTAAATAATATTACTATGAGTGGACAATATTTTACGGCAACGGACCAGAATTTTAAAGCATCGATCCTTGATTCCGACAAGGTTGCTCTCGTGGATTTCTGGGCGGCATGGTGCGGACCTTGCCAGATGCTTGGCCCTGTAATCGAAGAACTTGCCGGAGAGTTTGAGGGTAAGGCAGTTATCTCAAAACTGAATGTCGATGAGAATCCTGACACTGCAGCGCAGTATGGAGTGAGAAGTATTCCAACCATGCTGATTTTCAAAAACGGCGAGGTTGTCGATCAGATGGTCGGCGCGATGCCCAAGAATATGATCGCTGAGAAAATCAATGCCCAGCTTGCCTGAGCATAAGCTGAAGCCGGGGTTTCCGCCCCGGTTTTCCTCTGACTGTTTCGCATGGATGGAGGCAGCACTCATTGAAAAGATCATCTATTTGAAATATTATGGATAATGCTATTCAGGATATAGTAATCATAGGGACAGGCCCTGCCGGACTGACAGCAGCGATATATACAGGCAGAGCAAATCTGAATCCTCTTGTTATTGACGGTTCTCAGCCCGGGGGACAGCTTATGATTACCTCCGAGATCGAAAACTATCCCGGTTTTCCAGAGGGTGTCAGAGGCCCTGAAATGATGGGTATGTTTCGGCAACAGGCTGCAAAATTCGGTGCGAAATTCCTTTCCGGCAGCGCGGTCGAGGTTGATGTATCCAGAACCCCTTTTTGTGTCTCTCTTGAGGATGGCCGGGAAATTCTGTCCCGGACACTGATAGTCGCCACTGGAGCAAACGCTAAATGGCTCGGTCTGCCCTCTGAAAAAAAGTACCAGGGAAGAGGAGTTTCCGCCTGTGCTACCTGTGACGGTTTTTTCTTCAAGGAAAGCGAGGTCTATGTTGTTGGAGGAGGGGACACAGCTATGGAAGAAGCGCTATACCTTACCCGTTTTGCTTCAAAAGTAACGGTTGTTCACAGAAGAGAAGAATTTCGCGCTTCAAGGATCATGAGCATGCGAGTGGAAAAGAATCCGAAAATTGTTCTGGAGCTCAACAAGGTTGTTGACGAAATTCTTGGTGATGAACAGAAGGTTACCGGTATAAGAATGAAAGATGTGCTGACAGGGGAGATACAGGAAGCCTCTTGTGACGGAGTCTTTGTTGCTATCGGGCACACTCCCAATTCCTCTATTTTTGAACGGCAGCTGGATATTGATGAGTATGGCTATATTACAACCGAAAAATCATCAACGGAAACAAGTGTAAAGGGTGTCTTTGCCTGTGGGGACGTCCAGGACTATACCTATCGCCAGGCGATAACGGCATCGGGAAGCGGTTGTATGTCGGCTGTGGATGCTGAACGTTATCTGGACTCCATTCGTTGAACATGGGCCAGCGTAATTCCTGCAGGATACCCCTGTATCATGAGCAACCAAAGTGCAAGACGGACGGAGCGGAGAAGCCGGAGTGTACAGCGAGTACATGAGGATTTCGAGCATCGGCCAACGTAGCAATTTCGATGAGCAATACGTTTTTACAGGTGCCCTACAGTTCTTTGGTGACTGATATGGACAGGTTTTTCTCTATGCCGTATTTTTTCAGCTTTCGATAGAGCGATGAACGGCTGATACCGAGAACTTCCGCAGTTCTTGTCTGGTTACCCCCGGTCAGTGTATATGCCTTGATGATAGCCTGAAGCTCAGCGCTTTTCAGCAGGAATTTTTTTTCATTGTTTTCCTCGGGAATGTATGAATCAGCCGGGAGTGAAGAGAGTTGCGTTTTTTCAGGCAGAGATGCCTGTTCCTGTTGAGCGTTTTCTGGTGAATGTGCTTTTTGTGAGGTCTGAGCCTGCCTGCTGCTTTGAGATAAAAGAGGAACGGAGATGATTTCATTTCCGCTGCGGTTTATTGCGGCTCTTCGGACAATATTCTGCAGTTCACGAATGTTTCCCGGCCAGTCATAGCTTGACAACTGATCCAGAACGGATTTATCGAAAGAAAGCTTCTCGATGTTGTTGGCCGTACAGAAGCTATCAAGAAAAAGGTTTGCCAGAAGAGGAATGTCTGTCTTGCGCTCTCTTAGGGAAGGGATGAACAGAGGATATTCTTCAAGGCGGTAGTAAAGGTCGGATCTGAACATCTCATTTTTTATGGCACCGGAAAAATCCTTATGGGTGGCGGAAATAAGACGAAAATCGATACTCCGTTCCTTTTTTTCTCCAACACGCCTTATTTTTCTTTCCTGAAGCACCCGAAGCACCTTTGCCTGAATATCAAGGTTCATATCTCCTATCTCATCAAGAAATATGGTGCCTCCGTCAGCCTGCTCGAAAAAGCCTGTATGATCACTGTTTGCCCCGGTGAAAGAGCCTTTAGCGTGGCCAAAGAGGAGACTGTCTGCCAGTTCATTGGAGATGGCTGCGCAGTTTATGGTGACGAATGGGCCGTTTTTGCGTTTGCTTCCGCTATGGATCGCCTGTGCGAACAGTTCCTTGCCGCTTCCACTTTCACCGATAATAAGTACGTTTACCTCGGTTTCCATGACCTGCATCGCCAGTTCGATACATTTTCTCAGAGCAGGGCTTTCTCCATAAATTCGTCTGAAAATATTTTGTTGTTTGAGCTCTTTTTCCAGCAGCTGTACCTTTCTTTTAAGGTTTGATTCCGAAAGAGCATTACTGACCGTTATTTCAAGACGGTCGTTTTTAACAGGCTTTGTAAGGTATTCGTACGCCCCCATTTTGATGCACTGCACTGCCTGACTGATATCGTCTGAAGCGGTAATCATAATTACAGGAAGCACAATATCGTTTTCCTTGAGGTATGAGAGAACCTCCATGCCGTTTTTGCCGGGCATGTTCAGGTCCAGAAGCAGAAGATCTACCTTATTGCTGTTCAGCATCCGGATACAGACATCCCCGTCATTTGCCGTCAAAGCATTGTAGCCGAGTTTGGTAATGAAATGAGTGATGAGCGTACGCATCACTGCACTGTCATCAGCGATAAGAACACTTTGTTTTGCCTGTCTTGTATCCATGGGGGTGGGCTACGACATTACGTTGTCCTGAGTTGATCGTTTCAACAAATGCTCACGGTGCCAACAGTATACTATCTAATACGTTATGCTGAATTTTCTTACAGCGAACATCTCACCCGAAGGGTTGCGCGACCATACTTCAGAAAAATCGCATGTGTTGAAACCCTATGGGATTGTCGGTCATGCTGCATCTGCTTCGTTACAGGGAACTTGCGGTAGTACACTACAGCGGCGCCCCCTGTGCCTTGCATCTACAGCAGGCTCAACAATCGCTCAACTTAGGGTTGTTTTAATAAAATATATAACACTGTCAAGAGTGAAGCAAATCGCAACTACAATAAACGTTAAAATTACAGCATACGAATGTGAGACAGTTGGGTCATTATGAGGTAGATGGTGTCAGTAGTTGACAGCTATTTGCGGCAGAGTGGCGCGTGAATGCGGGAAATTGGATTGGCATGAATGTTGACGCACTATGAGTGAAGTGATCTGTCAATTTACCATCATCGGAGATACAGGCATGCACAATGAACAAAGAATACGGCAATTGCAAAGCGATCTCAGGTTATTACATGAAAATGTCCGTGAATTGCTTGAAGATAAGGAATCACGTTCCAGCCTTCGCTATGATGAACGACAGCGGGTTGAAGAAATCCTCGGAGCTTTGCATGAGGATATTCAGGTCCTGGAAGTGGGAGCGGGGGCGATTGCAAAGATTTTTGCCGGGATTGAGAATTAGGAATGAGGGGTGAGCAATGAGCGATGAGCGATGAGCAATGAGCAATGAGATGAGCTAAGTGCTATGTGTTAGGTCTTAGGTGGGAAGAGGGAGTAGTAGGAGATAGAAGCAAGTAGTCAGACGCCAGAATTCAGCTGTAGGGGCGTGCCCCTGTGCCCGCCCGGATGAACGGTTGATATGCAGGTATGTAGGGGCGAAAAAATTTTCGCCCTTTTTTTATTGATCTAAATTCTGAGTGCTCAGTGTTGAGCTATGAGGGCTATTAAGCTGTCTCGCCGCCCATCCAGCAATCCAGCCATGTTGACTTTTCACTTTTGCCTTTTGACTTGTATTCAGCGACTATATTCTCTAAAGATTCAAGATTCAAGATTCAAGATTCAAGATTCACCAGTCACCCCTGTTCAGCCGGATGGTAAAGAGTTCATTTTTTGTTTCGTTGACAAGAAGCAGTTCATCTGGAGAGGTGAAAACCACGGACTCGATCTGGCCTGCATCCTGGAGGTGAATCGCCTTTTTTTTTCCGTCAAAAAAGTTGTCGTCATGAAAATTATAAAAAAGCCAGAGGGTCTTATAGGTCAGAACTGCAAGCATGTTTTGATCGGGAGATATATCGGCATCGGTGACATAGCCGCCGATAGGATAGTTTGAGAGGAGTGTAAGCGTGTTGGTTTGGTTTTGTTTTTCGGAATCAAGGCGGTAGAGCGTTGTAGAAGAATCCTGCAGGCGCTTGGTGAGCAGATAGAGCTTCTTGTTGAAAATAAAGGCTGCCTCACAGTCAAAAAAAAGTGGTGACGTTGCAGATGCTGACTGATCGGGATACCGTACAGTAATGATTTCAGGTTTAGCGGTGGTGTCGCAGTCAAGGGGCGGTTCCGGTATGCGGTAAATCTGCAGTTCCTTTCTCTGACTGTAGTTATTTCCTACATCACAGATGTACATGGTTCCGGAACGGTCTATTGCAAGAGCTTCCCAGTCTATGTTTCTTGCTTCAGGAATGATGATATGCCTGCCCGATTCGCTCATTATCTCACCTTTTCCGCTTAACGATACAATCGCCGGAGGGTTTCCGGAATCGTTTATAGCCCAGTACACCTCTTTATGAAGAAGGCTTTTTGCAAGGCCCGAGATTTCTTCTCCCGCGCTTTTTTCAACAATTGAGGCCGGTTTGAGCCTGAGAGTATGTTCTTCTGTTTTCCTCTCACCGCACCCTTCGAATACAAGCCCTGCGATAACGGATACAGTCAGAATAATGATCTTTCGTATTTGAGCGGTGTCTGCCATGTTTTTGTTTTAACCTAAGTTGATCGTTTCAACAAATGCTTTATGGTGCCAACAGTATACTATCTAATGCGTTATGCTGAATTTTTTTACATCGAACATCTCACCCGACGGGTTGTGCGACCATACTGCAGAAAAATCGCATGTGTTGAAACCCTATGGGATTGTCGGTCATGCTAGAATCTGCTTCGTTACAGGGAACTTGCGGTAGTACACTACAGCGGCGTCCCCTGTGCCTTGCATCTACAGCATGCTCAACAATCGCTCAACGTAGGTTTAAGATACCTGGATTCTCATGTTGCAGGAAACCGAATGCCTGCTGCGTAGCATCTGTTTTCAGAAGTGTAACAGAGCGAGCTGGTCGGGCATGCGCATTCTTTGTATATAAGGTACGAGAGATACGTATACCGGAACAAGGATTTTTCTTTATTATGGTACCTGAAAAGCAGCCAGTAAAGCCTTATCGAATTGCAATCGAATGGAAGGAAAGCAATGATTTTGTTTTTTCCTGTGACTATCAACCTGCTGTCGGTAACAGCTCCGGGACTGAGAGCAAAATCACGCATACACACTGGTTTCCTCATATTCAGAAAGCGATGGGAAATGTGCTGAAAAAGTTGCGAAAGGAGCCTATTGCCTTTCCACTCTTTCTCATTTCACTTGCTTTTGAGCACCGGCATCTCCTGAGCGAGATCGAGGAGTTGCTGAGAGCGCTGCATAGACATCTGAACAGGCAGCAGGGAGAGGGACGGTATGAATGTTTTATCCGTGGTGATCGCGATGAGGTTGTCAGCGGATAATATTTCCATCAGGGTCGAGCTCAGGATAACACCGGTTTTGCCCGGCAAGTTTTTTACTTACGGCCGGATAGGCAAGTTCAAACAGACGTTTTTTCATATACTCTTCAGATAATCCCGGTCGGTTGTAGAGTCCTGCTTCGGTTCTCTGACGTTGAGCTTCGAAAAGTATGACCGCAGCAGCTACGGATACATTGAGCGATTCAACCATACCCTGCATTGGAATGTGTATGCAGTGATCTGCTCCGGAGAGCGTTTTTGCTGAAGGACCGAAGAGCTCCGCCCCCATGACAATCGCCGTAGGCAGCGTGTAGTCAGGTGTTCTGAAGTCTACGGATTTCTCATGGTAATGTGCTACAAGAACCTGCATTCCCTGCGCTCGTAAACACGCAAAGGCATGTTCAGTAGTTTCGTGCAGTTCAAGGTTAACCCATTTGCTGGAGCCTCTTGCTGCTCTCTGTTTGTTTTTGATGGTTTTTTCTTCCGAAACAGCATGAACGGTTTCTATGCCGACAGCGTCACAGCTTCGTATGATAGCGGAGAGGTTATGCGGTTTGTTAACGTTGTCCATCAGAACTGTAAGATCAGGCTGACGATATGCCAGTAGCTGCTTGATTTTGGAGAAACGTTCGGGGCTGATCAATGGCCTGAGGTTTTGAGCTTTGATGAATACGGTATTTGTCTTTTTCTTTTCGTGTCAAGATCGTTTATTGTAATAAAAATGTTCGAAGCATAGAAAATCCATTATTATTAAAAAAGACGGCAACCCGTTCAATATTATGAACATGAGCAAGTTTCTCAAGTATTTTCTTCTCATTCTGGTTCTGGTCACGACTTCCGGTTTCATTGTTCTGCAAGTCTTGAAACCTCGCCTGAACGGGTTTATCAAGCAGGCTCTCAACAGTGCAGTCGATGCAAATGTTGATTATGGTGACGCTGATATATCGCTTTTCCAGGCATTTCCTGCCGTAAGCCTCTCCTGCAGCGATCTGCAGGTTCTTGATAAGAACATTTCCAGCCCGGATACACTGGCGACCGCAGAAAGGTTTTCGGTCGCATTTGACCCGTTTTCGGTTTTTTCAGGAGAACTGAAGATTGCTTCTTTGAGGGTGGATCGCCCGATGATACACATACGGATTGACAGTGCCGGTCTAAACAATTGGGATATTTTTCCTCCTGCAGACCCGTCAAAAAGTTCGGGAGAGCTCTCAGGGCTCAATCTCCTGTTTCGTGATTTTAAGATAAAGGATGGAGATATAGTATTTTACGATAGCAAGAAAAGCAACTCTTTTCTTGTCGAAGGGTTCAATTATGAGATGAAAGGACGACTGAGCGGCTCCTCTTCAACCCTTCGTACAAGCAGTGTTATGGACAGTCTCAGCGTGACCATTGGCGGCATATCACTGCTTAAAAAGACACGAGCGTCATTTACAGCTGAAATTGCGGCTGACCTCGAGAACAGGAAATTTCAGCTCAAGGACAATCGACTGGCTCTCAATGAGATGGGCATCGTTCTGGATGGTACGGTTTCACTGCTTGATGATGCAGTGAATACCGATCTTGATTTCAGGGCGGACAACATCGAATTGAAGGAGCTGCTTTCTCTTCTTCCGGTACTCTATGAGAACAACTATAAGAAACTTGACGCCCGCGGAGGCGTGAGATTTGCAGGCCATGTAAAAGGGCTTTACCGAAAAGAGCAGTTGCCCGCTTTTGAGATGGCGCTTGATGTGAGTGACGGCAGTTTCGGTTATGAAGGTGTACCGGTAAGAGCTGAAGAGATCTCTTTCAGCAGCAGCGTGACAAATCCCGGGGGTAACGCAGATAAAACCTTGCTCTCTGTTCCTGAACTTACTCTCAGGATTAACGGCAAGCCGGTTGTGATGAAGCTCGATGTCAAAACACCGGTTTCCGATCCGTATATCGATGCAGCAATCAACGGTTCTCTGAATCTTTCTGATTTTCAGAAGATCTATCCGGTAAAGGATCTTCAGTTATCGGGTGAATTGCGATCGAATGTTGTCGTGAAAGGAAATCTTTCAGCTTTCAACGCCGGTGTAACCGGCCTACAGAGAACGGAAGCCTATGGCTCGATCATGGCGAAAGGATTGAAAATTTCCTCTGAAAAATTTACGCCCGATATAGCGATATCATCCGCTCAGCTTAATCTTTCTCCCGGCTATATTAATCTGGTCGATCTGCAGTCGAGAGCGGGAAAGAGCGACTTTTCAGCAAGCGGCAGACTGGAAAACTATATCGCCTTCATCTTGAAAAAAGGTGATCTACAAGGCTCGCTCAAAGTTCGTTCCGGTTTTGTGCAGCTTGATGAATTTCGGAATCTGGAGGAGCAGCAACAGCCTCTGCTGCTTCCTTCTCATGTTTCCCTCCGGTTTGACGGTATCTTTAACAGGGTGGTGTTTGGGGATATGCAGTTTGAGGGGGTTAAGGGTCTTCTGGTACTCGATGACGAAAAACTGGATTTCAGGGATATCTCTGCTGAATCACTTGGAGGCAAGGTTACCATAAACGGATTCTACAGTACCAAAGAAGGAATAACCGATACGGATTTCAGCATTACAGCAGCTGAAATGAATGTTGTACGCTCATATAAAGCAATTAAGCTGCTGGAGACAGTGGCTCCGGTGGCCGGATATGCAAAGGGGGATGTTTCAGCAGACATTTCCATGAACTCCCGCCTCGATAAAAATTTCAAGCCGGTTCTTGAAACGCTTACAGGTAAAGGCCGTGTCGGGACGAAAGGACTGGTCATCGAAGAGTTCCCGCCGATCAAAAAGCTTGCTCTTCTTCTCGATGTTCAGGCCCTCGATACGCTCAGGATACCTGAAACGGCGATTGATTTCGCAATCGATAACGGGCTGGTCACTACTGAACCGTTTTCATTCACCGTTAATGATATAATCGTTAACGGTTCCGGGGTCACCGGTTTTGATAAAACCCTTGATTGGAAAATCGGGCTTCAAATCCCCAAAAAATATATCGGTCAGGCAGGGATAAAAACTATTTCAGGCCTGCTTCAGAAACTTTCACTGGATAACAAGGGGTTTTCTCTTCCTGACACGGTTATTGTGGACGCGGCTTTACGAGGTTCAGTCACCAACCCTCAGATCGGCCTTGATGCAGGCAGGACTGCTGAACGTATGGTGTCGAGCATCAAGGAGCGTGTAACGGAGAAACTTACCGGAGAACTTCGCGATAGACTTCTACCCGGATCAGGAGGTGACAGCACAGATGTTGAGGGGGGGAGCGTGACAGATCTCTTGAAAAAGGGCGCGGGCGAGATTCTGTTTACTAAAAAACAGCAGACTGTTGAAGACAGTGTGGCAGGAGAAGACACAACAAAAGGAAAAAAGGGCTTGCCTGCAATTATAGGGAATATCCTGACTCCTCAGGAAAAGCGGCGTGTTGAGCAGCCAAAAGATGTTGAGGATGAAAAAACTCCCGGCGTAGTCGCAGACAGCACAGGTATTGAACAGCCGCAAGATTCGACCTCTCAGAGCCGGCCTGGAGGGAATTCTGCAGGAAAGCAAAGTATTCTTGACCTGATTCGATGATCTGTGGGGTATTAGCGTAAAGGCTTATTTCAGAAGCAGATGCAGGTATGGAGGGTGAAGGAAATATGGGGAAATCAGTCTGCCCGAAAAAGCAGTAAGAACAGATGAAAGGGTATTTTTTTTATATATGAAGTATTTTAATAACCACGATAAGCATCCTCATCTCGAGCGCCTACTGAACACGTCAAAAAGCGTCAGTCTGGAAAACGACACGAGAATTCTGATTCTCAGCGATCTGCATATGGGTAACGGCGGCAGGCGTGATGAATTCCGCCGTAATGCCGGGTTGGTTGAGTCTGTTTTGGGAAATTATTATCTCTCGGAAAAGTACAGCCTGATTCTCAATGGTGACGTAGAGGAACTTTTCAAGTTTCCGCTCAATGACATCGTTAATCAATGGCGTCATCTATACGAACTTTTTCTCCGTTTTAACGAAAATGGTTTTTTTTACAGGACTTTCGGTAATCATGACGCTTCTTTGCTGGATGAAAAAGCGTATATCCTGGCCCCGTTTCTGCTTGAATCTCTGAAGCTCCTGTATGGACCGGAGAGCGTTCTTGTTTTTCACGGCCATCAGGCCTCTGTATTTCTCTGGGAAACCTATCCGATTGTCAGTCGTTCTATCGTCTGGTTTTTGCGATATATCGCCAAACCTTTCGGCATCAGAAACTTTTCAATAGCCTATAACAGCCGGAGGCGGTTTGCGATAGAAAAGTCTATCTACAACTTTTCAAACCACTCCAAGATCGTTTCAGTTATCGGTCATACCCACCGTCCTCTTTTTGAATCGCTCTCCAAGGTGGATTATCTCAGATACAGGATTGAAGAGTTGTGCAGAGCTTTTCCGGCAGCGGAAGCGAAGGAAAAGGAGAGAATCAGAAACAAGATATCTAACCTTAGGGAAGAGCTCGATTCATGTTTCAGAAAGGGAAAGCAGATCGGACTTCGCAGCGGTGTCTACAACAATCTCACCATACCGAGTGTGTTCAATTCCGGGTGTGCGATAGGAAAGAGGGGGATTACCGCCCTTGAGATAGACCGTGAAAAGATCCGGCTTGTCTACTGGTATAACGGAAAGCAGAGCAGAAAATTCCTGAGTGACCGGGACAGTCGCCCAATGCGGTTGTCGGGAACCGGATACTACAGAATCGTCTTGAATGAGGATAATCTCGATTATGTTTTTTCGCGCTTGCATCTGCTTGCATAAAGATGAGTTGCGAAAGTCAGAATCCAGAAGTCAGAATCCAGAAGTCAGAATCCAGAAGTCAGAAGTAAGAAGTGAAGTGGGAACTCAGAACTCTCCATACCTATTTGCCGTTTAACCTGAAACAATACCCTGTTATGAGCAGATTTCAGAACGTGCTGCTGATGGCGGCACTCATTTCTGTAGTATTCTGCCGGTCATTGCAGGCTGAGGAGTCTCTTCTTTCGAGATATGATCTGAAGCGCCCGTCTTCCAAACTGAAGTTACCGGCAGAGCTGAAGGAGGTATCGGGAATTGCCCTGTCTGAAGATGGCCGTCTTTTCGCCCAGAACGACGAAGAGGGTAAGGTATTTGAACTCGATCACGATACAGGGAGGATCAGAAAACGATTTGCTCTCCGGGAAAAACGCTGGTTTGGGAATTTTCCTGTCGACGGTGATTTTGAAGACATCGCACTCGCTGGTAATCGTTTTTTCATGGTTACCAGCGCAGGGGTGCTCTACGGGTTTTCTGAAGGCAAAGACGGCCAAAGCGTACAATCTTTCAGGTATGAGACAGGACTTAATGATCTCTATGACGTTGAAGGGCTCTGTTACGATCCCGAGACTGAATCGCTCCTTCTTGCCTGTAAAGAGTATCCGAAGCGGGTATCATTGAAGCTGCTTTCAGGCAGTAAAAAAAAGAAACTGGCTACCAGGGAGAAGCCTGTGTATGCATTTTCCCTGAATACCATGACGCTCGATAGATCGCCAAGATTTCTCATTGACGTCGGTTTATTGATGAAAAAGAACAAACGTGTGAAATTCAAACCGTCTGCGATTACGCGTCATTCAGGTACAGGAAATTTTTTTGTGCTTTCGGCTGTCGGGAGGTTGCTTGTGGAAATTACCTCTCAAGGAACTCTTGTGGATGCTGTCAGGCTTTCGTCAAAAGATCATCCTCAGCCTGAAGGTATTGCATTAACTGCAGATAACGAGATACTGATCAGTAATGAAGGGGTATCAGGAAAAGCAACGCTGCTGCGATACAATATGCTTGAGTAGCCTGGTTTGTCAGATGATGGCGTACGCTCCGGTTTCATTGATCTAAAACTCGTATATTAGAGTTACTATAACAATGATAAAAAGAGACTCTGTTGTGCGTGATTGCGTGGATACAGGAAAGTAAACTGGCAGCACTGTTTGTTACAGAGCGCTTGAGGGCATAAAATAGTTATGAGTTTACACAATATGAGACATCTACGGACAACCTTTGCTGTTGCAGGTCTGATATTTGCAGCTTCCTCTTTTACTCCTTTTTCTGCCAGCACTGCTCAATCGACGAAGATCGCCGAATCCGCTATCGGAACATCAAAAACGGTTCGTGTCATTCCAGGCGAATACTACAGGGCAGGCGCGTTACACCGACTGCTTTTCGGTGATCACTGGCGTTCTCTCTGGACTTCACCGATGGATGCAGAGGTTCTCGATCTTGAACGTTTTGCCGGAGGGCTTAAGCCATCGAAAACAGGAGGGGGATTTCAGACAATCAGTCTTCGATTTATGGGAGCGGACGGAAAGGAGTATCGTTTCAGAACAATCGACAAGGATCCTGCGAGGGGAATGCCTAAAAAGCTGCGCAATACGGTCGTTTCAGATGTCGTTCAGGACCAGGTAAGCAGTTCAAACCCGTCAGGCGCTCTCATCATATCTCCGATGCTGGATGCTGCCGGAATTCTCCATGCCCCGTCAAAGGTTGTTGTTATGCCCTATGACAGGAAGGGTCTCGGAAAATATTATGAAGAATTTGCGGGGCTTCTGGGAACCATAGAAGAGCATCCTGATGAAAATGACGGGCCGGAAAATGCTTTTGCGGGAGCCGATACTGTGGTGAAAACCTATACAATGCTGAGCAATCTTGAAAAGGACAATCGCGATCGTATTGACGCAAAGGCATATCTCAAAGCCCGTTTGACAGATTTGCTGATCGGTGACTGGGACCGGCATACTGGCCAGTGGCGGTGGGCAGGGTACAAAGAGGGTGTCACAAGGGTGTGGAGGCCTGTTCCCAAAGATCGTGATAATGCGTTTTCCCGTCAGGACGGTCTGTTTTCATGGGTGATTACCCAGATCATACCCAGGATTGAAGGCTTCAACGACGATCTTGATGAAGTGTATTTTCTTTCATGGTCCGGCAGGCCTCTTGATCGGCGGTTATTTCCCCGTTTAACCCGCTCAGCGTGGGATGCTGCCAGCAAAGAGCTTCAGGAAGCGCTTACTGATGATCAGATCGACGCGGCTGTTCGCCGGATGCCAGAAGCTATGTATGCAAAAGAGGGGGAAAAGATTGCGCATGATCTCAAGTCAAGACGCGATCTGCTCGGAAAAGCCTCTGATGAGCTGTACAGGATCTATGCGGAAGATGTTGATATCTATGCGAGTGACAATCCGGAATTTGCTGAGGTGGAGCGCAGAACAGATGGCTCAGTTGCTGTGAGGATATTCCGTATGCATGATGGCCCTGCTTCGAGAGGTAGTGAGCCGATCTATTCCAGGGTTTTCGATCCGGAAGACACCTCTGAAATCCGGTTATATCTTCTGGGAGGTAACGACTATTGCGATATCAGCGGTATACGCACAAAGGATATCGATGTCCGCGTTATCGGGGGCAAAGGGGAAGACAAAATCATGGACAGGGTTGTCGCTTCGTCCGGCGGTTTCAGCGCAAAAGCGAATAATTATCTCTATGACTCGGAAACCACAACGACGTTCGGTAAGGGAAAATATTCCCTGATTGACAGAACAGTTGTTGACGAGCCCGCTGACGAACGGACAAAATACGATATGATGCCAAGGGATTACGGGAGAGAAGTTGATGCATCCATCGCGAACATGCAGCTTGATTATGCTCCTGAATATGGCGCATTTCTCGGTTGGGGCGTTATTCTCGAAGATTACGGTTTTCGGAAAGAACCCTACAATTACACTATGAAGCTTGGTGGCGGGATTGCTTATGGAGGTGACTCGAAAATCCGCTACAAGCTCACCTATACCGGTGATTTCCGTTCTTTTATAGACGGAACGGAACTGATTGTCGACGTTGGAACAACAGGTCTCGAGGTTATCAATTTCTACGGTTTTGGTAATGGCTCCTCATTTGACACCGGGCTCTATGATGAAGATGATTTCGAGATCAAGCAGCAGCTCTCCTGGTTGCGTTCCACATTGATTTTTCCAGCAAATTCTGATTTTCAGTTCAGAGCCGGATTGCGTGCGACATTTGTTGATCTCGATGTTGAGCCCGGATCAAGGTTGGAGGCAATGAATCCCTATGGAATTGATGAGGATGTTACCGCTGGATTTGCTGCAGGATTTCGGTATGATAACCGGGAATGCGGCCGGAAACTGAATTTTTCTCCGCGTCAACAGCTTGGTCGTCTCGTTTCAGGCAAAACGTCCTGTGGTACGACAGCACTGAGCGGAACGGTGCTTGACGTAGAGGGCTCCTACTATCCTGAATTTTTGGGGAACACTGCCGCCTTTGGAAAAGTAAAAGCTGAAGGTACCGTCTATCTGCCGCTTTTCTCTCTGCCCTATTCAAGACTGGCGATGCGTGTGGGAGGTGAGAAAATCTGGGGAGACTTTCCATTTTATGATGCGGCTTATCTTGGTGGTTCAAAATCACTTCGGGGCTATGACAAGCAGCGATTCGCCGGTGACGCTTCACTCTACGCGAATTCCGAACTGAGACTCTATCTTGGGTCTTTCAAATTCCTGGTTCCTGTTCTGTTCGGCCCGCTCGCGTTTATTGATACAGGGAGAGTGTATTATGATGGTGATGCGTCAGATTCCTGGCATACCGGCTATGGAGGAGGTTTGTGGTTCGGGTTTATCGAGAACCGCTATGCTCTTAGCATCGCCTATGGAAGAGGTGTTGACAGCGCACGGCTGACCAATGATGCCGGTATCTATGTAAGAACCGGTTTCAGTTTCTGAGTGATTGCGAAATAATAACTTCTTGTGCCGCCCTCGCCTTTAGAGGTGTTCTTTCGATGATATTCTGATCTCCCCCCTGAGTCACTTCCAGGGGGGATTTTTTTTTGCCTATCTTTTACATAAGTTGAGCGATTATTGAGCATGCTGTAGATGCAAGGCAAAGGGGACGCCGCTGTAGTGAACTACCGCAAGTCCCCTGTAGCGAAGCAGATGCAGCATGACCGACAATCCCATAGGGTTTCAACACATGCGATTTTCTGCAGCATGGTCGCACAACCCATCGGGTGAGATGTTCGCTGTGAGAAAATTCAGCATAACGCCTTATATAGTATAAGGTTGACAGCATAAAGCATTTATTGAAATGATCAACTTAGGTTTTATATATGTTATGCGGACACCTCTATGTATTGTCATGAGCGGTTAATGAGCAGGGCGAACGGAGCGCAGAAACCCCTTTCTACCCGCTCAACGAAGCAATAGCGCGGAATAAATACATTGAGGTGCCTATGCGTGTAGCTCCGAAAATAGTCAGAAACCTGAAAAACGCTGGGTGGATAATCGTCGGTTTTATGACGGCGATCTATATCTATCAGCTGTTTTTCTCTTTGCTCGGCTCCGCTTCTCATGAGGTCTACTACTCTCATTATGTGCTCCATTTTTTCCGACTTACTTTAATCGCGCTTGTTCTTGGTATCGTAGTGGCCATAGCCGATATACTTTTCCTGTCGAAAGTCACTCTCGACTTCAATTTCCCGATAAGACTCATTGCAGGGACGATAAGCTATGTTGTGATTTCTCTTCTCGTGCTGCTTTTTTTTGTAATCTGTGAAGAGTATCTGCTACTGAATCATACGGGTGGTTTTTCACTTGAAAGCCGACTCGAAAGATTTTTCTTCGGCGAGTTTCCTGTGCTTGTTCTCTATCTGACAGTTGTCAGCTTCGTGATCAATGTTTTCCGGCTTATAATACAGCGGATTGGTGAAAAAAATTTCTGGAACGCGGTATCCGGCAGATACCATATTCCGCATGAAGAAGAGCGGGTTATCATGTTTCTGGATCTTCGTGCGTCGGTCTATCTTGCACAAAAACTTGGTGATCGGCTCTATCATGAACTGCTTCACGACATATTCAATGATATCACGGAACCGATAAGCATTTACGGAGGCGAAGTCTACCAGTATCTGGGTGATGGCGTTGTTATAACCTGGGACATGCAGTCAGGAACAAGGCAGTTAAACTGTATTCGTTGTTTCTATGATATCCTGAAATGTATCGACGAGCATGCCGGGAGATATACAGAGCGTTATCAGCATATTCCGAAGTTGAAAGCGGGCCTGCATGCGGGTTCGTTAATTGCCGGGGAAGTAGGGGAGGAAAAGCGTGAAATTGTCTTTCATGGCGATACGGTCAATACAGCCTCAAGGATCCAGGATCAATGCGTCTGGCTTAACGAACAGATTCTGCTTTCCGAAGAGCTGTTGTTCCGGTTTCCTGTCAGACAATTAAAAAGCTTTTATACCCGTTTCAAAGGAGACATTTCACTTAAAGGCAAGAAAAACAAAATCTCCGTCTATACTATCCGTGAAGCGGATCAGGAAAAATAGTGACGTTCAGTTCATGAACGCATAGGTATAGAGGCTTAGGGAAAGCACCAGTCCTATCATAAAAATATCGTAAGAGAGCCTCAGAAACTTGTATTTCCTGTCGAGTACTTTACCAAGGAAATAGGTGTCGCGTATCATGTTCGTGATATAATAGGGTTTGTCTTTGAGCATTTCACCGACACCCCATTCATAGGTTTCGAGGTCGAGATTGACAAAAGAGCCGAAAAACAGAAGGTTGGCTTTTCTGTTTCTGATGTCTTCTGTCGTTGTTTCATGACGGGTGACGTTGGGCCGTGTTGCCAGAACCGAGGTGATGATGGTTGCGACACACGTCAGAAGCATGAGAAACGTAGGGATGATAAGATCGGGTAGCTGGTCGAGTTTTCTGACAAGCAGAGAGATGATGATAGAGAAAATAAGTGAGTTCGTCTGAATCATGATATTGGCTTTCTGATCGACGATCGCGCTGAAACTGACGTGGTTTCTGGAGGATGTTCTGTAGTACACTTCCATGTTTCTTTCCACGCCTCGATTCGAATTTGCATTGTTCTTTTCTCTTTTCTTTTTTGCTTTTTTGTTTTTCTTTTTCCTGTCTATCACTTTGTTCAGTTCATTCTTAAGGGCGGCAAGGTTTTCCTCTTTCTGGTTATTGAACAGCGTTTGTGCATATGCCGTAAAGAAGCTGTGCCCGGAAAAAAAACCGATATTGATTTCAATCCACTCAAGGTCGGAGAAGGGGGTGCCGCGGTTATGCTCAAACTCATTGCGGAGTAAAGTATTTTTATGTTTGTAATTCTTCGATCCAAGGTGTGAGAGGTCAGCATCACAGACAATCTGTTGCAACAGGTTTTGTGGTGCCTGCGGTATTCTGGTCGCAAGAATACACCCTTTGACCGCTTCGATGCTTTCCCTGTCAGCTCCCTGATCAGTGAGAAAAGTCTCGGCAATTACAGAGCTCTTGGTTTCATGCTCTGTTTCTGAATAAATATGCCCGATGTCGTGAAACCAGCAGGCGAGCATGACGAGTACTCTCGATTCTTCCGGCATGTCCATTCCGACAGCTATTTTCTCTCCAGCCTCAACGGTTTCTCTTGTGTGTAGTATATCATGATAGATTGCTTTCGTCTGTTTTTCAGATGCTTCAAAACGTTGTGAAACGTAAGCTGATGCCCTTTCAAGAAGTGTGGTATTGGCAGTCATTAGGTTATCTTAAAGAATCCGTTAGAAAAAGTCGTCAAAGCCTCAGCGTGCTTAAGCACATACTTTATGCAGCGCTCTTGCAAAGCTGTTTTTACCTAAACTGAGCGACAATCCCGACGGGATGCAATTGATGCACATTTCTGATCTTTTTTACGTTCACCCAATGGGTTTGTTTTTTTAGCATCTCTTGAATCGTTCAACTTAGGTTTTATGAAGAAATGAACTGTAAAGCATATTTCTATAATTTAGGGACTCCTGACGCATATATTCAAAGGGATTTTTTTGCTGACGCTATGAGGGCTGTGAGTTGTATGCGTTTGCGGGCAGTATTTTTCCTGCTTCTGTCCTCGCTATTTATTCCTTGCTCCTCGGTTGCCGGAGGATCTTCAACGGGTGAACTTCTGACTGATGACGCCTCCGGGTTTGTTCACGATTTCGGAGAGGTCTTTTCTTCACCGGTCCGTTTTGACGGCGGAGACTGGCTAATGGTTGGGGCTGTTGCCGGAACAGTTGCAGCGACGGCTGTCTGGGCCGATGCACCAATGAGGGAGTATGCCCTGAACCATCGATCAGGTTTTTCCGACGGGATCGTTTCTGTGGGTGATTACTACGGAAAACTCTCGTCCGGATACTATCTGGGTACCACGCTCTATCTTGCAGGTGTCGTCAGTGAAGACGACTGGGTGCGTTATACCGGCAGAGCTGTTCTGGAAGCGCATACCTTTTCGCTCCTGATCACCGGTCTGCTGAAAGCAGCTGCAGGGCGATCCCGACCCTATCTGTTTGAGGGGAACAAACGTTTCAACTGGTTTGAAACACAGAATCAGAAATGGTCTCTGCCTTCAGGCCATGCCACGGCTGCATTTGCCATCTCTTCCGCGCTGAGCAAGCGGATTGACAGCCCGTGGGCTTCTGTTGGTCTCTACGCACTTTCCGGTATAACGGTTGTGGACCGAATCTATGACGATAAACACTGGCTCTCCGATACGATTCTCGGGGCGGCAATTGGAACGGCGGTCGGCCTTGCTGTTGGTGAGATGATCAACGAGGAGGAGAAAGAAGATAAAAAAGGAGGGCTGGAAAGTTTGAATGAGCGCCCTGTAGAGTTGATGCGGTTCTCGTTACGTTTTTAGGGCACCTCTAAAAACTTATTGCGCGTCTCGATTGCTGCGTTGGGTGGTGCTCGAAATCCTCACGTACTATCAGTACGCTACGGTTTCTGCGCTCCATCCGCCTTGCACTCGAACCGCTCATGACACTTTTTAGAGGTGCCCTTTAGTGAGTCGGAGTCGATTGCACTGTTGCTGCCAGCCCGTAGCGTCATCTGTCGTTCCTGTTCTCTGCATGCAAGCCGTCTGAAAGAAATTCAATTATCTCCTGCGGTGTCTCGACCAGTTTTTTTGCACCGCTTTCCAGCAACTCTTTTTCCGTTCTGAACCCCCAGAGAACCCCCAGCGGATACATCCCGGCTGCATTTGCGGTCTGCATATCCACCTCACTGTCTCCTGCATAGAGGATTTCCCGCGGGTCGATAGCCATTTCGTCGGACATATGGAGCGCCCCTTCGGGGTCTGGTTTGTGACTGATTCCGGTATGGTGGCCGGAGACAGAGTCGAATTTCCAGGAACCAAGCAGTGTTTCGACGCACAGTTTTGTGAAGCGGTCAGGCTTGTTGGAAAGAACTCCTTTTTTTATCGTGGTGGTGTCGATCCAGTCGAGAAGTTCGGCAATGCCGGGATAGGGTCTGGTCGTGTTCATCCAGGTTTTCGCATAGTTTTCCTGCATCTCTTTTTTAAGCTTTTCAAGAAGCTCCGCCTGTTTCCGGAGCTCTTGAGGGAGAGCTGTTCTCACCAGTTCGTCCATACCGTAACCCACGAGATAACGTACTTTTTCTCTGGTGTGCGTCGGGAGACCGTTGCTCTCAAGTACACTGTTGAGCGTGTTTTTAAGGTCGTTGAGCGAATCGAGGAGCGTTCCGTCAAGATCGAAAATAATTGCCCTGAAGTTCATTTTTGTTCCCGTTTGCGTGCAAGTGCAAGGAAAACCGTATAAGCCATTTCCCTCTCTTTACGGTTAATTTTTGTGATCGTTGCCGCGGTTGAAAATGTTATGTCGTAAAACCCGGTTTCCTTGAGCAACGTATGAAGAGAAGCACGGGAAAATCCCTTGTGAACCTTCTCTTCCGGATTTTCGTGAAAGTAACCGTCCTCTTCGTCAAGGTCTGCGATTGCCAGATAGCCGCCCGGATGGAGAAAATTGTTGATTTTTTTCAGTAGTCCGGAGGTGTCACTGATGTGGTGGAAAGTCATGCTGCTGCATATGAAATCGTACTTCCCGTACAGTTTTTCGTTATCAGCTTCTGAGAGAATATCGCAGACAAGCGCTTCGATAGTGACTGTTTGCTGCGCTTTCATTTTCGCTTTCAGGGTTTCGATCATTCCTTCCGAGGTATCGATGGCCATTATCGATGAGACCTTATCTGCAATCTGGAAGGTGATCAGGCCCGTTCCGCAACCGATTTCCAGAACAGTCCACTGTTTTTGAAAGGGGACCATGTCGTTCAAGGATTGCACTATCTGCCCGGCAAGCTGAACGCGACCGGGATTATTGTCCCATGTCTCGGACTTCGAGTTGAAGCGGTTGGAGCTGTTCCAATGAGTGTTCACTATCGGATGTGATTTTTGATAAAGCCGATAAAGCCGGAAACTAACAAAAAAAATACGAGTCAAAGAAGGTGAGACAGGATAATAAAACTGCAGCTCATCAGGAGAGCAGCAAAAAGGTTCATGAAGAGCCCGAGTTTCAGAACCGTTTTGATCGACAGCTTTTCAAGGCCACCGAAAGCAAGCGCGTTTACAGGAGTGGCTATGGGGCTCATATACGCTCCTGAAGCCGAAACGGTGATCATAAGCAGCAGCAGAAGCTGTTCGGAGGGGAATACAGGCTGAATGGCCAGAATCGCAGGGGAGAGGAGCAGCAGTACGGTTGTGTTATTCAGGATCTCAGTGGCGAATATTGTCGAGATGCCAATGACACTGAAAAGCACTGTCGGGTTGCCTGCCAATGACGCGATCATGTTGCTGAAATCCTGAAAAAGGATGAACAAGAGGCCGTCTCTCTCAGGCGTTGCAGGATTGTCTCCCAGGGATAAGAAGAAGAGGAGCAGCAGGGCGGTACATACCATGAGCAACAGGCCGAACCAGGGTATTTCAAGTATGATGCGGTTGATCGAGAGAAGAGAATTGAAATTATGTATCGAGAGAGAGTTGAAGGATTCTCCGAACAGCTTCCGCCAGAAAGCGTTGATCATCTGCAGCGTAAAGCGGTCAAGCAGGGCACAGGCTTTTTGTGTAGGAATGCGAAGCCGTGTTTCGATCTGCTCGAGTGTTTTGCTGGCAAGGATCAGGGGGAATGCCGCCATGAAGAGCAGCAGGAAAAAGATGTTGACAAACGTGTTTCTCGCTGTTCTGACTTTTTGAGGGTAGATGAACGAAAAAAACAGGACAAGCAAGAGGTAGATAATGAATGTCAGATCTACAGGATTCAGAGAAGAGAGTACAGGAGGAGGGGATAGGAGAAATTGCGTCGCGGTGAGAACAATAATGATCGTGATGTTTCCTACAAAAAAAACAACCGGTTTTCTCGGGAGAACAGAGCCCGTTTCAAGATGGGCCGGCAACAGTAAGGGTTCAAGGCCGGCGGGTGTGTTTTTGAGCAGAATCCAGCGCGCTGCGAGTATGAGGAGAACGGTTAACGGAACACCGGCAAGGAGCCACGTGAAAAACGTAAGACGCTCCGTACCGGGAAACGCCTGAAATTCCGCGAAGCCAACGGCGGCAATGTTAAGCGGACTTCCGGTCATGGATGCCATTCCGCCCGTATTTGCTCCGAAAATCAACGCACAGTAGAAAAGCGAGACGAGTTGCTTTCGCTTTTCGGGGTTCGGAAAAACAGCAATCATTTGTCTTACTACCGGTAACATGACGAGCACAACGACAGTGTTGGAAAAGAAAATAGAGAGAGCGTAAGACAGAAAAAGCGTTCCGGTAAGGAGTCCTGCCGTCGTTGAACGGGAATGAAAGAGAAAGTACTCGATCAGGCGGTGATGGGTTTTTGCCGCAATCAGGATCTGGGAGAGAAGAAAGCCGATTGCCAGAATGATGCTGTTCTGTAGCCAGTTCATCGAATCAATGTCTTGAAATCACAGCAATTACTCTGTCGCTTCCCTGCGGTTGTTTGTTGCCGGTTACTCATACCTGATGATCGTTTCAATAAATGCTGTATGCTGTCAACTTTATACTATATAAGTCTTTATGCTGATTTTTCTTACAGCGAACATCTCACCTGATGAGTTGCGCGACCATAATGCGGCATGACCGACAATCGCTCATCTCAGGTCATAGGAAAAGATAGTCATACCGGTGCTTCTCCGAAAGTTCTCTGGCAGAGCCATGAAAGTCGACTGGTACGCCCTGTGTAATGAATAAAGGATAGTACGCCGGGGTGAAATAGCGTTACCAGTTTCACGAGGTATTCACAGGAATGACTGAAAAAGGCAGGCACGAAAATGGTTGAAAGGAGTCGGAACTGATGCGGCAGGTTCAAGTTTACACACAGTTTGCCAAACCGTAACCGTGAGGTGACATATGATTCGTTACTTGTAATCTACAGAGTGACGAGTTGTTTTTTCTCTCATAAAAACCACTCCGGATGAGCATGTTGCGTGAGAAACTGTTCGTTGCATTACCGTTTTTGCGGCCAGGGGAATCTTTGCTGCTCAGGTTGCTGATGATTCCCAATCTCTTTCTGCTCCATGCCGAAGGAATTGAGCATATCCGGCAACAGCAGGGGCCGTTGATTATCGCATGCAACCATAATAACGCTTTTGAATCACTACTGGTACCTGCTTTTCTTGTGTACCACAGTGCAGGAAGAAAGATATCCTTTGTTATCGACTGGATGTTCGGAAAAGTGCCTCTTCTGGGACATTTACTCAACGTGATGGAACCGGTGTATGTCTATCACAAGCGCTCCACCAGCAGATTTCTTGAATCGAGAAGACCAAAAACAACCTGTTCGAGAGATACCGTTTCTCTCTGCCGTGAAAGGCTCCGGAACGGAAAGCGTATCGGGATTTTTCCTGAAGGTACAAGAAACCGGGATCCCTACCGCTTGCTGCGGGCCAGGCCGGGAGTCGGTCATATAGCTCTGGGTTCCGGTGTTCCGGTTCTTCCGGTCGGAATACACTGTGTTTCCAGGAGGAAGAGAAAAAAAGTTCATGACTTCGGAAAGATCATCCTCAAAATAGGCCAGCCTATTCGTTTTGACGACCTGTCGGAAGCGTACCGAATTGCCGATTCTTCAGGAGCATTGTCTGGCTCAAAAGGTAATGAACGAAAGGTGTTGGCTCAGACAGCGGCAGACAGGATTATGACCAGTATTTCCGGGCTGTGCGGGAAATCGTTTACCGGGTATCTCCCGGATATGAACACACAAAACAAGATTGGAGATTTTCTGAAGAGCGACAACTAACATAACAAGGAGGAGATATGTCCTGTATAACGGTTGAACGGGTGTTGACTGAAGAAGGACGACGTGCCGCGATCGAGGTTATCGAGCAGGTGTTCGGTCAGGAGAAAAAGTGGGTCAGAACAGCAGACGATCAGTTGCCACGAACACTTGAGGTACAAGGCCGTTACTCCTGGTTCCTGGCCAGGGTGGACAAGCGTCCGGCTGGGGTCCTGCGTTTGTGCTATGATCCGCCTCTTGAGCTCCCTGAAGAGTATGATGTCAGGCTTCTTCCGGGAGTGAACATCGAGAGAATGAAGGCTGAAGGGCGGTACGTTGAGATTGGTCGTTTTATGATTATACCCGGATACAGGAAAAACCCACGCATAGCGCTTCGGCTGATGCGAACGGCGACCAGGGAGGTTCTGGAACGCGACTATTCACATTTCATTACCGATGTGTTTGAAGGTGAGACAAATTCTCCTCTCAATTTTCACACAAGAGTTCTCGGATTCGAGGTTATCGGAAAGCATCTTTTCGGTGATTTGAACTGCAGTTCGACCCGTATAATTCTGACGCTTGATATAGTGAAAGTCTACAGCAGAATCAGGGATAATCGAAGCAAAGTTTACCGGGAGCTGACCGACGGGATGCGGGGTCTTCTCGACAGGAAGCTCGCTTCAGCAGGACAGGGGGTGTAGCCCGAATAATTCACCAAGGGAAGAAAAAAAGTGCGTACAAGGACGGGAAATTTTCCCTTTTCTGTCATTCCCGAGCCTGACCCGTGAAATCCGAGCATCTATTTCACAGGTCTTACACGGGAATCCATTCTTGTCCTGAAAAACCGCATGGATGCCGGATCAAGTCCGGCATGACTGTATGTGGTTTTGAGCTTTTTTACGGTTTTCACGAGGGAATCCAGGTATATGATCGGCTCACTGTATAGTTCTATAGTTCTACAATTTGGGTTTTCGAACTCTCATGAATTATTCAGGGTAGGTATATGACGCTGTTCAGGGAAAACAGATCAAACAGAAGGCTTTTTAAGGCAACAAGGAGGTGAACTATGCTGAGACTTGAGGAACTGAGAGACGCGATCAAAGGGGATGTCTTCGTCCAGGAGGATATGGCCAGACACGATATCAGGAAAGTCACCGGTGTGGCTGATATCCTTGTCAAGCCGACCGGGAAAAAGGATCTTGAAAAAGTACTGAAACTGCTCCGTAAATCACAGTTTCCCTTTGTGGTCATCAACAAAAAAGGAAAAGTCATCTTTCCGGACGATCACTATCGGGGCGTGGTTATTCTGACTGATTGAGTACTCTTTCAGGTGTTTTTGTTTGCCGTGTATCAGTATCGTGCATATGTCACACTATTGTTTCATAGTCGTAACACTTCCTTAACAATAGGAAGTATAAATTGGCTTCCGATGGCTGAACATAGATTTGTCTTTTATTCCTACAAAAAACCAGAAACATAATCTGTTGTATCATGAAGAAATTTTTACCTCTTTTTGCTTTTATTCTCGTTTCAGGCTGGAGCACAGCTCATGCCGTTGACTGGAACTGGAAGGGCGATGTGAGATACCGCTACGAATCCAAAATCAAAACCGATGCCGATAACAGCAGGGATCGTCATCGTCTTCGTGTCCGTCTCGGTGTCTACCCCTGGATTACCGAAGAACTGAGCGCAGGCGTGCAGCTTTCGACCGCCGGATCAGGCGACCCGGTGTCACGCAACCAGACGCTTGGCGACGGTTTCACCGCCAAGGATATCAATCTCAATGAAGCGTTCATTGATTACCATCCGATGTTTCTCGACGGAGATGTTGATTTTATCCTGGGTAAAAGAGCGGTTAAATCCACGCTTATCCGTGTCAACGATCTTGTCTGGGACAGCGATCTCACTCTTGAAGGTGTCACGGCTCAGTTCGGTAAAAACGGAAGCAAGCAGGCATCTGGCGTCAATGCTGTCGCCGGTTACTACTTTATCGATGAGCTTTCAAAGAGTGAAGAGGATCCATTCTTCTGGGCGGCACAGCTTGCCTATACCGGTCAGGCTGGTGATCTCGGTTTCATGCTTGGTGCAGGTTACTATGATTATGTGAATATCGTAGATATGCCTGACGGCGTTTTAGGCGACTGGTCGGACGGTGAAGGTTTCTGGGGTAACTCTCACAATGGTGTTTATGACTATGATTACAACATCCTTGAGCTCTTCGCTAACGTTGGTGGCAAGTTTAACGGCAGTCTTCCATGGAAACTCTACGGTCAGTATGTCATGAACGTGGCTGACGGAGTCGATGATGATGACAAAGGTTACCTGGTCGGTTTCAAGCTTGGTAATGCCAAGAAAGTCGGTCAGTGGGCGCTTGACGCCAACTACACCTATCTTGAAAAAGATGCTGTTATCGGTGCTTACACCGATTCCGACCGCTGGGGCGGCGGTACCGATGGTCAGGGTTTCGAGGTCGCAGGGACCTACCATCTTGTACAGAACATGACCCTCGGTCTGAAGTATCTCGGTCATGAAATCGGAATCGACAGTGATGAAAGTCTTCATGTACTGCAGGCCGACATGGTGGTAAAGTTCTGATTTCCGGATAATTATTTCTCAAGTTGTGTTGTTGTTCTTTCTCCGTGAGATGAGTTGTGTTGCTCATCATTGTTGCTATTACCGCTTCTCCCTTGAAAGGGAGAAGTGGTAATTTATTGGATAGAGAGATTGCAAGTGCTTTTTTTACTAAAACCTTTCAAATAAAAAAGATACTTATGAAAAAGATGAAAAAACTGTTGATGCTTGTCGCGGTCTTCTGTTTTGCTGCCGCAGGTCCTGCCCAGGCGGAAACGATCGTCATGGACGGTTCAACGACTGTCGGCCCGATCGCCAAATCTTTCGCGGCCTATTTCACCAAGAACACCGGCGTTCAGGTCAGTGTCAGTGAATCAGGTAGCGGTAACGGCGCAAAAAGTCTTATCAACGGAGCCTGCGACATCGCCAACATGTCCCGTCCGATGAAAGCCAAAGAAGCAGATGCAGCCAAAGCCAAAGGTATCAATCCTGTTGAGCATGTTGTCGCGCTTGACGGACTTTCTGTTGTTGTGCACCCGAGTAACTATGTCGCCGCGTTGAAAATCGAGCAGATCCGCGACATCTACGTTGGAAAAGTCACGAACTGGAGCGCGGTTGGCGGCCCTAACGCGAAAATCGTCGTTATTCAGCGTGAATCAAACAGCGGAACTCAGGATTCTTTCAGGAAACTTGTTGTCGGAAAAGGCAATGTGGTTACGAAAAGGGCGGAAACACAGGCAAGCAACGGCGCAGTCAAAAGCCGCGTGGCATCCACTCCAGCAGCCATCGGCTTTATCGGTCTGGGCTTCGTGGATGATTCCGTTAAACCGCTCATCGTCAATGGAGTCGCTCCCAGCGAAGAGACTGTCAAGAACGGATCCTACCCTGTTGCTCGTCCTTTGTTCATGTATACTAACGGAGAGCCGACAGGAAATGTCAAAAAGTTCATCGATCTGCCAAAAACCGAAGACGGAAAGCGCATGATCAGTGAGCTGGGTTACGTTAATCGTCATTAATGTTACTGTTACTCCTCTCAGAGTATCTCCGGTTCTTTTTGTGAAAAGCCGCCCTTTTAACTAAGGGCGGCTTTTTTGTTGAGAGATGTAACATAGTTGTAACAAGTCATCTCTTGTCTGCTCTCAGGCGAGTGCATACATTAGATCAGGTTTTTTTAGAGCAAAAATGGCGGAACTTTATTTCAGATTTAACAGGGTGTGCATATGTCAGAAGCAGCTGCAGCTGGCGGGAAAAAATCAGATGCATTCGTGATGAGCGCTGTGAAACTTCGCAGGCAACGAATCAAAAAGATTATTGGAGAGGGGTTTCTGCTCGCGATAGCCTCATTTGTTGCTGTCATTGTTCTGTTCATCTTTTACTTTGTCGCCGTTGACGCTATCCCGTTTTTTCAGGAAAAGGGTTTTGCGGAATTCTTTACCAGTACAAACTGGTATCCTGCAGATGAACCCGGTGAGTTCGGAGCGCTGGCGATTATCTTTGGGAGCGGCATGGTGACTATCGGTTCGGCGCTTATCGCCATTCCTCTCGGTGTTTCCGCTGCGATCTGTCTCAGTGATGTGCTTCCTTTTTCTGTCAGGCAGTATGCGAAACCTGTCATTGAGATGCTTGCGGCCATTCCTTCCGTGGCATACGGTTTTTTTGCTCTTGTGATTCTGGCTCCCATGTTGCAGAACCATGGAGGTCCCATTCTCATGTGGGCCTGGTGGCTGATAGCGGGACCTTTTGTTTTGCTTCTTGTCGTTGTCCTTGGCGATCTGTTTGCTTCAGCCGTGGGAGGCGAGTCGGAAAGTAATGTTCTTCGAAATATTTTTACGGCGATTCTCGCTGTTGTTGCGCTGGTGTTTCTCTACTGGGTAGGAAAGACTCTTTTTGCTATTCAGATACTTACAGGGACTAACGCGCTCAATGTCTCGCTCATCCTGAGTTTTATGGCGCTTCCGACGATAGTCAGTGTTTCAGAAGACTCCCTGCAGGCGGTTGGACGTGAGTTGAGGGAGGGCAGTTACGCGCTGGGAGCGACAAGAGCCGAGACCATGGTGAAAACGGTGCTTCCTGCGGCAAGCAGCGGTATCATCGCCGCGGTCATACTCGGTATCATGCGGGCTCTTGGTGAAACCATGGTCGTCTGGATGGCTTCAGGTAATTCATCACAAATTCCTGATCCATGGTTCAACTACCTTGATTCCATTCGCACACTTACTGCTACGATAGCGGGGGATATGGGCGAAGCAGATCAGGTGACCGGGTCTGCGAGGTATCATGTGCTCTTCGCGATGGGCCTTCTCCTCCTCGGTTTCAGTTTTATCAGTAACCTTATCAGTGAAAGGATTGTTGTCAGGCAGAGAAAGATACTTGCCGGTGAATAGTCATCAGGGCACCTTTAATCAGTAACTGTTGAACCATGAATATCGGAACAAGAAAAATACTTGATCGATCATTTACCGCAGTGGGAGTGACGTCTATCCTGCTGATGGCGATGGCCCTGCTGGTGGTTGTGGTGCCGATTTTCAGCGGAGGACTGGGGGCGATATTTTTCAAAGCCACGATCGAGCACAGAAAGCTGCAGTTAAGCGAGTTCGATAACGGAAACCGTGAGGCGCTTGAAAGACAGATTGCAGAAACAGAGCCCTATCGAAATGAAGTTTTCAGGATGATCGATGATTTTGCGGCTGAAATAGATGCGTTTGAGCCAGGAAAGAAAAGGCAGTATCTCTCAAAATTCAATAGTGTAAAAGATATTGTCTCTCATCTCCTCGGTCCTATTCCCGGTGATCCTGAACCGATTCTTCTTCGCTTTCAGTATGGGACTACCCGTTGGGAGAAGGCTGAGGAATCACTGCATGATCTCATGTTCGTGACCAAATGGGACAACTCCAACCCCGAAGAGATGGGCAAGCAGTATTTTGTCCCGAGAGTCGATGAGTTTGCCGGAACCTCTCTTGCTGTGCTTTTTCCCTATATGGAAGAGAATCTGGACAAAATGCTGCTTCCCGAGCAGACCTTTTACTGGGGATTTCTGACCGAACGTTCACTCGACGCGCATATTTTCGGGGGAGTCTGGGCCGAGATTCAGGGGACGCTGTTTCTTGCTATTGGAGCCATGCTCTTCGCCTTTCCTCTTGGGGTTATCGCCGCCATCTATTTTACGGAGTACGCAAAGGATAATATATTTACCAGTATTCTTCGAAGTGCAAACAGCACGCTTGCGGGAGTGCCGAGTATTGTTTTCGGTCTGTTCGGCCTCGCGTTTTTTATCAACACGATGAAGGTTTCTGATTCAAAGAGCGTGCTTGCCGGTTCGCTCACCCTGGCGATCATGATATTGCCTACCATTATCAGAGCGGCGGAGGAAGCTATTCTTTCGGTTCCGAAAACGTATAAAGAGGCTTCTATCGGTCTCGGCTCGACGAAGTGGAGAACCATCATGACCGTAATCCTTCCTGCGGCGCTGCCTGGCATCATTACCGGGGGGATTATCAGTCTTGGCCGAGCGGCCGGCGAAACCGCTCCGATCATCTTTACGGCAGCGGTCAGTGTCGGCGCGACAATCGGGATCGGCGATGTTTTAACCTCTCCGACTCCGGCACTTTCCTGGAATATCTATAACCTTGCCAGTGAACACGAGGCGGCAAATGAGATCCGGCATGTGCAGTATGGTATGGTGCTTGCGCTTATATCCATTGTTCTGTTACTCAATTTGTCGGCTATATTGCTGAGAGCCAGAATTTCAAAAAAATTAAAAGGTTAAATACTAATGCAGATGACAGCTGAAGCAAAAGGTTCGAACAAGGCTGCATCCAATAGCGGTGCTTCAAGAGAGATTTTTCTTCCTCCTGACCGTGAACGTGTCAAGGATGGAGGGACGCCTCATGTAAGTGCGAAGAACTATTCTGTTTTCTACGGGGATTTTGAGGCGGTTAAAAAAATTAATGCCGACATCCTCTCGAAATATGTTACGGCGATTATCGGTCCCAGCGGTTGCGGAAAGAGTACCTATCTGCGTTCTATTAACAGAATGAACGATCTTATTCCTTCATGTTACACATCAGGCTCTCTGATGTTCGATGGTGAAGATGTCTATGGGAAATATACCGATGAGGTTCAGCTGAGAAGGAAGATCGGTATGGTCTTTCAGAAGCCAAATCCTTTTCCGAAATCAATTTTTGATAATATTGCATACGGGCCGCGTCTACATGGAGTAAAGGATAAAAAGGTTCTTCAGGAAATCGTTGAGAAAAGTTTGATGAAATCGGCGTTATGGGATGAGGTTAAGGACAGGCTTGACAAAAATGCTCTTGGTCTGAGCGGCGGTCAGCAGCAGCGACTTTGTGTCGCACGAACACTTGCGGTTGAACCGGAGATTCTGTTACTTGATGAACCGACTTCGGCTCTCGATCCCAAGTCTACAGCCAAGATTGAGGACCTCATTGAAGAATTGCGAGGATCCTATACTATTGCGATAGTAACACATAACATGCAGCAGGCTTCGCGTGTCTCCGACTATACGATGTTTTTTTATGAAGGTGACCTTGTTGAATATGCACCGACAAAACAACTTTTTACAAACCCCCGTGATCAGGTGACCGAAGATTATATTACAGGAAGGTTCAGCTGATAAACCAAACACTATTGCTATGGCAGACAGACCTGTTCATGAACATATAAAGGAGTTATCCAATTCACTGGTTATACTTTCCGACAAGGTAGTAAAGAATTTTTCAGGTGCTATGGATGCTCTTGCCGGTAAAGCAGTGCCAGGTTTAGAGGAGGTCAGGCTTGTCGAAGGTGAGATAGACGCCTCTGAAGTCAGGCTTGAAGAGAGCTGTCTGGTGTTTCTTGCCTTGAACCAGCCTGTCGCAAGAGACCTGAGGTCTATCATTACCATTCTGAAGATCAATACGGATCTTGAGCGGGTCGGAGATCTCGCGTTACACATTTACGAAAGAATTGCCGAAGTCGATCAGGATTTTCTTCGTGAATTTCATTTTGACAAGATGGGATCTGTCGCGAAGGATATGGTTCAGAAATCAATACAGGCCTTTGTCAACAAGGATCGTAAACTTGCTGAAGAGGTATGTGACATGGACGAGGAACTCGACGCCATGCACAGGGCTGTTTTCAAGAAAGTATCCGCTGAGATTCGCGTCGGCGAAATGGACAGTAACCAGTATATTATCGCACTGAGCATTTCACGATACATTGAACGAATCGGCGATCATGCAACCAGAATAGCCAGAGAGGTGCTTTTTCTGATTACAGGAGAGATTGTCAGGCATGCTGAGGGTTCTTTTGAAAAGCTCATCCAGTCATTGAAAGATTAGCTTTCTGATAAAACCTGTCGCCAGAGTCTGAAATGCTGACGGGTTTTATTTTTTTCTTGCAATTGACCCTTCCACTCAGCTAAATTATCACCACTTATATTGAGTATTTGCAAAGAAGACTCACTATCTACACTCTTATGAGATCTGATTGCCAGTAATGATGTACAAAAAAGTTATGGGCACCTCTATGTATTGTCGTGAGAAGCCCGAGGACAAGGCGGACGGAGCGGAAAAACCGGAGTGTACACGACGTACATGAGGATTTCGAGCACCGCCCAACGCAGTAATCGGGCTTCGGAACAAATAAATAGAGGTGCCCTTATGATGTTTCCGGAAGGTCTTATAACGTCCGGTGACGATTTGTGCAACAGCTGCCCGGATTTCTTTAAGAGTTTTATTTTCTCTTTGCCAACAGATTAGCGGATACGTTTACAATGAAAATTTTCGGAAAAAAAACAGGTCTTTCCGGCGGGAGTGATTCCAGAAAGGGAATAGAAAAAGTCGCACGTCCGGAGGCGTTTACCATCAGGGTTGACCCGCAGAAGTTCAATCTTGCGACAAAGCCTCAGGGGCCGGTGCATGAGCAGCTTGAAACACTGAGACAGAAGTTGACCAAGCTCTCGTCAAATGTCGAGAACAATCTGATGCTTGTCATTCGGGCATCAACCAAAAAAAACAGTGATCTTGCCCAGTCCGCGTTTGATTTTGACAAGGAGTATATTCAGAAAGGAAAGTTCGAGGTAGAGTACCTCTGTCTTGCACACAGCTTTTTTCAGGCTCTTGACGAGGGAGATAAAAAGGTTGTCGATCTTGCCCGTGAGATCATGCGGAAACTGGAGACAATCGGACAGTACGCATTGAATATCGCCGTCAAGACGGAATTCATTCAGCTTGCAAATATTGAAATCCTGCACAAGGACGAGTATGATCTCAAGCCGATGGGCGATATTACAGCGGAGATGATCAAGAAAGCTGTTGAAGCATTCGTGAGCGGAAACAGCAAGCATGCGACAGAAACGCTCGACATGATGAAAGAGATCGATGAGATCTATGAAAAAGCGGTTGCAAAGCTCAGGAGTGAGGTCAATGACGAGAATATCACCAACTATACCGGAATTCTGTCCGTTGTCGAGCATGTGAAAATGTCCGCAGACTTGTCATGTGACATAGCGCGAATGATTACAGACTGACCCGAAAGTCGTTTCTTCAGGTGGAACGTTATGAAAAGGCGAATGACAGTTCGCCTTTTTTTTTCAGCTTGCGCACCTTGTTATGTTTTGCCTGCCATGTTATTGAAGTGTTTTGTTTATTATATGTTCATTGCTTCTATCGCTATGCTTCTATGACAGGTGCCTCTATTACTTGTCGTGAGCGACATGAGTACAAGGCGGGCGGAGCGGAGAAACCGGAGTGTACATGCGAGTACATGAGGATAGTGAGCACTGCCCAACGAAGTAATCGGGGCGCGTAACATAATTAAGAGAAGTTCCTTGATGAAGTGGTTTAAAGACAACTCTCCGATACTTGTTATCTCTCGAATTGTATTGGCTTTTTCCTGGATTTACCAGGGTGCGGTGCCGAAAGTGATCTGTCGTAGTCCCGGGGAGATTCAGCTTCTTGAATATGTTGTCAGGAGCAATGAGCTTGCCTGTTCCATGGTTGTCTGGATGGGGTATGGAGAGATGGTGTTCGGGGCCTTTCTTCTTGTGACCAAACGCGGCAGTGTTTTTCTTCTGAATGTTTTTGCTTTAAGCGCGCTTCTGGTATACGTTGCTGTTTTTGAGCCGGAACTGCTCACCCTTCCATTTAACCCGCTCATTCTCAACGTGTCCCTTATCGGCATGTCCATGATCGCTTACATAGAACTAAAAAAGAACACCGGTTTTGCAAAACGCTAAACATGACAGGCTCGCGATCGAGCCAGCAGCGATTGTGAGGATCTATCTTTCCGTGTCAGTCTTTATCATCACTGCAGCAGCATTTCTCGGAGCAGCAGGGGCATGGACAGGAAGTCTGTTTCTTGATACGGTACACCCATATGTTTTTTTTACGGGATTCGGCAATCTGGCGATCATCATCCTCAATCGATATCTGATCTCCGCAATCTATCCTGAGCTTGAAATCGATCCGGAAAAGCAGATCCGCGCTATCTACGCGGTGCTGCTCTCTGTGCTTCTTGTTTTTGTTTCGGTATATCTGGAATGGCCGTTGCTCAAGGCTGCTGTCGGGCTTTTTCTCATCATCATTGTCTCCTCTGCCGCAAGGGAGATTTTTTCGACACTTTCGGTTGGTAAAATATGGCAGGAGGTATCGGTACGGTACTACATTTTTGATGTTCTTTTTCTTCTTGTCGCAAATCTGGGATTGTTTACTCTGGGGATCAAGGAGGCCTTTCCGGAATCAGGTCTTATACCTTTCTTTGTTACCCAGTCAACCTATTTTCTCGGCTCTTCCTTTCCGCTGAGCATCAGTGTTATGGGGTTTCTCTATGCATATGTATGGCGTCGTTCTTCTGGAAAAGAGTGGATAAGGCAGCTCTTCAGTATATGGTTCTATATTTTCGTCGGAGGAGTGCTTGTTTTTCTGATAGCGATTCTGATGGGGAATTATCTTGGCATGATGCTTGTGAGTCATACGCTCATGCTGGGAGTTCTTGCTCTTCTTATCGGTTTTGCCCGATATCTGTACGGTTTTTTTTCCAGGCAATTTCATCATCCCGCGCTCGCCTTTCTGCTTTCCGGGCTTGCGATGCTTCTGGCCGCAAGTGCATTCGGTATACTGAATATCTTCTTTTTTGACCATTTCGGCGCTGTGCCTCCCCTGGCTTCTGAGAGGATGTGGATCTATCATGCACATACCCACGCAGCCCTTCTGGGATGGATATCCCTTTCGTTTACGGGTATGATCTACATAGTGGTTCCTGCTATCACTGAGGCCAATTCTCTCGAACTGCTTCGTTCTGAAAAAGCACTTTCACAGCTGCTGGAGGATAAAACGCTTTCAAGGGCGTTTCGTCAGCTGACCATCGCCGTGGTCTCGGCAACAGCAGTCCTTCTCGCGTTTTATCTGCAAAACGATGTTTTACTCACTGTTGGAGGTGTGGCTTATGGCCTTGCAATATTCTATTCAAGGGGTAATCTGGCGAAAGTATCTCTACGTAAAAATCGCAAAAAAGAGAATCAATGAACAGGTTCTTGATCGCGACCTGCGTGGTCGTTATTGCGAGAGTCTTCCATCCGTCAATCAGCGCAGCCTATGACAGCGGGAGCCTGACGCTCATTCGTGAGAGCGTCACGTCATGGAACAGTATGAGAGAGAGGGATCCTGAAGCCGCGATAGATCTCGGTGGGGCGGATCTTAAAGGCCGTAAGCTTAAAAACTCCGATCTGCACAACGCCAATCTTCAGGGGGCGAATCTCCAAGGTGCCGATTTGAGCGATACCGATCTTCGTGGAGCATCCCTTGACCATGCAACACTGAAGAGAGCACTGCTTTTTGATGCCGATCTTCGTGAAGCGACTTTACGCGAAGCCGATCTTGAGGAGACCGTTTTCGAAGGCGCTGATCTCAGAGGTGCCGTGCTTGATGGCGCAGTGATGAAACAGGCGGATCTTGGTGAATCCAATCTTCGAAACGCCAGTCTCAAAGGAACTGATCTGCGAGCAGCAAACCTGAAAATGGCAGATCTTGCCGGTTGTGATCTGAGTGGCGCATACCTGTGGAGGGCTGTGATTGACGGGGCAAATCTTGAGAACAGTGTTGTGACATCGGTCACTATCGTTGAAACCGGTCGTTCCGCCGACCAGGCATGGGCTCAGAAACACGGAGCGGTGTTTATCGTCTCTGAGCCAGTCAGGCAAAAGGCAGTTGTGGCTGAAAAGGAAAGCGTGAAGACAGAGGCGGCGTCACGTATTCCTCAAAAAACATGGCCGATTAATCCTGTGGCGCAGAAAATCCGTTTCGGGGTGGAGAGAAAAGATGCTGCATCCATATCATACGACGTTCATCAGCGGGAGTTGCTGATCAAAAATGTTTCAAAATGGAACAGTATGAAGGAGACGAACCCTGATGCTCCGGTTCATCTGTCAGGCGCAAAATTAAGCAGGAAAGTGCTCGACGGAGCGGATTTGCGGGATGCCGACCTTGCAGGATCCCTGATGAAAAGAACGGGGCTTGCTGATACTGATTTGCGGAATGCTGATCTCAGGGAGGCAAATCTCCGTGAAGCGGATCTGACAAATGCTGATCTTCGGGGAGCCGACCTGCGCGGAGCCTATCTGTGGAGAGCTGACATGAGCTGGACGAAACTTGCAGGGGCAAGGGTCAATTCACGTACCGTGTTTGAAAATGGAAAGAACGCCACCCCAGTCCTGGCGGAAAAAAGAGGAGCCCTGTTCAGCAAACAGGACCCGGAAGAGTAGGGCAGAAAAGAGGCAACATGTTTGTACAGAACACTCCTGATTGCTGATGAAAGGTCAGGAATGTTAATCCTGTAGATCAGGATAAAAGATAATTTGTGAGAGCTATGAGAAGAAGAGGCGAACCGTTGGTGACGGTTACCATTCCGATGTATAACAATGAGCGTTTCATCAGTCAGACCATTGAATCGATTCTGTCGCAGACCTATACGGATTTTGAACTGCTTGTCTATGACGACAACTCGACCGATGCATCGTATGAGATAGCGACATCGTTTCGCGATCCCAGGATGAGGGTTATAAGAAACGGTACAAACCTCGGTCCGGAAGGTAACTGGAACAAGGCGATTGAAGCGGTGAGAGGCAAGTATGTCAAGCTTATCTGCGGGGATGATATTCTCTATCCGAAATGTCTTGAACGGCAGGTGGCGGTTTTTGAGAAAAAACAGCATGCCGGAATAAGTCTTGTCTGCAGTCAGAGGACGATTATCGACCCGGAAGGCAAGCCGCTGATCAAGAAAATCAATCTGGTTGATAAAGGACGCCATAAGGCATCAGACGTCACCCGGAAGCTCATCCGGATGGGGACGAACATTCTCGGCGAACCGGTCTGCGGGCTGTATCCTTCAGCCCTGCTTCCGTATACAAGAGGATACACGGCAAAGGTTCCCTATACCATCGATCTTGAATTCTGGACGCAGCTTCTCCGACTGGGAGATCTCTATATGATAGACGAGCCTCTGTGCGCTTTCAGAATTTCCGACGAGTCATGGTCTTCGAGGATCGGGGATATGCGCTACCATCATTTTATCGAGTTTATGGAGCAGACGGCATCCGAAAAGAGCTTCGAGATTACCGATCTTGACATGTTTATCGGAAAAATCAATTGCGCGGTGCATTCCATGACCAGCACCGTCGGCTTTAAACTCTTTGCCGGAGCCGCGCAAGAAGAGGGAGGGGGGTGAATATAGTTCTCAGTTCTCAGTTCTCAGTGCTGAGTTCGGGATGAGCTAAGTGCTATGTGTTAGGGGTTAGGTGGGGAGAGGGAAGTGGTGAGTGGAAGGCAGGAGCCTGAAGCCTGAAGCCGGAATTCAGCTGTAGGGGCGGGCCCCTGTGCCCGCCCGGATGAAGGGTTGACAAGCAGGATTTGTAGGGGCGAAAAATTTTTCGCCCTTTTGTGCTCAGGGAAAACCGAAGGTTTGTTTCCGGATAGTACAGAAGGATGCTGAATTCTGAGTGCGGAGAGATGAGCACGTTGCAATGGGAGAACAATGCCTGAAAGGAATATGGAAAGGCAGCGATTTTGAAAAACTGGTTGATCCAGAAGCTATGGGTCGTGAAGCGAGAAAAGAGTTACAGAAACTGATAAGTTCTCAGGATTGGCTTTTTGACCTGTGTGTTTTCGGGCGAA
>Ga0272441_10000747_pt1 | contig 72087 bp, 70 predicted proteins | sample SSMProp6N_FD_193582 | JGI IMG/M metagenome (GOLD analysis project Ga0272441, IMG submission 193582) | Marine sediment archaeal communities from Little Sippewissett salt marsh, Falmouth, MA, United States - SSM-Prop-6N | ecosystem: Environmental > Aquatic > Marine > Wetlands > Sediment ...
TCCATCTTCTTTCTCAAGAGCTGCCGTTATGCTGTCTTGTAGCTCCTCTATGTAGTTATAAAAACGTTCTTTGACCTCCATCTGCTATCTGCCTTATTTCTCTTCCTATTAATTTGAGGGACCCCAGCCGTATTTCTCATTGATACGTTCGGCCTTTTCATTCCATTTTTTGGGCGCGTCAAAACGGTAACCCAAAGAGATTCTCACAAAATAAACCCGGTCAAAAACCTGGATTTCATTCCCGGCCCCGTGCTCCATAAAACTATAGGTTCCGTTGATCCCTGCAAAAAATCGTTGGTCGTTGTATCCAAGAGAAGCCTGAAAAACACTTTCCCAAAGCAGATAGGCATCCGTTTCCCCGTTCTGATTCAGGAGGTTGATCCCGATGCCGGAATTATTGCCTGCCGATAACAGGAAGCGTTTTCCCAGAACCCAGGTATAAAAATATCCGGGAGCCAGACCCAAATCAAAGGAATTGAAGGCGTTTTTAGATCCCTCATTTTCAAATCGATAACGGGTATATGAAAATATACCTTTTGGAATAAAACTTCCTGCGCTCCGGGTCTGCCATTCATTCGGGGACTGCAGTGCACGGAGGGAGAAGTTAGGATTAAAAACATACCCCAATACATTCTGGAATTTTGAGGTGGAGACCCCGGGAAAATACAAATCCTCCCCTTCCAAAGCCGTTTCAAAGCCACGCTGATCCAAAAAACTGAATTCATAGGCCCATCTGCCGGGATAGACCTTAATCTGAAGATTGAATTGCCTGGCGTCTTCAGCGTTTTTGTCATTGAGGAAATTAGGCGTAAAGCCAAAGCCGAGTTCGAGAATACGAAACTGAGCCACAAAGGAGAGATGTGTACTGTAAACGGGATCGAGCCTCAGTCGTGTCCCTTCGTCTATGCCGGGGAGTGGAAAACGTTCACCACTGAAATTTCGTATCAAAAAGCTATTCCCGACATAGGTAAGCTGAGTACGCGTGGTTAGTTTATCCGGATAACGTATAAAAGCAGGCAGGGTATCCTTTGGTGAAGGTGAATTCTCCGGCGTTTGACTTTTCAGGGCCTGAAATGTCAGTAAGCAAAACAACACAAGTATCCTGGGATTCATTACGAATATTTAAAACCGCCTGTGGCAAACCCAACCTCAAAAAAGCATTTCACCATATCCCGGAAGTCGGATTGACAAACTTATTCAGTATACTCCTTCACAGCCTGAATAAAGGCGCCGGCATGAGAAACGGGGATATTCGGAAGTATCCCGTGCCCCAAGTTTACAATATAGCGATCTTTACCAAAGGCGCGAATCATTTCATGTACCATTTTTCGGATGGTCTCGGGGGGAGATAACAGGCGCGAGGGGTCAAAATTGCCCTGTAAGGTAATTTGCCCGCCGCTGAATTTCCGGGCCAGGCCAGGGGCACAGGTCCAGTCTACACCCAGGGCAGAAGCTCCGCTTTTGGCCATGGTGTCCAGGGCAAACCAACATCCTTTCCCAAAAACGATAACGGGAGCCTCAGCCTTCAGTGCTGTTACAATTTGTTGGAGGTACTTCCATGAGAATTCCCTGTAATCTTCCGGGGATAGCATACCGCCCCAGGAATCAAAAAGTTGCACGGCGTGCACCCCTGCAGCCACCTTCGCCTTCAGGTAAGCGATCGTTGTATCTGTGATTTTCTGAAGGAGGGTATGAGCGGCTTCGGGATGGGTAAAGCAAAAGGCCTTGGCCTGGTCGAAGTTCTTACTGCCCTGCCCCTGTACACAATAGCAAAAAATGGTCCAGGGCGAACCCGCAAAACCGATCAGGGGAATATCGCCCTGAAGTTTTTCATTGGTCATACGGATCGCATCCATGACATATTTAAGGGAAAATTCCACGTCCGGCAGCGTTACCTTTTCCACATCCTGGGGAGTCCGGATCGGGTTTTCCAGCCAGGGGCCCACCCCGGGTTTCATTTCAAATGGGATCTCCATCGCCTGGGGCACCACAAGGATATCGCTGAATAATATTGCTGCGTCCATACCAAACCTGCGAATGGGCTGCACCGTTATCTCAGAGGCCAATTCAGGGGTCTGGCAACGCGTAAAAAAATCGTATTGTTCCCTGATTTTAATAAATTCCGGCAGATAGCGACCTGCCTGCCGCATCATCCAAACGGGAGGTCTTGTTACGCTTTCCCCCTTAAGGGCTCTTAAAAAGAGGTCATTTTTAAGTACTGAAGACATAGTTTTCTATTACTTTAATTCGTTTCCCCGGCTCAGCAGGAGATCTATTAGATTTTTTCTGTCCGGGGTTTTCGGACTTAAAATTCGATGGGTATATTTCTCGAGGGCAGCACCGGTCGTTTTACCGATACAGTACCCGGTCGCAGAGCCCATAGGGTTCAAAGCGACATAACTTCTCACCGCGCTCGGACTAAAAAAAACCACCGCCTCATATTCCTGATCCCATTTAACGGGGTTGAATAGCGTCTTGTAAACCGTGGCTTCCTTCCATGAAAACCCCAAATCATCCAGGGTGTCCGGGATCAGGTCCAGTCTTATATTTCCACAGTAATACACAAAGGAATCCGTGGGATGATTTTTTTCAAGGCTGGCGGCGAGCTCCTTTGCGGTTGGAAATACTTCTAACACCGTCATCCCTCTTTTAAGCAGCATTCCGGCTGCTCCATTCCCGACACAAAGGCACCTGCAAGCTGAAAGATTGCGTTTCGAAAAAGAACTGAAGAATCCCTCAACAGCGTTCTTGCTTGAAAAAATCAACAGATGATCTTCGGGGGCAACAGTAGTCTTCAGGAACTCAATTGAAATGGCATCATACTGATCAATCTGCCATCCTGCGCCTTCCAATTGACGTATTTCTGCATCTGACAGCACTTTTGTCGAGAGCAAACGCCTCATCTGACATTCCTGTTTCGGATGGTTTCCATGATTGCCCCGCCCCCGGAATCGAGAATTTCCATAGCACATTGTGCACCAAACCCGGGTGCATTTTCCAAATGTACAGTATTTTCTATCCGTACCTCATCGCGGCCGTCCAGAGAAAAAACACCTCCCCTAAAATGCAGCTTTCCACCCTCCAGAGTGGCCAATGCCCCAATGGGGGCGGTGCACCCTCCCTCAAGGGTTCTGAGAAAATCCCGTTCAACAGCTGTGCATAGCGAACTGTCATTGTCATTTAATCCCCGGGCGATCTCAAGGGCTCGCGTATCGTCTTGACGCACTACCACCAGCATAGCCCCCTGGGCGGGAGCAGGAAGCATCCAATCCAGTGCCGCATGTGATTGTGGAAGAAGTCCAATTCGCTCCAGTCCGGCGGCCGCGAAAACAGCGGCATTCCAGGTATTCTCCTTTAATTTCCGCAAGCGGGTATTTACATTCCCGCGCAAATCAACTATTTGATGGTTCGGGTACCGGCGAAGCCACTGTGCCTTGCGCCTAAGGCTTCCGGTGGCCACAACACCCTCCCCCTCAAGGAAGCCGAGCCCCTTGTGTACCATAATATCCGATGGATTGGCACGCTTTAAAACCGCCGCCTGTACAATTCCTTCCGGCAGGGCCGTCGGCACATCCTTCATAGAGTGGACCACCAGATCGACATCACCCTTTAAGAGGGCGACATCCAGGGTTCGGGTAAAAATACCTGTGATTCCCAATTCGTAAAGGGGTTTGTCCAAAACCAGGTCTCCGGTAGACTTTACGGGAACAAGCTCCGTTTTATGTCCGGCTTTTTTCAAATAGTGGAGAACTGTATTGGCCTGCCAGAGTGCCAATTCGCTATCCCGTGTACCTATTCGCAATCCCTTACTCATAGGTTTTCGATTTCGAGCTGAAAGACCTTTCGAATGAGCTCCAGGCTCTCCTCAGTGTCGTGGTCCGAATCCTTAAGGTGATTGGCAAATTGCCGGGTAATTTTGTGGATGATCCGGTCCGAAACGGTTTCCGCCTGGTCTTTGTTGAAACCATCAATTTTCCTGGATTGAAAATCGATCTCTTCTTCTTTTAAGTGTTCCAGTTTGAGCTTCAGAGCCTTGATTACCGGTGCAAAGCGACGACTCTCCAGCCATAGATTAAATTCGGACTTTATTTCCTCGAGGATTATCTCAGCCTGTGGAATATATTCTTTTCGTGTCTCCAGAGTACTGTCGGTAATTTGGGAAAGCTGGTCCATATGCACCAAAGTGGTGTCGGGAGATTCACCAACATCCGGACTCACATTGACCGGAATCGATAAATCGAGAATCCATCGCTCCCTGCCTCCCGGAATCATACCAGGTTTAATGGTAGGCTCACGTGCCCCTGTAGCCACGATTATAATATCCGATTGCTCCATGGCGTCTGGCAATTCCGACAGGGCCCTTACTTTGAGGTTAAACTTCCCGCCAATAGCCTCGGCAGTTTCCAGGGTACGGTTAATAAGCGTGATATTTGGGTTCCGGGTGTGCTTTATGAGGTTTTCACAAGTATTTCTGCCGATCTTTCCCGTACCAAAAAGCAGTATGCTCCGTTCGCTGATCTGCGGCACCCGGGCCAATAGATACTGCACTGCCGCAAATGCCACGGAAGTGGCACCTGTGGAGATACCTGTTTCATTTTTAATACGCTTACTGGCCTGAATCACCGAATTAACCAGGCGTTCCAAAAACGGATTTCCGAGATTGTGCTTCCGTGAACGCTTAAATGCCCCTTTAAGTTGGCTGATGATTTCAAAATCCCCGAGAATCTGACTTTCCAGCCCGGCCCCTACCCTGAAAAGGTGGGAAATAGCTTCCTGGTTTTCATAGACATATCCCACTTCCTGAAAGGCCTCTTCTGTGCCCTCGGTATGATGGCAAAGCAGGCGAATCAGGTGTTGGGGCGTCGAAGCAAAACCGTAAATTTCTGTCCGATTACATGTGCTGGTCACAAGCAGGCCATCGATTCCTTCTTCAAAGGCTTGAAGCAACAGGCCATCTACCGCATCCCCATTGAGCGAAAACTTTCCCCGGAGTACCGCATCGGCCTTTCGGAAGTTTAACCCAACCACAATAAAGCGGGGATGTCTTGAAATATGATACTTCTTCATAGTACTGCGGCAAAAATATAAGGAATAGTTCGACAAAAATAACGCTGTAGGGTCATAAAATGACGTTCTGGGATTTATAAGTTAGGTTATTGGCGTATCCCTGTTCAATTCCCTATTTTTGTCGAATTAATGGCACTTAACAGTAAAACAATTTAGAAAGATTCTAAATAAAAGTTTTTGATTCCCATGTCTGACCTTAAAAAAAATGTCGCAAGCGGTTCTTTTGAAGAGGTGCTGATTTCAACGGAATTTGTGCTCCTGAAAGCCTTTAATGAAGAATCGTATCCCTCCCGCCTCGAACGCAATGTGGATCAGCGTTTTATTCAATTTCACTTTAACCTGAAAGGCCATGCACAGTTCGTCTATCACAACGGCCATTATGTCCTGGACTTACCCGAGAGCCAGTCGCTTTTACTCTATAACCCCGAAACCGAACTCCCCCTGCACACCGTCTTAAGCCCGGGAACCTCTGTAATCTCGATCCTTATGAGCATTCGTAAATTCCATGCCCTTTTTACCTCAGAGGCCGACTACATTCCTTTTTTAAGTGAGGAGAACCGGGATAAAAAATACTATAAGCAAAATCCGCTTTCACCTTCCCAGGCCATTATCCTGAGCCAGCTTTGGAATGAACAAATCCACCCTTCCGTCAAAGGCTTGTACTGTAAAGGCAAGGTTTATGAACTCCTGTCCCTATATTTTAACAGGAGTACGGAGACTGCAAACGAGCAATGCCCATTTTTGACCGATGAAGAAAACGTACAAAAAATACGACAGGCCAAGGAAATTGTGATAGACCGTATGGCCGAGCCTCCCGGACTTAAGGAATTAGCGGATGAAATCGGGCTAAGCCTGAAAAAACTCAAAGAAGGTTTTAAGCAAATTTACGGGGATTCCGTCTATAGTTTTCTCTTTGACTACAAAATGGAGATGGCCCGGAAAATGCTTGAGAGCGGAAAATTTAACGTAAATGAAGTAGGGCTGAAAGTTGGATACAGTACCGCGAGCCACTTTATTGCTGCCTTTAAAAAGAAATATCATACAACACCAAAGCAATACCTGCTCTCCATGGCCCAGGAGCGGACTTAGATGCGTTTTGGTCCCCTTACATTGAAATTAAACATAGATCCTATTCGTACCATGAAACCCTTAGTCCTCTATTTACTCCTATTGCTGTGTTCAGGACTTCCGGAAAGCACCCGGGCACAACAATACCCCGAAAGTGATCCCGCGGATCAAAAACATATACTGGTGTTTTCAAAAACAAATGGCTTTCGTCACGCGTCCATAGAAACCGGGATGGACGTCTTATCAGACCTCGCCCAACAGGAAGGCATCCTGATGGACCATACTGAAGATTCCTTACAGTTTAACGATGCCAACCTTTCAAAATACCAACTGGTAGTTTTTTTGAGCACCACAGGTGACGTCCTTGGAGCCGAACAGGAAAAAGCCTTTCAGAAGTATGTAGAAGATGGTGGTGCTTTTATGGGTATCCACGCGGCTACGGATACGGAGTACGGGTGGTCCTGGTACGGCGAACTGGTAGGGGCCTATTTTGATAGTCACCCGGAGCAGCAAGAAGCTGAATTACTCGTTACAAACCTGGAACATCCCGCCACAGCTCACATGAGCCCATCCTGGAAGCATTATGACGAATGGTATAATTTTAAGAATATCAATCCTGATATCCAGGTTTTAATGATGCTCAATGAAAAGAGCTACGAGGGTGGTAAAAATGGGGCGAATCATCCCATTGCATGGTTCCATGAGGAATCAGGTGGCCGGACATTTTACACCGGTTTGGGGCATGATGAAACCACATTTAAAAACCCCGTTTTCCGAGAGCATTTACGTGGAGGCCTTCGGTATTGTCTCAAAATTAAATGACTTCCGGGAGTCTTTCAATTTTTTAGTCCAAGGGGTCTAACCACTATAATTCCCGTATTTCGCTTCACACCCTGAAGGTATTCCGCAAGCGGGGCTTTCGATATTTCAACACTTCCCCGGGTGGATGCGTGAAGCAGGTGAACACGGCCGTTTTCCTTCTTGAACGCGAATCCCGTATGGGTAACATCAAGGCCATCAATCGACGTGGCAAGGGCGATAATATCGCCGTTTTTTATCTGATTTTCCACTTTGGAAACTTCCTCTTTGGGCAGTACATAGGTCACTTGTTCTGAAAGCTCTTTTTCCGCTTTTTGAACTGCTCCCAAAGCCGCTTCTGAGGAGAGGGCAGGGTACAAGTCCGGATGTGTTCCCATAAAATCTATGCGCTTCTCAAGCGGCAGCCCCCCAAGGCTTTGTGTAATGTCCTCAACCAACCCTTTTTCGGCATTATTCCGGATCCAATCGGTGAAATAGTGCAGGCGGGAGGAATATCCTTTCCGTATTCCATCCCGATACCTCAGCCGCTCGAGATGCCTGAGATAAGTGTCCCAGTCCTTCTGCCCTTCCTGTACCATTCCCCCCACGACCAGGACGTTTTCAACGAATGTTGTGCAATCCAAACCCCGTAGGTTTACAATAAGGATTTCGGGGGTATGGATCTCCAGAGTTCCCGCCACATAGGGCGTATTGAGCAATTCCTGGCCCGTGGCTACAATCGCTTCTCCGATAGATGCTGAGCCCTCCGCATCCGTTTCCTGAATCAGGCGGTCAAAAATGATCCTGTCTTCGGGCAAAAAGACGACCTGCTCCTCTTGAGCCTGGGCATATCCGAAACACAAAAAGAGAAAAAAAAGTGTCCCGATCTTTAGCATACGCTACGGAATTTTTGAAGCATTTAAATTCTACTTTAGGCCTGGTTGTGCTCTGTTTTAAAACCTGCCTCCGTTTGTGTGAGCAATATCCGCGAATGTGAAATACTTTCCGGATAGTTTTGCTGAAGAAATTCAATGAGTTTTTCCCGAACCAAAACCCTCAGGCTCCAGGCTTTCCCGGAATCATCTGCACTTACGGTGGCCCGAATTTCCACATATCCGGCCCTGGAATCCGTGACTTGAATATTGGCAACTTCCCCATTCCATTCCTCGGATTCCTTAACGATCTTTTGTAAGGCCCCACGCAGGGCTTTAAAAGGCACATTGTAATCCGTGTAAAGAAATACCGTGCCGAGAAGATCTGTAGTAGACCGGGTCCAGTTCTGGAAGGGGTTTTCTATAAAATAAGTTGTGGGAAGTACCAGGCAACGCTTATCCCAGATCCTTACAATGACGTAGGTAAGGGTGATTTCTTCAATCCGTCCCCACTCCCCCTCCACAATGACAACGTCATCCAGGCGGATGGGTTGGGTAAGGGCAATTTGGATACCGGCAATTACAGTTGCTATAAGTTTCTGGGCAGAGAATCCAACAATGATGCCAGCCACCCCGGCAGAGGCAAAAACACTTACTCCGATCTGGCGAATACCATCAAAACTCATAAGTGCAGCCCCAATCCCCAGGATTACTACAAGGAAAATTGAAATGCGCTCGAGGATGGTGAACTGCGTGTAAAACTTTCGGGCCCTCAGGTTATCTGATTCGTCCTTGTCATATCGGACTAGAAGGAGTCGCTTTACAACATTGAGCATAGTAATAATCAGCCATGTAAACCCAAATATGAACATGAGGGTACTCACATGTTTAAAAGCCTCGGGGTAATCTTCAAGCCCCAGGAGTTTCCGGAATGCCGGTATGCGGATTAGAAGTGAAAACAAAATAAAAATCAGGGGCCACGCGACTCTTTTAACGGTTTCTGAGGGCAGGAGATACCGGGGATTTTTTCCAAAATAACGAAGTGCCGCTCCAATTCCCAGATAGACCCCTATCAAAAGTAAGAGGGTGAGACTGAGGAAAATAAGCGACCGGTGTTCTGAATTTGGAATCAAAGAATCCATGCCTGAGATTTTAGGGATGAAATTAAGGAAATTATCGTGCATCTCAAGTGGCGTCTAAAAAACCAGGGGTATCAGAAAATCTTATGGTCGTATAATGCAAAGACCTCATCCATAGATGGGTTTGTTTCCTTTGAAACCGTATTTTTGTAAGGCTTCAAACAACCCAACCTATAAAGAACTTTGTTTTCATGAAAGGTGTATTACTGGTAAACCTGGGATCTCCGGACAGCCCTACCCCAAAAGACGTCAAGCCCTACCTGGACGAGTTTTTGATGGACGAGCGCGTGATCGATGCCCCCAAATGGCTGAGAACGATCCTGGTAAGGGGAATTATCCTCCAGACCCGGCCAAAGAAATCCGCCGCGGCCTATCAAAAAATATGGTGGGAAGAAGGATCCCCACTGATTGTGATCTCAGAGCGATTTCTCCATAAAGTCCGCTCCAAAACGGACTTGCCGGTTGCCCTTGGAATGCGTTATGGCTCTGGTTCCATTGAAGAAGGACTCAAAGAATTAAGTGACCAGGGCGTCGATGACGTCCTCCTGGTGCCTTTGTATCCGCATTACGCCATGAGTTCATATGAGACGGTAGTCGTAAAAACACTCGAAATCCAGCAGGATAAATTTCCACAAATGGGAATTACAACCTTGCCGGCTTTTTATAAAACCCCTGGTTACATAAGGGTGCTGGCAGATTCCATTCAGGACCATTTAAAAAATTTCGAGTACGATCATGTCCTGTTTTCGTATCACGGGATCCCGGAACGCCATATCCGAAAATCGGACCCAACCCGCTTCCATTGTAAAATTGACGGCACATGCTGTTCTGTTAATTCCGTAGCGCATAACAGCTGTTACAGACATCAGTGTTACGATACTACGGAGCGAATTATTCAAACTCTGGACCTTCCGCGAGAGAAAGTGAGCTCCTCCTTCCAAAGCCGGTTGGCGGGAGATCCGTGGCTCAAACCCTATACGGATTACGAGTTTAAGCGGCTGGCTGAAGAAGGTAAGACCCGACTGGCAGTGATTACCCCTGCGTTTGTCAGTGACTGCCTGGAGACGTTGGAAGAAATCGCCATGGAGGGGAAAGAAGACTTCCTTGAAGCAGGTGGTACAGAGTATATTCATATTCCCTGCCTGAACGACAGGGAAGACTGGGTAAGCCTAATGGGTGAATGGATTGACCAATGGGCTGAAACCGATGCGCTTCCCGTATAACTGTGAGCTGCAGGGTTGAGGTCATTGGGTTTTGCCGGGGTTGAGCTTATCTTGAATATGGGAGGGAGGGGGACCCCTTTTTTCCAAAACGTAGTCGTTTTCCTGAGGGAATAACATTAAACACAGATGGGGTTTCCCCCATAAAAGGATCGAAAATCAATCACATATGAAATGAGCCATAACAATTCTTGATACCAACCGAGATGGTTATTGGCGAATTACATCTGACCTATTAAAAACAATAAAAATAAACAGATGAAACCCTTTATTACTGCACTTCTTTTTATGGCCGGAATGATTCTGGTCTCAGGGCAGGATCGAATTTCCGGAGCGGATTTCGCCACGCGGTCTGAGGTCCTCGCCCAAAAAGGAATGGTGGCTACCAGCCATCCTTTAGCCACCCAAATCGGCCTTGATATCCTTAAGAGTGGCGGCACCGCTATCGATGCGGCCATTGCCGCCAATGCAGCACTCGGGCTCATGGAGCCTACAGGCAGCGGCATTGGGGGAGACCTCTTCGCCATTGTATGGGACGCAAATTCGAAAAAACTGCATGGCCTAAATGCCAGTGGACGGTCTCCAAAATCCTTAACGCTAAATGAATTCAAAAAGAAAGGGCTCCAAAAAATCCCATCTTTCGGGCCATTGCCCGTGAGTGTTCCGGGGGCCGTAGATGGCTGGTTCGAATTGCATTCCAAATTCGGCAAACTACCAATGGCAGATTTGCTTGCACCCTCTATTCGCTATGCCGAAGAAGGCTTCCCCCTGACGCAATTGATCGCCTGGTACATGAACCGCACCATCCCCTTCTTCCAGGGTAGGGAGTTCCCAAACATCAAAGAAACCTATTTAGACCAGAACGGCGGGCAACTCCCCGGAGAAGGAAGTATCTATAAAAACCCATTTCTTGCCCGGACCTATCGCAAGATTGCCGAGGGCGGGCGTGATGCTTTTTATCAAGGTGAAATCGCCGAGACCATTGCGAGTTTTATCCAAAGTCAGGGCGGCTATCTGACTACAGCTGATTTAAAGGCCCATACTTCTGAATGGGTGACTCCGCTTTCGGTGAATTACAGAGGATACGATGTATGGGAACTCCCACCCAATGGGCAGGGAATTGCCGCCCTTCAAATGTTGCAAATTCTGGAAGGTTATGACTTTTCAGCTATTGAATTCGGGAGTGCGGAGCACCTGCACCTCTTTACAGAAGCGAAAAAACTGGCCTTTGAGGATCGGGCAAAGTATTATGCCGATCCGGATTTTGTTCAAATCCCTGCAAAAACCTTGCTTTCGGACACCTATGCTGAAAAAAGAAGGGCGCAAATTGGCGGCAAAGCCGGGGTGTACAGCGCGGGTGAAATCAGTGCCGGGGAGACGATCTATATGACGGTGGCCGACCAGTATGGAAACATGATTTCCCTGATTCAGAGCAATTACCGTGGCATGGGATCGGGCATGGTCCCTCCGGGCCTTGGGTTTATGCTTCAGGACAGGGGGGAATTGTTCAGTCTTCAGGAAGGGCAGGCCAACACTTATGCACCCGGAAAACGACCTTTTCACACCATTATTCCCGCATTTATTACCAGGGATGGGATTCCATGGGTGAGTTTTGGGGTAATGGGAGGGGATTTTCAACCCCAGGGCCACACTCAAATTGTGATGAACCTCATTGACTTCGGAATGAATTTACAGGAAGCGGGAGACGCCCCGAGGTGGGATCATACCGGAGGCTCCTCTCCCACGGGCGAAGGGCCGGGTGCAGGTGCCGTCCGGATTGAGTCCGGAATTCCTTACAAAACGGTACGTGGACTTATGGATCGGGGACATCAGGTGCGCTATGCAAGGGGTGTTTACGGAGGGTATCAGGCGATACTTTGGGATGCCGCGGAAGGGGTATACCATGGGGCTTCTGAGAGTCGTAAAGACGGGCAGGCGGCCGGGTATTAAATCCCTTCAGGGCATCACCAACCCTCAGTTCACCATAGAAATCTAACAAGCTCAGGCCATGCAATCAATTCCTTCTTAGACCATGTCAGGTGTATCTTCAGAAGAACTGGGCACCCAACCCATCGGAAAATTATTGATTCAACAAGCCGTTCCGGCCTCTATTGGAATCCTGGTGATGAGTTTGAACATCCTTGTGGATACTATTTTTGTAGGGAATTGGATTGGGCCCATAGCCATTGCCGCAATTAATGTTGTGCTTCCGGTTTCCTTCTTTATCGCTGCCCTGGGCATGGCCATAGGTATTGGTGGGAGCAGTATTATTTCAAGGGCCCTTGGAGCCGATCAGAAAGAGAAAGCCCTTAAAACTTTCGGGAACCAGATTACACTCACCCTTCTGGTAACCTGCGCCATGGTGGTCCTGGGGCTTTATTTTGTGGACACACTTATCCCGGCTTTCGGGGGTAAAGGCGGAATTTTTGAACCCGCCAAAATATATTATACGATCGTTCTTTACGGGGTTCCCTTCCTAGCCCTTTGTATGATGGGAAATACCGTAATCCGGGCCGAGGGGAAACCCCGTTTTGCCATGATTGCCATGATCATCCCTTCGGTCGGTAACCTGCTTATGGATTACGTGTTTATCTATGTTTTCGATTGGGGTATGTCCGGAGCGGCGTGGGCTACGACAGGAGGCTATTTACTCTGTTTTGGTTACATTTTCTGGTTTTTTCTTTCTCCGAATTCAGAACTCAAGATTCAGTGGCATCACTTTGGTCTGAATCGCTATCTGCTCAAAGAGATTGGGGGGCTGGGTTTTGTAACCCTGGCCCGGCAGGCTGTAACTTCCATCACTTTTTTGTTGATGAACAACATCCTTTTCGACTTGGGAGGAGAGGCTATGGTTGCGGTTTACGCCATCATAGGACGCATGCTGATGTTCGCCCTATTTCCCGTTTTTGGTGTAACCCAGGGGTTTTTACCGATCGCAGGATACAACTATGGCGCCCGTAAATACGAAAGGGTAAAAAAATCCATTTATGTCGCGATCAAATACGCCGCTCTTGTAGCTACACTCGTTTTTATCCTTTTAATGATTTTTCCTGCGGAGATCGCCGGGTTATTTCTCAGTGACCGCCCGGATCTGAGTCCTGAAGCCTTAGCCACCAATGCTTTTGTTTTGGAGCACACCCCGTCGGCAATGCGATGGGTTTTCGCAGCCACCCCAATAATTGCGCTCCAACTGATTGGAGCAGCCTATTTTCAGGCGATTGGGAAAGCTATCCCCGCGCTGCTTTTGACCCTCACCCGCCAGGGCTTCTTCTTTATCCCACTGATTCTGATTCTCCCGAATTTCTTTGGGGAACCCGGGGTATGGGTCAGTTTTGCCATTGCTGATCTGTTCGCTACCCTGGTCACCGGTTATTACCTCAAAAAGGAGGTCGACAGGACTTTGGTCGTAAACTTATAGTTTGGTAAACCTTTTAAAGCCCTTGCACAGGGATAGATTGAGTTCAGCCGGCACTTGACGCGATTCTGTGTGCTGGATTAGGTGAAAAACTAGCAGAGTCCGCAGTATAAAATCATTCTTTAACGAATCTCAATCCCGGGAACTGACGAACATATATTGTTCCTCACCCATTCGGATAAAAACCGTGTCGTTACGTATTCGTTCCGAAATATAATCCCCATTAGAACTTTCAGGAATTTTAAGGAATCTGAAACGGGTATTGCCTGAATTCAAGGTTTCAAAGCTGCTCATCTCCAAATTTCCAAAATTCACGGAATAAATTTCCACACCTTTATCCCCCAATTTCCCTAAAAGTTGAGTTGGTGCCATTATCCCCACTTCCAGGCCTTTAGAGAAATCGTCAAGCTGGTGATACCAACAGGTGATCCTAATCCATTGATCCTGTTCAAAACGAAACTCCTCATAATCCCCGAAGGTTCGAATCCATCGATTCTCCGTATCCACTTTCTCGTATCCCTGCCTGTTAACACTGCACCCCAAAATCTGGACTGATAGTAACAGAACAAACAGGCCGCCGGGCAGCTTAATATTCGCGTTTTCAAATACATTGCTGAAACTCATTCCTCGAGTATAGCCTTTAATACTTTATCCTGGGGAAGGGCTTCAACCCGGGCTCCTTTAAAACCTGTCATGGATTCCGCGGCAAACAATGCATTCCAGATCGCCTCTTCTGTTGCCTCGATAGCCGCCAGAAAATAAGGAGACATATAATCGTTGTGAATTGACTGTGAGGTACTCACCAAACTATCGGGCGAATAGGCCACGGTGTTTTCCTTTGCTGTTGAAAGGGCAATCACATAATCCCCGCTGCCATTTGAGGCAATACCACCTGTACGGGCAAGACCAAGCATACAGCGCTTGGCCAGGCGTTTTAAATTTCGGGTGTCAAGGGGCGCATCTGTAATTACAACCATCATACAGGAACCGTCAGTGTCCTGTTTGTAGCTGTTTGGGATGCGATCCAGAACCTGGGCGAGGTTCTTCCCGTTAAGCGTAAGTACACCCCCAAAATTAGCCTGGACCAGGACCCCAACCGTATAACCTCCCACCTTTTTGGGGACTATTCGGGATGCAGTTCCTATTCCCCCCTTAAACCCAAAAGCCACCGTTCCGGTGCCAGCCCCCACATTGCCTTCGGCCACGGGACCGGAGGCTGCCTTTGCGATCGCCTCCAGTACATGGGCTTTTTGAATATGGCGCCCCCGTATGTCATTCAGGCGCCCATCATTTGTCTCCCCAACCACAGCATTTACAGAACGTACCTCCTTATTTCCCTCCTGATCGAGTGTATAGTCTATAAGGGCTTCCATGGCCACGGGGACACTCAGGGTATTGGTCAGTGCTATGGGTGTTTCCAGGGTTCCCAACTCCTCTACCTGGGTGTATCCCGCGAGCTTGCCAAAGCCGTTACCTATATAGATGGCTGCCGGCACTTTTTGTTGAAACAGGTTTCCCGTATGGGGAAGGATGGCTGTAACCCCCGTTCTTACGGAATCCCCGAGTATACGGGTGACCTGACCCACCGCAACGCCGGGGACATCGGTAATGGCATTCATTTTCCCGGGCTGAAGAACGCCAAGCGTTATCCCTGCTTCCCGAATTCTTTTTTGCTGACTGAAGCTGTTATTCGACATAAACAATCCTAAGAGAATAAATACTGTAACCCACTTCATCGATCTGAATAATTGTATGAGAAAGGTACTTAATCCATTTTGGATTTCACCCCTGTCCGGGACTTAACAGGAGAATGTGCTTTGAATTTGCAGAGTCGGGAAGTAATTTGATCTCCGGGTGGGAGGGGTTCCTCCCTTAAATCTTTTTCATCCAAAACAAACGCACAAACAAAAGCACGAGGATAAAGAACCACCCAATCGGGTAGGCGAGTATTAATATTCCCCAACTGCTCAGTAGCGCTGTCTCCACATCTATCCCGGTGAAATAATACCGTATCAACAGGGTGAGGACCCCTATAAATATAAGGGCTGCTGCAACGAGGTAATACTGGTATTGCGGATCCCGGTATTTGAAAGTGACTCCTGCTATCAGTGCACTGCCAAACAGCACAGACAACGAGCCCCTAAGGGGTTCCAGTACTCCGAGGAAAACCAAAAGGAGTCCCGCATAAAACCCTATTTGAAGTATTCTCCCGGGATTGCTCTCTTTGCCCATTTCAAAATTTACCGATTAAAGATCCGATCTATTGGATTTCAATAACAGCCACCGCTTCAATTTCAATAAGCCACTCGGGAAGGGCCAAAGCCTCAACGCCGACAAGGGTGCTGGCGGGCATCTCCGAATCGCCCAGGAGTTCTTTTCGTACGCTCCTGAAAACGTCCAGGGAATGCGGGCCGTAATCCACAATATACGTGTTCATTTTTACAACATCTTTCATCCTGGCTCCTGTGCCCTTTAAAAGCCGTTCCATCTTTGACAGGGCATCGCGCATCTGAGTTTCAAGATCCGCCCCCTCCCCTATTTGTCCGGATACATAAATCGTTTTCAAGTTTCCCGAAGTGATCACTACCGCTTCGGAATATCCGTTGTGGGTATCCACATAAGACTTCTCAAAGGACGGCTCATCAGGCAGGTCTGGAAGGAGTTTCTCAGGTTCCTCCTGGCAGGCGCAGAAACACAGCGCCATCAACCCGCTCAAAAAAACTTGCTTCATAGGTCTGTTATTTTCAATGTCGTTTCCATTCACAGAAGATACAATTTTCCATCGACTGACAAGATGGGAAAGGAATACAGAATCGTGGGGTTTTGCTATAAGAATCCTATTAAGTAATCCAGGATGTGCTGAGCCTATGGAAGACCGAAGCTCAATTCCCGTTGACGCGATAAGTGATTCTGCGATTGGTAATAAGAGAAGTTGGTATAACAATTGAGACATCTGCAGTATCGCAGAGTTTGCTGGAATCTACGAACTCCATACTGCATAAAGAAGGAAGCGCCCTTCCGGCATTATCCATAAAACGTCCCACAATGATATCGGTAGCAAGCCCCGAATTCAATGGAGAATATGCAGGGGCCAGGTTAAAGGTAGTGGTCGTGCCGTTGGCCGTATAAATAATGTCCCCTGTGAGTTCGTCGTATTCAATGCTGTAAGGGTTGTTGCCTCCCAGAAATCCCCCGAGGTTTTGGGTATAGGTAGCGGGAAGCCCGGTGACCCCGTCAATAACCCGCACCTGGATTCCCAGGTTATTTCCTGAGATATGCCAAATACGAAAATTGCCGGCCGTCACAATATCTGCAGTACTCTCCTGATCCCGGTATTCAAAAGAAACGATAAAACTGGTAAAGTCGAAGATTCCCCCGGTATTCGGCACTACAACATCCAGCCCTGTACTCCCCCCTGCTCCCGCACCAATACGTATCCCACAGTCCGTTTGGACGGCTATGGGATTGACCGAAGTGGCATTAGGCCCTGTAGTTGCAAGGCCGAGGTTTGAAGTATCGAAATCAAATCGGGAAACCAGCGTATTTGGTGTGCCATCGTCACAAACCTGGTAGGTAAAGACATCGGTCCCGCTAAAACCCGGGTTAGGTGTGTATAAAAAGCTTCCGTCCGGATTTAAAACAATAGCCCCCGATCCCGGACCTGAAACCGCAGTTGGATTCACTGTAAGCCCGGCCGGAGCATCCGGATCTGTATCATTGTTCAAAAGACCCTGGGCTGCAGTGACATTCAGAAGCGTATTCAAACCCGTGGTATAGGAGTCGTCTGAAGCTACAGGAGGTCCGTTTTGGGCATACTCTTTCTGCATTCCAAGAAGGAATAGCAGTCCAAACAGCAGGACCAATCGCAAAGAACTTCTCTTTCTAAAACCAGATACCATAGGTTAAATGTACAGAGCAATGGGGGGAACTGGTAAACATTTGTTGTAAACCCTGCATTTTTAGTAGTAAACTGGTACAATCTCCCTTTTTGAAGATGCTTTGGTGCAAAGTGGTTCATTGGTTTTACCCTGAAGTTCAGATTTCGTTTAAGAATTCTTTAAAGATTTAGTACTTTCAAACACTGACTAATTCGAACTGTATTAAAATGAAAAACATCTTTTGCAAAGCAGGCCTCTTTCTGCTTATCCTGAGTCTTTTGCCCCTGGCTGCTGAAGGCCAGAGAAGAAAAAAATCGAAAAACACGAATTCATTTCCCGAAGCTCTGTACTCTTCGATGGAGTACCGACTGGTAGGCCCTTTTCGCGGAGGTCGTTCCGCTGCCGTTACCGGTGTTCCCGGCAAACCCAATCTGTTTTACTTCGGAGCTGCCGGAGGGGGTGTATGGCGCACTAAGGATGGTGGTCGCGCTTGGGAAAATATCTCTGATGGTTTTTTTGGGGGCAGTATCGGAGCTGTTGAGGTTGCGCAAAGTGATCCGAATGTGCTTTATGTCGGAGGCGGTGAAAAGACCGTTCGGGGAAATGTCTCCTCGGGCTACGGGGTATGGAAAAGTGTTGATGCCGGCAAAACCTGGCAGCAGGCAGGCCTTGAAAAAACACGGCATATCCCGCGTTTAAAAGTGCACCCGGAAAACCCTGATATCGTATATGCCGCGGTTCTGGGAAATATTTACAAACCCACCGAAGCCCGGGGGATTTATAAAAGTACCGACGGAGGCCAGTCCTGGCGACAAGTGCTTTTTGTCAATGATCTCGCGGGGGCTGTAGACCTGACTCTGGATCCTACGAATCCCCGAATTCTATATGCGAGTACCTGGAGGGTACAGCGCACGCCTTATAGTCTCAGTAGTGGTGGGGAAGGTTCCGCACTTTGGAAATCCACAGACAGTGGGGAAACCTGGAAAGAAATCTCAACCAACAAAGGTTTTCCCGAGGGCACCCTGGGAATTATGGGTGTAACGGTATCCCCCGTAAATTCACAGCGGGTTTGGGCCATTGTGGAAAATAAGGAAAAAGGGGGGCTTTACAGATCGGAGGACGGTGGTAAAACCTGGTCTCAGGTCAATAGCGAACGTAAACTGCGACAGCGCGCCTGGTATTATACACGACTTTATGCCGATACGCAGGACGAAGATGTGGTCTACGTTTTAAATGTTCGCTATCATAAATCGACTGATGGAGGGAAAACATTCAATACGTTTAATGCCCCCCACGGGGATCATCACGACCTGTGGATTGCCCCTGAGGATCCCAACCGGATGATTATTGGGGATGACGGGGGTGCTCAAATTTCCTATGATGGCGGCACAACGTGGAGCACCTATTACAACCAGCCCACAGCACAGTTTTATCGGGTGACAACAGACAATGCCCATCCCTACAGGATTTACGTCGCCCAACAGGATAATTCAACGATTCGAATCCGTCACAGATCGGACGGCAGGAATATTGGTGAAGACGACTGGGAAGAGACCGCAGGAGGAGAAAGCGCCCATATCGCGGTGGACCCCGAGAATAACGATATTGTCTATGGAGGCAGCTACGGCGGCTTTCTCACGCGGGTCAATCACGATGCGGGAACCGTCCGCGCCGTAAACGTATGGCCGGATAATCCTATGGGTTACGGTGCCGAAGGGATGAAATACCGGTTCCAATGGAACTTTCCAATACTTTTTAGCCGCCATAACCCCGAAAAGCTCTATACTTTTTCAAATCATGTGCATATGAGCACCAATGAAGGGCAGAGCTGGGAGCTGCTCTCACCCGATCTCACACGTAACGATCCGGATAAATTGGTTTCAAGCGGGGGCCCTATTACCCAGGATAATACGGGGGTGGAATACTATTGCACCATTTTTGCGGCAAATGAAAGCCCCATAAAAGAAGGATTGATGTGGGTAGGGAGTGATGACGGCCTGATTCATATCACAAAAGATGGGGGCCAGAACTGGGAAAATGTAACCCCGGAAGGGATGCCCGAGTGGAATATGATAAACAGTATTGAGCCCTCGGCCTTCGACGAAGGTACCTGCTATGTTGCAGCTACCCGTTACAAGCTGGGTGATTTTACGCCTTATCTCTACAAAACCCAGGATTACGGCAAAACATGGTCGCTGATCACAGACGGCATTCCGGAAGAGCATTTTACTCGCGTCGTTCGAGAGGATCCAAAACGCAAAGGTTTGTTATATGCCGGTACAGAAACCGGGATGTATATCTCGTTTGACGATGGGGCCTCCTGGAATCCCTTCCAGTTGAATTTACCTATTGTTCCCATAACAGACCTCGCGATAAAGGACAACAATCTCATCGTAGCCACCCAGGGCCGCAGCCTTTGGATTCTGGATGATCTCACGGTCCTGCATCAGTTGGAAGAAGCCAGCAAAAATTCTTCAGCCATCCTTTACAAACCAAAGGATTCATACCGGACCAAAGGGAGGGCTGCATCAACACCTTCACTAACGGCTGGACAGAATCCGCCAAACGGTGTCGTCACACACTTCTATCTGAAGGACTTTTCTGAAAAAGACAGCGTATCGCTCACCTATACGAGTATGGCCGGGGATACCCTTGCCAATTACAGCACATTTGCGAAAGAGAAAAACAAGAAGCTGACCGTTGAAAAAGGAGGCAATACACATGTTTGGGATACCCGGGGCAAAGGTGCGGAAAGACTCGATGGGATGATCTTGTGGTGGGCAAACCTCGAGGGTGCAAAAGCCGTCCCGGGAAGCTATAAAGTGCACCTGAATACAGGCGATCAAACAATGACAAAGGATTTTAACATCATCCCGGACCCAAGGGCAGAGGTCAGTGTTGCGGATATGCAGGCCCAATATGACTTTATTTCTGACGTGAATGGAACTGTAGACCGTGCCCATCAATCCATCAAAAAAATACGGGATGTAAACAACCAGCTGGATTCTTTTATTGCTCAGTATGAAGGAAACGAAGCCACGGCAGATCTGGTGGCCCGGGCTGAAAAAATGAAGGAAGGTTTCGGGGAGATTGAAAAGGCCCTGTACCAGACACAGAATCGGAGTGGGCAGGACCCGCTGAATTTCCCAATCCGGCTGACCAATAAACTGGCCCATCTCAATAGCCTGGTCAGCCTGGATGATTTTCCGCCAACTGCACAGGATATTGCTGTAAAAACAGAACTCACCACTGAGATCAATGCGCAGCTCAATGCTTTTGACAAAATGGTGGATTCAGAGATTACCTCCTTTAACAAGGCTTTCAACGACCTCAACCTGAATTATCTTTTTGTGGAGGAATAAGCAAGCTCTTATAGAACAAAGCCCGGCGGCTAAAACCGGGCTTTGATTCAGGTATTCATCAGCGATTCTATTTCATCCGCCTCAATGGGAATGTCCGCCATAAGGTTTACAGGGGAGCCGGACTCCTGGATGACGACATCGTCTTCCAGGCGGATTCCAAACTTTTCGCCAGGGATATAAATTCCCGGTTCTACGGTAAAAACCATATTGGGTTTCATCGGCGTTTTTAGTTCCCCGTAATCATGGGTATCCAACCCGATGTGGTGGCTGGTCCCATGCATAAAGTATTTCTTGTAGGCGGGCCAATCCGGATTTTCCTGCTGCACGTCTGCCTTGTCGAGAAGGCCCAGGCCAATTAATTCCGACGTCATGAGTTTCCCCACCTCTTTGTGGTATTCTGCCCAAATCGTGCCTGGAACCAACATTTTTGTCGCCTCATCTTTTACATCCAGAACCGCCTGATATACCTGACGCTGTCGTTTTGTAAAACGGCCGTCGACGGGAATGGTCCGCGTCATATCACTGGAATAATTGGCGTATTCGGCCCCTACATCCATCAGGATCAGGTCTCCTGCCTTACACTGTTTATTGTTCTCGATGTAGTGGAGCACATTGGCGTTATTACCCGAAGCGATAATCGGGGTGTACGCAAATCCTGCGGAACGGTTGCGAATGAATTCGTGCAGGAATTCTGCTTCAATTTCGTATTCCCAAACATCGGGTTCTACGAAATCCAGTACCCTGCGGAATCCCTTTTCCGTAATTCCACAAGCTATTTTCATCAGTTCCAGCTCTTCGGGTTCCTTCACTCCCCGTATCTGCTGCAGGATGGGATTACTTTTGGCGACCTTGTGCGCCGGATACTGTTCTTTGCACTTTTTTATAAAACGCGCCTCCCTGGTCTCTGTTTCAACCGCCTGGCGATAATGCTCATTGGTATTAAAGTAGATGGTCTCCGCTTCGGTCATCAAGTCAAAAAACACCTTCTCAAAATCTTGCAGCCATCTTACGGTCTGGATTCCGGAGACCTCAAAACCGCGCTCTTTAGTCAGTTTTTCCCCTTCCCACACGGCGATGTGCTCATTGGTTTCCCGAACAAAAAGTACTTCCCTGTACTCCGGGTTCATCGCATCGGGGAAAAGCAGGAGTATGCTCTCTTCCTGATCCACACCGCTGAGATAAAAAATATCGCTATGCTGGACAAAGGGCATGGTGCTGTCTGCGCTCACCGGATAAATATCATTGGAATTAAAAATGGCCAGGCTTTTTGGGTCCATGGCCTTCATAAACTTCTGGCGGTTCCGTACAAATAACCTCGAATCTATTGGATGGTATTTCATGTATAATGCCCTTTGAGCCAAAGGTACATATCCGTCAGAAAAGAAAAAAGGAGCCTTATTCCGGCTCCTTTTTCTAAGGCTTAAAAATATACGTGCTCCCTTATTTTACAAAAGCCTTTTTCAGGGCGCCGATAATTGCCATAATCACAGCACCTCCAATACCGCCTCCGGCTACGCTCCCCAGGATTCCGGAAAGTCCCGTACCTCCATCTCCCAGGCCGATAAGGTCCAACGCCCATCCTCCGATTCCTCCTCCGAGGATTCCGGCGATTGAATTACCGACAGTTCCAAGATCCAGGTTTTTAAACAGTCTTCCTGCTATGATTCCGCCAACTGCTCCCGAGAGCAATTGGATAATCAAGGGCAAGTTCTCTTCCATTATTATTGGTTTTGTTGGTTGAACATTCCTAAATTACAAAAAAACAGGTCATCTTTTAAGAACCTTGAAACAATAACTTCTTGAAATTCAATCAATAACGCTATGACACCCCTTAAGATCTCCCTCTTTTTTATCCTTTTACTTTTTCCGGGTTCGTTTATGGCTCAGACCCCGGCGACAACTCCCTTTGAAATTCAGAAGGGTATGGAGTTACAGGAAAAAATGAAAAACAGCTCAATGGTCAAAAATTTGATCCTCAAAAATATAGGCCCTTCCATTATGAGTGGCAGAGTCGTCGATTTGGATGTCAATCCGTCGAAACCGTCGGAATTCTACGTCGCATATGCCTCAGGGGGACTTTGGTATACCCAAAATAACGGGACGAGTTTTGTTCCCGTTATGGACAGGACCCCAACCCAGAATCTCGGTGATATTGCCGTTCACTGGCCAAGTGGGACTATCTATGCGGGCACGGGTGAGAACAATGCTTCCCGTTCCTCTTATGCAGGAATTGGTGTTTTAAAGTCCGTGGATAAGGGGAAGGCCTGGTCCTTTGCAGGCCTGCCGGATTCCCATCATATCGGGAGGATACAGATACACCCGGACAGGCCTGAGGAAGTCGTTGTAGCTGTGCTCGGGCATTTGTATTCCCCCAATGAAGAACGGGGCATTTACAAAACCCGTGATGGGGGTAAAACGTGGAAAAGAACCCTGTACATAAATGACAATACCGGTATGGTAGATCTTACAAGGGCGCCCGACAATCCGGACATTTTATTTGCCGCCTCCTGGGAGCGGGATCGGAAAGCCTGGAATTTCCAGGGAAGCGGCCCGGGATCCGGTATTTATAAAAGCACTGACGGAGGAGACTCCTGGGAACTGATTTCGGATAAGGCCTCCGGGTTTCCTGTTGGGGAAGGCGTTGGGCGCATTGGTCTTTCGGCTTACAATGCCAATACGGTCTATGCCATCCTGGATAATCAATCCAGGCGCCCGGCTGAAAAAGGATCGGAGAAAGGGAAGGAACTCACCAAAGATGACCTGAGAAACATCTCGACCAAAGCCTTTATGGCCCTGGACAACTCCCGTTTGGATGCGTTTTTAAAATCCAATGGTTTCCCTGATAAATACAATGCTGTGACCCTGAAAAAGGAGGTTGAAAATGGCAGCATTCGTCCCGATGACCTCATTGCATATCTGGAAGATGCAAATACGCTGCTTTTCGATACGCCTGTGATTGGAGCCGAGGTATACCTGAGTACCGATGGCGGGGATTCCTGGGCCAAAACCCACGATGGCTATCTGGAAGACCTCTACTACAGCTATGGCTATTTTTTCGGGCAGATTCGCGTCGCCCCGTACAACAAGGATCAAGTTTATGTCACAGGGGTCCCGATACTGCGTTCTGACGACGCCGGAGCTTCTTTTGTGTCCATAAATGCTGAAAATGTTCACGCAGATCACCATGCATTATGGATTGACCCATCGCTCCCGGGGCACCTGGTCAATGGGAACGACGGGGGTGTTAACATCTCCTATGATTACGGTGCAAACTGGATAAAAAACAACGCCCCGACAGTCGGGCAGTTTTACGCCATAAATGTCGATAACCAGACGCCTTACAACGTCTATGGGGGACTCCAGGACAACGGGGTTTGGAAAGGGGCCCACAATGCGGAAAACTCCGTGGAATGGCAGCAGTCCGGTAAATATCCCTGGGAAGCGATTATGGGCGGGGACGGTATGCAGGTTCAGATCGATTCCCGAAACCCCAATATCGTCTACACCGGCTACCAGTTTGGTAATTATTTCCGCCTCGACCTCTCCTCAGGAAAACGCAACCGAATCCAGCCCAAACACATGCTCGGGGAATCCCCATACCGGTTTAACTGGCAAACCCCCATCCTTTTATCCCCCCACAACCAGGACATCCTTTACCTGGGCAGCAATAAGTTACACCGGTCCATGAATCAGGGAACAGACTGGGAGACGATTTCCCCGGATCTTACAACAGGGGGAAAGAAGGGTAATGTCTCCTATGGAACGCTGACCAGCCTTTCGGAATCCCCACTCCGTTTTGGATTGCTATACACCGGAAGCGATGACGGTGTTCTTCAAATGAGTCCGGATGGGGGAAACACATGGAATCGGATTTCAGATAGCTTTCCCAAAAACTTGTGGGTCAGCCGGGTCGTGGCCTCGGCCCACAGTGAAAATCGGGTGTATGCCGCCCTCAATGGCTATCGCTGGGATGATTTTACCCCCTACCTCTATATAAGTGACGACCGCGGAAAAACCTGGATGTCTATTGCAAAGGGTATCCCCACTGCCCCGGTAAACGCATTTGTCGAAGATCCTGTTAATGAAAACCTGCTTTTTGTAGGGACAGATAACGGGCTGTACGCATCACTCGACCGGGGACGGACCTGGAATGCCCTTCAAAACGGGATGCCACACGTGGCGGTCCACGACCTGGTAATTCAGCCCGAGGCGAAACACTTACTGGTGGGCACCCATGGACGTAGTATCTATCGGGCCGATATCGCCCCCCTACAACAACTTCAATCCGGTTCTTTAGGGGAGCCCCTGATTGTTTTTGAACTCTCGGATCTCAAACACTCCCAGCGATGGGGAAATTCCTATTCCTCCTGGAGAACACCCAACACCCCGGGGCTGGACATTGTATTTTACAGCCATAAAGGGGGGGCAGCCAGAGCCACCATTCAGACCCCGGATGGAATCGTTCTCAGTGAGACCCAGCTCGAGGCCGATGCGGGTATTAATGTTATTTCCTACGATGTTGCCTTTACAAAAAAAGGCAAGGCGGATTACCTCTCGAAATACAAAACCCGACTCGTGGAGGCCGGTAATGGCAAAACCTATTTGCCCAAGGGAAATTATCAGGTCCTCATCCGCCATAATGGGGAGGAGGCCACTGAAGATTTTAAAATTGAATAGTAACCCCTGAATTTATAAACCGGGACAACCCGTAGCATATGGAGTTAACCCTAAGTATCCCCGCTCTTTTATTCCCGGCGATATCCCTGAGCATGCTGGCGTACAATGCCAGGTATCTCGCCATCGCGGCCCTGATTCGGGAACTGCACCGCCAATACCGGGAAAGAGCCTCGGCCACCCTGGGAAAGCAGGTGCGGCAACTGCAGCGGCGCCTGGAGATCATCAAGCAAATGCAGGCCGCTGCTATTTTGAGTTTTCTATTCAGCGCCCTGTGTATGTTGCTGTTATATCTCGAATGGACGTTCTGGGCAAATTTGCTTTTCGGCTCCAGTTTATTCTGCCTGATCACATCACTTATCCTCAGTTTTATAGAAGTGCAATTATCCACTAAAGCCCTGAAAATTCAACTTTCGGATATTGGGGGAGATACCCCGGGGCCATAATCTGCCGCAAAACCTTATTTAGAACCTTTTTAATCCCATTAGAAAGCCATACAAAGTTTGTTATTGATTTGCCTGTAGAGTATTTTTGTAGCTGCTGTAAAAAAACCAACGATTCATGAGCGGACTCGCTAAAACTTCAGTGGCCAGAAAAGTAGTTATGGCGCTTTCAGGACTGTTTCTCGTGCTTTTCCTTCTATTGCACGTAACTATCAATCTCACCTCGGTGATCAGTCCGGACACCTTCAATACCATGTCCCACTTTATGGGCTACAATCCCGTGGTGCAGTTTTTGATGCAACCCATTTTAATTGCAGGTGTGGTCGTCCACTTTGTTATGGGCATTGTTCTGGAGGTTCAGAACAAAAAAGCCCGCAGCGTACGATATGTTAAATATGCAGGGGGTGCAAATGCTCCCTGGGTTTCCAGAAACATGATTTTGACAGGCCTTGTGGTTCTGGCGTTTCTGGGGTTGCACTTCTACGACTTCTGGATTCACGAGATAAATTACAAGTTCGTACAGGCCAATCCGGAAGACCCCACCCGTTACTACGCAGAGACTGTGGAAAAATTCGCACCTATGTGGAGGACGATCATCTACGTGGGTTCCTTTGTCCTGTTAGCCCTTCATTTATGGCATGGTTTTGCATCCTCCTTCCAAAGTATGGGGATCAACAATAAATACAGCTCCGGGATCCGGAGTTTTACGCGTCTTTACGCCATTGTGATACCGCTGTTATTCATTTTTATCGCGCTGTATCATCACCTTAACCCAATAACGCATTAATTATGGGAATACTCGATTCAAAGGTCCCGTCGGGACCCCTGGCTGATAAATGGACGAAACACAAGAACGAAATCGACCTGGTCAACCCGGCCAATAAGAGGAACATCGACATCATAATGGTGGGGACCGGCCTTGCCGGGGCCTCTGCAGCGGCTACGCTCGCTGAGTTGGGTTATAATGTAAAAACGTTCTGCTACCAGGACTCCCCAAGACGGGCGCACAGTATTGCGGCTCAAGGGGGGATTAATGCTGCAAAAAACTACCAGGGAGACGGGGACAGTCCGTACCGTCTTTTTTACGACACGATCAAAGGCGGCGATTACCGTTCCCGGGAAGCAAATGTATACCGGCTGGCTGAAGAATCCGTGAATATCATTGACCAGTGCGTCGCACAAGGGGTACCCTTTGCACGGGAATACGGTGGTTTGCTGGACAATCGTTCTTTTGGGGGTGTTTTGGTTTCGCGAACCTTTTACGCAAAAGGGCAAACCGGTCAACAATTGCTTTTGGGAGCCTACGCCGCTATGAACCGGCAGATCAACCGCGGCAAAATCAAATCCTATACCCGGCATGAAATGCTGGATGTTGTGGTTGTAGACGGAAAAGCCCGTGGAATTATCGCCCGTGACCTTATAACAGGGGAAATCGAACGCCATTCGGCCCACGCCGTGGTTATTGCCTCCGGCGGCTATGGAAACGTATTCTACCTCTCTACCAACGCTATGGGCAGTAACGTTACCGCGGCCTGGCGGGTGCATAAAAGAGGTGCATTCTTTGCGAATCCCTGCTTTACGCAAATCCATCCCACCTGTATTCCTGTCTCCGGGGATCATCAGTCGAAACTAACCCTGATGTCGGAATCCCTCAGGAATGATGGCCGGATATGGGTTCCTGCCAAAGCCGAGGATGCTCAGGCCATTCGGGAGGGAAAACTCAGACCCACAAAAATACCGGAAGCGGATCGGGATTATTTCCTGGAGCGCAGATACCCCGCCTTTGGGAACCTGGTCCCCAGGGATGTCGCGTCCCGTGCCGCCAAAGAGCGTTGTGATGCTGGCTTTGGCGTCAATAAAACTGGAGAAGCCGTATATCTCGATTTTGCCGCGGCCATTCAACGGTATGGGTCCGAAAAAGCCCTGACCTCGGGGATCAAAAACCCGGACCAGGCAACCATAACAAAACTCGGGGAAGAAGTTGTTGCGGCAAAATACGGAAACCTCTTCCAGATGTACGAGAAAATCGTGGATGAGAATCCATACAAGACGCCTATGATGATCTACCCGGCCGTTCACTATACTATGGGTGGGTTATGGGTAGATTACAATTTGCAAACCACCATTCCCGGATGCTTCTGCACCGGGGAAGCGAATTTTAGTGATCACGGGGCCAATCGCCTCGGGGCTTCAGCCCTGATGCAAGGTCTCGCAGACGGATATTTTGTACTTCCGTACACCATTGGGAACTATTTATCGGATGATATACGGACCGGGCCTATATCCACTGACAACGAAGCTTTTGATAAGGTTGAAGCTGAAGTTCGGGCCAATCTTGAAAAACTGCTGAATGCCAAAGGGAAGCACCCTGTTGATTATTACCACAAAAAACTGGGTAAAATCATGTGGAACAAATGCGGTATGTCCCGTAATGCGAAGGAACTCAAAGAGGCCATCGAAGAAATTTCAGCCCTCAGGGAAGACTTTTACCAAAATGTTCGAATCCCGGGAGGTCTTGATGAAATGAATCCGGAATTGGAAAAAGCAGGCCGGGTGGCCGACTTCCTTGAATTAGGGGAGCTTTTTGCCAAGGACGCCCTCGAGCGAAACGAGTCCTGCGGGGGTCATTTCAGGGAAGAATACCAGACTCCCGAAGGAGAGGCCCTGCGTGACGACGAAAACTTCAGGTATGTGGCCGCATGGGAATACAAAGGAGCCCCTAAAGATGCTAAACTCCACAAGGAAGACCTGGTTTTTGAAAATGTGGAATTGAAAACGAGAAGTTACAAATAGATTGCTGTGACTCATTTCCTCTGGACGGGGGAATTAAGATTCAAAAAAAAGACTAGCTATGAAACTACTTTTAAAAATTTGGCGGCAAAAAGACGGAAACTCTAAAGGTAAGTTAGTGGATTATCCCATTGACCATATCGAAGGAGACATGTCCTTTCTGGAGATGCTCGATGTGCTGAATCAGGAGTTGATCGAAAAAGGGGATGAACCCGTGGTTTTCGATCACGATTGCCGCGAAGGAATTTGCGGCAGCTGTTCCCTGATGATCAACGGGGAACCCCACGGTCCGGACAGGCTCATCACCACCTGCCAGCTGCACATGCGGCGTTTTAACGATGGTGACACCATTGTTATTGAGCCTTTTCGCGCAACGGCTTTTCCTGTCCTCAAAGACCTGATGGTAGACCGTACAGCCTTTGACCGTATCCAACAGGCCGGGGGGTATATTTCTGTAAATACTTCTGGCAACACCGTCGATGCCAATGCCATCCCGGTTGATAAACACCATGCCGATGAGGCTTTTGAAGCTGCCAGCTGTATAGGTTGTGGTGCCTGTGTCGCGGCTTGTAAAAACGCCAGTGCCATGCTCTTTACCGCTGCCAAAGTCTCTCAATTTGCCCTCCTTCCCCAGGGGAAGGTAGAAGCTACCGACCGGGTTCAGAATATGGTGCGGCAAATGGATTTGGAAGGTTTTGGCAACTGCACAAATACCGGGGCCTGTGAAATTGAATGTCCGAAAGGGATTTCACTGGAAAACATCGCGAGGATGAATCGGGAGTACCTGATGGCTACCGCCATAGGATAATTCCCAATTCCTATTTTTTACAAATCCCGGACGCGATGCGTTCCGGGATTTTCTATTTTTAGGCTACAAAGCACCTTATGTCTGTACATCCCGTTTCAAAACTGCCGAATCTCGAACAATCGATCTTCAGCAAAATGAGTGCCCTGGCGGTAAAACACAACGCCATCAATCTTTCCCAGGGGTTTCCCGATTTTGATGTAGACCCCGAGCTGATCACGGCCATGCAGCAAGCCCTGCACGGCCCCTATAACCAGTATGCCCCTATGGGCGGCATCTACTCCCTCAGGGAAGCGATTGCCGAAAAAACAGAGCGTTGCCATGGGCAGAGCTATCACCCGGAAAAGGAAATAACCCTTACTGCAGGGGCGACGCAGGCGATCTATACAGCCATTGCAAGCACTGTTTATCCGGGGGATGAAGTAGTGATCTTTAAGCCTGCCTATGATTGTTATGAACCCAGCGTCCGCGCCCAGGGCGGTATCCCCAGGTTGCTGCAGCTGAGCGGACCGGATTTCAGGATTGACTGGGATGAATTCCGGAAAGTCCTCAACCCAAAAACGCGCATGGTTATCCTCAATACGCCCCACAACCCGAGTGGTACTATTTTAAAGGATGCCGACCTGCTCCAACTCGAAGAAATTCTGCGCCCAACCGATACCCTGGTCTTAAGCGATGAAGTTTATGAACACCTGGTCTTCGATGGGGCCTCTCACCAAAGTGTATCCAAATACCCCGGCTTAAGGGAGCGATCCTTTGTCTGTGCCTCTTTCGGGAAAACTTTTCATATCACAGGTTGGAAAATGGGCTATTGTATGGCCCCGGAAGTATTGATGGAGGAGTTTAGAAAGATTCACGAATTTGTGGTTTTCTCAGTAAATCACCCGGCGCAACGGGCCCTTGTGCAATACATGCAGAAACCCTCGAGATACGAGGGTCTGTCCAATTTTTTCCAACAAAAAAGGGATTTGTTTCTGGAGGGGGTACGGGACTCCCGCTTTGAATTTACGCCTGCCGAAGGCACCTATTTCCAACTCCTGAATTTTTCAAAAATCAGTCCGTTGGGCGACCTTGAATTTGCACAAGAACTGCTTCTGGAGAAAGGTGTGGCAAGCATTCCCATTTCCGTATTCAACCTGAATCGTCAGGACCATCAACAGCTTCGATTCTGTTTTGCAAAAAAAGCGGACACCCTCAAAAGGGCCTGTGAGATCCTCTCACGGATTTAGGGCATAGCCTTGAGGACCTGCTGTACAAAAGCCCCGATTTCGGAAGGCTCCAACCAGCGTAAAACCATGACGAGTTCTTCCTCCGGAGCAACAACTATAAAGTTCCCTCCGAAACCTGCTGCGTAATACACCGTTTCCGGCACCCCTTCCCAATGGCGATCCCCGGGCTGGTTCAACCACCACATATACCCGTAATTGGGGTTAGGTTCGGATGGGGTAATCGCATCATTTATCCATGACTCACTCAAAATTCGTTGGTTTTCCCAGACCCCTTTCCCGAGAAACAAGAGGCCAAATCGGGCCATATCTTCTGCGCTGATGAAAATACCCCCTCCGGAGTGGCCTCCACCGGTGACTGATTGTACTTTGTATCCATCGATAACGGACCACGCATGGTCATACCCGAACCATCGCCAGGTAGGCGAAGCCCCAATGGGATCCATGAGTTCTCGCTTAAGCACTGTAGGAAGTGGCTGCCTCCAGAGTTGGGTGAGGGAATACGCAAGGACATTTACGCGTACATCATTATACTCCATGACTGTCCCAGGTTCCCTTAACGCGCGGTATTTCCAGTCATCAACTCCGCCTTCCCCGGGAGGCCGGTCTGCCCAGTCCTTTAACCCCCACAGACTGCCTGACCAATCTGAATTCTGTTGGAGCAAATGGGACCATCGGACTTTCCCATTATGAGCCCCCTCAAAGGTCCCATCCCAGATATATTCAGAAACCAAATCTGTCTCAGACCCCATGAGCCCGCGATCCCTGGCCAGTCCGGCAACGGTCGATAAAAAACTCTTTGTGACACTGAAGGTCATATCAACGCGTTTTGTATCTCCCCAGGAAGCAACGACATATCCCTTTTTTAAGATCATTCCTGCGGGCCCTCCCCTGGGTTTTACAGGACCGAGCACCTCGTGATAAGGCTCCCGCTCAAAACCCTTGAGGATCGCCAGTCTTAAATCCTTTGGACCACTGTACTCATGGGATTCTGCGAATGAGACAGCGATTTGCAACTCTGATGCATCCATGCCCAAATCCGCCGGTTTCTTTGTTGCCCATTCTCCTGCGGGCTCAGGAAAATACAATCCCCCCTGGGCATTTGCCGTAAAAATTATGAAGGTGGTTGTGGCGAGCAGGCAAAGTTTCTTAAGCATATGATTCAGTGTTAGTAGGGGGTTAGAAAATTCAATTACAATTCAAGGCGCATCATCCAGTCCATCTGCCGGTCTGATCCCACATAATAGGGATGTTTGTCAAATGTAACGAATCCATGTTGTTTGTAAAACCGGATGGCCGCATGGTTCTCTTCCCAAACCCCCAACCAGAGATAGGATTTCCCTTCCGCCCGGGCCATAGTTTGAAAACGCCTTAGCATCCATGCTCCCAGGCCTTTCCCCTGGTGGGCCTTAAGCACGTAGATACGCTCTATTTCCATACCATCAGGCTCCTGAAGTTCCGTTTGCGCCTCACCTGTATTGATTTTGGAATATCCCACGCGTATTCCCTCTTCATAAAGGAAGAAAAAGCGACTTTCGGGATTGAGGAGCTCCCGGCGTAGGGTCTTCAGATCAAAGGCCTCCTTAAGGTACTTTTTAAAGTCTTCCGGATTGTTAGCGCTGGCAAAAGACTCTGAAAAGGCTTCGATCCCGATCTGTTTTAAATCGTGCAAATCGCTGATGTCAATGGGTATTAGTTCCACAGAATTCATAACGTCCAAGGTATAAATTGCTGATGATATCCGGGAACAGACCACAAAAAAAAGCCCCCGGACCAGTGGCCGGGGGCTTTCTCTTTACGTTTCGCAGGTTGCTACAACATAAATAATTTACGGGTCAGGTGGAGAATTCCGCTTATGAAGTCATTTCGATAAACCTGGATCTCTTCCTGCTCGGAGACTTGATTCAATTGGGTATCCATAGCACTGGGGTTAAATTAATTTGGGGTTCTGACTGTATTTCACCATGAAAATACGCCCCTAGAACGATGAATTTCCACAAATGTTGTGAACTGTCGGTAAGTTGTAGTAAAACGTCGTTTTTTGAACAAAAAGACCCGGTTTTTAAACCGGCATTTCAGGCACTTCTCCCGGCACGACCAACCGGCCTTTTGTAGCGCTCCGAATCTCTTCCACACTTACCCCGGGCGCGCGCTCTAAAAGTAAAAATCCTTTTTCCGTTACTTCCAGCACGGCCAGGTTGGTGACAATTTTCCGCACGCATTGTACGCCCGTAAGCGGGAGGGTACAGGATTCAAGAAGTTTTGACGCCCCCGCCTTGTTGGTATGCATCATGGCGACAATAATGTTATCGGCGGAAGCGACCAGATCCATAGCTCCCCCCATCCCTTTGACCATTTTTCCTGGAATTTTCCAATTCGCGATATCCCCATTATCCGCTACCTCCATAGCCCCGAGGATCGTAAGGTCTACGTGTTGCCCGCGAATCATGGCAAAACTGGTCGCAGAATCAAAAAACGAAGCCCCTGGAAGGGTCGTAATCGTTTGTTTCCCGGCATTTATAATATCCGGGTCTTCTTCGCCTTCAAAGGGAAAAGGTCCCATCCCCAAAACACCATTCTCGCTCTGAAATTCCACCTGTATGTCGTCCCTTACATAATTGGCCACCAGAGTCGGGATCCCAATCCCGAGATTGACGTAAAATCCATCCTTCACTTCCCTTGCAATTCGCTTTGCGATACCCTGTTTATCCAGCATGCCTATTTGCTTCGTACGGTTCGTTGTTCAATGCGCTTTTCATATTCAACCCCCTGAAAAATCCTGCTGACAAAAATCCCCGGAATATGAATTTCATTGGGGGGCAATGTCCCGGCAGGTACCAGTTCTTCTACTTCTGCCACGGTGATCTGCGCAGCTCCGCACATACAGGGGTTAAAATTTCGGGCAGTACCCCTAAAGATCAGGTTCCCTGCCTCATCTCCCTTCCAGGCCTTGACAAAGGCAAAATCTGCCTGGTAAGCCCGTTCCATTACGTACATTTTCCCTTCAAACTCCCGGGTTTCCTTCCCTTCAGCTACTTCTGTCCCAAACCCGGCAGGGGTAAAAAAAGCCGGGATCCCAGCCTGTGCTGCCCGACACTTTTCTGCCAGGGTTCCCTGGGGGGTGAGCTCCACCTCCAGTTCTCCACTGAGCATTTGCCTTTCAAATTCATCGTTCTCCCCTACATAGGAAGAAATCATTTTTCGTATTTGACGTTTTTGAAGTAGCAATCCAAGCCCGAAATCATCTACTCCGGCGTTGTTGCTTATGCAGGTCAGGCCCGTAACGTTACGTCGGACCAACTCTGCAATAGCGTTCTCCGGAATTCCACAAAGGCCAAAACCGCCGAGCATCAACGTCATATCATCCTCAATTCCTTCCAGGGCCTCACGGGCATTTGCTACTGTTTTCCGGATCATAGTCTGTCGTATTTTGAATCTGGCGGGGGCGCTCCTGAAACCTCTTTCAGAAATCCAACCCTTCCAGATCGTCTTCTAATTCCTGATTCTCTTCTTCCTCCTCCACAGGTTTATTACAATCCACGCGAATGCTTAATTCTTCGGGCCTTTCAAAATCCGCCTGAGAAACCCCGAGATCAGGATTTTCATAATTCTGCTTCATATAGAGGCCCCAAATGGGAAGGGCCATAGAGGCGCCCTGTCCATAATAGATGGTCTTAAAATGCGTCGCGCGTTCCTCCCCGCCAACCCATACCCCGGTCACCAGATTTGGAACCATTCCTATAAACCATCCATCACTCTGGTTTTGCGTGGTTCCCGTTTTTCCAGCGATAGGGTTTGTCAGCTCATACGGGTATCCCGTCATAATTTCTTTATACACCCGGTTGTCCTTTGCAAAGGTATGCCGGAGCCGGGTTCCGGAGCCTCCCTCGGTCACCCCTTTTAAGAGATCGACCATGGCGTAGGCTACATCCTGGCTCAATACATCTTTGGTTTCAGGGGTATATTCGTAAAGCACCGTGCCATTTTTATCCTCGATACGGGTGACCATTACGGGTTTTACATAGACCCCCTTGTTGGCGAAGGCACCATAGGCGCCGACCATTTCGTATACACTGAAATCCTGGGTCCCCAGGGCAATAGAAGGCACTTCCGGAATCTCTCCGGTCAGGCCGAGATTCTTTACAATACTCACAACAGGTTTTGGCCCGACCTCATCGATCAACTGGGCGGTAACGCTATTTACAGAGTTGGCCAAAGCCCGCTTTAAGGTATAGCTCTGTCCGGAATATTTTCCGTTTGAGTTTTTCGGGCACCAGGGTTCCGGATTTCCATATTTGTTGGCCTCTATGCAGTATTGGGTGTCCGGAAGGGTGTCACATGGCGATCTGCGCAATTGATCGATAGCTGCTGCGTAAATAAAGGGTTTAAAGGTAGAGCCCGCCTGTCGCGTCCCCTGTATGACATTATCGTATTGAAAATGGCGGTAGTTTATACCTCCTACCCATGCTTTGACGTGCCCGGTCTGGGGTTCCATAGACATCATGGCAGACCTGAGGAAGGTTTTATAATACCGAATGGAGTCCAGTGGAGTCATCACCGTGTCCTTCTCCATGCCCGGGGAATTCCAGTCAAAAACTGTCATTTCCGTCTGCTTGTTGAAAGAGGCCCGAATTTCATCCTCAGATTTTCCTTCCCTGCTCATCGCCCTCCAGCGCTCCGAAGACTTCATTCCACGGGTCATGATTCCCCGTATCTCATCCGAAGAGAGATCGAGAAATGGGGTAGTCGGGTTACGGTCAGGGGTGTTCTGAACAAAAAATTCAGCCTGCAAACGCTTCATATGATCCTGCACCGAAGACTCGGCATTGGCCTGCATCCTCGAATCTATGGTGGTATATACCTTCAGGCCGTCCAAATAAATGTTCCAGGTATCCCGTTCCCCTTCCCGGGCCGGTTTTGGATTTTTAGAAACCCAATCCTTAAGCCAACCCTGCAGATACATTCTAAAATACGTCGCCAGTCCTTCTCTGTGGTTTTCAGGATTGAAGTTGATATCCATTTCTAAGCCAACCAGAGAATCCCGTTCAGCTTCGGAGATATAATCGTATTTCTCCATCTGGGCCAAAACCGTATTCCTCCGCTCCACGGTAATTTCTTCCCTGCGAATGGGGTTGTATAGGGAAGAATTCTTTAGCATTCCGACCAGTAAAGCGGACTCCTCTGTTTTCAAATCCTTTGGTTCCTTGCCAAAATAGATCTTTGCAGCCGACCGAATGCCGTCTGCATTGTACCCGAAATCATAAATGTTCAGGTACATGGAAATGATTTCCTCCTTGGTGTAATTGCGTTCCAGACGGGTAGCGATCACCCATTCCTTAACCTTTTGAACTACAGCTTCAGCGACGTTTTTTGAACGTACGCCTACGAATAACTGTCTTGCCAGCTGTTGCGAAATCGTACTGGCTCCACCGCGGGTACCCAAAAAAAGTACCGCCCTTAATGTTCCACGGGCGTCTACCCCCGAATGGTCGTAAAAGCGCGCATCCTCGGTGGCTATGAGGGCCTGGACCAGGTTCTGGGGCAATTCCGAATAGGGTACATCGGTACGATTATCCTCGAGGAAAAACTTACCCAGGGTTTGGCCATCTGAAGAAATGATTTCAGTTGCCAGGTTGGTCTGGGGATTCTCCAGTCTTTCAAACGTGGGCATTTCCCCGAAAACACCCCAGGACGCCAGGAGAAATACAAGGGCCAGGGCCAGGACACCTCCAAAAAAAAGGATCCAGAATGCCTTTATAAAGGGTTTGAAAGATTTTGTTTTTGATTTTTTCTTTGTCGCCATTGTCTACGGGTTCTTCTCAATCTGAAGGCCAATATCCAGTACGCCCGGAAGTGCCTCAAGCCCGTCCGTACTGCCATTCTTTCTCATAGCATGTGCCACGGTAACAGTATATACGCCAGTATTGGGAAAAACGATGTTTTCTTTATACCATAATTTATTCTCCCGGACACTTCCGTAACCAGAACCCAACCAGTTACCCATTGCATCTGCCATCTGGTACTCCAGGGTATCGCGCTCAGAAGCCCCTTGCGGAGATGTAAACTCCGCAATCACAAAAAGATTGTTATAGGGATACTCCTGATCGTTACGAAGGGTTATAAACATGTTATAGGTCTGGGTGGTATCCAACTCACTGAAGGTGAATTCCATCACGCGCTCTTTATGCCATTGACCATTTTCAGTAGACTTCACCTTAGAATAGGCGAGATGGTCCGTGCAGGAAATGAAAAGCACGAGTCCGCAACATATAAACAGTGATTTAAGCATTCCTGGATGTTCTTTTTCGATTATTCCCTTTGTTTCGGCGTTTATTCTTTCTCCTTTTGGATTTTGGCCGGTCAAAACGAGTCAGGCTGTCCTGCCCCACCGCGTTTTCAAAAGCAATTTCGGCATCGGCATAATTCTCAGAGGCGTATTCCTCCAGGCTCTGTACCTTTTTCTTCTCGCGGTTTAACTCCTGGATCCGGTGTACCTGGTCTTTTGTCAGCGAATACCAGTTCGAAGGATCATCTTTATAGGAAAACCAGAGGATACCCTTGAAAATATCGGTTTTCTGACAAAAAGCCGTGCCTTTTTCAGTGTGCAATTTTGAATCGGCCGATGGAAAATTCTTTAGGGCATCCAGATAAGTATCCAACTCGTAATTCAGGCAGCACTTTAATTTGCCACATTGCCCTGCGAGCTTTTGAGGGTTCAATGAGAGTTGCTGATATCGGGCAGCTGCAGTGCTTACCGACCTGAAATCGGTCAGCCAGGTAGAGCAACAGAGTTCTCTCCCACAGGACCCAATTCCTCCCAGTCTTTGGGCCTCCTGCCGATACCCTATTTGTCGCATATCGATCCGGATTCCAAAAGCCTTCGCCATATCCTTGATAAGTTGACGAAAATCGACCCGTTCATCAGCCGTGTAGTAAAAAGTCGCCTTTGAACCGTCCCCCTGAAATTCAACATCCGAGATTTTCATTTGAAGCCCCAGAATTATGGCAATTTCACGGGAGCGCTTTTTGATCTCTTCCTCTTTTCCCCGGACCTTGACCCATTTATCAATATCGCGCTGGGTCGCTTTGCGATAGATTTTGGGGAGGGATTCATCATAGTTCACTTTCTTCTTCCGCATCTGTACCCGCACCAATTCCCCTGTGAGGGTTACCATGCCGATGTCGTGACCCGATTTAGCCTGAGTAGCCACCAAATCACCAATAGAAAGGGAAAGACCCTCCGAATTCCTAAAAAACTCCTTTCTACTGTTTTTAAACCGAACTTCCACCGCATTATAGGCCTGCTGCCCTGCTGGGAGCGACATATTAGAAAGCCAGTCAAAAACCGTAAGTTTATTACAGCCATCCGTACCGCAGGTACCGTTGTTCCTACATCCGCGCGGCTGTCCATCCTTTCCGGTTGAACAACTGCTACATCCCATATTTTTTATCTCAATTCCCCAGAATTTGCTTTAAGCTGCTGAGGAAACAGGTTCATATATCGTTTACTCGGGTAAAGATAGGATAAATTTAAAAGGATGCCGAACCCCAAAAGGGGATGAAAAAGGTCTTAATGGCTCAAATTTCTGTTTTTGGCATTAAATCCATGTCCGTAAGAGCCGGTTAGGAAGAGACCAGAGGTTCAGACGCCGGTTTCTTGTATTTAAGCACCTCGGACCGTCCCTTTTTAAAAATCAGGTTGCTCTTCACTTTGCCTTTCCGGAGCTTTTTCTGTTCTTCGACGGGGAGTGCGATCACGTCCATACACTCCTGTGAACAACAGGAATTCATTTTTTCAGCGCACGCTTCACACTGAATGAACAGGAGATGGCAGCCCTCATTGGCGCAATTTATATGGGTGTCACACGGACTACCGCACTGGTGGCAATTGGAAATCACATCATCGGAAATCCGTTCGGCACGCCTTTGGTCAAAGACAAAATTCTTTCCCCTGAATTTATTGTCGAGTTGCTTTTCCCGCACCTGTCGGGTGTATTCGATGATCCCGCCTTCTAACTGATAGACTTGTTTAAAGCCTTTATGCCTGTAATACGCACTGGCCTTTTCACAACGAATCCCCCCGGTACAGTACATGACCAGTTTCTTTTCCTCCTTCGCATCGCTCAGTTGGGCTTCGATAATATCCAGGGAATCGCGGAACGTATCCACATCCGGGGTTATGGCGTTTTCAAAATGGCCGATTTCACTCTCGTAGTGATTTCGCATATCGACCACGATCGCATCCGGGTCTTCCACAAGGGCATTGAACTGTTCGGCGCCCACGTGAATACCTTTATTCGTTACGTCAAAACTACCGTCCTCCAGCCCATCTGCCACTATTTTATGGCGGACCTTAATCTTGAGTTTCAGAAAAGATTTATTGTCCTGTTCTATGGCGATATTTAATCGGACATCTTTTAGAAAGGAAATACTATCCAGGTGTTCCTTGAATTTTCCAAAATCCTCGGCCGGGACAGAAAGCTGGGCATTGATACCCTCCCTGGCTACATAAATACGTCCCAAAACATCCATTGCATTCCAATGAATGAATAAATAGTCCCGGAACAGGGAAGGATTTCCAATGTGTGCATATTTATAGAAAGAGATCGTGAGCCGGTCCTTCCCGGCGGCTTCAATTAGGGCTTCTCTTTCTTCTGCACTTAGCGTATTGTACAGTTGCATGCTATACTTACGGGTTAAGTTAAAAAGAAATTGATGGGGTAAAAATAGGCAATCCGGGGAGAAAAGGGCATAAAAAAGAGCCCTGATATGTCATCAGAGCTCTCCCGGGACCACAAATACATTCTTCTTCACAGCAAATTCAATGCATGTTTTTTGCGGTTTGCGGACATAACTTTCGGGCAAATTCGGAGACTCATTTAAAAAGATACACAAAGCCTTAAAAGGTTGCTTTACCCATTGTGATAATGCCAAAAGAAATGGTAATTTAGCCATCCAATTAAAGAAAAATACCTATGAGCAGCGAGAAAGAAGCGAAGTTGAAGGCCCTGAAATTAACCCTTGACAAACTGGACAAAACCTACGGGAAAGGTGCGGTTATGAAGATGGGAGATGAAGTTGTACAAGATGTTGAGGTGATCTCTTCAGGCTCCCTGGGGCTCGATCTCGCACTGGGCGTGGGTGGCTATCCGCGGGGGCGGGTCGTCGAGATTTACGGACCGGAATCCTCTGGTAAAACCACGCTTACCCTTCACGCCATTGCCGAAGCTCAAAAAGCCGGTGGCATCGCTGCATTTATCGATGCAGAGCACGCTTTCGACAGGTTTTACGCCGAAAAGCTCGGTGTGGATATTGACAATTTGATTATCTCCCAGCCGGATCACGGAGAACAGGCTCTCGAAATCGCTGATAACCTGATTCGTTCAGGGGCCATTGACATTATCATTATCGATTCAGTCGCGGCACTCACCCCCAAAAGTGAAATTGAAGGGGAGATGGGGGACTCCAAGGTAGGTCTTCACGCACGTCTGATGTCCCAGGCCCTGCGAAAGCTTACAGGGTCCATCAGCAAGACACACAGCACCGTGATCTTTATCAATCAATTACGTGAGAAAATAGGGGTTATGTTTGGCAATCCCGAAACCACCACGGGTGGAAATGCCCTGAAGTTCTATTCTTCCGTACGTCTGGATATCCGAAGATCGACACAGATTAAAGACACAGATGGTGGGGTCCTGGGGAACAAAACCCGGGTTAAGGTGGTCAAGAATAAAGTCGCACCTCCCTTTAGGCTGGCTGAATTTGACATCATGTACGGAGAGGGAATTTCAAAAGTTGGAGAAATTCTCGATCTGGGTGTAGGATATGAAATCATCAAAAAAAGTGGCTCCTGGTTTAGTTATGGAGACACCAAATTAGGTCAGGGACGAGATGCTGTGAAAACCCTCCTACTGGACAATCCGGAACTCATGGATGAACTCGAGGGGAAAATCAAGGAGGCTATAAGCGCCGTGAAAGAGTAATATCGCTTCTTTTAAAATTCCCGCGTTTCCAAGCAACCTTTAACATTGCTTCACATCTATACAGTGCAGTATACGGGATATTAAGCTTATGAAGCCGTTTTGGAATTTACTAAAATTACTTCTGCCGCTCTTCCTTCTAAGCGCGTGTGACATTGGGGACGATGAAGTGAGTTATCATTTTGTCTCCTTAACCACCGTAGCTGTGGACATGCCTGAGGAGTTCACATTGAATGAGACCTACGAGATTGGGGTCACGGTACTGGAGCCCAATGGCTGTACGGAATTCGCAGGGTTTGATATCCTTCCGGAGGATACGACCATAAGGCGGGTTGTGGCCATAGGCACAGAACAAGATGACGTGCAGTGTACCGAAATCCTATCTGAGGTAGCCACCAGTTTTGATTTTATCTGTTTATACCCGGGCACGTATGTGTTCCGGTTTTGGACGGGTAAGAATGAGCAGGGAGTGGATCAGTTCATGGAATTTGAAGTTCCGGTAGTGCCCTGACCGTAAGTTTCCCGCATGTAATTTGTCCTCCATTTTGACAGAAAAAGAACTTATAAAAAAATGCGTAAAAGGCAACAGGATCGCTCAGGAGATGCTGTACCGGATACACTCTCCTGTTCTTTACGGAATCTGCCTGAAATACTCCAGAAACAAAACTGAAGCAGAGGACAACTTGCACGATAGTTTTATGATTATTTATGAAAAGATCCATCAGTACAAGCACAAAGGATCTTTTGAAGGATGGTTAAAACGGGTGACCATAAATACGGTATTGCAAAAGTATCGCAAAAAGGAGCCTTTGAAACTCGTTTCGGATGTTCCGGACCGGGGAGAAGAAACAGGTCGGGAAGAAGCAGAAATCTCCCTGGGGCTCTTGTTAAAATATGTGCAGGAGTTGCCCCAGAAGTACAGACTCACCTTCAACATGTATGTGCTGGATGGGTTTTCGCACAAAGAAATTAGTGAGGCCCTCGGGACCTCTGAAGGAACTTCGAAGTCCAATTTATCGCGTGCACGGATGATCCTTCAGGAGAAGATTTTAAAAAAAAAACAGATAGCCTAACCTCATGAGTTATGGACAATAAAGAATTGGAAAAACTGTTCCAGGAAAAACTGGGAGATCATGGGGAAACCCCGGATCCCAGGGTTTGGAATCGTATTCGAGCTTCCCTGGACGAGAAAAAGCCCAAACGGGTCATCCCTGTTTGGTGGCGTTTTGGCGCCGCAGCCGCAGTTCTGGCCGGAGTTTTGTTTTTGGTAAATCCCTGGGAAGAAACCGGTATGGAAGCTCCTTCTGTGACTGAAATCGAAACAAAACAGCAGAGCTCGGGTCCTGTTAAAAACGACGACCTTCAATTGAAAGAAAGCCCTGATATTAGCGGGACGGGAGAAGCAATCGCAGGTCAGGATGTAGAAAACCCAGAGGTTTCAGAGGAGGGTTCCCGATCTGGCAATGAGAGATCTTACAATCCTTCCCGTGTTAACGGCGATACTGACTTTAAATCTCCGGGTAATAAATCCCTGGTGTCAGATGGTCGGGAGTTGCCCTCAGAAAAACAAGAGGAAAAACCGGGTTCCATTCTTTTGAGCAGGTCCTCCGAGGTTGCCCAGACAGAGACTGTCCCGGATAGATCTCCTGCAAATTCAAAGGGCGAAAGCACAATCGCTGGGCTTGGAAATAAAAATCCACAGGAAGTAGTAGCTGTTCAGATTCCGGAAAACACCGCTTCCGATGCAGAAGCGGCACCTTCCGTTGCGGAGAATTCAAAGACAGCAGAAGCTCTGAATTCAAAGGTTCCTGAAGAGGAAAAGAAATCCATTTTTGAAGCTATCGAAGCCCAGGAAACCCTGGCGGAAACCACAGATGAAGGGGGTAGATGGATGGTCGGCCCGAGTCTTGCCCCGGTCTATTTCGACTCCTTTGGCAATGGTTCACCTATTGCTTCAAACTTTGTGAACAACTCAAAATCAGGTTCTGTAAACATGAGTTACGGCCTTCAGGTTGCCTACAAAGTTTCGCGCCGCCTCAGCATTCGTTCTGGTATTCACAGGGTAGACTACGGGTACAATACGGAAGAAGTAGGCTTCACCTCCTCTCCCATTGCCCAGCCGAGTTCGCTGATCCGAACCATTAGTTATTCAGAAAATTCCAAAAGCCTCGTTGTACACAGTACGGCCAGTGGTGCTCGGGAACCCCAGCAACCCAATGCCGTTGACATTACGGCTCCAAGCCCGGCCCGTCAAGGTGCGATGGTTCAGGAATTCGGGTATTTGGAAGTTCCTGTTGAAATGCAATACACCCTAATCGATAAAAAGTGGGGGCTCAATGTTATCGGAGGGATGAGCTCTTTGTTCCTTATGGATAATTCCGTTAGCCTCGAATCTTCGGGAACGACTACCGAGGTTGGTGAATCCAACAACATGAATGATCTCAACTTCAGCACAAACCTGGGCTTTGGTGTGTTCTATCGCCTGAATCCGCGACTCGAACTGAACCTTTTGCCGATGTTTAAGTATCAACTCAACACCTTTTCTCAGACCGAGGGAAGTTTCAGACCCTACTCCATTGGGGTTTATAGTGGTTTGAGTTTCCGATTCTGATTTGCCGAGCCCCCAAGGGCAACTGCTGTCTGACCTATTTTTTATACGTTTTGGTATTTTTGAAAACTCCTTTAGGCACGGGCGTATGGACCTTTCTGAAGGCTTTCGTAAATAAGATCCCGGACTTCAGTCCTCAGGGAAGCTGCGTCTGACGATGTGTAGGCGCGTGTATCGAAAAAACCATGGACACGGGCTCTTAAAGGGCCCGGGGAACCGCTGAAAAAACGAAAGGGGAACCGTCGCTTGTTGTCGTAGAAAGTCATAGGAACCACTTCTATTTGATGGGCGATGGCCATTTTGAATGCCCCGTCTTTAAAGGAGTCAAGGATTACGGACTCTTCCGGGACCCCTCCTTCGGGAAAAATACAAATGCTCAGACCCTTTGTGAGGCGACTTTGTGCCCGGCGGTAAACTGCTGAGCGGCTGCGACTGTCCTCCCGATCTACCAGGATACAGACTCTTTTATAGAAAAATCCAAAAATGGGCAAATTTCCCAATTCCTTCTTCCCCACAAAAATAAAGGGGTTGCGACTCACCCGGAGCATCAACATAATATCCAGCATACTTGTATGATTGGCCACGAGCATATAGCTCCTTTTTGGTTCCATTTGCTGGTCATACCTGACCTGGGGCGGACATCCCATACCGTAAAGGATCACAGGGGCCCATAGATTGCGGGCGAGCCAGAAAAACTGCGGATATGTTTTTTCGGATATTGTCGTAACCACCAGGAGGGGCCAAAATATAATGATCGGTATCGTGACCAGAATATAAAACCAGATTCTATACAGGGCCTGCCCTGTTTTCTTCACGATAATCCACATGGCGCCAAATGTAAGAATTTTGGGAAGGTTCTTGTATTTCCGTTACTTTTGTCCTTTGATAAAAAATGCCTGCCCATGCCACGGATTCTAACCGGGATTCAAAGTACAGGAACACCTCATTTAGGAAATATCCTTGGGGCTATCATGCCCGCTATTGCGATGGCGTCCCAACCGGAAAATGACTCCTTTCTCTTTATTGCCGATATGCACTCCCTTACACAAATAAAGGATGGTGAAGTGCTCAAAGAAAACACTTATGCAACGGCAGCGACCTGGCTGGCATTCGGATTAGACCCGAATAAAACCGTGTTTTACCGCCAGAGCGATGTGCCTCAGGTGACGGAATTATCCTGGCACCTGAGTTGTTTCTTCCCTTATCAACGCCTGACACTGGCCCATTCCTTCAAGGATAAAGCTGACCGGCTCGAAGACGTCAATGTGGGTCTTTTTACATATCCGATGTTGATGGCTGCCGATATCCTGCTTTATGATGCCGATTTTGTCCCCGTTGGGAAAGACCAGCTCCAACACCTGGAAATGACACGGGATGTAGCGTCCCGCTTTCACGCTCAAATGGGTGAGACTTTTGTTATCCCGGAAGCCCGGGTTCAGGACCACACCATGTATATCCCAGGTACTGACGGGGAAAAAATGAGCAAGAGCAAGGGCAACCTGATCGATATATTCCTGCCGGATAAGGCCCTGCGGAAGCAACTCATGGGAATTGTGACGGACAGCACACCCCTGGAGGATCCTAAAGACCCTGATACCGATACTGTTTTCGCTTTGTACCGCATCCTGGCCCCGGAAACGGCTACTGCCGAAATGCGCGATAATTACCTCGGCGGGAATTACGGATACGGGCATGCGAAACAAGCCTTATACCAGTGCATTCTGGATGTTTTTGGAGAAGCCCGTGAGCGTTTTCATTACTATATGAATCACCGGGAAGAAATTGATGAAGCCCTCAATATTGGGGCGGAAAAGGCTGCAAAAGTTGCGGATTCCGTACTGGAGCGGGTACGGTCAAAGCTTGGATATTAAATTTTTGGCATTCCGACCCAACAGTCGGTTTATCTTCCCAAAAGAAACTCAGTAAAATACCAAAGTACCGACAAAGGGCTTCTTCCCTCGTTTTTGGCACTTTTTTACCTCAATTTGTCCTAAAATAGTTAACCTACAAACCGGGAAGTCGGTTTTTTATACCCGCAATTCAAACCTTTTTCCCGGATAAGGCCGGATTAATTCCTTCATTTCCAACTGAAATAACATCGCAGCCGTCTCCCGCACGCTCAGCAGACAACTTACTGCGATTTCATCCAGGACTTGAATACCATTTACAGCCAGGAATTCACAGATTCGAGTTTCTTCGGGGGTCAATGCACCCTGGCGCCGATTCCTTATTTTTTGGGTCAGTTCTTTCGAATTCCGTGGAGCCGCGGACCATTGAAGGGCATCGACCAACTGCGCTGGAGAAGATAACAATTGGGCCTTGTGATTACCGATCAGCAAATTGCAACCCGTACTGAAACGATCCGTCGACCTTCCCGGAACGGCAAACACCTCCCTGTCATACCCAAAGGCCAGGTCGGCAGTAATAAGGCTTCCACCTTTCGGACCGGATTCGATCACCACCGTAGCAGGGGATACCCCTGCAATAATTCGATTGCGCCTCACGAAATTCATAGGTTCCGGAGGCGTGCCCAACCCGAATTCAGACAGCAAGGCCCCCTTCCTGAGAATTTCCGGGACGAATTTGGCGTGCCTTCCAGGATAAATCGTGTCCAGGCCGTGCCCGAGGCAGGAAACCGTTTCAAGGCCCAATTTTAGAGCAGTCCTCTGCGCATGAATATCTATGCCGTAGGCCAGTCCGCTAATAATGACAGGGTTGTACGGGACTAGTGCCTCTATGAGCTGCTCGCAAACCCGACGACCATAATCTGTCATACTGCGCGTCCCAACGATGCTCAAAAGGTACCTGCCGGAATATGATATCGGGCCTTTCTGGTATAGAATTAGAGGGGCATCCGGGCATTCTTTGAGCAACTCAGGGTATGACTGGTCGGGTAAAGGCAAACACTTGATCCCATCCTTCAAAATCCTTCGATACTGGTTTTCAGCTTCCTTTTGATAGGTGTGATTCAGTAACCTTTCAGCCATTACAGGTCCTACTCCGACCAACTGCACCAAATCTCTCACAGATTGATCAAAAATACTCTCAACACCGTTAAAACACTGAACTAGTCTCCGGCCATTTATAGGTCCTATCCCGGGAATTCGTTGTAGCCTAATCCATGCAACTATTTCATTTTCTGTCATTTAAAATTCATTTTATAAACAGTTGGATGTTCTGGTGTTAATAAAAGGACCCTGTTACTTTTGTTCAAACTGCAATAATTCGCCATCTTTGTTTCAATGGATCTGGAAAAATATGTTTCATCTCTTCTGTACCGGTACCAATGCGTAGTGGTTCCGGGGTTCGGGGCATTTTTGTGTCAAATAAAGTCGGCATCCCTGCAATCGGAAAGCAATACTTTTCTCCCGCCTTATAAAGAACTGTCATTCAATGCACAGTTAGACAAGAATGACGGGCTTCTCGTTTCCCATATCGCAGAGGCAGAGGGACAGTCGTATGAAGAAACCCTGGAAGGGGTGCTCGCTGCATCCAAAACATGGAAGGCAACTCTGAAAGCTGAGAAGCAGATGGATTTTCCTGAATTGGGCGCTTTCAGGATGAACCGGGAGGGGGGCATTGCCTTTGAACCCACTACCCAGGTCAATTATCTGATGTCCTCATTTGGATTAAGCCCGGTCATTGCCAATGCAGTCACACGAGAAGTGCTTAAGGAAGAGGTGCGCCAGATAGAATCCAAGATTCCTTTTACCATAACGCCTGAGGCCCGTAAAGTACGGGGCTTAAGACCGCTCTATAAATACGCCGCCGTTGTCCTCCTGGCAGTTTCTACCGCCCTCAGCGGTTATTCCCTGTACAGACAAGGCGTAGATTCTACCGCCATTGTCTACGAAGAAGCTCAAAAAGAAGTTTCGAAAAGTATTCAGGAGGCCACATTCTTCAGTACGAATCCCGTCCTCCTGCCTTCAGTAAACCTCAGTATACGCTCCAATACACAACGCTCGCATCATATTATCGCAGGGGCGTACCGCATTCGGGCAAATGCAGAGAAACGGATTGCTGAACTCTCTGCACGCGGTTATTCCGCCGAGCACCTGGGCAAAAATAGCTACGGGCTCTACCAGGTGTCTTACGCCAGTTTTGCCGATCCTGAGGAAGCCCTTAAGGCCCTTAAAGAGATTCGGCGCGAAGATTCTCAGGACGCCTGGTTGCTTTCCACCAAGTAGAATAGCCAAAACTCTAAATAACTTCTGGAGGGAAGGCGTATCTTTGCCGAAAATTTTTTCATGGAACCGAAAAGCCCCAGCGAATCACGGACCACTATGACCGATTTGGTTTTGCCAAGCGAAACCAACCCCCTGAATAACTTGTTCGGAGGAGAATTGCTCGCACGAATGGACCGCGCAGCAAGCATTACGGCGAGGAGGCACAGTCGAAAGGTAGCCGTAACCGCTTCCGTAAACCATGTTGCATTCAACCGGGCGATTCCACTGGGAAGCGTAGTCACGGTAGAAGCCAGTATTTCGCGGGCCTTCAAAACCTCTATGGAAATTTTTATCGATGTCTGGACCGAAGACCGGTTTAGCGGGGAACGCACCAAGGCCAATGAAGCCATTTACACCTTTGTGGCCGTGGATGATATTGGTATTCCGACTGAGGTCCCCCCGGTGGCTCCGGAAACCGAACTCGAACAACTTCGTTTTGAAGCGGCCCTGAGGCGCAAGCAACTAAGTCTTGTTTTGGCAGGAAAGATGAAACCGCATGACGCAACGGAGTTGAAAGCGCTCTTTAATGATTAATTTATATCACAATCGGTATATCCACTCTTCCGGATTCAAGCGATTCGCGTCCTGGTATAAGTAAAACTTCAGTTGTGTCAGGCCGTTAGACCTGTTGGTATATATTTTGCCCAACGCATCTTTGACCTTTACCTTGTCGCCCTTTTTAACATAGAGTTCGGCCAGATTGTAATAGGTGCTGATGAAGTTTCCATGCTTCAATTGAACTCCCTTGTTCCCTCCGGGAACAGCGAGTACGGCGATTACTTCGCCCTCGAAAACGGCCCGGGCATCAGATCCCTCATCTGCTGCAATAATAACGCCATTGCTTTGATGCTTTATTCCGGGGTATACAGCATCTGCGTATACCCCATAACCCTGTTTCTTGACTCCCTTTTCCACCGGCCAGATGAGCCGGCCTTTGTTGGCTGAAAAATTATTAGCAACCAGTGTCGCCTCCGGGGTTAACGCAAATTTACCGGGAGTTGCGGTCCGGGTGCCACTTTCGCGGTTAGAGGCTGCTATGGCCGAACGAATCAAGTTCTCGATTTGACGCTCAATAGCACGCGCTTCTTTCCGTTTTTTATCTATTTCTGAGGCATAGGCGCTCTCATTTTGCCGAATTGTCCTTAAAAGTGATTGTTGGGATTGTACCTGATCCGTCAATTCGTTCTTAGTGCGCCGATTCTGGGCAATCAGCAGTTCTTTCTCTTTGCGCTGACGGGTTAAATCAGTATTGAGCACACTGAGCGCTTCGGTTTTTACAACAATTTCCTCCCCCTGTTTCTTTCGGAACTGGGTATACTGCTTCATATACTGCAATCGCTTAAATGCCTGAAAAAAACTCGTCGATGACATCAGAAAGAGCAAGCGGTTTTGTTGGGATCGGTTTTCGTATGATTTGCGGATCATTTGGGCATAGTCCCCTTTCAAGGTCTCCAGATCTGACCTCAACTTGCTGATTTGCCGGATATTTGTGTTAATCTGGCGGTTGAGCAAATTAGACTGTTGGTTCGTAATACGGATGAGTTGCTGCTGCCTGTTGATTTTTTGATTCAGGGCCTCCATTTGATCCAGCACACTCCCTTTCTGTTCTCTTTGCGCAAAAAGCAGTCTGTTGATTTCCCGTATTTCGTTTTCAAGCTGTTCTTTTCGCGCTTCCAGGGCCTTCTGCTCTCCAGTCTGCCCCAGGGCGCTATGGCCAAGACATAGGAGGAACAGGAGTCCAATCAGGGTTCCAATATTGATTTTGCCACTCTTCACTGTAAGGCTACCGGATTAAAACCTTTCGGTATTTTATAAGGGAAGCGCAATTCCCTGTTCAATTCAACCTGTTTATAGTCAATCCCTATGCTAATCTTCGCATCGGCCTCGATCGCATCAATCTCCACGGCCTCTGGTAAAAACTGCCCCTGAACTTCCTGATAACTGGTGTAGCGCACCGCCATAATACGTTTCATTGCCGGTTGCGCCATCTCCTGAGAGGCCATTCGGAAGTAACGGGGCTCAATTTTAATCAAAAACTTATACAGCTCCAAGGCGGTTTTGGGCTGTATTTCATACGCATCAGACGAGTGCCGAAGGTTATAGCTCCGCCCTTCCAGATCCATTAGCGACTTGCCGATGAGCAGGTTTTGTAGTTTACTGAAGTCAATATCAGATCCGAGGATGCCACTCAAGTAAGAATAATCGCCATCAAAGTACTCGTTGCTCAATTTGTTGTAAAAAGATACTCGCCCGGGCGTTATGAGCACTTTGATCACCCCCAGGGGCGCACTCAGCCAAATGACCTCATCCCTTTTCATCCTTAGAGAAACCGTCACATGCTGCGACTCTGCCCCGTCGGAATAATCAATCCCGAGCCTGCCGCTCAAAGTCCTGAACTTAAGACCGGCGGCTTCGTGATTCCGGATGACATTTTTAATCGACAATCGCTCATCTACACTTCCTCCTCCCACGGTCCGCGTGCTCCCACATGAGCTTAAACCCAGCAGGAGAATCACCATTGCGAAAAAAATACACTTCTGTCTCACAAACCCGATTTTAGTTTATCCTCGTACTTTTTGCCCTTTTCAGGTGTCCCCAGGGCGCTATACGCCTCGATAAGGGTTCTGTATATCTTTTGAGCACTTGCTGAAGGCTCCAGGATAAAGCTCTCTCCTTCCTTTAATAAATCCAGTGCCTCCCCCGGTCTACCCTGTCGCAGAACCGCCAGGCCCTGACTGTAGTAAAAGTAAGGCTGCAAAGGATAAAGCTCCAGGGCTTCGGCGCTTTCACCCTCCAGTGCCTTCCAGTTCTCCGATGTGATTAGCGCCTCCATACGGGACTCCAGGGAGGCGACTGTTCGACGATCTTCCGAAGGCCCGGACCCTTTATGCTGCACCGGGCTCGCCGGTTTTTCTTTTATGGATTCCAAAACACTTATCTCCGCCTCCAACCATCGCGCTTCCTCCAGGCCAGACAGGGGTAAGAGCTGGGACTTTGCCTTGTTATAAAGACCTTCTGAAACATACCAACGCGCCAGATTCAATCGCAATGCCGGCTCCTCCAAAGGCAATTCTGAGGCAAAGGCTTCATGATTCATGCTTTGTGGTTTAAGCGCTTCCATAAAGGTGTCCAAATACCAGTACTCAGAAGGGTCCGACTGTAATGCGCGCAGGGCGTATGGGGTTGCCCGCCTGTAAGCCTTAGCGAGATTCAGGATTCTCGCCAGTTCGTAGTCGACAACCGGATTGTCCGGATCGAGCTTCTTCGCCTCGAGCATCAGTGCCTCGGAGCGATCGTAATTCTCAATCCCTTTTTGCTTCAAAGCCTCAAAAAAGGCCTCCTGAAACTGGTCTGTATAGGATTCGGTGAACAGGTCTGCGCTTCCTTCCTCCTGCCCATGGGCCATTCCGGACCCTAACATCAGTAATAGCACCCAAAAATATTTTTGACCCTTCATCCCCTGTTTCACCTTGTGTTAGTGCACTCCGGTGCTCCCAAATCCCCCGCTTCCACGATCGGTTTGTGAAAGCACTTCTACTTCTTCCCAATGCGCTTGTTCAAAACGGCTGATCACCATTTGGGCAATCCGCTCCCCGTGCTCAATACGCACGGGTTCATTAGATATGTTTACAAGAATTACGCCAATCTCACCTCTGTAGTCCGCATCAATGGTCCCCGGGCTATTGAGTACGCTAATTCCCTTTTTTGCGGCCAGACCACTTCTGGGCCGCACCTGGGCCTCAAAGCCCGCGGGTAATTCCATATATAGCCCCGTACCGATGACGGCCCGCTCGAGAGGGGCCAGTTGAACAGGTTCCTCTAACTCCGCCCTCAGGTCCATCCCAGCCGAAGCTTCCGTTTGATATGACGGGAGTTCATTCGATGATTTATTGATTATTCTGACTTTCATTTTCCCCGGATTAATTTTATCAAAACCTCCTTTTCCAATCGGTATAACAACCCCAAAAATACTAAAAGTAAGAGCAGGCCTATGTAGAGGTTCCTGTTAAAAACATAGAAAGAAAGCACTGAAAAACCAATGGAGATCCCCATGTAGAAAAAGATCTTGCGAAGGTTATAGGGAACCGGGTAGTACTTCCTGCCCCAAAAAAAGGAGAGCAATACCATACTGGCATAGGCCGCAAGTGTAGCCCAGGCCGAAGCGAAATAGCTGTATTTTGGAATAAACACGAAGTTAATTGCAATGGTGACCACAGCGCCCAGGATGGAAATAATCGCCCCAAAACGAGTTCGGTCCGTAACCTTATACCACACGGACAAATTGTGGTAAATCCCAAGAAAAAAGCTGGCGAGCAATATTATCGGCACAATGGCCATAGCTTCCCAATACGCCTCATCACGAACAAAAAGCACTTTTAATACATCGGCAAAAACAACGACCCCCAGGAGGATTACACTCCCCAGGACCACAAAATAATTTGTGATCTGGGCATAGGCTTTCCTGGGGTTTTCCGATTTGGAATGGCTGAAGAAAAAAGGCTCAATCCCGAGCCGGAAAGCCGTGGCAAAGAGTGTCATAAACATCGCCAACCGGTAACAGGCAGCGTATTTTCCCATCTCAGCTTTTGCGATATCTGCCGGCAGCAACTCCGTCAGCAAATATTTGTCGAAGACTTCATTGATGGTAAACGCAATCCCGGCAATCATTACCGGTAAACCGTATCTGAGCATGCGTTTAAAAAGGGCCCTGTCAAACTCAGGGCGCATCTTAAAGTAATTCCCGCTTAAAATCAACAGGGTGATCCCACTGGCAATCAGATTGGAAATCAGGATGTAATTCACTTCAAAATCAGGGCGGTATAAGGCTTCCCAAACACCTCCCGAATCGCTTGCAGCCAATTTTGGGAGCAGGAGTAAAAAGAACAGGTTAAACCCCAGGTTTACACAGATATTTGCAATTTTCACTATTGCATAGACTGCAGGTTGCTCGGTAGCTCGTAAGCGGGCAAAGGGAATGATCACCAGGGCATCCAGACAGAGGATACCGATAAAATAACCCATATACCTCGGATCGATATTCAAGAGGCCGGAGAGGGGCTCCCAGAACAGTATAAAGGTTATCAGGAATAATAAAGTGGAGGCTCCGACAGAAATAAGTGAGGTGGCATGCACCCGTTCTTTGTCCGGTTCTCGTGAATAAAAGCGAAAAAAGGCGGTTTCCATCCCGTAGGCCAGGAGGACATTGAAAATGGCAAACCATACAAAAACCAGGGAAACCTCACCGTAGAGTTCCGGTGGCATGACCGCAGAATACAAGGGAAGCAACAAAAAGGAAAGCATCCTGGGCAGCACCGTGGCAAGGCCATAAATGAATGTCTGCTTGAAGAGTTTCCTGAAAAGCTTCAACTAGGAGGGCGTTAGATCTTTATCTAAATTAGGCATTTAGAAATAGCCTGCAAAGTTAGTTCTTTGTCCTTCCGGGGGAAATCCGACCTTGTTTCTCGATGACACCACTGATCTTATAATACCGCTTTTCTGAAGCCTTCCCCTCGAAATACGATATTACAGCTTCGTCCGTGCCCAGGTCAAAAGGAAAAGCTTTACCCGGAGTTAAGGGTTTTGGAGGTTGGTTCCCGACCTCCCGGCGCCCATCCGCATGCATAATCATATCGGATTCAGGCTTGTTTTCAATAAATGTGGCCGTAATTGTGAAACCCGTTTCTGTTTCCTGAGACTCTGCCTTCATCACCCTCCCCCTGAAATAAAGTGAGTCCAGCGTGATCGCGGAGGGATTTATGGGGTTCCAGCGGGCCTCAAACCGCATCTGGGTCCCACTTTCCTCCCTTCCGCCAACCCAATACTCCACCGTGGGTCTTTCGACCGTAAACGGGGCTTCTGATTGTATTTTTGGTTGTGAACTGCAGCTCATCAGGCCCATAAATGAAAGTAAGAGTCCAAAGTAGGAAGAGGTTTTCATAAATCAAAAATTTCTCAGTGTTCGTAAAGATACCTTTCCAAAATTGATGCCAAACCAGAAAAGGCCCCTTTGTTGTCGTAAAATCGGCCCAAACTCCGGATGCACAACAAAAAACCCCGGCCTGGGCCGGGGTTTTGTATATATCCATTGAGAGAACTTAGTTGTTAAGGGCTTCAGCACCCCCTACAATCTCGAGGATCTCATTGGTAATAGCGGCTTGCCTGGCCTTGTTATAGGTAAGGGTGAGCTGGTCTTTTAATTCTCCGGCATTATCAGTGGCTTTGTGCATAGCGGTCATCCGTGCTCCGTGTTCCCCAGCATATGAATCCCGTATCGCCTTAAACAATTGTGTTTTCAAGGATTTAGGGATGAGTTGCTCCACGATTTCCGCTTCAGAGGGTTCAAAGATATAATCCGCCGTCCCCTTCTGTTGGGAAGCTTCCTGAGTCGCTTCTATCGGGAGGAATTGCTCCGTGATCACGATCTGGGTCGCCGCATTCTTAAAGCGGTTGTATACGAGTAAAATGCGGTCGTAACGACCTTCGGTAAAATGTGCCATCAGGCTTTCCGCTATAGGGGTAACCTCATCAAAAGTGAGATTGTCATATATTTCGTTGTGATTCGAAATAACCGTATGCCGTTTGCTGAGCAAATCGTCTGCCTTCTTCCCTATGGTGACAAAATCTACCTGTTTGTTTCCATATTCTCCCTGCAAAAGGGAAACACTCTGTTTAACAATATTCGAGTTAAACGCCCCACAAAGCCCCCGGTTGGAGCTTACAGAGACGATCAGAACTTTTTCAACCTTCCGAACATGGGCATAAGCGCTTGCCGTATCCCCGTCCAGATTTGCACTGAGGTCACGAAGTAATTCCGACAACTTATTCGAATAGGGGCGCATGGCCGTAATCGCATCCTGAGCTTTCTTCAACTTTGCAGCAGATACCATTTTCATGGCGCTGGTAATCTGCATGGTCGAAGAGACCGACGCGATACGATTTCGTATTTCCTTTAAATTTGCCATAGTTCCGTCTGTCGTTTCCTAGGCCTTATACTTGGCCGCAAGATCCTTACACACCGCCATCAAGGTGTCGGTGATTTCATCGGTGAGTTTCCCCTGCTTCAATAAATCCAGCACATCCCGATGCTTGGCATTCAGGAATTCGAGATAATCACGTTCAAATTCTTTCACCTTCTCTACAGGAACATCCCGAAGTAAATTCTTGGAGCCTGCGTAAATAATAGCGACCTGATCTTCTACAGTAAAAGGATCGTTTTGAGCTTGTTTGAGAATTTCTACATTTCGTCTCCCCTTCTCAATTACATTGAGTGTTGCAGCATCCAGATCAGAGCCAAATTTTGAAAAGGCTTCCAATTCGCGGAACTGGGCCTGGTCGAGTTTCAGGGTTCCCGCAACCTTCTTCATCGACTTGATCTGAGCGGATCCACCAACCCGGGAAACCGAAATACCCACGTTAATGGCCGGCCGCACCCCCTGGTTAAAGAGGTCCTGCTCTAAAAATATCTGTCCGTCCGTAATAGAAATTACGTTCGTCGGGATATAGGCAGAAACATCTCCCGCCTGAGTTTCAATAATAGGCAATGCTGTTAGAGACCCTCCACCCTTTACCCGATCTTTAAGGCTGTCGGGGAGGTCATTCATTTTTTGGGCAATCCCATCGTCATCAATAACTTTGGCTGCGCGCTCCAAAAGACGGGAGTGCAGGTAAAATACGTCCCCGGGATAGGCTTCACGCCCTGGTGGGCGTCTGAGCAGCAGGGAGACCTCCCGATAGGCTACTGCCTGCTTGGAGAGATCATCGTAAATAATCAGGGCCGGACGCCCGGTGTCCCGGAAGTACTCCCCGATTGCCGCCCCTGCAAAAGGAGCGTAAACCTGCATAGGTGCAGGATCCGATGCATTGGCCGCTACAATGGTGGTATAGGCCAGAGCCCCTTTATCTTCAAGTGTCTTGGCGATGGCGGCTACTGTTGACGCTTTTTGTCCGATAGCTACGTAGATACAATATACGGGCTCTCCTGCATCGTAGAACTCCTTCTGGTTGATGATCGTATCAATACATACGGTGGTCTTCCCTGTCTGACGATCCCCGATCACGAGCTCCCGCTGCCCCCGACCAATAGGAATCATGGCATCAATGGCTTTAACTCCGGTTTGAAGGGGCTCGTTTACGGGCTGTCTGAAGATGACCCCTGGGGCTTTCCGCTCCAGTGGCATTTCAAATAAATCTCCGGTAATAGCACCTTTCCCGTCGATAGGTGTTCCAAGGCTGTCTACCACACGGCCGACGATGCCTTCCCCTACATCGATAGAAGCGATACGCTGTGTCCTTTTAACGGTAGCTCCTTCGACAATTTGTCTGGAAGGCCCTAAAAGAACAACCCCAACGTTATCTTCTTCCAGGTTCAGCACAATTCCCTCCAGGCCCCCGTCAAAAGACACGAGCTCCCCGTACTGTGCATTTGAAAGACCGTAGACGCGTGCGATTCCATCTCCAACCTGGAGTACAGTTCCTACCTCGTCCAGGGTAGCGGTTGCTTCAAATCCTGATAACTGCTTCTTTAAAATTGCTGAGACCTCAGCGGCTTTAATTCCTGCCATGTTCAATAGGTATAAATACCGAATCCATTTTAAGGGATTCGATGTATCCGTTTATATACTTAATAGTTTTCGTTCTAATTTTTCGAGCTTTCCGGACAAGCTGGCATTGTATTCCAAATCCCCTACCCGCAAAATAAATCCCCCGATCAAATCCGTATCGATTTGGTTTTCAAGGGTTACTTCCTTTCCGCTGATTTCCTGAAGCTTCTTCAGGAGTTTGGTTTCCAGGGATTTGTTGAGGGGCACTGCGGTGACCACTGTGGCGACCTCGTGTCCCTGCATTTGTTCAAAGAGGGCGATAAACTGCTCAGCGATTCCTTCTAAAATATCTATCCTCTTGTTGGTGGCAAGCAAGTTGAACAGCTCCATGGTCAGCGGTTGCGACCCCTTGAAAAGAGCCTTGAGGGCATTTTTCTTATCAATACCTGTCAGGGTTGGGTTGTGAAGCACATCTCTCAATGACTCGTTTTCCTGAAAGGTATCGAGGATAAGGCGCATGTCCTTTTCCATACCGACCACCTGGCCCTGTTCTACGGCGAGGTCCATAAGCGCCTTGGCATACCGATATGAGGCTCGATGTTCGCTCATCGCTTATTTCAATTTGATTTCATCCACCAGTTGATCCACCAGTTTCAATTGCTTTTCCTTTTTCTCAAGCTGATGCTGGAGCACCTTTTCGGCAATCTCTACAGACAAGGTAGCCATCTCGGTTTTTATATCTGCAATAGCGGCCTTTTTCTGCCCTTCAATACTCAACTGCGCCTGCTTGATAATCTTATCTCCTTCCTCCTGGGCCAGGATTTTGGCATCAGCCACCATTTTTTCCCGAATCTCCCGGGCCTCTTTAAGCATGGCTTCGCGCTCTGCACGCGCTTCCTGAAGCAACCTGTCATTGTCTGCAGACACATTCTGCATTTCTTTCTTGGCATCCTCAGCGGCAGCGAGAGCATCCTTTATGCCCTCTTCCCGCTCAGAAACAGCCCTCAAAATAGGCTTCCAGGCAAATTTCCAGAGTAAAAGTAAAAGCAGGACAAACAGAATGATCTGCCAAAAGAAAAGTCCTATTGAAAATTCGTTTATTAATTTTTCCATGGTTTCCCGAGGTTTTATGTTCTTCCATAAAGCCCGGCAATCCATACCAACCGTATGGATTGCCTGAGCATTCTGTAGGTCTTAGCCAGCAAAAATTGCGGCGAAACCAATTCCTTCGATAAGGGCAGCTGCGATCAACATCGCAGTCTGAATCTTACCATAGGCTTCAGGCTGGCGGGCAATGGCATCCATTGCACGACCTCCGATCATTCCGATACCGATCCCGGCACCGATTACAGCAAGGCCTGCACCTATTACACTTGGAATCTCCATAAAACAAGTATTAAAAAATTAAACAATACAACTCAAAACACTAAAGGTGCTCCAACACAGGCTCTTCATGATCGTGATCGTGCTCTTCAGCGGCAAAACCGAAATAAAGGGCAGATAACATCGTGAAAATATAAGCCTGCAATAGTGCAACTAAAATTTCTATGAGGGATATGGCGAAACTCAGGCCAAAAGACAATGGACCGCCCACCCAACTTTTAAAAATAAAAATCAGCCCGATCAGACTCATAAGCACAACGTGCCCTGCCGTCATATTGGCATAAAGACGTATCAGCAGCGCAAAGGGCTTGATAAAAATCCCCAAAATCTCAATCGGCACCAGGATAATGTAAATGATCATTTTTCCATACCAGGGCATCCCATCCCCAAGCGGGTCAAAAATATGTTTCCAGTAGTCCCTGGTCCCTGTAAAATTGGTCATTAAAAACACGATCATCGCCAGGGCTGTGGTAACCGCAATATTACCGGTAACGTTTACCCCCAGAGGAGTCAGGCCAAACATATTGAGGAACCAGATAAAGAAAAATACGGTCAATAGAAAGGGCATATACCGGCTGTACTTTTTCTCCCCGATGTTCGGTATAGCAATGTCATCCCGGATATACAGGACGATGGGTTCGAAAAACTTGGCGACTCCGGTGGGTACTCCCCCACTTTTTTCGTACTTCCGCGCCATGCTTGTAAACAACCACAACATGAGCAGCCCCGTGACCAGCATCATCACGACATTCTTGGTGATCGAAAAGTCCAGGGGTTTGGTATTGGTGGGATGATCCTCGGCATCGTAGACAATGGTGCCTTCTGAATCTGTTTTATAAATCTTGCTGTGGTAGAGCTTGTAGTAATTGCCATCGACTTCTGCCACCGTTTCCCCGTGGTGAAAAAGGGAAGATGAAAAAACCTTTAGGCCGTCATCCCAGAGGATCACCGGCAGTGGGAAGCCCCAGTGCACTTTGTTCCCCTGATCATCGGTGTAAGAGGCGATGGAGAAATCATGGGAGTCCTTGAGGTGGTGTTCGATGTATTCTTTGATTTCAGCCTTGGTCCCGGCAGGTCCACCGGACTCTGAAGGGGTCTCTTTGGCGAACAAAACCGGTCCTAAACATAAGAAGAACACTCCGACCAGGAAATTACTCACAAAGGAACTTCGCATAACACTCGAATCTAAGGGTCTCTAAAAATCGGTGCAAATGTAAGCTATTCCCCGAAAAAGAAAAAAGCATTTACGCTTTATTTTGACCCCTCGAAAGCCCTGTCATCCGGGGTTTTCCTTTTCGAGATTTTTAAGTAATACAGCGGTAAAATAAGTCTCTATAACCAGGGCGAGAAAGTAGGGAACGAAAAAACTCAAAAATTCACTTTGGCTGATCACCTCGTCTTGCCTGAAGGAGGGATAGAAAAAAATAAAGAAGAGCAGGAACTTCAAAAAGCTACCCGCTATAAAGAGGAACCCCAGTTGGGTCTTCATCTTATGACGCAGGCTGTGGATAAATACCACTATGCCAAACGCTAAAATTAAATTGGTCAAATAACTCCAAACCAACATGTCCCCGAAGGGATTTAACTCATTGGAGGTTCGAATAAAGGCGTGAATCCCAAAAGAAATGCTGAGGACGAGGATCAAAAGGATCAGACAACGCCCCAGGAAATTGATGTTATTCATTTAGGAGTTGAATCTTTTAAGCTGCCGCAGGACTAGCCACAGTGAAATCCCCACACCGAGAATGGTGCATACAGCCGTCAGGACTTGTTTTTCGTTTTGGTAATGGGCATCCAGCCATATACCTGCCTGTGCAGCCAAATAAATGATAACCCCCATCTGAATGGCAATTCCAGAGAGTTCAACTGCGCGTCTTAGTTGGGATTTTTCCTTTTTATTATCCGGTGGTTTTGGCATTTTCCGTGGGTTGTTTCACAGCGGAAGAAGCAGATCCTTTGAAATCAGAAGGCCTGGATGGGTTGCCATTCAGCCCATTCTTTCCACTCATACTGCAGGAGGCGTTAAAGGTTGCTCCGGGTTCCACAGACAATTTAGCCACGGTGACTGTACCTTCAATGACAGCAGAACTCTTTAAAGAAAGCAGATCTGAAACAAGGAGTTCCCCATTAAAATTTCCCTCAATGTCTGCATTTACGCATTCGACCTTTCCATGGATATACCCCCCCTTGCCGATGACAACTTTCCCTGAGGTTTTTACATTCCCGTCGAGTTTTCCATCAATTCGGAAATCGGCTTCAGAAATAATATCGCCTTTAATTTTTGTGTTTTTTTCAATACGATTGGGTTGACCTCCTGCTTCGTTCATAGTTTTAGGTTTTTTGTTTTCGGAAAACATGGTTCATTGTGATTTTGGGGTTTGTAATTGGTTGCGGTAATCGGCCAGATTTTTATGGACCTGAACCACTTTATAATTGTCAGATAAAATTACGAAATTCTCGTTGGAGATCTTGTAATTCTTGTTGTTTTTGAGAAGCTCAACATATCCGAGGGCATAGCTTTGGGACGGGAAGCCGTGAACTACGATAAACTCGGTTTGCAGATCGTAAATATCCCTGGAAACCGAATAGTCGTACATAAGGTCTTTTATGGATTTATCCAGGCGTTTTTTGAGCTCTAAGGCCTTGTCATGCTGCGTCCGGCTAAATGGAAAAACGACCTTCCAGTTTGAGGTTCCTTCCGCAGTAGTGACTTCAGAAAAATCGGTGCTTTCAAGCTTGGGGATCTGTTCTTCCACCAGGACCTGCGCCTTTTTACCTTCAGTTGTGTTCGGGTAATTCAGGGCGATGTAATTGAGCGCCTCCCTGAATTGATTAAACCCCTGTAAACGTCCAATAGCATTGGCTTTGAGCAACTCCAGCTTGGGGACTATGGGCTCTCCTGTGAACTGTTCAATAGCCTCTTCGGTTCCTGTAATTACGTCGAGGTATTCCTGGGCCTTAAATGCGGTATAAAGTTCCGCATACCGCACCTCCTGGGTATTCTGCTGGGATGTTAAAGCTGCTTCGGGATTTGTGAGAATCGCAGCATATCGGGATTCGGGATGGTTCTCGATAATATCAAATTTCATCGGTTCTTGCAACGGACTCCCCTCCTCCTCATAAATTTTGTACAAATTGTATTTGGATGGTAAAATAAGTCGCTCCTCCGGATCTGAATCCAGGACCGCTTCAAGGCGGGCTGCGGCAAGCATTGGCTCTTTGAATTTTTCCTTATAAATAAGCCCCAACTGGTAATTGGCAAAGTTGCGTTCCTTTTGCAGGCTGTCAATGACTGCGGGGTCTTCAGGGACCTGGTCCAGATAATAATCCAAAGAAAACTTCTCAGAATCCAGAAGTGTATTTTCACCGCCTTCAGCAACCGCATCCTCATCTGCTGTGACCTCTGACAAAATCCTGGATTTTCTGCTCCACCGCCAGTTATCCTCCAGTTCCCGATCTCCCCACCGCTGGCGAAATTCATTCTTTCCATAGCCCAGGCTGGTGACGTTGTAGAAGTAAAACTTCCCTTGATTCTCCTGACCGCCCTGGCTTTGACTAAAAGCCTGTAAGCCTGTTCGGGTCTGCTGCTCCTTTTTAAGTTCCTCGGCCTCTGCTTCCACCTTTAAGGAATCGATATAGGTTTGAAAATATATTCCTCTCTCCACGGGCGTCATGGCAGTGAGGTTCAATACACTGTCCGAGTAACGGACCACAGCCTCATATGCGATCACATCGTCCAGGTTCTCCCTTTTCTTGGATACACTGCGAAAGGCCCGGCTGTTCTCAGGGACATTCATCAATACGCTGTCGTAATAGGCCCCGGCACTTTTGTAGTTGTTCTGGTCAAAATAGTACTCGGCAAGGTCGGTATAGTTGAGTGTATTGAGGTGGGGCTCATCCTGGCTGGCCCTCAGCGATTTGTTGTAATAGTCCAGGGCCGCCCCCTCCGCCTCAATCTTGTGATAGTATACCGCGAGACTTCTGTATATTTTATCCAGGAAAGGCCGGTTCTCCCGATTTTGTTCAAGATCGGTCAGATACTCCCGGACATCATCCTTGTTTTCAGGGGTGATCTCTATATTCCCAATCTTTTGGAGTTGAGCGTTGACCAGATAGACCCTGGGGATTTTTCGATTCAGGGCAATGACTTTGTCAAAAGCCATATCTGCACTGTCGGGATACTGCAGGCGATTGAACAACTGTCCAATAATAAAATAATAGCGTCCTTGTTCTTCTGTTTTCCCGGTATATGCAGCTGCTATTTTCATTTGCTGCACTGCCGTGTCCAGGGCTTGCAGGTTGATGTATGCCTGAGCGGCTACAGCCCGAGCATCCGCGTAATCCTGGTCAGATAAAACATCGTATTTGAAAAGGGTATTCAGGTTCTTCAGCGCCAACTCATCGTACCCGAGGCGGAGATTGGTCTTTTCACGCCAGATGCGCGCTACATTCAGCTTGTTGCTCTTTTCGTATTTTCTAAGCACATAGTTAAAAGCTTCGAGAGCGGGAATGTACCGCTGGTCAAAGTACCGCGCTTTTCCCAGGAGCAGGAATGCCTCATCGGTCTGCGGGTTTCGCTCCTGCCCCCCGACCTCCATGCTGTGTTTTTGAATCGCCTTAGTCGCTTTTTCCTCAGCGAGCAGAAAATTGGGGTTGTTATCTTCGGAATCCAAACGGATCTCCTCGGAAACCTGCATGCGTTCTACAGGTAATATTTCCCAGTAATTGTCCCGATATGAATTGTTGAGGGTCTCCCGCCCTTCTTCGAAGGCCAGGCCCCCGTTGTAAAGCACATTGTACCGGGTATTCAGGGCATGCCAGTTGCGGTTGACGAAGGCGTCTTTTTTGGTGCTGCACGCCCCTAAGAAAAGAACTAACCCCCCGATAGAAATAAAAAAAAGATGACGAAGCTTCAAAATTCCCGGATTCCTGTATGATATCTAAACTGCAAAACGCCCGGTTTAGTATGGCCAGACCATTGAAATCACAGCCGTTTCCCGGAAAGGCGATACGCCTGAATTCACATCCCGGCGTTTATGACTTGTTGCCTTCTCCTGCTTAAGGGGGTGAAGGTCTATCCGGCGAAGAACGCCTCCAGTTCCCTCAGCGTCTCCGGGGAGGTTTGAATATCCTTGACGATTTCCCCTTTATCAAGCACTACAATACGCTCGCACACTTCGGTGACATGTACGAGGTCATGACTGGAAATCAGGGCAGTAACCTCGCGGTTCTGGGTGAGTTCCCTGATAATCCCCTTTAAGCGAATCTGGGTAGTGGGGTCCAGGTTGGCAAAAGGCTCATCGAGGATAACCACGTCCGGGTTGCCGATAAAGGTAGCCGTAATTCCAACTTTCTTCTGATTCCCCTTGGACAGGTCGCGCAGGTATTTTTTCTGGTTGAGGATTTCCCCATGAAAGAAATCTTCAAAACTTGCCATCAGGGCATCCACATCAGATCTCGACTGCCCCCTCAATTCGCCGATGAAATAGAAGTACTCCTCCGGGGTGAGGTAGCCAATGAGGAAGCTCTCATCAATAAAGGCTGCTGTAAAAGGTTTCCACGCCTCACTGTGCTGTACTTCAACCCCATTGTTGAGTATCCCGCCTGTTGAGGGTTGAATCAGGTCCAGCAGCAGGCTGAAAAAGGTAGTTTTTCCCGCTCCATTATTCCCGACCAGGCCAAAACTCTCCCCTTTCGGAATTTCAAGCTGGGGCAGATTGAGAACGGTCTGGGCTCCGTATTTTTTAGTTAGTTCTGAAACAATTATCATGATGTCTTCTTGATTTTAGGCTGCCTTTTCGCGATAGGCGGAAAGGGTTTTATATTTCTCTTTTTTATAGACTTTTTCAATTTGTTTAAAGGCCAGATCCTTAAAGGCAAATCCGATGACGCCAGCCAAAGCAACCATTAAATAACCGGCTGTTTCATTGAAAAAGAAGTCCCCGATCCAAAAAAGAACGAGTGGAAGAACCAGTTTGGGGATCGTGAGAAGGAGTGTTTTTCCATTAAACGCCTGCTTATCTCCAAAGGCCTTTTTGTTGGTCGTCAGGTCGATAGGCGTTTTAACATAGGCCCCTCCCCATAAAACGAGATAGGAGTTGACCCCAATATTGTAGACCGCCCCAACCAAAACGGCCAGGTAGGTCTTCCACCCGAAATACATGTAGAATACGGCCAATAAAGTACTTAGGACGGTGGCAATGATAATCAGGTACCACTTAGAGCTCAAATATTCCTTGTATTGAATATTTTGACTCATCATCAGAGGGTAGTAGGAGCTGTCCCAACTGGGGACGTATTGCCCAAAAGTGAACAAAAAGCCCCCTGAAACAAAAATACCGGCAAAGACAAAGACTATGGGGTAGGAGTCGTAGGTCCCCGAAAAGAAAATAAGGCCATAAAATAAAAACAGGAAGCTCACAATTACCGTGGTCCTCGATCGTTTATTGCGACGAATGAGTTTGATGTCGTTTTTGAGGAAGGTGCCCAGGTTACCAAATCGGTTTAACCAGGCGTAGTCCTCTGTCTTACCTTCCTGTTTTTTCAGGGCAAGACCCGCATCGAGATACATATGTGACCTGAAGTACCTGAAAGATGCCCAGACCACCAACACCAGAAGCGCCCAGGGAATTGCGGCGGTCCAGGGGATGTCGTAAAAAGCGTCGAATATAGGAGCAGTATACAGCGTGATATCGAACCATCCATAGTACTGGGAAATGCCAAGGACGGCAAGGATGACCACTAAAGGGTAGAAAATACGGTCCTGGTTATTGACCAGGATATTCAGGAAATTATTCACAAAAAACAAGGCCATCATCCCCAGATGCCACCCGACGACCTGCATGGGTGCGTAATCCTTGGTAATCAGGACTATTGAAAAGGGAATGAAGAAAAAAGCATGGGACCAGTTAAAAAAAGAAAGTGCGGTTTTACCCAGGGAATACCAGACTACCGAGTCTTTCTTAATTGGCAGGTACAGTAAAGGTCTGATATTGGTGACCGGCATCTTTTGTAACATATACCGCATGTAGAGGTCCATGACCAGGTAATAAATCATAAATCTGTTGACCACACGCAAGGGGTCTCCCAGACCGGCCTTTTCGATTATAAAATAGGCCCCGATCCCCAGGGAGAGGAATACCACAATAAAGTAAAGCAATGCAAAGATCGTCAGGATCTTAAAAACCAGGTTGGTGGCAAAAGAAGAAGACCTGAAAAAAGACTTCCACTCCAGGTTAAAAAAGCGTTTAAACATGGACATTTTCGGTTTAGCTATTCATTAGTGTTGTCTGTCCGGAATTTGTTACAAACCCGTTAAAAGTATAGAAACCGCAGGTTTTCTTAGACCTGCTTTGCTTAATTTTGCAAAAAATTATAATTAATGCACCAGTTTTATCCCCTAGTCGTATCAGAGATAACGCCACTAACCCCAAATGCCGTCGACATCAGCTTTGAAATTCCAGAATCCCTGAAAGAGGCTTTTGCATTCGAATCCGGGCAATACATCACCATTAAACACTCTATTGACGGTGTCGAAATCAGAAGGGCGTATTCCCTGTCGTCTAAACCGGGAGAAAACAAAGTTACAATAGGTGTGAAAAAAGTTCCGGACGGTACATTTTCTGTATATGCGAACCAGACATTGAAAAAAGGGGATGTTCTTGAAGTGATGCCCCCTCAGGGGCGCTTTGTATTTACCACTGACGGTGAACCACGGGATATCGTAGCTTTTGCCGCGGGGAGTGGTATAACTCCTATAATGAGTATTGTTCAAACGGCTCTGGACTCCAATGCTGAAAACAAGGTGGTTCTGGTTTACGGGAACAGGAGTCGGGAAGAAGCTATGTATTTCGATTCCCTCCAGGAATTGAAAGAAAAATATAATGATCGGTTTTTTGTTTATTATATCTTCAGCCGGAACCAGGAAGAAGAATGCCTGTTCGGAAGAATTGACAAAAGCACCGTGAACTATATTACCCGAAATAAACACAAATCCATCTCCCCGGACACTTTCTATCTATGCGGGCCCCTCGCCATGATAGAAACTGTAACTGAAACCCTGAAGGAAAACGGTGTTTCTGAAAACAACATTCAGCGCGAACTCTTCACGGAGCCCGAGTCCGAGACTCCGGACGATTCAGAAACCTCGGGTAAAACGCATCTTGAAGTTACATTGGACGATTCGGTGCACACCCTGGAAATCGATCGGAAGAATATCGTTCTCGACACGCTGATCAAGGCTAAGATTGATGCGCCATACAGTTGTCAGGGAGGGGTTTGCAGCACTTGTATCGCACGGGTTACCGAAGGCAGGGCCTCGATGGTCAAAAATCAAATCCTAACTGAAAGTGAACTCGCCGAAGGCTTTATTCTCACCTGTCAGGCACATGCAGAATCCGCGGTTTTAAAAATCGACTACGACGACATCTGATTACAACTGATTTCCAATCCCATCCGGAAATCATATATAGTGATCATTCCCGAAAAGACGACACTTTGTCGACTAGAATTCCTGTATGGCAGTCTTGAGAATTGCTTGTGAGTATTTTTCTTTTCATTAGGTCTGCCGGGGCAGGAGCCTTTTGAGATTGGAAAATTTCTGTTAAAATTCAGGTTTTAGAGGGGTTCCATTTTGAGACATGCCTTTTTGCTTGTAATTTGTTGTCTCAAATCCCATCTACTCACTCTTGCCGACCCGAACTTCTGCCATTTTACTTTTTGCCCGCAGCGCCCATTTGGATGCGAGAGATAAGGGGTTGTCCGGAGGGGAACGCTTTATAGCGGAACTCACGACTCAAACGAAGTTAAAAGCACGGCGCACCGGTTTACCGGTTTTTCATATAGACGAAAAATCTCAGGTGGGTACTACCTTCGGGGAACGCCTGGGCAACGCCATGAAGTCCGTTTATGACCAGGGGGTAGAACACCTTTTGGTTATTGGGAATGACAGTCCCGATCTTCAGACCGAGACACTTATAGAGGCTGCTGCCCAGCTCGAAGCCGGAAAAACTGTATTCGGTCCCACTCCAGACGGTGGCACCTACCTAATTGGGATAAGCTGGGAACGTTTTGATTATGAGACATTTATACGCCTCCCCTGGCAGGAAAAAAACCTGTTGGAAGCGTTATTTCGCTGGAATATTTCAGTCGGAGGTTCCTGTGAAATCCTGACATCCCTCCTGGATCTGGACGACTCGGAAGACTGCAAGGATTGGCTCAATCCATCCCTGTTTATTTCTTCCCCCCTGTATCGATTGGTTTTGAGTTTTCTCTCTGTAAGACCCATTCTGCAGCAGTTATGGGATGATTCGGTTTTCGACCTTCATTTCTCTACCCCCTTTAACAAAGGCTCTCCTTACTAAGCACACTGTACATTTATGCTCAAAAGGGATCCCATAGATCCCTTTAACGCATTGGACGTCTCATGGGCGACCCACAATCCATAATCATTCACATTTAATAAATAAAAACATGGCATCAGAATACTATAATCCCGCGGACCTCAGAAAATTTGGCAAGATTACCGAATGGAGCGAAGCCCTGGGCGAAAAGTTCTTCGATTATTACGGAAAGGTATTTGAAGAAGGCGCCCTCAGTGCCCGTGAAAAATCACTAATCGCCCTTGCAGTGGCACACGTTGTAAAATGTCCTTACTGTATAGACGCTTATACAAAAGATGGCCTGGAGCGCGGAATAACCCGGGAAGAAATGATGGAAGCCGTGCACGCCGGGGCCGCAATCGAAAGCGGAGCGACCCTGGTTCATGGGGTTCAAATGATGAATAAATACGAAAAACTCTCAATGTAGGCTGCAGCAATAATTTATTGGAAGTTTAAAAAACAAAACAATGGCCACTAAGTCACTAAAAGCCAGGGAAAAAGACCTGGCCAACACGAACAGACAGATGGAAATTCTGAACGGATCCTTATTTGAATCCGGAGAGCTCCCTTTCTTTCGGGATAAACTGTCAGCATCCGGGCATGGGGCCTTACGCCCCCGTGCTTTGGAAATACTTCAGATCAACGTAGGTTATATGTGTAATCAGGTGTGCGAGCACTGTCATGTAGATGCCGGGCCGGATCGAAAAGAAATCATGACCCGCGAGACGATGGAGGAATGCCTGGAGGTGATCAGGACAACGGGGGCCCATACCCTTGATCTTACGGGGGGTGCCCCGGAGATGAATCCCAATTTCAGGTGGTTTGTAGAACAAGCCGCTGAAGCGGGGATCCGGGATTTTATAGTCCGCTCCAACCTCACCATAATCCGGGCGAATAAAAAATACTACGATCTCCCTGAGTTTTTTGCAAAACACGGTGTACACGTGGTTTCATCACTACCGCATTATACCCGGGGAAAAACCGACAAGCAAAGAGGTGACGGGGTCTTTGACAAATCTATCAAGGCACTTCAGGAACTAAATAGAGTGGGCTACGGTATGCCTGGAAGTGCACTGAAGCTCGATTTGGTTTACAACCCGTCAGGGGCCTTTCTTCCCGGGGATCAGCAAGCGTTAGAACGCGATTTTAAAAAGGCACTCAAAGAGGACTTCGGTATTGAGTTTAATGCTTTATTTACCATTACAAACCTCCCGATTGCCCGTTTCCTCGACTACCTCATCGCATCAGAAAACTATGAGGAGTATATGACTGCTCTTGTAGATGCTTACAATCCTGAGGCGGTCAATAATGTGATGTGCACCAATACCATTTCTGTGAGCTGGGATGGCTGGCTCTATGACTGTGATTTCAATCAGATGCTCGGACTAAAGGTGAAGAATAGCATACAACACATCAGGGATTTTCAGGAAAACCTACTGGAAAATCGGGAGATTGTCATCTCCCAACACTGTTATGGATGCACAGCGGGTGCCGGGAGCAGTTGCCAGGGGGCGGTAACCTGAATACTCCTGAATTTTTACCTGAAATAAGGTAAAAAATGCTTTCACGGGACCAGGGTTAGACAAACCGGGGAGTCTGTTGCAGACATGGCAGATGCTTGTTCAATTTAATTTATTGCGTTTTATCGGTGTTTTTTGCATTTCGTCGATGTTTTTACCACTTCACCCGATTTAAAAAGTTAGGATAAAGCGACCGGCAGGTTTGTTTTAACCAAATCCCACATTATGGAAAAAAATTTGAAAAGTCGGGCAACTGTCAACCGAATGCAACAAAAAGGGCTCGAGTTATTTTATCAAAAGGGCTATTACAAGACCAGCCTTGACGATATTCTCAAGGCCCTGGAACTCTCAAAGGGGGCCTTCTACCACCATTTCCAGTCCAAAGAAGATTTTATGATCAGTATCGTACAACATTTGTTGTTCCGTAAAGTTTACAGCATGCTGATTGAGCCCATAGAAGGCAAGGAAAATCCTTTTCAGCATATCGAATTATGCCTGGAGAATGCCCTTGAGACAGCGCAGCACAATCCCATTGATTTTGGTTTTGTGTTGGGCAACTTTATGTCTGAATTCAACGGCAGAAACGAAAAAATCTCAAGTTACCTCAATGACATTACCAAGGTATGGGAGGCCAGTCTGGTTACAGCACTGCAAAAAGGGAAGTCGGACGGGTATCTGGAGAGACATCACGACAGTGAAGGTGTGGCGACCTATATTATGGCTTCATATTTTGGAATCCGCACCCTGATGGTAGGCGGTAATCCGAGAATGTTGCGCTATCAGTATATGCAACAGCTCCGAAGTTACTTTAAAGGTATGTCGCTGAAATCTGCATTTTAGATTTAAGACTCCTGCAGTATCTCTAAAACCCGGTTATAAACACGCTTTGCAGGAATAGACTCCATAACGTTATCATAGCCTTGGGGCACTTTATTTCCATATACCGAAGTCGGTATGGCCGGATATTTTTCCCGATTGGACAATATACTGTTCGCCTCGGGCTGATTAAAAGGCGCGAAACCCGCGTAAGGATGTGTGACGCCCCAGAGCGTAAGGACCGGGAGCCCGTACATTGCGGCCAGATGTCCGTTTCCGCTGTCCATTGAAATCATGAGCCGGAGGTTGGAAATCAGTGCAAGTTCTTCGGTCAGGGGTATTTTTCCTGCAACAGAAGTACAATGCGGATACGCTTCTTCCCATGAATCCAGGATATCAATTTCCCGCTGACCCCCTCCAAAGAGGTACAACCTTATATTCGGTACGGTTCCCAATAATTTGATGAGTTCCTTCATCTGAGGCTCGGGATAACACTTCCCTGCATGGGCAGCAAAGGGCGCCAGGCCCACTCTTAACAAGCCCGTCTGGGTCAACCCATCGTCAAAGCCATTCGGCCAGGCCTCCCGATTGAGGATGTCCCCCGGACCGGGTGCTGCCTCATACCCCAGGCGTCTAAAAACTTCGGCATAGCGCTCATGTGTACTTTTCAATGGTTTAAATCCCGACGGGTCACCAGAGGTGAGTTGCTTCTTTTCCATTCTCCCCTTCTGCAGGCTTTTAAACGGTGTTCCCGAAAAAGTAAAGAAGCGTTTGAGGATTCCCGTTCTCAATACGGCATGAAGGTCTGCGACACTGTCGAAGTTTTCTCCCTTTAATTCCATGCGTAAGCGCCATAATCCTTTGAGTCCCTTGTGTACTCCTTTAGCTTCAAAAGGATGGACTTCCAGGTTATTCAATCGCTCCAAAACCGCCGAAAAAGGGGCTTTGGTAATAAAAAGAAATCGCACTTCAGGGTTTAAACGCGTCACCGAAAGTAAAACGGGAACAGTCATGGCCACATCCCCCAGGGCTGAAAGTCGAATGACGAGGATGCGCTTGTTATTTCCTTTTCCCACGCAATACGGGGTTTAACTCATCGTCATTGTACATCTTCATTTGTTTATACACTTTCATGTACTTGACACCCTTTGAGATATCTTCCAGCAACTGGTCTATAGCCGTCGACAAATCCTGTCGTTGTTCCAGGAGCACCTGGAGTTTACTTTGGCAGGCTTCCCGATGTGCCTCGCTCGCATCTGTCCGTTGCGCTTCCTCTCGCATATGATAGATCTTCAGGGCCAGAATCGAAAGCCGGTCAATCGCCCAGGCCGGACTCTCCGTGTTTATCTGCGCCTCATCCGCTATAGCGACGGTCTTGTATTTATCCAAAAAATAACTGTCTATATATTCCACCAAATCGGTTCGCCGCTGGTTACTCGCATCGATCTTTCGCTTCAATTTGAGTGCTGCGTCAGGATCGATCTGAGGATCTCTTATGAGATCCTCGTAATGCCACTGAACGGTGTCAATCCAGTTTTTCCGATAGAGCAAGTGCGCGATATCGTCTGTGGGATACGGGTTTTCAAAAGGTTGATCTACACGGTCTTCTATGTGGTATTTATCGATGCTTTCTTCAAAAATTCCAAAGGCGAAATTGCTGAACATACTATTGTCTTTAACACAAATATACCGCTTATTTCAGTACCCATTCCAGGAAGAAAACCATAATGGAGACAACGGTAAAGGCATACATTACTATGTTTTTGACCAAAACCCTGCGGATAGACTCCACGAAGCGCGCTGCGAATACTGCTGAAGTGAGAAAGGCAAATGCGACAGTGCTGGCAAATCGCTCTCCAGTCAAAAAGGCAATTACTATTCCGGCAATCCAGGCGATTACCAGCAGTCGGAGCTGTGTCAGACGGCCCTGTCCTGATTTTCCCTGTTTAATAAAGGCTACAATACCGGCAATAGCTATCAGGAGTAAAAAGCCGGCCGTTTTAAATACTGAAAAAGTTGGGACTGCCCCTATTTTTATCGCTTCCAGGGAAAAAGCAAAATGATTAAAAAGGTAGTGCGGATTTCCTGAAAGGAAAAACACCGACCAGGAGGTGAGTCCCACGGTGACAGCCGCTGCAAATGGAATGAGCCAGTAATTGATCTTCTTGGGTGTATAAAAATAAATATAGATCCAGACGATCGGGATAAAAAGAAGTGTCCAGTTCACAAAAAGACTCGCCACAAAAATATACAGTGCTGCGTCAAATATTTTTTCTTTGAGATTCTTCATCGACTTCATGCTGACAAGCCTCCTTTGGGCGAGTAGGAGAAAAAATGAAGCGATGAGAACGACAGGGTCTTTGAGGAAATCCTGGAAGAGGATACAAAACTGGGCATAAAAAAACATGGCATAGGAATCTGCCGCTGTCAATTGATTTTTTTGAACGATGAAATTAACCAGAAACAACGAGAGTAAAAGGCAACATAAACCCACTATGATCCACAGGAAATTGGATGATAGGGCGAGGACTCCGCCCTGGTGAAGTTGGGCAAGGGAAAAAAAGACAAAGACAACAGATAAAACCAGGATGTAATTTACAGGCCTTGTTTTACCGAAAAGACTTGAAATCATCGATGGTTTTCGTAAATTTGCAAGGTAAATATAGCCAGAATGAAAGCTTTTTTTGAGGGGATAGAAAATTTATTTGTAAACGGACTCTTTGCCCCGTTTGATTTTTTCAGAGAAATGCAAAACTGGTGGACGGCCAATTCCGTCAACTGGATCTTTGCAATTATCGGGGTGATTGCCCTGATTTACTGGCTGAGGCAAATTCGTTTGTTTGAGGAACGAGGTGAGGAGGATCACAGTGTGACCGC